>Ga0207158_1203_pt1 | contig 12885 bp, 15 predicted proteins | sample Alteio_BWMinHeat_22_FD_153512 | JGI IMG/M metagenome (GOLD analysis project Ga0207158, IMG submission 153512) | Enriched cells from forest soil in Barre Woods Harvard Forest LTER site, Petersham, Massachusetts, United States -... | ecosystem: Environmental > Terrestrial > Soil > Temperate forest >... | reverse complement strand
AGGTGTTGTACAGCCGCCCGCACCGCGCGGGATTGCGTTATGCGCAGGTGAAGGAACTTGCCGCGCAGTTGCACCGGCCGCCGTTCTATCTCGATCCGGCGCATCCCGAAACGGTCGGGCATTTGTGGCAGGCGTATGAGATGGTCGAACCGGAGAAGGTGCGCGGCAAGGGCCGCATGCTGGTGGACGTGATCGCCTTGGTGCGCCACGCACTGGACCCGAATACGCCGCTGGCGGCCGTCGGCCTGACCGTGCAGGAACGCTATGACCAGTGGCTCGCGGATCAAAACGTCGCCTGCGTCAAGTTCACGTCTGAGCAACGCCATTGGCTTGACGCGATCAAGGACCACATCGCCACGAGTTTGCATTGCGACGCGGACGATTTCGAGAGCGTGCCGTTTAATACCATCGGCGGGCTTGGGCGAGCGCATGAACTGTTTGGCGACCGGCTGCCCGCGATCCTCGACGAACTGAACACGAGGTTGGCGGCGTGAGTGAGGACATCGGACACCACGGGGAACGGGTGATCGAAGACATTCGGTCCCTGCCGATTCCACCGGGTTGGGCGAGAACGAGCGTGGGAGAAGTAGTGGATGTGCGCCTCGGACGGCAGCGCTCTCCAAAGAATCGTTCCGCCGATTTCCCGACTAAATACGTCCGTGCGGCCAACATCACCTGGACCGGGTTGGACCTGAGTGATGTTCTCGACATGGATTTCCGACCAGAGGAACGGGCCAGTTACCGGCTCCAGCCTGGGGACGTGCTCTTGTCGGAAGCATCCGGGAGTGCAGGCGAGGTCGGCAAACCGGCGATCTGGAATGGTGAACTCGAAGACTGTTGTTTTCAGAATACAGTGATTCGGTTCCGCCCCAAGGCGGTTTATCCCAAGTTCGCCCTGGTTGCGTTTCAACATTTTGCGAGGAACAGCGTATTTGCACGAGTGTCGAAGGGCGTCGGCATCCACCATTTGAGCGCCGACCGCTTCGCATCCATGCCATTCTTGCTTCCACCCCAGGAAGAACAGTGTCGCATCGTCGCCAAACTCGACGAACTCTTCTCCGACCTCGACACCGGGGTTGCGGCGTTGGAGCGAGCGCGAGCGAACCTGAAGCGTTACCGGGCCGCCGTGCTAAAAGCTGCCGTCGAAGGCCGTTTCACGGAGCAATGGCGCGCCGCGCATCTGGCGACGGAACCGGCGTCGCAACTGCTTGAACGCATCCTCGCCGAACGCCGCCAGAAATGGGAAACGGATCAACTCGTCAAGTACGCCACCGCAAGCAAGTCGCCGCCGAAGAACTGGCAGGCGAAGTATGTCGAACCGACGCCACCGGATAAGACCGGACTGCCGGACCTGCCGCAAGGGTGGTGCTGGGCGAGTGTGGAACAACTTGCCGAAGTTCAGGGCGGGATTCAAAAGCAACCGAAACGAAAGCCGATCGACGATGGACATCCCTATCTGCGGGTTGCGAATGTTCTTCGGAATCGTCTTGACCTGTCGGAAGTACTTCGCATCGCCTTGTTCGGGAATGAACTCGCTAGACTCCGGCTTGAAGTCGATGATTTGCTTGTCGTGGAAGGGAACGGGAGCAAGACAGAAATCGGGCGCAGCGCGTTATGGAATGGGGCGATTCAAGATTGTGTACATCAGAATCACATCATTCGAGTACGTTGCAAGCGCTGGTCCCCGAAATATCTGAACCTCTATTGGAACTCGCCAGCTGGGAACGGGCGGATCATGGAACAGGCCGCATCGACCAGCGGGTTGTACACGCTCAGCGTCGAAAAGGTGGCTGCGATTCCTGTTCCTTTGCCTCCGCACGAAGAACAATTGCTAATCGTGGCCGAAGGCGAAGAACGCCTGTCCGTCATCGACGCCGCAGAAGCCCAGATCGAAACGAACCTCCAGCGCGCCACCTGTCTCCGACAGAGTATCCTCAAGCGCGCGTTCGAGGGCAAGCTCGTGCCTCAAGACGCGAACGACGAACCCGCGAGCGCGCTGCTTGAGCGGGTTCGCGCCGCTCGCAACGATTTCGCCAGTGCCGGGAACGGCTGGCGAAATCGCCGCCAGAAAGAGGGCGAACCCTGAACTCGCCTTGAACAATCTGCGACGCACCGAGCAGGAGCGTCTGGAGTTGCTGTATGGACGACGTTTTGCACCTGTTCCTTGACACGAACACACTGCTTCACTATCCACCGATCAAGGACGTGGACTGGAAGACTGTCTGCGGCTGCGCCACCGTTCGACTTGTCCTATGTATGCAGGTCATCCACGAACTTGATGAAAAGAAAGACGATTCGAGACTTGGAGACCGTGCCAGCCGCACGATCAAGGAGCTAAAGGCGATTCGGGCAGCGAGCGGCGCAGTGCGCGAGGGCGTAACGATTGAGGTTTTCAACTACGAGGTTCGGGCTGCCGACTTTCCTACGACTTTGAGTCTCGACAGCAAGGATGATCGGATTGTCCATTCCGTCAAAATGTATGTCAAAGAACACTCCGACGTTCGTGTTACGGTGTACACCGAAGACATGGGCATGAGCCTGCGGTGCGAGGCGAATGGCGTAGCCGTGATAGAACCCGATCCGCAACGGCGCTTGGAGAACCCCCAGACAGAGCAGGAGAAGAAGCATCGGCAGATGATGAGCGAATTGAACTCGCTGAAACACCGCATCCCTTTGCTGACCCTTCGGGTCGTCGCACCGGACGTGGAACCTCCCGAAAAAGTAGAACCCCTCACTGTTCAGCTTGCCCCATCGTGGCAATCTCTCGGCAAACAGGCAGAATTAGCAAAGATTCGTAAGGCACATCCCTTGCTCAGCGGGCTTTCTCCTGAACTGGATCGCTACGGAGTTACCGAAGTCTGGCACCGATACAACGATCAACTGGAGATGTTCTACGTAGCCTATGAAGTGTACATAGATCGTCTCAATGTCTGGGGAGAGACAAACGACCGGACCATCCGGTTCGATTTGTGGTTGGTGAATTTTGGGAATGCTCCAGCCAAAGACGTGGACGTGTTCTTAACGCTACCGACCTCACTCATTTGTGTAGCAGAGGCGGAATCTGAATTAGCCAAACAGTTGATGCGACCCAAACCGCCTGAACCACCGGAACGTCCTACGGTGGGCTTGTCATTTTCAGGTTACAAGACTCCAACCCTTCAACCCAGTTCGGCGGTCTCAACCGCGATTGCCCGAATGTTGGCACAGCGACACAGTGACTTCGCAGAGGTTTTCAATCTGGAAGAAGGGGCCAAAATCCACGGGAAAGTGCAGAACTTGAAGCACGGAGATCATCACTTGGTCGGATCGTTCCTGGCTATCTTCGAGTCATGGGAGGATGTGAAGCCGTTCAATGCCGAGTTCACGATTTCGGCTTCCGAACTGCCGGAACGAACTACCGGCCAGATTCCGTTTCTGATCCGCCCAAAGAAGACAGACCAATGAGCAACGACACGCAGCAAATCGTCAACAAAGCCTGGAACTTCGCGCACGTCCTGCGCGACGACGGCATATCGTATATGGCCTACACGGAGCAAATCACCTTTCTGTTGTTCCTGAAGATGGCCGATGAGCAGACGAAGCAGCCCTACAACCGGCCGCCGATCATCCCCGTGAAGTACGGCTGGGATAGCCTACTCAAACGTGAAGGCGACGAACTGGAAAGCCACTATCGGCACATCCTCGAAGAACTCGGCAAGCAACCGGGCATGCTCGGGGAAATCTTCAAAAAGGCGCGGCCGGATATTCAGAACCCGGCGACGCTGCGCCGGCTCATCGTGGACCTGATCGACGTGGAACGCTGGTCCTCGATGCAGGCCGACGTGAAGGGCGACATTTACGAAGGACTCCTCGCCCGCAGCGCGGTCGAATCGCCGAAGGGGGCAGGACAATACTTCACGCCGCGCGAACTCATCAAACCCATCGTCGATTGCGTGCAGCCGACCGCCGACGACACCGTTTGCGATCCGGCGGTCGGCACGGGCGGATTCCTCCTCGCCGCCTACGATTGTGTTGTCAAACGCCAAGGTAGCAAACTCGATCCCGACCAGCAGAAACACCTGGCCACGAGCTTCGTCAAGGGTTGGGAAATCGTGCCCAACACGGCGCGGCTGTGCATCATGAATCTCTTTCTACACGGCATCAAGGCCGATCCCTGCCCGATTCACTCCGGGTTCGATAGCCTGCGGAGCGATCCGGGCGAGCGCTTCAGCGTCGTGTTGACCAATCCACCTTTCGGCAAGAAAAGCACCATCGCCATCGTCAACGAGGCCGGCGATCTGGAGAAGGACGACGACGTTTACGAGCGGCAAGACTTCTGGACGACGACGAAGAATAAGCAGCTGAACTTTCTCCAACACGCCAAAACGCTGTTGAAGATCAACGGCCGCTGCGCGATCGTTGTTCCCGACAACGTGCTGTTCGAGGGCGGCGCCGGCGAGACGGTGCGCCGCAAACTGCTCACCCAATGCGACGTTCATACGCTGCTGCGTCTGCCGACCGGCATCTTTTACGCGCAGGGCGTCAAGGCGAACGTCCTCTTCTTCGACGCCAAGCCCGCGCAGGAAAAGCCGTGGACGAAGACGCTTTGGGTGTATGACTTGCGAACGAACATGCACTTCACGCTAAAGGAATCGCCGCTGAAGCGTTCCGACCTAGATGAGTTCGTGGCGTGCTACCACCCCGCGAACCGCCATCGCCGCAAGCCGACCTGGAGCGAGGCGACGCCGGACGGCCGCTGGCGTTCGTTCGAGTCCGACGACCTTCTGAAGCGCGACAAGGTGAACCTTGACATTTTCTGGCTGAAGGACAAGAGCCTTGAAGACTCCGACGACCTGCCCGATCCCGACGTGTTGGCGCAGGAAATCGCCGACGACCTGCAAACGGCGCTGGAACAGTTCTCGACCATTGCAAGCAAGCTGAAAGAGTGAACCCGGCGGGCATTGTACGCCGTGCCGTGTGTGGTCAGCGCATGAAAAAGCCCTCGACAGCACGCGCGGCCGAGAGGCTTCCGTTGTCGAATTGCTGGCGTAACCTTTAGCCGATCTTTTCTTAGGGTAGAGCGGCGCGAACCTTAGGGTCGGCAGTCGTGTCTGGGTAGTGTTCTGGCAGCCAGGAGTCTGAACGTGCAACTTACCACGAGAAACCACTACAATCCCTGTTTTTGGACCGCGAACTGGAATCCTGAATACTTCAAGCTCGCGCTGAAGAGCAAGAAAAACGAGGGGAAAGCGCGCAACCAGCGGGTGTTCGCACTGAACATCAAGTCGAACAAAGTGTATCAAGTCGCTGTCGAAAACCTACACTACGACAAAAATCTGGGCATAGCGGAAATTACCCCTGACGCCGCGCTGGGCTTCTGCAAGTGGCACTTCCCAAACGAGTACGAGCAGTTCCGCGAGGAAATGAAGGATCATCCCGAAACTCTCGTCCTCGACTTTGAGAACGTCTTGACATGTCTCGAAGAGTCGCTTGCCTACAAGACACTCCTCAAAGTCATCACGCGACCAGGGCTTCGTTCCGGCCCAGAGAAAGGCGCGCTCGCGGCGTTCTTGGCCGTCCATCATCTCCGAAGCCATGCGATCATGAATTCGATGATCGAGTTCGGTGAACAAACAGAGACTCCGAAGTTCGAGTATTTCTGGATGTTGAAGCGATGGCTGGGGAACGTGAACGTGCTTTTCCCCTGGGTTATGACTCTGACCGCTGGCCGGTGGGTGTTCTACCGTATGGATAAGGACACTTTCCCACTGAACGATTCGCCTATTCTGATCCGACCAGATAGTGTGATGGTGGCTCTTTCGCCTCGGCTGCTCTTGGAAATCGAGCGGAACGATCACAGTCTGGAGAACGGCTGGAGAGACTCGAACTCGATCACGAATGACAAGTTGGCGGAGTTTCGCCGACGCACGATTGGTAATACGTTCAGGGAGATCATCTTCGGGGACGCTGCTTTGCTGGAAGTATGGCGTACCGCGCCGGAGTTCTCTGAGCGCCATCAATTGATGGCAAATACTAACAGCTATAATGCCGTCGTTGCGAAGCATTTGGATGGAGAACTGTGGAAAATCAACGCCCACGGTAACATGTCATAGTAAATGCTCAGCGATCAGTCTGCAATCCGCGTGCAGTTTCCTCGCCAGAGGATCCCGGCCTCCTTCGCGGTTGCGGTCAGGTCGATCAGCACGCCGTCGCGCAGGGCGTCGGCGCGGGTGTAGGCGTGGATCAAGTCGCGGTTCTCAAACCGGAGTTGTTACTCCGTTATGGGCGACATGTGAACTTTAAGAAGGTTGCCTCTTCTCCATTCCGATTCGTTGCTCAGCACGCCTCAACGTGGCGGCAGTTCCGGCAGCTGGCCAAGAGGCGATACTCGCCGTTGGCGTTGTGCTGCGGTTATTGGTAAAACGTGCCGCAGTTCAGCAGAATATCTTGCTGTCCGGAGCGAAGGAGACGGTTCGGCTGGCCCATGTAGACCGTGCCGGAAGGCATTGACGCAACCGTGTTCCCGCTGGTGACGACGGCTCCGTTGTCCGGCGAAATCGGGTCGGTGTTCGCCTCGGTGTGAGTGTGGGGATGGTCGGCGTCGCACTGGTGATGAAGTTGCCGCACGACGAACCCTGTATGTAGTTGCTCCGCAAGGAACCCCGTGCAGAACGTTCCCAGCGCCACGGACGCCGCACATCTCCGACACCAGCGCAAGGAAAGGCAGCGGCAGTTGAACCACATTGTTCCGTCCTCCAAGAATATAGGTTTTGCCCCAGTGTTGTTGTACTAGGCCGGCGCGCCGTTATGGTGTCGTATTACGACGACAAGGGCCGGCGCGTCTGGACCACGCGCCGGCCCGTTTCGTGCGCGGTCGCGGGATGGTCCCGCGACCGCATGCCTCTTCTCTGTCGTGTGCGGCGGTGTCGAGACGGCGCGCAACCCGTCTGTCGGCGCGACATCGTCGCAAGCGATCCTGCGGTGTTTTACGCCAGGCGTTCAATATGCTTCCCGATGCCGTGGCTAGGCAACAGTCCGTCGCCGGCTACCGGACATGAAATGCAACCGCCTGTGGCAGGATTCATCCCTGCCACGGGCTTCATCTCTCAACGCCTTACCCGGCCCGCTTGCCCCGGAGCCACCCGAAACCCATCAGGGTCGCAGCACCGATGACAGCAAGGATAAGACCAGACGGCGCGGGAACGGGGGTAAAGATGAAGCCGTGGTAATTAGCGCTACTGCCATTACCGCTACTGTCTTCGTAGAAGCCGACAACCGTGTCGCCGCTGATGCCGAAGGCGGCTGTGTTCACGCCGTTAGGGACATCGAGAGTGGTGTAGGTTGTGCCGTCGTAGGTGAAGCCGTGAGTGCCGCTGGCGTTCGTATAGTAGCCGACGACGGTGCTGCCGCTGACGCCGGTGGCGTAGGTGGCCGTGCTGTTGGGGACATTGAGAGTGGTGTAGGTCGCGCCGTTGTAAATGAAGCCGTCGAAGTTACCATTGGCGTCCTGATAATCGCCGACGACGGTGTTGCCGCTGATGCCGAAGGCGTCCGTGAAGCTCGCGTTGGGGACGTTGAGGGTGGTGTAGGTCGTTCCGTTGTAAATGAAGCCGTGAGTCCCGCTACTGTCGCCATAGGAACCGACGACAGTGCTGCCACTAATGCCGTGGGCCATTGTAGAACCCACGGCGATGTTGGGCACTTCAAGAGTGGTGAAGGTCGTGCCGTCATACATGAAGGCGTGGTTGCCACCGTTGGCATCGGTATAAGTGCCGACGACGGTGTTGCCGCTGATGCCCGAAAGAGCCGTAGATTCCACGGCGTTGGGATCAACAACGGTGGTGTAGGTCGTGCCATCGTAAATGAAGCCGCGAGTCCCAATGCCGTCGAAATATCCGCCGACGACGGTGTTGCCGCTGATGCCGAAGGCGAACGTGCCGTATGTGCCATTGGGGTCATTGATGGGAATGAAGCCCGCCTGGGCCGGTCCCGCCCCGAACACCAGGACTGCAACAACGCACAGCGCGGACAGAAACTTTCTCATGAGCGGTACTCTGGCGAGAACGCGAAACGGGAGTGTGATCCTCAACGAGCATAAGAGCCGCCGCCAGACGCCGCAACGAAAAAACCCCGGCAAGGTGTTGAACTCTGTAGAACGGTCGATTTGTCTCAGCCGGGGGTAAGATGCTTTGCGGGAAGATCGCTGGTCTACGGGCATCGTTGCGTGCGAGGAGGGCTGTCAAGAAAAAATGGACGTGGCTACCGGAGCGCCAAGGACGCCGACGCGCCGCGCTAACCTAAATCAAAATCTTGGGACTCGCTCACTTTGGTCCCCGTCCACCGATGGCCGCAAGCCGAACACTCGTAGTCGAGATGGTAGGTGCTGCGCTTTACCTTTACCTGTTCGTGCCTCTCCGTACCCCCGACAAATTTGCCATTCCAGTTCGTGTGCCTGTCGGTGCGGGTTACGGTCCGGTAGCCCAGACTCGTGCCGCCCCGTTTCCGCCCCGTTTCTGTTTTAACCCACCATCGGCCGCAGCTTGGGCAGGCGTCATCGTACCCCATGACCAAGGCGCCGCCGAAGCCGCAGGCGGCGACGAAGGAGACGCCGATTGCCACCACCACACACACAAACCCCGTCGGGAAGTAGTCCACTGCGCAAAGGCTGAGACAAAGCGAGCAGGTCGTCAGCGCGGATGCAGTGAGTGCAAGGGAGAGCGTGATTTTGATCGGGAGTTGCGAACCGATAGGCTGCGCCGGCTCGTCGCGGCCGAGGGACATGAGGTTCTGCTCGAAGGTCTTGGGGGTATCAGGCGACGCTTGCGGTGGCGCCAAGAAGACGGCTGGCAGGGCGGTCGCCAGCTGGGACGGGATGAAGCTCGTCTTGCACTCCACACACTCGATGGTCCACGACAATTCGTGAGGCAGAACGGGGATAGCTCTGCCACAGCCTGGGCAGCCGAAAAAGAGTTGGCCTGGAGGTATACTGCCAGTCTGTGGCTCACTCCCCGGAAGCTCGGTAGTTGGGTGCGGCGGCAAGGGCCGCGCCAGCACCGTGTTGTTCTCGACCTGAACGGGCGGCGGGACCAGCAACCGCTGGCCACATTTTGGGCAGTTGATCTTCGTGCCGGCGCCGCGATCCTCCGCTTTGAGAACCTTCTGACAGGCTGGGCACTGGAAGCGGATCATGGGCCGATACTCCCGGATGGGAAATCTCCTTAATCTTCACGCGCGGCGCTGAAAACGGTAAGGGAAAAGCCCCTTCTCCGCTCCGTTCCGTCCGTTGCTCAGCACACTTCGACATGGCGACAGGTCCGGCAGCTACATAGCACGCGATAGCCGCCGATCGCCGTATGTTGCGGTGTCGCCTTCATGCCGCGCTTGCCGCAGGCGGCGCACGTCAGACGCCGGTAGGTGCGCACGTCGCCGAGGACCACCGCGCTCGGAATCCGCAGCGGCGCGCCGTCGGTCCAGGTGTTCGTCGGCGTCGTGCCTTCCGCGATCCGCAGGTTCACGCTTGCTTGATTCATGATCGGTTCCTTTCGTTGGGGTAGGGGCGAAGCTGCCTCTTCTCCATCCCGTCCGTTGTGTGCCTCGTTCGCTTTCCGGCCCCTCAGTCCTTCCCCGTGGCGCGCTTGCGCTTGTCGCGGGAGAGTTTGTGGAGCACCTCCAGCGCCTCCTCCATCGTCACCTTCGCCAGCGCCTCCCGGAACCGGCTCACGGTGTAGTAATTGCTCCGCTGGAAGGCCCAGGCTGCGGTGTCGGCGAATTCTTCCTTCGGGGTCTTGGCTTGTTCGTCCATTGGCTCTGTCCTTTCGCGTCAGGGGCGACAGCAAAAGGACGCGGCCCGGCAGGTGCTTTCGCGCCTTGCCGGGCCGTTGGGGTTACAGTCCGGTGACTTCCTTGGCGGCGGCGATGCCGGCCAGCGCCATGCTGGCCGCAAAGGTGTGTTCCGCGGCTTGCGCCATGCCGCATGCGAGCGCTTCCTGTGCGTCCGCCTGCGCGCCGTCGAGCTTCGCCTTGACGTGCTTTTTGAGTGCGTCGGTCAGGCGGTCACTCGTGGCGAGTTCCGCGGTGTAGACGCCAGCGTGTTGGAGAAAGCGGCGGGCGCCTTTCCAGGCGATGCTGGTTGCGGCTCCGGCCAGTGCAGCCGCGGCCATCGCTTGCGTCATGAGTCGATCCTTTCGCATAAGGGGGTGAAGATTGCCGATGGGAAGTAGACGCGACCGGCGCGAGGCTCTCGCGCCCCCGCTGGTCGTCACGCTCCTACTTGGCCCGTAGGAATGCCCAGCAGTTCAAGACCATGCTCGCCGCGGTGACGGCCGCCATGAACCCGAAGACAAGAGCCGAACCGTGCCCGGCCGCGTTCGCCAGTTCCGACGCCACGAGAGAGCAGTCGAGCACGACGGCCAGCGCCCACGCGGGCTTGACGCCGCACCGGGTAATGTCCGCGATGGCGCAGGCGAGGTGCGACAGGGACAGCCCCAGCGACGCGCAGCAGAGCGCCAGGCAGGCGATTCCCAGCGCGACGGCAATCCAGTCGCCCAGCAGCAGTGAGCCGCCCTGCGCGGCGAGGTAGAGGCTCAGGAGGGGGATTGCACAGCCGAGGCCGACCGTGATGGCGATACGCGACCGGCTCACAGTGCGGGCGCTGACGAGCTTGGCCGAGCGCTTCGAGGACTTCGGGGCGGCGCCGTTCAAGGACAGGGTTGCGATGAGGGACATGGGTTAGAATCCTTCGTGTTGGGATGCGAGCGAGGATCGAAGGACGCCTCTTCCCTGTCCGGTTCGCGCCTTAGACCGGCAGGTTCGTCGGCCGTTCCGGGGCCTGGCGCGCCGCCTCGTCGATTTCCCTGGCGCCGCCGTCGGCGCGCAGGTCGTGAACCTGGACGCTCTTGCTCGCGCCGCCTGGCAGCATCACGTCAACCCAGCCGGTTTCCGCGTAGTCGTGGTGCCGGGAGATGATCGTTACGGGCGTGCCGAATCGGGTCTGGATCATGGGTTTGTCTCCTCGATTTGTGGGGCGCTGCGTCCCTGGTGGTCGGTTCAGAAGGGAATCTCGTCGAAGTCGTCGTCGGGCGCTGCGTCCCTGGCCGCTTCCCATTCGGCATCGGCGCGGCGATTCTCCTCCATCTCGCGGACAGCGCAGGCTTCGTGCGCCATCTCGGTCTGGTCGAGCGGCTGGCTGTCGTCGAGCGGCTGGTCGCAAATGACGCACAGCGGCGTAGGCGATTGAGGTAGTCGGGTCATGGGGTCTTTCTCCGTGGGGCGAGCGGGTGAATGGGTTCAACGGGCCGCGCTCTTGGCCGGGATGCCGAGAAGCTCGCGGGCCTTGAGGCACAGGACGAGCAGGTTTTCGCGTCGGTCGTTCGCCTCGATGCCGTCGGCGACGGCGCGGAGCATGACGCGTAGCTGCCGGACGTAATCGCACTGGACTTCCAATTCGCGGCGCAGTTCCGCTTCTATGTCCTGATGGCACTTCTCCGCGTCGTCGATCAAGTCGCGCTGACCCGGTAAGGTCTTGGCCAAGATTCGTTCTCCCGTGATTGGATTCGATGCGAGCGGGGAGGGCGTTCCCCGCGCCGCCGTGGTTCACATGAACTTCGCCGCCATCAGTGCCGCTTTGAGTCCTTTCGCGTGCTTACAACCGCAGCCAGGAGCGTCGCCGGGGCGCTCCACGTAGGTCGCGTCCGGGCAATCGCAGCGCAGACCGTGCGGCGTGATTTCCACGTCGTACACCGCGGCCTCTTCAAGACGGGTGATCTTCGTCAGGCGATAGCCCCGAAGCCGGCCGTCGGCCTCGCGGTTCGACTGGACGAAGAAGAAGCTGGGTTCCTTGCCTTCGGCGGCGATCTTGATAATCGCGTCGCCGTCGTCCAGACGCGCTTGCGTCGGGTTGCCGCCGACCCACCGGGCGCTGCCGTGAACGGGTTGCGGGCTGCTGCGCTTGCGTTGCGTCGTCGGTTCTGTCATCGTGTCCATCGCAGTTCCTTTCACTCAGGAATTTGCCGGAGCCGGGACGGTGCAAACGTCGCCGGCTCGCTTCATCGCTCTCTCACCGTTCCTAGCGGGATGACGCGAGGATCAGAGGATATTCGCGCTCGAAGGAGCGCGTTTGGCCATCAGGACAAAGCCATCGGTGCGGTCCGAACCGTCAACACGACGGCCGCGCAATATGTCCACCGAGAACATGCAACGGGAGCAGCTGAGGAGAAGTGGACGGCGAATAAAGGGAAGGCGGAAGAGGAACGGGAAGCGGCTAATGGGCCAGTTTAGCGGTGAATTACTGAACCACTTTCAAGCTTGTTTTGTGCCACCACTTCGGCGAGGATTACAGGTGGTGATTGCACCGGCCGTGTGCTGCAACTGGCCGGCACAAACTATTCCTTTTTCTTCTTCGGGTGGCTAGGAACAAGCTTCATATGGTGCTCGATCTTCGCCCAGTCAAGGGATGGCATAATCTTCGTGCTGTCCATCTCGATGGTAACTCTCAACGGTAGGAAGAGCAAACGCTCAGTGTCCTTCCAAGCGGGTGATTTGATGGGTGCCACGATGTCAAGCGTATTCCACTCCTCTTTGTTGGGACCAGGAAAGTTGACAACTGCGCCGATGCGACCGCCGAAGTAACTCTGATAGACAGTCCATCTGCCGTCCGCGCCAAAGGTTTGTGGGTTGTTGAAGACCAGCCGAAAGGTGTGAGCGCCGTGGACAGCGATACTCTGTATCTGCTCGGCCCTCACGAATCCACTTCGGTTCAATAGCTGATGCGCGTTATCGTCTTCTCCCATTATGACTCGTATCACTGAGTTAAACGTGTGAAAATCGACCGGCGTGCGTTGGCAGTATGCCGCGATAAGATTTAGCCCGATTTTCATCATGCCCCGCAGGACGGACACGCGGTCGAAG
>Ga0207158_1164_pt1 | contig 12995 bp, 13 predicted proteins | sample Alteio_BWMinHeat_22_FD_153512 | JGI IMG/M metagenome (GOLD analysis project Ga0207158, IMG submission 153512) | Enriched cells from forest soil in Barre Woods Harvard Forest LTER site, Petersham, Massachusetts, United States -... | ecosystem: Environmental > Terrestrial > Soil > Temperate forest >... | reverse complement strand
GATCTCGCGCATCTGTGGTCCGTGCGGGCCGCCTGCGCCGGGTTTCAACCGCTTGCCGACGGCCTCTTCTCCTGGGAAGAATTGCCGGGCAAAGGCCTGATTGACGATCATCACCGGCGGCGCGTTCTCATCGTCCGCATCGGAAAAATCGCGCCCTTGCACCAGCGGAGTCTGCATCGTGTGAAAGTAGCCGGGCGAGATCATGGACGCAGCAGCGGATGAGTGTTGTCCCGCGGCCACAGGGTGCTCTGGGTTCTCGAACGAGATGCTCATCGAGTCAATGGACATCGGCAGCGACAGCGTGCCCGCTGCCGACTCTACACCGGGCAATGCGCGCAGCCTTTCGAAGAACTGACGATAGAAGACCTCTCGCGTTTTGGCGTACGTGCTATCGGGCGTGTCGAAGCGGAAGGTCAGCAGGTGGTCCGCGCGAAAACCGGGATCGCTGCGCATCATTCGCACAAAGCTGGTGACCAGCAGACCAGCTCCAGCAGTCAGTACGATACCCAGCGCCACCTCGCCGGCGATGACGATCGAGCGTAGGCGTCCGCTGCCCGATGATTGTGTGCGCGCATCGGTCTTGAGCGTTGAGATCAGGTCGGTATGCGTGGCCTGCATCGCTGGCATCATGCCAAACAGCACACCCGCAAGAGTCGAGATTGCCAACGCGAACCCCAGCACTGGCAGGTTCACGCCCGCATCCACAGCGCGCGGTACGCTCTCACCGATCAGCTTAAGCACCAGGGGAGTGCACAATGCCGCCAGCACACATCCGGCCACACCGCCGCTCAGGCTCAGCAGCACGCTCTCTATTAATAGTTGCCGTACGATCCGCGTGCGACTCGCGCCGAGGGCGGCACGCACCGCAATCTCTCTTGTGCGCTCGCCGAGCTTAGCCAACAGCATATTGGCTACGTTGCCGCAGGCGATCAAAAGCACCAACGCTACAGAACACAGAATCACCAGCAATAGCGTCTTGCGAGAACCCAGCATAGCGTCCATCTCCGGCTTAACCAGCGCGGACACGCGTCGCATGTTGGTGTCGGGATACTGCTTAGCCAGTCGCAACGAGATCGTGGTCATCTCTTGCGTGGCCTGTGCCGCGCTTACGCCCGGCCGTAGCCTGGCAATCGCGCTAAGAGAGTGTGAGCCCCGATTGCTGATGCCATCACCGCCAGGGTTGTCATCCACGGCGAAGGTCGTCCACAGGTCTGCTTTTCTCCAGACAGGGAACTGGAAGCCAGCAGGCATGACACCGATCACGCGAAATGGCTCGCCATTCAACTGAACTAAACGCCCCACGATCGTACGGTCACCGCCAAACTCGGTCTGCCAAATGGCGTGACCCAACAGTACGACCCGTGTACCGCGCCGTTCCTCTTCAGGAACGAAACCGCGCCCCAACTCCGGTTGCACACCCAGCAATGGCAGCAGGTCCCATGAGGTGATGATGGTATCGACGTGTGCCGGTTGTGCCGTGCCGGTCAGGGTGTAGCTGTCGGCGTGATACGAGACCAGATGTTCGAAGCTGTGGTTCTGCGAACGCCAGTCAAAAAAATCAGGATACGAGAGCTGCCCCGGTCCGGCATGTCCCTTGATCTCAGGCTGTGCCTCGACCAGCTGCTCCGGATGCGAGTAGGGAAGTGGCCGCAGTAGTACTGCATCCACCACGCTGAAGACGGTAGTGTTCGTGCCGATGCCCAGCGCCAGCGTGACGATGACAACAAAAGTGAATGCAGGCGACTTGCGCAGAATCCGCAACGCAAAGCGAACATCATGCAGCAGGCTCTCGAGAAAGGGAAGCCCTTCTTCATCGTGATAACTCTCACGCACCGCCGGCACAGAGCCGAACTTCATCAACGCCTGCCGTCGTGCTTCAGCCTGGGACATGCCTGCGCGCAAGTTGTCCTCAGTTTGCATCGCGATATGCTGCGCAATTTCTTCTTGCAAGCGCGCGTCGAGAGACGTGGTGCCCGCGAAATTTCGTGTACGAGAGAACAAACGATTCAGGATTCCCATTACAGACACTCCGCCTTCGCATTCACAAAACGGCCCACGATCTCGGTGGTCTTCTGCCAGCTCGAGACCTCAGCCTGCAGCTGCTTGCGCCCTTCACGCGTCATCCGGTAGAACCGCGCACGGCGATTATTCTCAGAGGCGCCCCAGTCGGAGGCAATCGAACCCTCTTGCTCTAAACGCAATAAAACCGGATAAAGCGTGCCCTGATTCAAAGACAAAAGATCGCCACTGATCTGCTCAATCCGCCGAGCCAGCCCATATCCATGCAACGGCCCCAGCACCTCCAATGTCTTCAAAACCATCAAAGCCAGCGTCCCCTGTTGCACATCGGTCTTATGAGCCATAACGAAAACAATCCCCTTTTGGTTCCCAACAGGAGGATGCCACACTCTCCTTTGGGAAAGCAACAGGAAAGCAGAAATGCAGGGATTAGGGAACAGGAGTTAGGGATTAGCCAACAGGGTTTACGAAGCCACAAATCGGGGTGCCCAGTCTCCCTCGCAATTGGGGACATGGGTTTGCAGGATATGTCATGACGCCACAATTCCCATACCGCCACTTCCGTGGCGCTTTTCTAATCCCTAATCCCTGGGCCCTAATCCCTATACTTAAGAAATGCCTCGCCCCACCCTAAGCCAACTCGCGGTAGTCTTCTTCCGCCACGGCAACTGGACCTTCGGCGGAGGCAATCCGACGATGGTCGCGTTAGGCGAAGACCTCGTAGACCGCAAGCACTGGGCGACTCCACAACAATTCAACCTCGCCTTTGGACTGGCAAGACTAACGCCAGGCACAAACGTACTAGGCTTCGGAGTCGGCATTGGCTGGCTGCTCCGAGGCTTTGCCGGAGCGATCACAACCCTGCTAGCAGGCTCCGTCCCATGCTCTCTACTGGCGTTGCTGGTGACCGCACTCTACGGGACATGGAGCACGAATCGCTTCGTCATCCTCGGCCTGCGTGGAGCATCCGCAGCCGCAGTCGGCATCATGCTCGCCACCGGCTGGTCACTGATGCGTCCCTATTGGACACCAAACGCCACGCCGCGCATCGTCATACTCGTCGGCGGCTCCCTCGCATTAGGCTTGCTCTCGTTCTCACCACTGCACGTACTCTTCGCAGCAGTTGTCGTCGGAGCACTCTGGCCAGAGAAGGAGAGCCCAATCGCATGAGCCCGTGGCTACTCTTCCTGCTATTGCTGAAGGCGAAGCTGACCTCATTCAGTGGACTGGCATCACTTCCAGTTCTTCGCCAGGATCTCGTACTGACGCACCACGCCATCACCGACGCGCAACTGAATGCAGCAGTAGCGGTGGCACGCAGCACCCCCGGCCCGAACGGACTCTATCTGGTAAGCGTCGGCTACTTCATTGCAGGCACACCAGGAGCGATCGCCGGCTGGCTGGCCCTAAGCCTGCCTGCGCTGCTGATCATTCCACTGATCCGCCTAACCGGCAGGCACGCAAAGCACCCACGTCTACGCGGCGCGTTGGACGCAGTCATTCTCGCAAGCGTCGGTCTGCTTTGGGCCTCATGTCTCCCGCTAGGCAGAGAAAGCGTGCAAGACCCGCTAACCGCCGCGATCTTAATCGTCGCGATCCTCCTACTAGTAGTGCGCAAACTAGACACCATCTGGGTCATCCTCGGAGCAGCCGCCGTAGAACTACTCGCAGCCAGCACACATCTCGTCGCAGGCCTCTAACGATTAGCTCTTCCAGAAATCTATTCCTGCCAGACCAGATGCTTGGGTCTGCTTACGAACAAAAAGAAAGTTGAAACCTTTCGCAACTAACTGCGTCCTCTGGCGTTTTAGCGAGGGTGAGCGGCATTACCTGCGTGCTTACGTTCACTCGGAATCTCGCCTTAGGGTCTTCATGGGAGGCCTATGCTCTTTTTACGAATTTTCGGCACACGTCTTTCTTTGGTCGCTAGGGTTACAGCAAGCGCCTCTCTTCTTTTTGCTGGTGCACTAATTGGCTGTAGTAGCAGTACCGGTACTACGACGGGTACCCCGCCATCGCAGGTCTCAGTCTCTGTTGCGGGCAGCAGCTCCGTGCGCATGGGGTCAACGACGCAATTCACCGCAACTGTGATGAACACAACGAATACCTCCGTCACATGGCAGGTCAACAACGTTACTGGTGGTAACAGCTCGGTTGGAACCATCTCTGCGTCGGGCATGTACACTCCGCCCGCATCGCTACCCGCAAACAATCCAGTGACGGTGAGTGCCGTTAGCGTAGCCTCTCCCGCTGCATCCGGCTCGGCCCAGCTCAATATCTACAACCCCGTTCCTGTGGTTTCGAGTGCAACCGCCACGCTCGTCAGCGGCACTAACTTCGCTCTCGATGTGAAGGGCACGAGTTTCGTCACCGGCGCACAGATTACTGCTGCCGGAAACGCTCTCTCCACAACGTTCGTCTCTTCAACTGAGCTACAGGCGAACGTCACGCTTTCTGGGGGAACGACCTCGCTCAGTGTGCTCGTCTCTAATCCAAATCCCGGCAGCGCCAGCTCGTCCTCGATCAATGCGCAGATATTGCAAGCCTCAATTACCGCAGCAGCACGACTACTGGATCAGGCCACCTTTGGGCCCACACTAACTGACATCTCAAACGTGCAGCAGGTCGGGCTATCGTCATATATCCAGCAGCAGTTCGCGACCCCAACGACTTTATTACCCGATATACCGGCTACGCTTCCTGCTCTATGCTCTGCCAACAATTCACCGACGCCATGTGAAGAGTCGGAGTGGTGGCAGACCGCGCTCACCGGGCCAGACCAGCTTCGTCAGCGTGTCGCCTTCGCTCTGAGTGAGATCTTCGTCATCTCCAGCGGCTCAGATAACGCGCGCACCATCACGTACTACCACAACATGCTGGCGCAGGATGCGTTCACAAACTTCTCCACCATCATGCATGACGTGACGATCTCACCTGGCATGGGCGCCTACCTCAACATGCTGAATAGTGCAAAGGCTCCCACCGGACAAATCGCTAATGAGAACTACGCGCGCGAACTGATGCAGCTCTTCACCATCGGCCTCGTCATGCTCAATCAGGATGGAACGCTGCAGCACGACGGCAGTGGCAACACCATCCCCACCTATACGCAAGACCAGGTGCAGGCCTTTGCGCGCGCCTATACCGGATGGACCTACGCAACATCGACCGGCGGTTCATCCACGAAATTTCCGAACAAGACAGCAAACTACTTCGCCCCAATGGCACCCGTTGAGAGCTATCACGATACAAGCGCCAAAACATTACTCAACGGCACCGTGCTCGCCGCCGGACAGACGTCAACTCAGGACCTGAACGCTGCGCTCGCTAACATCTTTGCTCATCCCAACGTCGGGCCCTTTATCTGCAAGCAGTTGATTCAGCATCTCGTGACCAGCACGCCCAGCCCTGCGTATGTCGCGCGCGTCTCCGCGGTCTTCGCCAACAATGGCAGCGGAGTGCGCGGAGATATGCAAGCTGTGATCTCTGCCATCTTGCTCGATCAAGAGGCACGTGCAGGCGATACCAACCCGGCCTTCGACGGAGGTCACCTGCGCGAACCCATCCTCTGGATCACCGACGCTCTCCGCGGCCTGGGCTTCACCAATAACAGCAGCACTGGCTCGTACTACGGGCTCTCGAATCAATCGAGCAAACTCAATCAGCAGCCCTACCGCTCCGGAAGCGTCTTCAACTTCTTTCCGCCCAGCTATGTGATTCCAGAGACCACGCTGAACGCACCGGAGTTCGATCTCGAGAACACGGCGAGCGCGATCCTGCGGCTCACCCTCGCCAACACGATCGTCTTCAATAAGATCAGCGGAATCAATATCGACCTCAGCGCAACCAGCTCTCTCGGCCAACTCGCAGCTAGCAGCCCAGCCTCATTGGTGGATACGCTCGGCGAGATCTTTATGCACGGCCAGATGCCCAGCCAGATGCGCACCGACATCATCAACACCATCTCGACGATCAGTGACGCTGGCCAGCGCACGCGCGTCGCGGTCTATCTCGTCATCACGTCGTCGCAATACAAGGTCATGCACTAGTTCGAAGGAGGCAGCACTATGAGAGCCAATCGACGCAGCTTCATCAAATACGCATCGCTCGCCGCAGCAGGCAATGCCGCTGGCCTTCGCCCATTCGGAATGCTCAATGCACTAGCGCAGAGCGCCACGGACTATAAGGCCCTGGTATGCATCTTTCTCTACGGCGGGAACGATGCCAACAACATGCTGATTCCGTTCGATACGACGGGCTATAACAACTACGCCACGCTGCGCGGCCCGCTGGCACTGGCCCAGAACACGCTGTTGCAGCTCGGGCCGACGCCGACCTTCGCACTCAACCCCAATCTGCCCGACATCCAGACGCTCTTCAATAGCAAGAACGCCGCATTGGTAGCGAATGTAGGCACGCTGGTGCAGCCGCTGACGCGCACGCAATATCTCGCGGGCCAGACGGCCCCTACCAATCTCTTCTCGCACCCTGATCAGCAGCTCGAATGGCAGAACGCCGCCGCCAGTGGAGCGACCCCAACCGGCTGGGCAGGTCGTATCGCCGACGTCCTTGGGGCCAACTACAACCAGTCCGCCACTATTCCTATGATTACCTCCGTCGCAGGGGACACACTCTTCTGCAACGGCACCAGCACCACGCCCGTCTCTGTCTCGCCGGGCAATCTCTCCGGAGCTACCTGTTCCGAAGGAACCAACGTGTGCGCCGCACAACAGGCCTCAGCGCAGGCACTACTCACGTTTAGCTCTGGCATCTCTTTAGTGCAGGCCGACGACACCATTACGGCCAACGCTTACAACTACGCCAAGACTCTATCGGATGCGGTGCAGTCCGTCTCGCCGCTGAAGACAGTCTTTCCCGCGAACAACGGCCTCGCAGCGCAACTGCAGCAGATCGCCCAGATCATTCAGGTGCGCGCGGCATTAGGAGTGCAACGCCAGATCTTCTTCGCCGGCATCGGCAACTTCGACACGCATGCCGATCAGCTCGACCTGCAAAGCGCACTGCTCGCACAGATCTCACCCGCACTGGCCGCGTTCTATGCAGCTACGCAAGAGCTTGGCGTGCAGGACAACGTGACGTCCTTCACCATGTCCGACTTCAGTCGCACCTTCCAACCCAACTCCAATAATGGAAGTGACCACGCCTGGGGATCGCACCATATTGTCTTAGGAGGCGCGGTAAAAGGCGGTCAGATGTACGGGACCTTCCCGACGCTAGCGCTCGGCGGCCCCGACGACTCAGGCTCAAATGGACGCTGGCTTCCCTCAACCGCCAGCGTTCAATATGCCGCAACATTGGCACAGTGGTTCGGAGTAAGCGTCTCGCAGCTTTCAACCATCTTCCCCAATATCGGCAGCTTCGGTTCGAACAATCTGGGTTTTCTATAAGGCGTTGGCCGCCTACATCTCAATCAGCCCAAAACCGCACCCTATCCAGCCAAATCGCATCTAATTGGTGAGGGCATACGTTTATGCGTATCGCCTTCAGAAAGCCAACAAGGAAGACATGAAGCACCAGGAATACCCAGATCACCACACCTCGAACGACCTGCTGAATAAACTCACCGAAAAGCCACTGAACTACGACGTCGTCGCGCAGAGCGTCGAAGAGGTGCAGAACACCCACCGCGCCCCGGCCATCAGCATCGGCCCCTATCTGATTGAGTCAGGACAGACCAAACTGATCAACTCCATCAGCATCTACAGCCAGCTCGGCAAACACCGCGACCAGGTACGCCTTCTCTATATGAATGCAGTAGCGATGCGAGTCTGGAAGGCGATGGGGAACCAGCCGACACTGATCGGCAAGCAGTTCCGCCCGCCGAAGACTGCTCTGCTCGCCTACGGAGTGCCGTTCAGCGAGTAGTACGTCTCAATAGAATCAGCAGGATGAAGGCTAGCACCGACAACCTTACGCAAACATTACACAGAATGTCCGTGCGACACGTAACGCGACTGATACTCTAAAAGAGATCGAAGAATCCGATCTGGTCTATTGCTTGTTCTGGCTTACCCCTACTCGCAAAAAATTCCAAGTTGCGTTCGGCGGTACATCAAATGAATAAGGAACAAATCAATGGAACAGGGAACTGTAAAGTGGTTCAACGATGCAAAGGGATTCGGCTTTCTTAGCCGTGAAAGCGGCGAAGACGTATTCGTCCACCACACCGCAATTCAGAGCAATGGCTTCCGCACCCTCCAGGAAGGTCAGTCAGTACGTTTCAACGTAGTGAAGGGACCCAAGGGCTGGCAGGCAGAGAACGTCGAAGTAGCCTAACTCCAAAAAAGAGTTTTCAAGAGAGGGGAGCGTCAGCTCCCCCTCTTCGTTTAAGCATCGTCCGTCATCTACTGGAATTCCACTCCCACCCTCAGCAAGGAGTCTACCCATGCAAAGACCCGGCCTAGTTCCCGACAAGTACTATCTGAAATCGCTCCACGAAGAGATCGACCTCTTCGATCGCAAGCTCGTCCACATGGCAAAGTTCGAAACCTTCGCCACAGACGCAGCCCGCGAAACCGCGATCGGCAAGCTAACCACCAAGCGCGCCACGCTGGCCAAAGCAGCCCAGAAGCTCGCCGAAGACGGCATCGAGTTCAACCCCTCCGAGCTGCCCCGCTCCTTTCGCGTACCAGTACAGAGCATCGAGCCCACCACAATCGCAGAAGCCAAGACAGCGTAAGCAACACCAATACAAAAAGGCCCGCGAAGCATCAAGCTTCGCGGGCCTTTTTTCTATTCCAAGACACGTGACTTCAACCTCGTTCCAATATCTCCGCGAAGCGGAGATATACCCGCGCCACAAGGCGCGTTGGCGGTGAAGAAGGCAGAGAAGAAGGGGCTTTAGTGAGTGCGTGAGAACAGAAGAAGTATCTTGATTTCCACTTGAGGATGAGCGACAAGAAGACATGTCGCGATTCAAGGGATATGCGCCGGAGCAAGCGTATTTGCTGCCGCCCAGTGTGCAGGATGAGTTGAGCGGGAACCATCTGTGCTTTTTCATTCGGCACGTGGTGGAGCGTCTCGATCTGAGTAGCTATGAACAAGCGTATGCGGCTGAAGGCGGAGCGCTGTACGCACCGGAGCTGATGCTGAGTGTCTGGCTGTATGCGTATGCAACCGGAGTGACGAGTGCGCGGCAGCTGGAGAGGCGTCTGGTGGAAGATCTGCCTCTGCGTTATCTGGCAGCGGGAGCACGAGTGGACAACTGGGCGTTGAGCGCCTTTCGACGGCGACATGGGCGTGCCCTGAACGACAGCTTCACGCAAGTGCTGGAGATGGCACGCGAGTTAGGGATGGGCAAGCTGGGCCGGGTGGCGATCGACTCGACACGGATCAAGGCCAGCGCCTGCCGGGACCGAGTCGATACCGAGCAGCATTTACGTGACCTGCGTGCCGATCTGCGCTGGCAGATACGGCGTTGGCAGCAGACGGTGGATCGAGACGATAGCGATGGCGGCGGCATGGAAGTGGCCATCGACCAACTCGAAGACAAGCTGGCGGAACTTCCGCAGCGGCTGGAACGGTTACGTAAGAGCGGCCTGAAGAAGCTCTCAACGACAGATCCCGACGCGCGTTATCTACGCTGTCGCGGAGGCCATTTCGAGCTCGGCTACACGGGCGAGATCGCCGTGTCGGACGATCATCTGATCGTGGCCCAACGCGTGACCCAGAACGCCGCCGATAACGCTTCGCTGTTGCCCATGGTGGAGCAGACCATCCAGCGCTGCGGTGCGGCTCCAGAGCAGACGCTGGCCGACAGCGGCTTCTTCTCCATCGAGAACCTGAAGCAGATGGAAGCTCAACATCTGGACGCTTACGTGCCAGACTCTAACCAGGCTCGCAGCCTCAACCTGGGTAAACGCTGTCGCACTACAGCTAAGGCTGCCGCCCATCGCAGGATGCGTCGCAAGCTTCGAAGTAAAGACGGACAAGCCACCTACGCCCGCCGTAAAGCCATCGTCGAACCGGTCTTCGGAGTCCTCAAGCAACAACGCAACCTGCGTCAGTTCCGCACCTGTGGCCTCAACAACGTTGCCTCCGAGTTCACCCTCGCTACCCTCGCTTACAACCTCACTCGCATGCACTCTGCTGGCCTCCGCTAACGCTCCACCCTCTCCACTCCTTCTTCGCGCTCTCCACCCAGTTCTCACGCACTCACTTTAGCCCTAGTTTCGCCTCGATTCATGTAGTGTGGCGGATACCATTTGGCTGGCAGTGAGCTGGTATTGAGTGGATAGAGAATGCTGATGCTGGATCACTAGTATTAGTTGGCAGACACCAAACGTACCATCAGCCTCGACACTCTCAGAAGCGCAACTACTGAAAACGTAACCGCTGCCCACCAAAACGCCGATAGAACAACCGCGAAAGATTTCACGGCGTCAGAGTGATCAATACAGACTTTGATCGCCAAGCCATACACAACAAGAAATCCGTTACTGAACAGCGCCTCCCCGAGATACTGGCAGATGAGGTGGTACATGTTTGCGGCTCGTAGTCTTTTCACGGCATTGCGATCGTTGATCGCTGGGAGAATCGTCAAGGCAGTCAGTGCATACGCAAAAAAAACTGCTGCCACATCGACGACTTTTGTAGCGAGTTCAGCATGTGGATCTAATTTGGCGATATCAACGCGGCCCCTCAAAACACAGGCGGCCACAAAAACAAGTCCGGCAGTAATCCATGTGCTAAATCGCTCTATAAATAGACCGGAGCTCATTGGAAGTTTATTCATGGCCGCCTACTTTGGTGGAATTACAAGAGTTGTCAGAAAATCGCGGCTGCTATCCAGGACCGACCGAATTAGCTGCTGACACTGCTTGCTGTTAAGCCGCTTTTCGTCGCTATATTCCACTTCTCCGCCTGAGACTATGCGGTCGCGCAGGAAGTCAATCGGCTCAGTCTTGGTGCTGTCGTTGCGATAGCCTTTCGCGCGAAGCGTTTCAACATTGTCAGAGTTCCGGAACCCGGAGAGCAATCGTTTCAAGACAGAGGTATCTTGTGCGCCCTTGTAGCCTCTCCGCATGTTGAACTTAATTTCGATTGATCGAAGTTCAGCAACCTTGCTCGTCTCGTCAATTAGTTTCCCCACGGAAGGAAGCGAATCAGAGAGATCAGGATGGAAGGAAGGATCTTTTAACCGTACCTCTACAGAGCTGATGTGGTCCATCTTCTGGAGCCTTTTCCATACATCTGGGCGAACCTTCGGTTCGAGTGTCAGATTTAGGCCGGTGAGATCGCGAAGTAGCGCTTCGACTTGTGTGCTTCTGAAATGCCCATTCCTCTGAAGTGCGACGACTTGAAGGGCATCGTCTACAACAAAATAAACTTCTTCTGATACCCCATCGTTTGCAGGTAGGTTTAAGTCTCCTAAGCTGTATGCACTTGCTTTGAAGTGCCCGGGTATTCCTTTCATGCGTATCCGAGCGCTGCAGCCGAGGACTGTACCGTCTTTGAATGCGGTAACTTTATCCAAAAAATCGCTATGAGTAGGATTTCTATATTTGAGACGCTGGGCAGGAGGAAATTTCCCCGCCGCAATAATGGCAGCAGCTAACGGTAGCGGTTGGCCTTCACTATCGTATACTCCATAAAAGTCGATGTTTACGTACGGCAACGTGCCACCTCCGCAAATTTGGGTAAGTATAACTTCACTCTAATTTACTTTGGGGCGTAACTTCGTAAGTTTTTCTGTGCGACATTCCTAGTTCATCCAAGAGTTTCTGAGCATTCGCATCTCCCGCGCGCGGATCAGCTTTCACCTGTGCCGTGAGAACCGCCGCCTGCACCTTCTGCCGATCCAACTCCAACCGCAACTCATCCAGCCGCTGCTGACCCGCAGCAATGCGCTCCTTCGAATCAATCTCCAGCTTCTTTATCGAGACACCATTAGCCAGATCCTCCTGCGCCGATTGCAGTTGTTGTGTGAGTTGCTGAATCTGTTGCAGATTCTGCGCGAGCTGTTGCTGCACCTGCGGAGGCAGCGCATCGTTGCTTCCATCGCCATCCTGCACCTGCGGAGGCAGCGTCTTAGCAAGACGCTTTGCGATCTCTTGTGCGCCAGGCCAGTCCATGTTCTTGACGAGAATGTCGCCTGCAATCCCCATCAACTGCGGATACGACCGCGTCAGGTCGAGGATCGAGTCCACAGCCTCCTGCCGGCGCGACTGATAGCTCGGGCCCGAGGAGATGGTGATGTCGTAGCGACCGAGATTCAGGTCGTAGAGCTTCTTGATCGTGCCCTCAATCTCAACCTGCTCATTCACCGTGACTGTCTTCTGCGCGCCATCTTCGCCGTAGATGCGAATCACACGTTGCGTGTCATACACCTTCGGAATCAGGTCGAGCAGAATGCGTCCGCAATGGCGGATCGCACGCGTCAGATTGTCGATGTAGTGGAAGTTCGTGCCCTGCGCCTGCTGCTGTCGCGCGAGAATCGCTTTGCCGCTGATCTCGTTACCCTGCGCTCCAAGCGCTGCGTCGTAGATGCCGGTAACGGCCTTCAGATCGTCGGCCGACTCCATCATCGCCATGTTGATCGCTTGAATCGCAGGCTCTGCCACATTGCGCTGCGGAGGAGGGATCGGCTGCCCATTGATCGCCTTCGCCTTGTACTGCAGATACGCGAAGTTCTTTACGTTAGCCTGCTGCCACTCGCGCTCATAGCCTTCAAACTGGCCTTCTGCGCCGACAAACGGAGCCTTCGGCGCCAGCGCAATCGCCTCCGTCGAAGCCGACTTCATAAAGTTGTACTGCTGCTGTGGCTCCTTCGCATCGCGCACGATGCCTTTCAGCACCAGTTTCCCGTCGATGTCGAATTCATCGCCTACTACTTTAATGATCGGAATCCATCGCCCCGCCCACTCCGTCTCCTCGAGAATCTCCACACCATTCAGCTTCGCCCAGCACACGGTAGCGATCGCGGTCTCACGTTCATTCACGACCGTTACGCCATT
>Ga0207158_1201_pt1 | contig 13089 bp, 8 predicted proteins | sample Alteio_BWMinHeat_22_FD_153512 | JGI IMG/M metagenome (GOLD analysis project Ga0207158, IMG submission 153512) | Enriched cells from forest soil in Barre Woods Harvard Forest LTER site, Petersham, Massachusetts, United States -... | ecosystem: Environmental > Terrestrial > Soil > Temperate forest >... | reverse complement strand
CGTGTCGCCGATCTGAATCAGCGCGAAGATGAGAGCGTGTTCCAGCCAGCGGTCATCCTTGCATTCGCGCAAGCCTTTCAGCAGCGCGGGAACCGCTTCGGGGTTGCCGAGTCGGCCGAGCGACGTAGCGGCTTGGCGGCGAATGGCCGGTTCCTTGTCGGCAACCAAGGGGATCAGTGCCTCAAGTGCCTCGTTGCAGCGGAACAATCCGGAGGAATAGATTGCGGCCAAGCGAATATCGAGATCGGAGTCCGTAAACGCTTCGCGCACAGCTTTTCGCGCCGCCTCGCCGTCAATGCGTGTCAACGCCCAAAGTGCATTGATGCGCCCCTCGGCCGAGCCGGTTTTCAGAGCGAGTCGCGCTTCCAGACCGGCGACGGCCGCATCGCCCTTCTTGGCCAGCGTTTGGATCGCTCGATCGGCAACATGAATCCGCTCCGAGTCGAGCCGGCGGATGAGGTCCTGCCTGTCGCACTTTTCCCAGTCAAGCCGCTCGCCGCGGGGATCATCGACCTTGGGCGCATTCTTTTTGCGAATGCGATAGATGCCGCCCATGATGTGCGGCTTGGCAATCTGCGATTGCGGGCAGCCGTTGCGGAACCAGCCGCCGGTGTCGATGACTAGCAGACTGCCGTCGGCGTCCTCGATCAAATTCGTGGGGTGAAAATCGGGGTCGTCGCAGGTGACGAAGTCTTCAGTGTGGACCTTAAAGCCGGCCCCGTCGCGTTCGATGCGGTGGCGCTGGATGCGATGCGGGTTGAACTGGGCGGTGAAGAAGTTGTCCTGGAACTCCTTGCCGAAGGCGGCGCTACGATAGCGAATCAGGCTGGAGACGGCGACCCAGCCGAGATCGCCCGTCATTGGCATGACATCGCCGGTGCGGCGAAACTCGGGGTACGCGCGGGTGTCGTGCGGGTAAAGCGCCCCGTCGAGGACGAAGAGGATGGCGTCATGCCGCGGTGAACTAATGACGATGTTGGTGCAAACGAGCGGTTCGCCGGCGCGGGTGAAGGCGACTTCGACCGGATTGTCCATGCCGCCGCCGCAGATTTGCTCGACCTGCGTGCCGTCAGGTTTGCAACGGTAGACGCCGGCGGCCACGCCTTTCAGCTTGAAGCCGTCGGGCTGCTGAATGTCGTGCTTGTTGCGGCCATCGCAGAAATAGAGCCGGCCGTCGGGACCGAGCTTCGGCCCGTGCAAGTCGGCGCCATTGCCGACGGAGCCGAACTTGCCGACGATTTCCGTGCGTTTGCCGGCAACGCCCTTCTCTTCATCGAGCCGCCAGAGGCTGGGATACGAAGTGCTGTACAGCGCCCCATCCAGCCAACAGACGCCGGAGGGGAACGTCATCTTGTCGGCGAATATGGAGGATTTGTTGAAACGGCCGTCGGCGTCCGCCGGTTCGAGCACGGTGATGGAGTTGGCAAGTTCCTTCAGCAGTTGCTCCGCGTTGAGGTTCTTGCCGGCGTTCTCGGTGAGGAAGAGGCGGCCGGTGTCGTCGAAGCTGCCGTGCAGCGGGTGCTCCACCAGCGGCGGTCCGGCAACGCGCTCGACGATGAAGCCGTCGGGAACCTTGAGGACGCGCTCGGGCGCGGCATCGCTCTTTTTTTCGGCGGCCAATGGGTCGGGTCGGCCGCCGGCGAAGGAGAACAGGACGGCCAGGATGAAAAGCAGAGCCCAGGTTGCACGGGACATGGGAAGGCTCTCCTGAGAGTGGGTACAAGCAAATGCCGAAGATGGTTGGCAGGACTCCCCCTACATTTACCCGCAAGGCGCGGTGTGTGCCAGCGCAAAGTGGGACGAACAAATACCAAGCGAGAGGGATGCAAAAGAATGGAAGATCTATCCGAGCGGATCGATCTGCGTTGCCGCGTGTCCTGGTTGATCGTCTTCGTCGTCATCGAGTTTTGTGAGAAAGACGAATTGGCGGTCGCACATGCGAATTTCGTCGCCGGCGCGAAGGTGGGTGGGGCGGGCCAGTTTGGCGCCGTTGAGATAGGTGCCGTTCTTCGAGGCGACGTCGTGGACCTCGCAACCGTCGCCGGCGTGGACGAGGATGGCGCAGTGCCGACGGGAGACGAAGGCGTCCTCGATGATCACGTCGCAATCGGGCGAGCGGCCGATGGTGTTGATGCCGACTTTCAAGGGATAAATGCGGTCGCGGTCCATGAGCCAGAAGTGAGCGGTGGTCGCGTCACGGTCGTGGTCCGTGGAGTTTTTGGGATGATCCGCGATTTGCTCCAGCCGGGGGGCCGGAAACTGGGCGGCGATAGTCTGACCGCCGCAGGCGTTCAACAGGGCTTCGCGCGCGGCGCGAAATTGCTGCCGGCGGGGGGAATCCAGGTGTACGCTGTTCAGACACGGATCGGGCATGCCTACCAGCCCTGGTGCGAGCTGCCACTTGATACAACCCTAATCTGCACAATGCTATTATACTCACCCACGCAATCAAGGAGAAAATGAATAAATTGGAGAACCATTTTCGGGGAAAGGCGGGAGACTTCTTTCCCCATCAGAAATATCGGCTTAAGTGAATGAGATCTTCAGCACCTTATAGCGCATCGTGCCGCGCGGGACCTTGATTTCGGCGATCTCGTTGATCTTCTTTCCGAGGAGCCCCTGGCCGATGGGGCTGGTGGTGAGGATCTTGTTCTGCTCGTAGTCCTCTTCGCCGGGTCCGACGAGGATGTAGGTTTCCTCCTCGTTGGCGTCGAGATCCTTGACGCGAACCGTGGCGCCGAAGACCACGGCGTCGCTGGGCAGATTGGCCCGGTCGACGATGTTGGCGCGGGCGAGCTTGTCCTTGAGAGCGTCAATGCGGGCCTGGAGCATGCCCTGGTCTTCGCGGGCGGCGTGATACTCGGCGTTTTCACTCAGGTCGCCCATCTCACGCGCGGTCGCGATCCGCTTCGCCACTTCGATCATTTCGCCATTCTGCATGCGGTCCAAATCCGCCTTGAGCTTCTCGTACCCTTCGCGCGAAATGGGGATCCGTTCATCTGCCATAGCCTTCGATCCTATCAAACGAGAAAAAACAACCGCTCGGGTCCTCTCAATCACGACCCTAGCGGCTCCTGTCAATCATGGAGCGTAATTGGGCGGTGGTCAACCGACCCTGGCTTGGCGGTCCGTTCGGGGTAGTCGCCAGGGTGGTCGCCTGGGCAAAGTAAGGGTTTATCTTGGCGAGAGTGGAAAGGCTTGTAAAGGTCGATTGGCCTTGCCGACCGTCCAGTGATGGCGATCGGCCGGCATGCGGCCGAATCTCATTCCGCCTCGTCCCTGACGCTACGCAGAATCTCCCGCTTCCAATCGGTCTGATGGACCGGCCAACCGTGAACGGTCCAGCCGCCGGCGCGGACCAAGTGAGGCCTTCCGTGTTTGTTCACGTACAGGCGACATTTCTCCTCTGCTGGTTCGAGTTCCTTCCGAACACGGTGGGCGTTGCTGCGGCGCTTGTGGATGTGATCATTATCGATGATCGTGATCACGCACGGGTCGGGAAGGTCAAGCATGCGCAAGGCCAGCACCTCATGGCTGGAGGTGGCGTAGCGTTTTTTCAGCGCTAAGAGATCGTACTCGAGTGCGGGGGCGTCGGCGGCGTACCAAGTTGTCGGGACGAGCAGGCGATGCGCAAAGAGATTGGCCAGCGATTCGCCCGCCATCGACCGCATTTGATCGGGTTCCAGATGGAGGTCTTCGAGCAGCTGGGTTTTCAGGTGCTCGCCGATTTCATGAGCGACAGTCCACTGATGACGTTCCTCGGTCGGCTCGGGGCGGAGGTAGATTTGTTTTTGTCCTGCGGCCCGCTGCGCCCGGCCGCGCTGCTGCTGCCGGTTGTCGAGGCAGACGACCATGCCGAGATGGCCCTGCGCCAGTTTGATGGCGTCGACGGGCGGCTCGCCCAAGCCCGCCGCCGCGAGCAATTCTTTGACGACGCGGTCCACGATAGCAAGGACTTCCTCGCGTGGGAGATCGTCGGTCATAGCGACCTCTCGAGGTTGTGGGTAGCGCGAGGATTGTGGGTTACCATTCCAATGGTGACGCGAGCCGTTCGTCACCATTGGAATGGTAACCCACAGCCATCTCACCACCTGATTCTTACGGCGTCCAATCCATTTGCGGCGTGACGCTTGCGCAAAACTCGGCCAGCAACTGGGCCGCGTGATCGAGATCATTGAGACAGACGACTTCGACCGGGCTGTGCATGTAGCGGTTGGGAATGCCGATAAGGCCGGTGGCGACGCCGTCGCGGCTGAGCTGCATGACGTTGGCGTCGGTGCCGGTGGCGCGCGGAACGCCGCGGACCTGAACGGCGATTTCGTGAGCCTGGGCGGTCTCTTGCAGGCGCGTAAAGACGCGTGGGTTGATGTTCGGGCCGCGGAACACCGCCGGCCCCGAGCCGAGCTTGGTCTCGCCGATCGATTTCTTGTCGTTGCCGGGCGTGTCGGTCGCGTGGCAAACATCGACGGCGATGCCGAGGTGCGGGTGAATGCCGTACGCGCTCGTCGTGGCGCCGCGCAGGCCAATCTCCTCCTGCACCGTGGAGACGCAAAACACGGCCGCCTGGATCTGCCGGCCCTTGAGCAGGCGCAGCGTTTCCATGACCACCCACAGGCCGACCTTGTCGTCCATTCCCGGTGACACGGCCAGGCCGTTGCGAAGGTCGCGGAAGCCGAGCGCGAACGTCACCGGGTCGCCCAGCGTGACGAGCGACTCGCCCTCTTTTTTGTCCTTGACACCGATATCCACCCAGATGTCGGTGAACAGCGGCACCTTATTGCGCTCGTCACTGGTCATCAAATGCGGCGCGCGGCGGGCGACGACGCCGTTGACCGGCCCGGTCGCCGTCCAGACAGTCAGGTTCTGGCCGAGCAGGATTTGCATGTCCCAACCGCCGATGGGCTGGACGTAGAGGAATCCGTTGTCGTCGATGTGCTCGACCATCAGGGCGATCTGGTCGCAGTGGCCTGCGAGCATGATCCGCGGTTGGCCGCCCGGGTGCATCACGGCCAGGACGTTGCCGTGGCGATCGGTGCGGACCTCGTCGGCCAGCGGTTTGGCCCAGGCGCGGACCACGTCTTGCACGGGCTGCTCGAAACCGGACGGGCTGGGGTTCTGGAGAAGGTCCTTAAGAAAGGCCAGGGAAGCTTCTTGCATCGGAATCCTCAATGCCGGCGGAAGCGGACCAATCAAATATCGATACGCGGCGTCCGGCGAGCACCGCCGCGAGCAGTTCCTACAAGAATGACGGGGCACTCAGAGTATTCTAAGGGAAACGGCGGGTCCAAGAGAAGTGAGTTTTGGACGGTCTGTGTCTCCGCGCCCGCAGCGCAATCAAGGCGGCCTTTGCGTGCGCTATGGGCGCGGAGGAGTCACTTTGTGCGTGACGCTTTGACGGGCGCTGCGAGGTCTTTCCACTCGGTGAACAAGCGTTGCTTGCCGCTTTCGGTTTCCTGCCAATAGGTCCGCACGCGGGTCCGCTCGTCGAGCCAGCCGATACCTTGCAACTCCTGGTCGGCGTTGAATTCGTGACGGCAGGCCCAGCCGAACAGTGGCAGGTCTCGGCCCCAGGCCTCGCTCAACGCTTTGTCGATGGTCGTGGCATTGCCTGAATCCGCCTTTCCCGGCCGATGCTGGGCGACGATGCGCGACGCCCGGTCGCCATCGAACCAGACGAGATAGGCGTCGTAGCGGCTCGTCTTGGGTGGGTAGAGGATCAAATCGACCTGGGGCGCGGATGCCGGTTCGGTCAGCTTCCAGGATTTCAGCAGATCGGTCTTAGCGGTTCCAAGGAGGCATTCCGCGGGCCCGCGGGTCAAGTACCGGAAGGCTGAAAGTGGAGTTCCGTCTGGATGATCGACCGGGCAATCTCGCAGCGTCACGTCGGCGACGCCGCCATCACAATAGAAGGTCAGTCGCGACAGATCATCGCGCCACGTGAGGACGGACGGCGTTTTCTTCGCGGGCGAATCATCCCATACCTCGGCCCCGGCTGCAGGAGAAACGGCGGGCGCGCCGCCTGTCTTCTTCCAGTTCGCCAGGAAGCCGGCCGGCCAGTCGTTGGGCTTCGCCGCCGGGCCCGCCTCGTAGCGTGCGCGCACCTCGGCCACTTTGCCGGCAGTGTCCAGCCGGAACAGAATCTGCCGTGCGACTACTTCGGCGCTTTTGGGCGCGTCGCCCGTCAATGCGACGCCTACTACGTCGGCGAAAGCCAGCTTCACCACCGACGCCCCGCGCGGCAACTGGCTAAGGGCCTGTTCCTTGGTCTGCCCGAGCTGCACGCCTTCCAGGTGGCGGGGCAAACGGGTGAGTGGCTTCCCGGCTTCGATTCGCGCCTTGCGCTCCCCCGCGTCGAACGATGTGCCGCCCGGTGGCGTCTCCTTCGCGCCACGACCATTTTGAGCGATGAATTCAAAGGGCTTGTCCTCTGCGTTGGGCAATACCAGCAAATAGCGCGTCGGCCCGTCTTCCCAGGCAAGGACAAATGCGCTATCCTTTTCGTCCTCGAAATCCTCAAAACGCACGGGACCAAAGGCCTGCCAAAGTGGCAGGGCAATCTGATGCAAGGGAACATGATTGCCTTCCTCGGTGAAGCCTAAACTCAACGAGGCAGTCCGTTCCCCGCCGGATTCCTTTTTCAACACGGCGTTCGCCGGGGAAGAAGTGACCAGCGGATTCGTTAACTGGGCCAGTGCAGCGGTCTTCTTGGTTTGCACGATCTCACCCTGACGTTCGGGCGCGAGGCGGAGCCGATTCTGCTCGAAGCCACGATCGAGGTGAACGGCGCCGAAATCCCGCGGCAAGGGAGCGGCCGAGATCACGGGTTTCTTGGCGTGCTGAAAAGAGACGACTGCGCCGGTTGCGATGGCGCGCGGCAATATCAGGACTTGGCATTCCACACCGTCACCTGTATAGACGCACCGGCGTTGGCCCGGGGTTTTTTCCTCGGCTTTGGCCGTCAAGCCCTGCTCCTCGAACAAGTGTCCAAACTGCCGTGGGTCAGGATAGGACTTTGACGCGGAAGCGCCATACGTGGCGACCACCTCGGCCAACTGGTCACCCGCGTCAAACAGCGCCGTAATGGCCTGGCAATTCTCACTTGGCAAAGGCAGGGCCAGCAAATCGAGCCCACGAGCGGGGGCGGTTGTTTGAATCGCCTTACCCCGCGCCGGAGCGCCAAGAATGGATGCAATCCGCGGTTTCTTGCCGCCCAATTGGACCGAATCGAGTCCGGCCGGGACCGGCCCCCAGTCGTCTAGCACCTTCGTAATCTTTTTGGCCAATTCCTGGTTGGTCCCCTCGTGCAGGGCCGGGACCGCCAGCGTCAGGGCCTTCTGACCCCTACCGAGCAAAGCCGCGCCGAGCGATCCTTCCCCTGTTTTTGCATCGAGCACCTTTCGCAATTGGCGGTGAATGGCAAGGAGTTCGCGCGCGGCGTCCGTGTCGCCCGTGGTCAGGCGTATTTCGGCGCTGTGCAGCATCAAGCCGACAAGGCGCGACCATTCAACCGGGTAATTGCGTCCGCCGCGATAGGACTCGAGGCGCGTGCGGAATTCCGCGTCCGAATCGGGAGCCAGCTTGAGCGCGGCGTCGACGTCCCCATGCCGCGCTAAGTGCATGGCCAGGTCGAGGTCTTCTTTTCCCTCAACGGCGTACGGCGGTAAACTAATTCCACGGCGCGAAGAATATTTCGCCTCGCGCAGAACCGGCACAGCCAGCGGTACGCGCAGATCGGGAAGCAGCGACTGGTGAAGTTCCCCTAACCGGATCGCCTTTTCCTGATCGCGCACCTTCGCCGACCATTCTTCTCCCTGGATTGCAAGGTCGCTCCGGGATTTGGCCAATAAATCCGCTAAAGGCGCCTCTAAACCATCGTCGATACCGGACAGGAACGGATCGTCGGCTGGCCCCTTCGAGCCGCAACCGCTTAGACCCAAAACGATCAAGGCGCATACGCCCGAGAGCCAATAGCGCGACATGGAACTTTCTCCCGAGTGGAGGCCAGGACGGAACGAGTCGATTTCCCCTGCCGAAATATAGGTTCCAAACAGGGCGGTTGCGCCCATGAACGCGGTTTCTTCACTCGGATTCTTGTTCCCGGAAACTCATGAATTCTCCAAAGGCGCGTGAAAAGCCTTGTCGGACCGGGGATGGGCAGCGACAATAGATGGACGGGTCCCGTTCTTGCACGCCCTTTGAGGCTCTCCCTCCGTATCCGGCAACGTTCCTCTTTGACTGGCTCCCCCGATCTACGGAGTGATTCATGGTGCCGGCTTCTTGCAAGAAAGAAGGCATGCCCGCGTTTACGGAACCGAGTTCGGCAGGCGGAATTGGCCACGTCTATTTGGACGTGCGCAAACGTCAGCTCTATTGTCTGAACGAGCGCGCCAAACAACTCCATGCCGCGGGCGTCCCCCTGACCGCGGCCGACCTGCTCGACCATCCTATGCGGACGCGCGACGGCGCCGCCGTGACCGAGGCCGATCTGCCCCTGGTTCGTGCCTGGCGCGACGACGAACCGTGCGAGGCAACCTTTCTTTTCCACGAGGGGTCGAGCCCGTTTCAACGGGTTACATGGAACGCGAGCCCCATTCGCGATCCCGATGGAACCATCGTGGCTGTCGTCGGCGCGGTGAACGTCGGCGCGGCGGAAACCGACTGGCAAACTCTCGCGGGCCTGGCCCACGACCTGCGCACGCCGCTACAAGCGCTGAAACTGTTGTTGACGTTGATGGAACGGAACGACCTGAGCGAGGTCGACGCGGCCGACGTTCTCAGTCGGGTCCAGGCATCGGCGAATCGTGCGCTGGAGATCGGCATGGATTTGTTGGAATGGTGCCGCATCCCCGTGCAAATTGGCCGCCGCGGGCCCGCCGACTGGTTTCCCTTGGGACCCTTTCTGCGCGATCTGGCCTCGGAACAACAAGCAGCGGCGAACAGCAAAGCCTTGACGTTGAAAACGGACCTGGCCGCGGCGGCAGACGTACAAATTCGCATCGACCGGCAGCGGTTGGGCCGCCTCCTTTCCAACCTGCTGTCCAACGCGGTTCGGTATACGGATTCGGGGAGGGTAGAGTTTAAGGCCGGTTGGCAAAACGATCCGGCGATTCCGGTGGAGCCGGCGTCGCTACCTTTGGGCGCGACCGCCGAGCCCGCTCGAAAACTGGTATTGAGCGTCGTGGATACAGGCGCCGGCATTTCGACGGAAGAACAGGAATCGATCTTTCAGCCCTTTGAACGGGGCCGGGCAGGCAAAGAAGGCGATTCCGGCGGCAGCGGGCTTGGACTGGCGATCGTCGATCGACTCGTCGATGAACTCGGCTTGAGCCTGGAGGTGTACAGCGAATACGGTCGAGGTAGCGCATTTCACCTGGCACTGCCGGAAAACCTGCTGCGCCTCAAAGGTTCCGATGGTTGACTTCCACGCCATTATCGGTTGCCAGGCTCCTCGGCATTCACCTGTCCGGAATTAGACTCCCAACACCCTACGCTTAGGCGCATCAGGGACGGCGCTTGAATGGCGTGTCCCCCTGGTCCTTGGCTCGGCTCGGCCCTGCCGGTATAATCCCCCTCGGCATCCGGAACACTCCGACACGGGATGACTATGGACCATGCAACCACAACCGACGCCCTTCGACCGAAATATGCACGAGTCGTTTTGAAGATAAGCGGCGAGGGCTTCGGCACGCCGGGTAAGGCCGGCATCAGCATCGACGAAACGCTCAGCATCGCCAGGCAGGCGAAGCGAGTGCTCGAGCGCGGCGTCCAATTGGCCATTGTCATCGGTGCGGGCAATATCCTCCGCGGCGAGCAGTTCAGCGCCGGCGGCGAAGTCATCCGCAAGGCGACCGCCCATTACATGGGTATGCTCGCGACCGTTCTCAATGGCCTGGCGCTCCAAGACGCCCTGGAAAGCCTCAATTGCGAAACGCGCTTACAGACGGCCATCAAGATGGAGACTGTGGCCGAGCCCTATATTCGCCGCCGGGCCATTCGCCACCTGGAGAAGGGCCGGATCGTCATCCTCGCGGGCGGAACGGGCAACCCGTTCGTCACCACCGACACCGCCGCCGCCCTCCGCAGCCGGGAACTGGAAGCGAACATCCTGCTGAAGGCCACGCGCGTCGACGGCGTCTACAGCGAGGACCCCGAACTCAATCCGCACGCTGTTCGTTATGAAAAGTTGACATTCAGCCAGGTCCTCCGCGATAATCTCCGCGTGATGGACGCCGCCGCCATCAGCCTCTGTCGCGAGGCCAAGCTCCCCATCCTGGTCTTCAACTTCAAACGCGACGGCAACATCGAACGAGCAATCGCCGGGCACACGATTGGAACGTTGGTAAGCGAATAGATCGTAGACCTCTCGCTCCGCGAGAGGCAGCCTCTCGCGGAGCGAGAGGTCTACGATCCAAAGGACGAGGGACCTATGACATCAGATGAAATCCAATTTGACGCGGAAGAGCGCATGGAAAAGGCCATCGGCGTCTTCCGCGACGAACTACGCGGGCTGCGCACCGGCCGTGCGACACCGGCGTTAGTGGACAACATCCGCGTCGAGTACTATGGCTCGCCGACGCCCTTGAAACAAATGGCCCAGATCAGCACGCCGGAGCCGCAACAGATCCTCATCCGCCCGTTCGATCAAAGCGTGCTGAAGGATATCGAGAAAACAATCCGTTCCAGCGACCTCGGCATTTCGCCGACTAACGACGGTAAAATGATCCGCTTGCAAATCCCGCCGATGAGCGGCGACCAACGGCAGAAAATGGTCACGCGCATCAAGAAGTCCGCCGAGGATGCCAAGGTCGCCTGCCGCAACATCCGCCGCGACGGCAATAAGCACTACGATCAAGCCGAAAAGGCCAAGGAAATGACCGAGGACGATCGCGACAAGGGCAAGGAAGAGATTCAGACCCTCCTCAAGAAATTCGAGGACAAGATCACCGACATGGCGGACAAGAAGAGCAAGGAAGTGCTGGAACAGTAAACCATCGTCTTCGTTTAGCCGCGACGCGAAGTCTTCGGAGCGGAGCGCGGGACGTGCGAACCCCACGCTCCGCTCCGAAGGCTCCGCGTCGCGGCTAAACTGTTTATCATGCGAACCCTCCGCGAAGTCCAAGAACTGCTGCCGACCTCCGCCGAAACCGGCCTGTCCGCGCCGGGTGTCACGGCCAGCGCGCAACACTTCGGCGTCAACCGTCTGACCCCCCTGCCCCGCGTGCCGATCTGGTGCAGATTCCTCGCGAAGTTCGACGAGCCGATTATTAAGGTGCTCCTGGCGGCGGCGCTGCTTTCCATGGTCGTCGATTTGTTCGAGCAGGGCCAGAAGTCAGAAAGTTACGCGGCGAGCGTATTCAGCGGCGTCGCCGTGGGCCTGGCAATTGCGGCCGTGATCTCGGCCTATCTACTCAACAAGACGGAGTGGGTGCCGACGATCCTGTTCGCGTCAGCCGTAGCCCTCGGGCTGGTCGGCATTCTGGTGGTGCACCATCCCGCGTGGGACGGTATGGCGGTCATGGTCGCCGTGGTCCTGGCCACCGGAGTCGCGTTCCTCAGCGAGTATCAGAGTGATCGCGAGTTTGAAGCACTCAATGCGCGTAAGGACCAGATTCTCGTCAAGGTTGTCCGCGGCGGCGCGTTTCAAACGCTGCCACTCGAAGACGTTCTCGTCGGCGACCTCGTCGAATTGGAGATGGGCGACGAGATTCCCGCCGACGGCCGCCTTGTGAAGGCGACGGACCTCTACGTCGATCAATCGCTCATGACCGGCGAGTCGGAGCCGGTCCGCAAGCAACCGCAGCCGGCCGACGACTCGGCCGACGGCCCTGAACAGCCAGGCTGCCTGTATCGCGGCACGCAAGTCGTGGACGGCGTTGGACGCATGCTCGTCACCGAGGTCGGCGACGCAACTTCCGTGGGCCAGATCGCGAAGAGACTCGGCGACGTGGAAGAGGACGACGACGCACGCGCGGACAGCCAGGGACACCGCGTCCACCGCAAGCTGACCATCTCCAAGCAGGCCACGCCTCTCCAGGAGAAGCTGGAAAAGCTGGCGAAACTCATCAGCAAGGTCGGTTACGTGGCCGCGATCGCCATCTTTCTGGCGATGCTGATTCGCGGCTCGATCGTCGGTGACATCGGCTGGACCGATCCGGGGTGGCTCAAGAGCACCAGCAATTTGCTCGGTTACTTCATGTACATGGTCATCATCATCGTCGTCGCCGTGCCGGAGGGGCTGCCGATGAGCGTGACCGTGTCGCTGGCCCTGGCGATGCGCAAAATGACGCGGGCCAACTCGCTCGTTCGCCAATTGGTCGCTTGCGAAACCATCGGCTCGGCCACCGTGATCTGCACCGACAAAACGGGCACGCTCACGCAAAACAAGATGCAGGTCGTGCGCGTCGGCTACGACGGCCAATGGTTCGAAGGCCCTTTTCCTGGAGATACGTTCGCCGCTCGCATTCCCGGCGAATGGCCCTTCCCCGGAAAACCACTGGATTGGATCGTCCTCAACGCCGCGGTCAATTCCACCGCCAATCTTGAAAAGAAAGACGGCAAGTTCCTCCCCGTGGGCAACTCCACCGAAGGGGCGCTTCTGCTTTGGCTGAACGGCGGCGCGTGGCTTCAAAAAGGGGGGATCGACTACCGCGAATTGCGCTTGCAAATCCCCTCCGTCTATCAGATCCATTTCTCTTCGGAACGCAAACGCATGACGACCGTCGCCCAGGTGGACGGCCGGCTCGTCGCGCTCGTCAAGGGCGCAGCAGAGTGGTTACTGGAGGTCAGCACACATTACCAAACCGCGAGCGGAGCAGTGAAACTCTGGACCCCCGAGGCACGTTCGGCGGTCGAGTCGCAGCTACGTGACGCAACCAGCCAGGCGATGCGAACGCTTGCCTTGGGCTTCAAGCTATTTCCACCCGACCATCCAAGCGACGACGAGACACTGCACGCCCTGCGCGACAGTCTGGAACAGGGTCTGGTCTTCGCCGGCCTTGTCGCCATCCGCGACCCATTGCGCGAAGACGTGCGCGACGCCATCGACCAATGCCGCCGGGCACGGGCAAGAATGCGCAGGCTTGGCAAGCG
>Ga0207158_1200_pt1 | contig 13126 bp, 12 predicted proteins | sample Alteio_BWMinHeat_22_FD_153512 | JGI IMG/M metagenome (GOLD analysis project Ga0207158, IMG submission 153512) | Enriched cells from forest soil in Barre Woods Harvard Forest LTER site, Petersham, Massachusetts, United States -... | ecosystem: Environmental > Terrestrial > Soil > Temperate forest >... | reverse complement strand
GCTAGGTGTTTTCAAGGACGCGCCAGATGGCTCCGGTTATGCGGTCAAATTTTTGGACTTCGGCATTGAGCTGCTTTCTCCCGTCGGCGGTGAGCTTGTAGAACCGGGCGCTGCGATTGGTTTCAGTAGTGCCCCATTCAGACCTGAGCCAGCCTTTGATCTGCATTCTTTGTAAGGCGGGATACAGGGAGCCTTCCTCGACCTGCAAGATGTCGTCTGAAATCTGCTGAATGGATTGAGCGATGCCATAGCCGTGCATCGGCGCCTGGGATAAGGTCTTTAGTATGAGCAATTCGAGCGTGCCCGGCAGCAGCTCGTCCCGCTCACGTTTCCTTCTAAGCATAGACCCTCTGTACATAGATCAACTATGCATCGATATACTACGACTGGGAGGGGAGGTTGTCAAGAAGATTATTGTGATCCCTTAGCCATGAGGAGGATTAGTCGGAAGTGTTACTCAACCATAGAGAAAGAGTCAGAAATCCGGGACGCTCGGCCGGTCAACGTCAAGACCCGAGACCGATAACGTGGCTGCCTGACTCGCGGGGTCAGGCCCCCTTCCCAACCTAATATAAATATCAAAACGCGACGTGGAATTGGGTTAGGCGGATACGGAGAGATCGGGTGTTACCCTCGGCAGAAACGCTACTCGTCGCTCCGGAGCAGAGGCTTCTTCGTGTACTGCGCGGGCAACGACTCGATATGATCCGCTAGCTCCGCCTGACTATTGCGGCGACCGACGAGGCGAACATAGCCGAGCCAACGGCCGCGGTCGGCTTCGACGGCCTTGATCTCAACTTCATTATCAGGCGCTACGACCCTGTGCCAGTCGAGCCAAAGCTGCCAGCCATCGGGCATGGTATCGGCCAGGTCAATATCCATGATGCCGGTCCGTTCCCAATGCCTGCGCCACCAGGCTGCCGAATGCAGGCACCAGAGATCCTGGGTCCACCATCTTTGAAGATGGCCGGGCACTGAGTCTTCGATTTCGCGCACCAGGCCGGCGCCGGCAATTCCTATCGGGCCTCCAGGCTTCACGAAGCGAGCCAGGTAGCTCAGGTACAGGTCGTCGGTCCCGTAGTAAGGGAAGCAGTCAATGCACACGATGGCGTCAAAGAATTCGGCGGCGAACGGCAGCGACCGGGCGTCGGCGTGGATGGGAAACACGCCGTCATCGACACCGGCATCGCGGATTCGCTGAGTGTTCTCGGAAACGCTGAACCACAGGTCGGCGGCCCAAACCTGCACGCCGAATTCGCGGCGCAGGAAGATCGACGACGACGCCCGCCCGCAGCCGAGGTCCAGCACGCGCATGCCGGGGCGCAGGTCCAGCGCCTCGGTGAGCCACTCGGTCAGCCACAGCGAGTTGGCCCCGCCGCTGGCACTGGCGATGAGCCATTCGGGGTTGTACTTAGAAGAGCGCGGAAATCGCTCAGAGACTAGCCGCTTGTCGATGGTCATGTGGATATCCCTCATCGAACTTTTGATTGACCGCCGTCCGCACAAAATCGGCGCTAAGACTCTGTGTCTTTGGACCGGAATCGGCGCAAGCTGGCAGCTTGCGCTACATTAGGTGGAACCTCGTGAGTGATGCCGCCCGACCTACTAGCGTACTTCGTAATCAGGCGGCAGGCTACCTTTCCACATGCCAGAACGCATAAAGGCATCGTCGAGTCCTAGGAACCACTCGGAATCCATCCCGAAAGACGGGTTGTCCAGATCAACCAGTGCCCAGGGCTCATCCGGCCCATGCCCCTGGTCGCAGTAGACGATGCCAAGGCGACGCGAGGGAAAGATCGCGACCATCCAGCATGCAAACTCGCTCGGCGGGTCGGAATAGTCCCATCTGCGAAACTGAAGTGCTGGTGATACCAGATACGGCGCTAATGCCGCACTCATTTCAGGATCGCGAATCAAATCCATCTGGCTGCCGACCAACGAGGCGACCTCTTCTTGCAATCTCATACGACCTTACCCCTTGCCATCATGGATCGCAGCCGGCATTTTCGTCGACCAATGCAGGTTCAAGCAACGGTAGTCGGAGCTCCCGCCGCCGGAAAGCGGATTGCCGCCTGCCAGTTCGGGATGCTTCCCCGGGTTATGCTTCCGTACCCACTCTCGACATCGTCGGCCGTCCAGAACGCCTTTGTCAACGCCGATTCTATAGCCACAGTTGCGCAAGACAAGCAATTGTAGATGCGCCGGAGGGGGTTGCGCCTGTTAGTGGCCGAGGTAACGCATTTCATAGGTGTTATGGCCGGACTTTCGGGAGAGGCTACAAGCCGAGGTTGATTGAGAGCGCTTTGATATACCTGCCAGTCCTGGTGAGAAGCAGGGTGTAGTTGCGGCGGACCGTTTTCATATTCCGATGACCCCAGCGCAGCTCGCGCCGGGCTACGCTGAAAGCTCTCTCGATGACCGGGCGAGCTTCGCGATACCGGTGCGTGTTAATGTACAGCACGGCCAGGTCGTTGAGCGCCAGCGCCAGTGCCGCGGTATCGCGATCCTTGGCGCGGTCTAAAATCGCTATCGCCCGCCTGTAGTGTTCCTCGGCGGTCGCAATTTCACCGCGTGCCGTGTACAAGCTTGCCAAAGCTCTGTAGCAAGATGCGACCTCGGGATGTTCGGGACCCAGGGCAGTCTGGCGGATTTCGAGGGCCTGGACGAGGTAGGGTCCGGCCTCGGCGAGCTTTCGCTGCCTGACAAGGAGATTCCCGAGGTTGATCAAAGCTGTGGCGACGGTAGGGTGCTGGTCTCCGTAGGATGCTTTGCCAGCGTCGAGCGCTTGATCGTATAGCTCTCTGGCCCTGGAGAGGTCGTTCAGTCTCTGGTGCACGCCGCCCAGGTTGTTGAGTCTTTCGCCGATCGACGGACCCTCGAGCCCCATAGCCCGCTCATCAATATTGAGAGCCTTCGCAAACAAGGCCTTGGCAGCCGCCGGCCTGTCGTCACTGTAGTAGCAAGCCGCAAGGTTGTTTAGGCTCTGGGCCACATCAGGATGGCCCGGACCGAGCAGGCGTTCTCTTATGGCGAGGCACTTTTCATTCATCTCCTGTGCCGCCGTCCGATTCCCCAGCTTGGACTCAATGGTAGCAAGATTGCCGAGCCCGCGCGCCACCTCGAGACTATTCGGGCCGAGAATCCGCTCTGCTATGTCGATGGATCGGTGGTAAAGGCTCGCAGCTCCTTCATAATCGCCTTCTTTAGCTTTCAAGAATGCCAGGTTGTTAATCGATATCGACAAATTGAGATGCTCGTGCCCGTACGTGGTCTCGTAGATATCGATCGATCTTACCAGGAGCGCCTCTGCGTCACGATAGCGAGCCATCTTCAAGTACAGCGCTGCCAGATTTCCGATGGAGTTTGCGACTCCAGGGCTATTGGGCCCGAATACTCTCTCCTTGATTTCCATCGATCTCTTCCACAGGGTCTCGGCCTCGGCGAATCTTCCAAGCCGTTTCCTAAGGCTCGCCAGATTTGAGATCAAGATCGCGGTCGATGGGTGCTCGGGCCCAAGCCTGTCCTCACGTATTTCTAGCGCAACCGTCATGGCTTCCTCACTCGAGTCATACCGACCGGTGGTGAGGTATAGCACCCCCAGATTACCAAGGGCAGTGGCGACTTTAGGATGCCTTTCTCCCAGCCTTGCCCGCCATATGGCTAGAGCCTGGTTGTAAAGGGATTCGGCTTCGGCGAAATCTTCCTTTCTGTAGCGCAGCAGGCCGAAATTGCTGAGACTATCCGCGGTCTCGGGATGGTCCGGCCCCAGGGTGTTCCTCCGGATTTCGATGGATCGTTTGTGCAGAGCCTCGGCCTCGTCGAATCGATCGAGGTGGCAGCATAAATCACCTAGAGCGCACAGCGTCTTGGCGCAGCCGTTCCTAAGAGCGCCGCCGTTGCGCTCCCAGCAATCGAGGGCTTCTCTGTATAGCCTCTCAGCGTCCTCGAACTCATCACGATCTTTGCTAATGAGTCCCAGGGTCGTCAGGCTCTCGGCAACCTCTGGCGCGTTGTCACCGATGGTTGCTTTCGCCAGCTCCCAGGCTCGTCGAGCAAGGCTTTCAGCTTCCGAGTAGTCCGCGGTCCTCTCGCGGACCTCGGCCAGCTTGTTCAGGGCCTGGGGCAGAGTCGGATCGGGCTGCCGGGCAGCCTCAGCTTCATCGACTGCTTGAGTCAGTAAGTCCGCGGCCTGATTGTAGTCGGCTCTTTCGAAAGCACCGCACCCCATCTCGTAGTAGTTCTTGGGATCCGTCATAGCGTCAGGTAGCAGGACCAGATTATAGAGTGAGGAGAGGGGCAGGCTCGGAGACTCCGTGAACCGGGGGCCGACAGCCCCAAGCATCGAGCGTCGCAACTATTTCTACACGTTCACTGACCAAAGTCAATACTTATGGCCTAGGTTTACGCTCACTACTACAGTCGGGACCTGGGCACGTTCTCGACGCTGATCCAGATTGAGGGAAGATCGCGAATCTAGCGCGGGTCTGATTGCGATCGCGGCAAGTCTCCGTGCCCGGATCGCCGCAGCAGGTCCTTGAAGTGCGTGTCTGGGTGCAGGTCATCAAAGATCGGGTTTGCCGCCATCAGAGCGAAAGCGAAATCGTGCCGCTCATATGATTTTTGCAGCCAGTATAATGCCTGGTCCCGCTCTCCAAGCAGCGCGTAACACTCGGCGCGCGCGTAAGCATCGACATCGTATCGTTTCACACCCATGGTTTCGAGCCGGCCCTTCCAGAAGCCTCTGATACCGTCAGCCTCATAAGCTTTCCTGAGAGTGTCTTCGGCTGCAGCGATGTCGGACGGCCCTCCGCCCAGGAGTCTTTGTAGCTTGAAATACTCTTCCACAGCCTCGTCGTACATCTGCTTCATTGTATAAGCCTGATACAGATAGGCGTGTGCGTTGATGAAGTCGGGATCGATGTCTAGGGCCTTGTGACAGGCGTCGATCGTCTGATCGTACTCATGCGAAAAGTAGAACATCTGCCCCATATCGGCGTTCAGGACCGGCGATAGGGGTTCGAGATCCAGGGCACGCTTCATCTCTTGCCTGGCCCAATCATTCCGAAAGTGGTAGGCGGCCAGATAGATGGCGTACCACTGATGGGCAGTGGCGTAGTTTGGGTTGAGGTCAATGGCGCGCTTGAATTCTCGCTCGGCCTCCGGCCAGTTCCATTCCCAGAACATCCTGATGAATCCAAGAGTAGCGTGCGGCTCGGCTAGCCGGCTGTCCAGCTCTAACGACTTCTCTGCCTCGATCTGCGCTTTCGGCCAATACTCCAAATCGAAGGCGTAAGCGTCAGCCAGCCCGGCGTGGCCCAGCGCGAAGCCGGGGTCTAGCTTGACGGTTTGCTCAAAGGAAGCAATGCTTGCCGCTAGCCGGTCTGAGGTTCTTTGGTTCCAGAACAGGCGGCCTTGCTGGTAAGCCTGATATGCGTCAGCCCGCCGGTGCGCGGCGATTGTGGCTTTTCGGCTCGAGCTTGCCGAAGTCCACAGCAGGACCGCGCCAGTCATTGCCACCGGCAGTATCGAAGCTGCCAGAATTCTGCGCCTCTTTGGGAAGTCGTAGGCTCTGAGCCCGGTATGTTCCAAAACAACAGCCTGATTTTTAGTTTCCTGTTCGGCGCTGGTGTCTTCTTCTTCGATAATCACATGGGAACGGACGTTCCTTTGCACCACGAGGTAATCGCCCTCGTCACGAGCCTGATTTACCGCGGCTGCAAGGCGATATCCGAGTTTCGGCACTGTTTCTATATATTGGTTGCCGTCGCGATCCTCGCCCATGGCTTTTCTCAAAGTCGAAATGTTCCGGGTCAGCGTGTTTTCGTCCACAAAGGTATCAGGCCACACTGATTCGATTAGCGTGCTCTTGTCCACGACTCGTCCTCTGTTTTGGACGAGCAGCATAAGCGTCTCAAAAGCCTTTGGGGTCAACTGGACAGGCTGCCCGTCGCGCAGCAGCAGGCGGTCGCGTGGGATCAGGCGGAAAGGGCCGAACTCGTACAGATGGTCATCATGGTTACTCATCGCAGGTTCTTCACGAATCTTTCAGAAAACTTTCCGATTCCTTTCAGGACCCAACGGGGCGGTCTCGCGTACACTGTGCGCGCCCTGGAAACAGAACGGGTTCGGCAACCCTGATATTGCGGCGATTCTAGCGCAAACATGATCTCCGGAGCAACAGGAACTTGCCGTGAGAGGCCATCGAGACTGACCGCGTGAGCATATTCTTGCGCCAGACGCTGTGGCGCCGGAGAAAAGTCGGCGTGACGACGAAAAGACGAATAGAGATCACAACTGAGACAAGCGAGGTGGTGGTAATAAGGCGTCCGCCGGAGCCTGTATCAGAGTGGTGCGAGTTATGCCGAGAGCGGGTCGGCATGGTCAGGCCCGAACAGGCAGCCATTCTCGCCGGGATAAGCTGGCGGGAGGTGTCCCGGCGAGTCGAGGCGGGCACGGTCCACTTCAATGAAACGCCTGACGGATTGCTGCTTATCTGTCTGAAATCACTCTTGCCTTTGTAAAGGATTCCAGGGCCAGCAGCACTTATATAAGGCGAACGCCAGTGTATCCATATCCAGATCCAAATCGGTGGGAGGGCTGAAATGAAAGAGATAGATCGACTTGAGATGACGCGGGCCAGTCGTGCGCGACTTAGGTTTGGGCTGATCGGAATGGGAGGGATGGACATGAACCGCGTGTTCAGGCGAAGGCGGGCGACTGCTCGGCGGCAACTGAGGTTTGGTCTGCCGCAACTAAAGTTAAAGATTTCCATCATTGCATTGGTTGTAGGGGCTCTGGCGGGAATGGGTCTCCCTCGGCCTGTGGTGGTTGCATCTCGTCAGGCCAGCTCTGACGAGACTCCTGCAGATAACCCGCCCACGATCACCCAATTCACGATTCCAACACCCAACAGCCAGTCGTTTCAATGCACTGCGGGCCCGGACGGCAACTTCTGGTTTTGCGAGTCCGGCACCGACAAGATCGGGCGGGTGTCCTCGAGCGGAGCCTTTACGGAGTTCCTTCTGAATGCAGGCGCCGGCCCCTATGGCGTCGTGACCGGCTCTGACGATGCCCTGTGGTTCACGGAGCAACTGGCGAACAAGATCGGGCGGATGGATGTCAGCGGCAATCTCAAGGAGTTCCCGATACCGACCCCGTCCAGCGGACCTAAGGGCATCACAACCGGCCCCGACGATGCCCTGTGGTTCACAGAGCAGTTGGCCAACAGGATCGGCAGAGTCACGACGGCAGGATCGTTCTCGGAATTCAACATTCCCACACCCGGTAGCAACCCGTTTCTACTGTGCCCGGGGCCGGACGGCAATATCTGGTTCACGGAGGCAACCGGGGGCCAGCTTGGAAAGGTCACGCCTTCGGGGACCGTAACAGAGATTGACATCCCCTCAATCAACCCTGGTCCCGCCGGCATAGCTCCTGGACCGGATGGCAACCTCTGGTTTACAGAGTACCTGGCCAACAAGATCGGGCGGGCTACTCCTTCACACCAGATAACCGAGTTTCCTTTATCAACGCCAAACAGCCTCCCTTTCGGGATAGTCCCCGCTCCGAATGGCACTATGATGTTCACCCAGCAGGGCACGGGGCAGATCATGAAGTTCACTCCCGGGGACACCCCCATCATTGTGCCTGTTACACCCCTCGGCTCCGCGACCGGCATATCTACGCCTCTTGTCAATCCGAAGGTCGATTCGGACAACTTCATGGATCTGATTTTCGCCTGTTTGAACCCGGATGGGAATCAAGTCGGGGTTGTCACCCTTCCGGGAGCGGTGAAGGGATATCAGGGCGGGTATACAGGCCAGTTAACGCCGGCTACTGACTCGGGTCTCCCAACCGGCGGGAGTCCGATCGGGCACGTGAACCTGCAGATAACGCCGGGTGCCACACCTATAGCACAGACAAGCATTCTCTTGTTACAGCCTGGCAACGTCAGCTCCTTTACCCTGAACCTGGGAAATCAGAACCTCACGCTTCCAGCGCCGGGAGCCATCTTGGCGCCCACGATCATCCAGACCTCTCCCCAAACCTTTCAACCACCTACGACGACGACTGGTAAACCTGTATTCAAGTTCAATGCTGTCATCGAAGATCGCCGGTATTCGACCATCTTCGCTTTTGATCCCACTTTTAGGCATTTTGCTGACAAAAAGACGGTCCCGCCCGGCGGAACCGCGAGCGGCACCGTCAACACGACGGTCTCGCCAGGGGCTACTCTTACCCCGGGCAAAATCAATATCTTTCCCGTGACAAGCCTGGTCCCTTCGGCGACCGGCGGCTACGTCCCTCTAGGTCTCCCTCCAGGCTCAGGTGTCCTGGTTACGCTGCCAGGCGGGCCAACCTGGGACCCCAACAATCCGTCCGGCTTCACGTTCATCCTTAGCAACAGCGGCCATTCGCTGGCCCAGGGTTTCACCCCTGCCGCAACTGATCCTGGAGACTTTACCTTTGCGGTGTTCGCACAGACCGGGGATCTGGTGAATATATCGTCTTTTGCGGTCAGCCCAGGGGGGCCGGATTTCGCGCTCGCACTCGATCAATCGACTGTGAATGCACAAGCGGGAACCAAGGCGCGAGTGACAGTCAACATCAACCGGACGGGTGGATTTACCGGCAGCGTCACCGTGACTCCGCCTGATCCCTCGGGAGGGATCAGGGCGAAGCCGCCTGACCCGGTCACGACGACCGATGCCAGCGCATCGTTCAAACTCAAGATCGGAGGAGGCGCGACCACCGGCCCACACCAGCTCGTCTTTAAAGGCACGGATTCTTCGGGCCGCGAACGTGATGTGACGCTGACACTAGTGGTGCAGTAGAGGCCCAGGGCAAATCAGTCTATAGCTACTGGAGTAGATGGCGATGGCCGACTGAGGTGGCCATCGCTGTCTCTCATTTTTGCTCAGGCTTCCGGCACGGCACAATTCAAGCACCCTCGATCAACCAGCATCAACCACATCACCCCGCATTTGCGGCGGCCGGCGCCTTGATGATAGTCTCTTTCGTGCGCACGTTGATTCGGCAGGCTTCGAACGGGCGAGCGGTTGAAATGACCGCGCGCACAGGCCATTGCCGAGTCTGAGGGCCACGGCCCCGGGCCTGCTGCAGGCCCCATAACCTCACACCGGCTCACCTCACCCTGATTCCCTCACTACTGCGGCCGTACGCGCCTGGGCCAAAATCCAGACGTGGGACCAGAGCGAATTGCAACCTAAAGATCTCGCGGCGTGGTTGTGCGCCAGGCAATTCCCTGCACTGAGAGAAAGGAGGCCCTTTGGGCTTGGGATTATGAACAGCGCGGGTTATCAGAAGAAGAAAGATTGGGTCATGAACCAGGAAGCTTTGGACCGGCTTCTTGGCTTGCTTGATTCAGATCCCCAGACTGCCGGGCATAAATACGAGGTGCTAAGGAACAAGCTGACGGGGTTTTTTCGCTGGAGGGGCAGCACAGGCCCCGAAGAACTTGCCGATATGACTATTGAACAGGTTGCCAGATCTCTGATCGACGGCAAGCGACTGGGAGCTCAGAATCCTTATCTTTACTTCCACGAGGCCGCGATCGATGTACTGAAAAGCCACTGGAAACAGACTGAAAGAGACGACAAAGCACCTGGGTTTCCCCTATCGAATAGCGCAAGTCCGGCTGGTGGCCACCGCGCGCTTAACAAAGCGGTATGCGAGCAGCAGGTCCAGTGCCTGAAGCAGTGCCTGAACAGGCTTTCTGCCGAAGACCGCGACTTGATCATCAAGTACCACCAGGTGGACGAAGGCCTCAATAGAGACGCGAGAAAGGAATGGGCGGCGTCGCTGGGAATTCCGCAAAATGCGCTTCGGCTACGGGCTTTCAAGATCCGAAAGGCTATTGAAAGCTGCGTCACCAACTGCGTTGGCCGACGGAGGTAATCATGGATTGTGCTTTGGCACAGGGGAGCAAGAAACGACTATGAAAGAAAAACTATGAAAGAAAGAGCGGAGAGCGAAGCGCATTTCATTAGATACCTGCTGGGGGAGCTTCCTGAGCAAGAGCAGGTACGACTCGAAGAAGTATTCTTCGTCGACGACGGGTATTTCGAGCAGCTCCTGGTGGCCGAGGACGAGCTCAGGTACGAATACGCCCAGGGTTTGCTGGACACCGCCTCGAGCGAAAGATTCGAAGAGCGATTCGCTTCGACAACAGGCGGCCGCGGCAAGCTGGCATTTGCCACGGAGCTGATCTCTGCGCTCACGCAATCGGGAGTGGAGCGGCTCAACCTAAAGTCGCATTCCACCCGCCTCTTGTTTGCAGACGTGCGGCCGAGTCTCATCGAGGTCTGGCGGCGGCGGCTGAATGCAAGAGACCGATTGACCCGACTCGCCAGACCGATTTCCGGATCTTTGGCATGGTTGCAGCGTCTGAATTTGTCGTGGAGAGTCGCGCAGCGACTAAGCGCCGCCGCCAATGTCAGAGCATTGTCCAGTGAGAAGGCCTCGACTCACACCTCGGCTCGGCGAATACGGCTGGCCTCCGGAACCCGATCGAGGCGTGTCCCATTCTTTGGCGTCGTACTCATCCTTACCGCCGCACTCGCAGTAATAATCGGGGAAACCGTGGGGTATAAGATCCAAGTCAACCTATTAAGACAGGAACTAAGCAAGGAGGAGGGATACCTCGCACAGACCGAGCAGGAGAGGAACCGAGCAAGCGCCTTTGCAGAACAGCTCGACGTCGAACGTAGCCGGCGGCTGATGTTAGAAGAGGACTTAAAGAAACGCGTGAATCAACTCCCAAAATGGGAGCCGACCGCGGCGGCTTCATTCATTCTTACGGCCGGCTCGGCCCCGGATTCCGGCGAGATCAAGAAGCCGTTGATCCAGCCCGGCGAAGCTGAGCGCGTGAGGCTTCAACTGAATCTGAAGAAAGCAGGCGAGTACCAGAGCTACCAGGCTCTGCTGAAGACCTCGGAAGGCAAGCTGGTCTGGGGCCAGGCCGGACTGCGGCCGTCGCGGCTGGGCGCCATCAGGGTCGTGGCTCTAATACTGCCGAGCAAAATTGTTCCGCCTGGCGACTATCACGTCGAGCTGAAGGGCGTCGGTCCGGGAAACCAGCCCGAAGAGGTTGATGACTATTATGTAACGGTGGCAAAGAGGTAGATCTCTGAGGCAGACCTCTAAGGAGGTGGTTTGGGGAGATTCTCCAGGTCGTCGAGGTCCTTGTGCCTGCCACTTGCCTTCTTATTGATTCGCAGTTGGGGCAGACTTATGAGACTTACGATGACACCATCCAAGTCGCCATTGATACGTTCTGCATAGGCCTCGTCAAAGGCTACCCCGGATATTCTGGTCAATATCTCTATTCGCATCGGCGGCAGGCCCATGCGCACAATCTTATGACCTTGCAAAAAAAGCAGAGGGGACAACTCAGGGACCACGAACCCGAATTCCTCCAGAACTGCAACGATCCGCTCAGCATTGTCAGGCTCGGCGGCGACCCAGATGTCCAGGTCCTGGGTTGCTCTGGCATAGCCGTGGTAGCTGACGGCATAGCCACCAATCAGCAAATATTTAACTTGATGACTGTTCAACAACCTCAAGAATTCTTTGAAGTCGTGCGGAAGCTGCAGGGCCATAGTTCATCCGGCGCAAAAGCTCGGTATGTTGCAGACGCTCTGCCGGGGTTTTCGAGAGCCAATAACGCCTCTCGTCGGATTCGTCGAAGTCAAGCACAACTTTGAAAGCCGCCTTATCGATACGCTCTCCCAGAAGACCGATCTCAGCCATGGTTCAATACTATCCTCTTCACTATTCTAATCCATTTGCGAGCGCCGGCGAAACTAGGCTTCGGTTGACTCGCTTCGGTTGGTAGTCCTAAAGTCTGTGCCGCAGCATCTTAGGTAGCATCACCTCGACGGTTGACGATGACTGTGATGGCGCGCTCTTCTGTAGTGTAGTCGCCTTGCTCTGTGTTCGGGAAGTGGTCGAGGAGTGAGCGAAAGAAGGTCTAGGTTCTGCCGGTCTACCAATGCTGGAAGCGCCAAGCCCTGTTCGCGCTCCCAGCGCTTTGAGTCGTAGTTGAAACTCCACGGTGGAAAACTGGGTCTGATCACTTGCACATTCGGGAAATCGCGGTGCAGCCTAGCGCCTGGGTTTTCTTGACCTTGTGCAGTCGCTAAAAGGCCAGCAGTCAACGATAGGGCTAGAGTTGCTATTGCGGTTTTCATCGAGCGATATGCGAGATTCCATGTCCCGCCGCGATGGGAGTAGTCATACATGCTACCCTTTGCGTCAACTCGGGTTGTACATCCGTCTATCTCAAGGCCCAACCTGCCTGAGGCCCGATACGAGTGAATCGGGCCGCGCTCGTTACCTGGCTGCTCTTTCATTCTCGATGTGAAGATGTTGGCTGTCGATCGTATAGTCGATGTATCCAATCATCATCTCATCCCAGGTTTGTGGGCCCCATTTTACCAACCTGGTGGGATCGGGGTTGTATTTGTTGCCGGTCGAGTTATCGTAATGGGCCACGCATTCCAGATGGCTGCCTTTAGGGGCGGCAACCGGTTCCTTCAAGAAATAAGTGAGCTGCCAGCCGAAGTCCCAGCGCGGCACTGATAGCAAAACTTTCGAAGTTCCATCAGGATAGACGAGCTTGTATTGAAAGTCCTTGCCGCGAAAATGCATGTGCGGGTGGAGGCTCTCGATATGGCTGTCTTCCTTGAAGGGGAACGAAGCCGTTGCTTCGTAATTGGGGTCGCCGGGTGGTATCTCGAGCGTGTGGCCCGCGGCGCCTGAAGTTATGACCCGCTTTTCAACCGGCACGCGAGAAAAGATCAAGCCGACGCTGCTGATATCATCGCCCGGCACACCGTTGGTCGTATAGTGCACTTGAAAGATCAGCACGGAGCCTGCCTTTATGAGCTTGGCCTGTCCCGGCTTCAGAATCAATGGAGCTTCGCCAGGCGCCCAGCCAACCAGCCTGCCATCGGCGTTCTCGCCAGCGGCACGACCGCCGCCCAGCTTGGACAGATCCAATTCGCCGGCCGCCGGCAGTGCACCCTTACCAGGATACATTACATCGACGATGACATGGTGGACGATGGCGCGGTTGCCGGGCCTGATCTCGGCAAACTGAACG
>Ga0207158_1199_pt1 | contig 13130 bp, 10 predicted proteins | sample Alteio_BWMinHeat_22_FD_153512 | JGI IMG/M metagenome (GOLD analysis project Ga0207158, IMG submission 153512) | Enriched cells from forest soil in Barre Woods Harvard Forest LTER site, Petersham, Massachusetts, United States -... | ecosystem: Environmental > Terrestrial > Soil > Temperate forest >... | reverse complement strand
CACGCGGTCGCCGTAGATGTCCAGTGCGAGTCGCGCTCGTTCGTTGCCGCCTTTTGAAGCCGACTCGACCGCGCGGAAGTCGGACGAGACACCGGAGATTCCGAGCAGGCCCGACTCGTGGTTTAAGGCATTATCGAGTTGATCGACGCTCATCCCGCCCTGCTTCTGCACATGCACGAGCAAGCCTGGATCGAGCGAACCGGGGCGCGTGCCCATCATCAGTCCGTCCATGGGAGTGAAGCCCATGCTCGTGGTAATCGGGATGCCGCCACGAAAAGCGGTCGCCGAGCAGCCGTTGCCGAGGTGGCAGGTAATGAGGCGCAATTGGGATCGATCGCGATTCAGCATTTCAGCAGCCCGGTCCGCGCAGTACGCATGGCTGATCCCGTGGAAGCCGAAGCGGCGCATGCCCCAACGGGTATACCATTCGTACGGCACCGGATAGAGGAACGCGCGCGGCGGGAAACGCGCGAACAGCGATGTATCGAACACTGCGACCTGCGGCACTCCGGGCAGAGCTGCCTCGGCAACTTCAATTCCTTCCAGCGCCGCCGGGTTGTGGAGTGGCGCCAGTTCAGCAAGCCGTGCAATCGCGGCCTTGACCGTGGTGTCGATGCGGATGCTCTCATGAAACTGTTCCCCCCCGTGCACGACGCGATGGCCGACCGCGCGAACCGGATCGGCATTCGGATGTTGACTCTCCACACCCTTCAGGATCTCTTCCACCGTTCGGTGCCGATCCGCGGGCCAATCCATCTGGCCGGACCTGCGGTCGGCGCGCGCGTCGTCGTCGAAAAGACGCCACTTCAGGTTGCTCGAACCGGCATTCAGGATGAGGAGGCTCATGCTGGTTCCCTGGCAGGGCGGCTGAATGGACTACAATGACGCCAATGGCGACCAGGTGTCGTTGTATGCTTGGCCAACGGCGGGGCGACCGTTGCGCCGCGGCACTCCGTTTGCTTACCTGGCGTTATTGTGTGAAGCGAGCCGGTTTGTGGACCGGAGAAACACGGCCCAGCGCCGTGGGAAAGGGGACTTATGACCGAGACTACTGTTCCCGAGGTATCGTGCCTTCTCACGCTGAATGCCAAATCGGCGGCGGAAGTGATGACGCCAAATCCGTTCTCAATCTGCGATGAAGCGCCCGTCTGGGAAGCCGTCGCCTTCCTGCTCGAGAAGGATATAAGCGGCGCGCCAGTCATCGACGTGGCCGGCCGGCCTGTGGGCGTTGTGACCCAGACCGATCTGCTCGTTCACGAGCGGGAGAGGGGGAAATACGCTTCGCTGTACCATGACGCCATCGACCCCGGAGCTGCCGCGACCAAGCATTTGTGCCAGCAACACCCGACGGCCAGGGTGGATCACACCCTTGTCCGCGACGTAATGACACCGATCGTTTTCACGGTACGCCACGACACCGCGGTCGGAAAAGTGGTCGAGGATTTACTAGGCCTAAAGGTGCATCGGGTATTCGTGGTAGACCAAACCGGCGTTTTGGTAGGCGTGGTCAGCGCCCTCGACCTTCTGCGGCAAATGCGATATCGGCGCGTGCAGGAGGTTTGAAGATCGAAGAACGGAGAATGTCAGTTTTCCGCTCCCGGTTCTCAAATCACTTCTTCTTCAAGTGCTTGTCAAACCATTCCGCGAAGGTGTCCGTGTCCTTGGCCAGGTCGGCCCAGCCGTGGTCGGCGCCCTTCTTGACGACCAACTCGCATGGAACCTTGGCTTCCTTCAGCTTGTCGATGATCGTCTCCGCTTGCTGGATCGGCACCAGCTTGTCGGCATCGCCATGAATGATGAGCGTCGGGGGCGAGTCCTCCGTGACATGGTAGATCGGCGAGATTTGCTTGCCGAGTTCGACGATCTTCTTTTCGTCGGTGACGCTCACGAAACACTTCTTGTCGTTGTCCCACTCCTTGAAGTCAAAGGGGGCCTTGAAGGCCGCAAGTGTGCCGCGGCCGATGGCGTCTTTGCCCTTCTCGCCATAGTTGAGGAAGTCGGTCGGCGGGAAAAAGCAAGCGACGGACTGTACACGGCTGGAAACTTTGTCAATCGGGTCCTTGGCTTTGGGGTCGCCCTTGTCGCCGGCGGTTCCCTGCATCAGCGACAGGTGCCCGCCCGCCGATCCGCCGTAGATGCCGATACGATCGGGGTCGATGCTGTAGTCCTTGGCATGGTAGCGGATAAATCGGACGGACCGGTTCATGTCCTGAAGAACCTCGGGGATGGTGAACTTGGGCTGGCTGCCGTGTACCACCGCGAAGACCGTATAGCCGTGGGCGAGGAGAGGCTTGATGAAATCGAGGCTAATCGCTTCGTGGGCGGAAAACCAGCCGCCGCTGACAACCAGGATCACTGCCGTGCCGTTGGCGTCCTTCTTGGGCGTGAAGATGTCCATCGTCAGGGCCGTACCGTATTTGCGCCCGTAGATGACATCTTCCTGGCGCGTGAACGCCGGGTCGTCAGCGGCGCGGCAAGCGGTGACAGTTGAAAGAATGGCGATGCAGCCGAGAAAGCCAATCAGTCCGCGTTTCATGGATGCCTCCGGGAACACGGGCGGAACGGCGACGCCTAACGGTACAGCGCCGGAGGACGCCATTCCAGCGCTTTTTGGCTCCGCAGCGACCCGCCAAGTGCGCTGTCCACCATTTCGATTTGACAAAGTTCCCACAAATATTATGTTTCAGTAGAAGCGGGAGGGAATGCCCGACGGCAATGGGACGCCGCCCCCCGCACTGCGCGGAAGGCAAAGACGCCTTCAGGATTCACGTCGAGTCCTGAGGGTTTTTTTGTTGCGCGAGACCACGGAACACTCTAGCCTACGAGGCGATCATGCCCGCATTCGCTCTGACGATTCCCACCTTGGCCGTGTCGGCCGCGTACTGCATCTGGAACGCCTACCGGATGGCCATGCTGCGCCGCGACCGGATTCTGCGCGATCGGGTGGCGTACATGCTCTGGATGGCGGCCGGGGAAGACGAATAGCCGGCACCGTTTTGGGACGCCCAAGAAGCGCCCAACCTCGCCTTCGGCCGTGGCCTCCTGACCGCGGCCTCGTAGCGGAATTCGCCAGAATTCCGGGGCGGACCGGAATTCTGGCGAATTCACCTACCTCTATCCAGGCGCAACGCACGTCACTTCAATCCCAAGAGCTTCTCCGCGTTCTTGACGTATACCTTTTCCAGCACTTCCTTGGGCAGATAGATCCCATAGATCATCCAGAAGCCCTGCCGATGATGGCTCGCGGCGCAGTCGAAATACTCATCATCCGTTTCCAGGAAGCGGTAGTAAACACGATAGGCCTCCGCTCTCGGTGTCGTGTCGGTGCCGAACATCACGCGGTCGGGATACTTGAGGAAGAACTTTCGCGTCGTATACGGCTGCCGACCCAACTCCGAGATGCGGGCGTCGATATCCACGTACATGTTCGGGTACTTGTCGAGCCACTTGGCCACCTGACCCACGTCTTCCGCGTTGTTGCCAAAGTGCGTGCTGACAAACTTGGTCTTGGGGTGCTTGGCGATCACGCTCATGAGCTGGTCGAGCAGTTCCTCGCGCTTGGGAAATTTATCGCCGTAGAAGAGCCAGTCGGGGTGGGCGTTGAGTTCGTGCCAACGTTCGTTGTAACGGTCGAGCGGGGTGAAGAACGCAGCCGGGTCGGCGATATGGATGATGACCGGCTTCTTGTGCTTGGCGCAGGCTTTCCAAATGGGATCGAGCTTTGGATCGTCCACTGGCATCAGCTTGCCGTTTTTGTAACGATGCCGCAGACCGAACTGCTTGTAAAACTTCAGGCCGCATGCGCCCGCCTCGAAGCTCTTCTCCAGTTCCTTCGTTTGCTTCTCGCTCCAATCGTCGTCGTCGATGCCTTCGAAATTGATGTTGGCGAAGGTGTAGAACCGCCCCGGATGAGCCTCGTCGAGCGCCTTGATGGTTTCCTTAATCCGGTCGCCCCAGCCGCCGTCGAGATTAACGACAGAACGCACGCCGGCTTCGTCCATGTCGGCAAGGTAGCGCTTGACGCGCTCGGCCGTGAGGAATTCTTTGCCGCCGCCCAGGTGGTTGTGGATGTCGATGGCCGGGTATTGCGGTCTCTCGACGACGGTGGTTTTCGTGACCATCATCGACTTGGGTTCCCAGTCGCGCAGCTTCAGTTCTTTGATATCGTCCTTGTTCTGCGCCGCCACCGGGGTAGCGGCGCATGCGGCGAGAAGCAGAGCCGGCAGAAAGTGATTACGCATAGTGGTTTCTCCTTATGATGTCGGTCTTTGGAGGCATGCACGCTACCTGCCCGTTGCAACAGGCGGGCTTTCGGTGGTTGAGTTGAACGGCCAGCCGCCGGTGTGCCGCGCCCAAATGAAGAAGACCAGCACGCCCACGCTCATGGTCCCGATTCCCAGCACGACGAAAATCCATCCGGCGGACCAGTACAGATAGAGCCAGCCGGCCAGGGCCAGTAAACAGGGCAGGGGGTAGAGCATCATTTTGTAGGGTCGATAGAGGTCCGGCCGGTTCTTCCGTAGTAGCATCACGCCGACGATTTGGCCCACGAACTGCTCGAGGATGCGCGTGGTGATCAGTGCGTTGATGACCACACCTAAATCGAAGAAGGACCAAAAGAGCATCAATGCGCCCACCAGGAGCAGCGAGAGATGCGGAATGCGTTTCGTCGGATGCACGCGCGCGAAAACCGAGAAAAAATGACCATTGCGGGCCGCGCCATACGGAATGCGCGAATACCCCAACAGTCCCGCAAAGGCGGAGCCGAAGCAGCACCAGATGAGAAGAACCGTCATTACCGCCGCCGCCCAGTCGCCGTGAAGTTGCCGCAGAAACTCGGCGGGGAGATTGTAGTCGTCGTCCTTAATCTTCTCCGCAAGTGCGTCGTGCCAAGGAACCGTGCCGAGCATCGCCAAATGCAGGCCAAGGAACAGCACGACGACGGCAACCGCGCTCAACACGATGGAGCGTGGGATCGTCCGGCCAGGATTGTTGACCTCGTCCCCGATGTAACAGACGTTGTAATAACCAAGATAGGAGTACATCGCGAAGATCATCGCCGCCCCCAATTTGCCTGCTAGGGCGTCGGGAACGTGGGCCGCCGCGCCGGTATAATTGAACGCGACCGCCGGCTGAAAGTGAATCATTCCTTCGATTAACACCCAAGCGATGGCCGCGAGGACGCCAATCCAAAACGCAATCGTAAGCTTTCCCAGGCTGGCGATGTTTCGATAAAGCAAAATGATAATGAGTAGACCAAGCGCGAACGCCAGCAGGCGCGCAGGGCTGATGCTCATGTTGAGCGGCTGCGTTTCCCCGAGATTGTCCTCCAACTCACCGAGCTTTAGTTCCGTCTTTCGATTCTTGTTGAATTCCTGGAATTCGCGGCTGAGCGCCGGTGCGAAGGAGTTAATAGCAACCAGCCCCGATCCAAGTTCGAGCGGTCCGCTGATGAGAAACTGCCAAATGAACAGAAACGCCATGAGCCGGCCCCACTTTTTCGGGCCGTACGCCGCAAGTAGGTACTGATAGGACCCGCCTGAACCCGGCAATGCCGCCCCCAGTTCGCTCCAAATGAGGCCGTCGACCAAGACAATCGCTCCGGCGCCGATCCAACCCAGGAGGGCGTACGGTCCTGGCAGTTCCTTGAGCATCAGCGGAATCGTGGCGAAGACGCCCGCGCCGACGATCATGGTGATGTTCAGCGCCGTCGCTTGCCAGACGCCGATGCCGCGCGTCAGCGGAGTGTCCGCCGACGCGGTTTCCGGTTGGCCGTTCACGCCGTCCGATCCCTTTCTTGCCGCCAAGGGGGCGATCCCTTCCGCCAAGGAAACTTGACGGCACAATGTAACGGCGCGGCGGGCGACACGCCAGACCCCGCGGACGGCGTAGCGTGAAAAGTGAAGAAACCGCTGGCGGTTCGCAATTCTTTGGTAGAATCCATCCGCGGCGCCCGCCGGCGACGATACGGTAACGCTGCCGACCCGGTGCAACTTCTATCTCCCGAATGCGTGATGCTACGCCGTCGCACCAACGACGATTCTGGGCTCTCGCTCCCGGCGGTTGACTCGGCCGGCCGCGACGCGTGTCCACCGCCGTCGGAGACATCGAAGCGCGCTCATCCTCCACGCGCGGCACTTGTATGCGCCCTGGTGTTCGTAACACTCCTCGCGGCCGCCCTCGGCGTGGTCATTTCTTCCGCGTGGCGGACCAGGGGACCAGCGGCGCCAGGCGCGGGAGACGCGCCCAGCGATGACCCGCGCGTGACCTACGCGGGCAAGTTCCTGAATATCCGTCCGGACGTACGCTACGTCGGCGACGAGCGCTGCGTGGATTGCCACGCTTCAGAATGCACCTCCTTTCGCAAACACCCGATGGGGCGCTCCCTGGTGCCAATCAACGATCCCTCGACCGGGGAGCGCTACGACGCGGCCGCCAATAATCCCTTCGGCGCGCTCGGCTCTTTGTGGGAGGTGGAACGCCGGGGTGAGCGCGTCTGGCACAAGGAAACGCGCCTCGGTCCAGACCGTGAGCCTCTGTCGCAGACGGAAATGGAAGTTCATTACGTCCTCGGTTCGGGAATTCAGGGCCATTCGTACCTGACCAACCGGAACGGCTACCTGTTTCAGACCCCCGTGAGCTGGTTCACGCACAAACAAATCTGGGACATGTCGCCGGGATTCCAGGAGGAGCGGAGAACGGGGCGCCCGATTTCCCCTGAGTGCCTTTTTTGTCACGCTAACCGGGTACACCCCATTGAAGGCACCGTGAATCGCTTTGAGACGCCCGCGTTCGATGGCTATGCCATTGGGTGCGAGCGCTGCCATGGTCCGGGAGAGCGGCACCTTGAGAGGCCCGGCCGGCGCGACCCGGAAACCAACATCGATTACACCATCGTCAATCCGCGCTGGCTCGCTCCGGAACCTCGCCAAGCAGTGTGCGAACAATGCCATCTTGAGGGCGAGGTGCGCATCGTTCGTCGCGGCCGTGGCCTCTATGATTTCCGGCCGGGTCTGCCGCTTGACTCATTTTGGACCGTGTTCGTGCGCGCCTCCGAAGGGGCCGTGGACCATCGAGCGGTACACCACGTAGAGCAGATGACCGCCAGCCGCTGCTTCCAGTTGAGCACAGAAAGCCCGAGCGAGGACCAACGCAAGCTCGGGTGCGCCACCTGCCACAACCCCCACGACCGCCCCTCGCCCGAGGAACGCGTGGCCCATTTCCGCAAACAGTGCCTGAATTGCCATGAAGATCATGCATGCAGTATGCCGCTGGCCGCACGCTTGGCGCGCGAACGGGAGGACAGCTGTATCGAATGCCACATGCCTCGGTTCAGCACGACGGACATCGCCCACGCAGCCTCGACCGATCATCGCATCGTGCGGCGGCCGGAGTCGCGGGCAAGGCCCGGGGAGCGGGGCCTGCCGACCCAGGGCTTCCCCGTAATCGCATTTCATCGTGGTCCGCGCGGATATTTGGATAAGGAAATTTCGCGCGACCTTGGATTGGCATTGGTTGAGATGACGAAGGACGGGCGGACCCCGGCATCCCAATTCAGTTCGCGGGAGCTGGCCTTGCTTGACGCTGCGATCGAAAGGGACCCGAACGACCTCGACGCCCTGGAGGCGCGGGCCGTTGCGCTGGTCCTGCTAAAACGCCCGCGGGACGCCTTGGCGGGGTTCGAGGCCGTGCTCGCCCAAGCGCCTCGGCGTGAGGTGTCGTTGCTCGGGGCGGCTCAGGTCGCCGCGGAATTGCGGCAATGGGATTCGGCGCTAACCTACGCGCGACGCGCCGTCGCTATCAATCCGTGGATGCCCGATTATCGGCGCATCTTGACCCTGCTTCTGGCCCAGCGGGAAATGTGGGATGAATGTCGGACGCAATGCCAGGCCTGGATGCGGCTTGACCCGGCGAGCGCCCGAGCGCGAGTCGTTTCGGTCATGGTTCTCATTCGGATTGGAAAGGACGCTGAGGCGAAGGCGGAATTCGCGAAGGTCGAGGCGCTCCAGCCCGCTAATCTCAGCGAATTCCAAGATTGGTTCGCCCGGCAGGTTCGCGGGGAGATCGGTCCACCTCCCATCGGAGGCCAATAACCGATTCGCTTCTCGCGTTGGGCCCGATCCCTCGTCGAACTCGACCCCGCTCCCGTTTTCTTTCGGTAAGCGCTTGCCAGCCGAAGCGAACGACCGCTATAGTCATTAGGAGTTCTCTCATTGAACATTCATGAAGTTCACGAATGGCCCAAACTCCAGGAAGACGGACCATGGCCGCACGCGCTTGGTCGAGCATCGGGTTCCTTACTGCGGCGCTCGTAGCCAGTGCCGCGGCCGTGGCCATCGTCGGCAGCGCCGGTCTTGGGATCTTCTTCTACACCCGCAACGCCGAAAGCCGCGGCGATTCGCCCGCCAAATCAACCGAATCGGAGGTCGCCGATGAGAGCAAGACGCCGGCGTCGGATGAGCCCAAGGGCCTGACGCTTCAGGTAAGTGAACGCGAACAGCTGTGGGAGATTGAACATCACGGCAACGTGCTGAGCCGAGTCGCGTTTCCGGCGTTGACGTCGGCCCTTGTCAAGGGAGACGCCAAAGCTCTTGCAGCTCTGTTCACCGCGGACTTCAAAGGAGACCTGCTCCAGCAACCGACCGAAGTTACGATTCACACCGACATCGTAGACGTGGTCCGCCAGTCGGACGCCGGTCAGCCGACTGTCACCGTCGATCGCGAGAGATTCGCAGAGAAACTGCTCGAGTACCGCCGCGTATTTAAGGGATCGGTGAAGGCCAAGCTGGCCCTGATGAAGTTTCGGCCCACCGTCTCCGGCAACCTGGACTGCTTGTGGGAGGGAACCGGCCAGCTTCGCCTGTGGGGCGAAACGGAACCCGGCCAACCCGGCGAGATCACCGTCTATTTGAAGTACATGGTGGTGCGGCCGAGCAAGGATGCCGTGGAGCAAGGCGGCTGGATGGCCGCGTGCGCCGTCACCCAAAGCCAGATCGCCACCGCCAAGCACTACCTCATGAAAGAAATGGCCGCCGAGCGCGGGCTGCATACGGAGCGGCTACAAGACAATTGGAAGATCGACAAGCAAGACCCGTCCACGGGCGGAGTTTACCTCTGCGACTATGACCGCGACGGCATCATGGACGTGCTGGTCACGGACCTCAATGGCTATTTCCTCTACAAGGGGCTCGGCGACGGCAAGTTCAAGGACGTTACGACGGAAGTCGGACTGCCGACAATCCTCCCCGACCTCGCGGGCCGGTCGCTCGTCGCCTGCTGGGTGGACATCGACGGCGACGGCTGGGAGGACCTGATACTAGGCAAGTACATCTTCCGCAATGACAAGGGAAAGCGCTTCGTCAACGTCACCGCCAAGAGCAATTTCCGCCTGCCTCTCGACTCGGCCGGCGTTGCCGTAGCCGATTACGATGGCGACGGTAAGGTCGACCTCTACGTCTTCCATGCCGGCAAGGGCAAGTCCAGCTCCTGGCTGACCGGTCAAAGCGGCGAGGGCCGCGGCAATCAGCTGTTCCATAACGACGGCAACTGGCAATTCACGGACGTGACCGCCAAGGCCAACGCTTCGGGCGGCCGGCGTTCCACCTTTACCGCCCTCTGGCTCGACGCCAATAACGACGGTAAGCCCGACCTGTTCGTCCCGAACGAATTCGGCAACGGCGTGCTGCTCCTCAACCAGGGCGACGGCACGTTCAAGGAGCAACCGCTTGCCGACCATCCTGACGATTTCGGCACCATGGGCGCCACTTGCGGCGACATCAACAACGACGGCAACATCGACATCTACTGTGGCAACATGTACTCGAAGGCCGGCAACCGCGTTATCGGCAACCTCAGGCCCGATGCCTATTCCCCCGAGGTGATGGCCAAGTTTCGCAGCTTTGTCAAAGGCAGCCAGCTGCACATCAATAAGGGCGGTCAAGAGTGCGTGCGCTTCGAGCAGAAGGGCAACGAATGGCAGGTCAACGACGCCGGCTGGGCCTACGGCGCCGCCCTGGTCGATCTCGACAACGACGGCTGGCTCGATATCTACGCCGCCGCCGGCTTCATCAGCCGCTCGCGCGACGAACCCGACGGCTGAAACTGCGTGTGGTTGGCTGTCGTGTCACAGCCTTGCGACCGCGGCGCTTGCATCGCCCAACCTGGTACGCTCGATAAATCGCTCGGTGAATTCTGGGTGGACAATCCCTGGGACATTGTGACCAAGGGCTTCAACCTCAGCGCCTACGAGCGGAAACGAACCTGGATGAACGTCCGCGGTTCCAATTTCATCGACATCAGCTTCTTGACCGGCGCCGACAACGACGGCGACGGCCGTTGCGTCGTCGCGGCCGATTTCAGCAACAACGGCCGGCAAGACTTGATCGTCCGCCAGGCCGGAGGCGGACCGTTGAAACTGTACGAGAACAACTTTCCCCAGCGGCACTATCTGAAAGTCTCGCTGCGCGGCACGAAGAGCAATCGCCAGGGCATCGGCGCCCGGCTGATTGCAGAGGTCAAGGGCCAGAAGCTCGTCCGCGAGCTGTTTCCACTGAACAGTTTCCGGTCCGAAATGCCGAATCTCGTCCATTTCGGTCTGGCCGACGCCGATAAGGTAGATACGTTGACGATCCGCTGGCCTTCCGGCAAGGTCCAGGTACTCTCCAACCTCAAGGCGGACAGGCACATTGTCGTCGACGAAGACAAGGAAGCCACGGAGGCGATCGAAACCGTCGTGCCCGGCACTACGATCGCGCCGTGAGAAAATTCCCTGATCATCCTCTTGCTTGTGCGTGTGCGATGCGCGGAGCGCGCGAGACGCCCTCGGCTATAACCATGCGATAGGTCATTAAAAAAATGAATTCTCAGTTGTTTTTAATTTGACAGAGGTTGCGCGCCCTGTTAAAAGTAGCGGTACAGGAATAATCGACATAAAAAGCTTGATTATTTGGGTTTGTCGACTCGAATGCCGGAATCATCCTGCAAAGCGCCGGTTGGCCGACTCGAATTCTTTCCTTATTCTTCTCCCTAAGGAGTTGTGCTCATGCCTCGATTTCTAAAGTTTAGAAGCTGGCGCGCGTTCACACTGATCGAACTGCTGGTGGTGATCGCCATCATCGCCATCCTGATCGGTCTGTTGCTGCCGGCCGTGCAAAAGGTGCGCCAAGCCGCGGCGCGCATCCAGTGCATGAACAACTTGAAACAGATGTCGTTGGCGACCATCAACTGCGCCGACCAGCACGACGGCAAAATGCCCCCGGGAATCGGCCTCTACCCAAGTACCACCTATGCGGACGGCAACAGCGATGGCGGCACATTCCTGCACATCTTGCCCTACATCGAGCAGGACAACCTTTTCAAAGTCACCTACTCGAAGCCTGAGCCGTCTGATCGCAACGGCGGAATGGGTACTTATTCGCAGTGGAATGTGCCCGGCGCGTGGATCATGACCCCTCCTCATGGAAACGTACCAGGGTCTACCCACGTCAAAACCTACATCTGTCCGTCGGATGCGACCAATAATGACACTCTCAACGCCTACGCGAGCTATGGCACCAACGGCCAGGTCTTTCGGGCCGCGTACAACGGTTGGGGTGCCGGCTACTCGAGGTTCCCCGCCACATTCGTGGACGGCACTTCCAATACGATTCTCTATACCGACAAACTGGCCCAGTGTGCTTCCGGCAACTACAATAACAACTACTGGCCCGACTGGGGAGCCAACGTTTCCTCGTCCGACTACGGCAACCCAACCGGTCCAGCTTACACTTTCCAGCCTACTCCCTCGGGCGATCCCGCCAATTGCATTGGCGACCTCTCGAGCTCCCCTCACACCGCAGGCATCAACGTCGGCTTGGGCGACGGTAGTGTCCGTAATGTTGCCAACGGCGTCAGTGGGGCGACTTGGTGGTCCGCACTCACCCCGAACGGAGGCGAAGTGTTAGGATCGGATTGGTAACCGCTAATGCGCGTCGGCAGGTCTGCTCCGAATATCTCAGGGGAGCTGCCAACGGTAGACGTACTTTTCAGATTCTCACGAACCCTGATCACCGAAAGCGCGAACTTTCGGTGATCAGGGTTCAGCGCTCTATCGAAAAGGAATTGCTCCTAATGCGCCTCTCTCCCTACGAAAAACTGCGCTGGAGTTGGGTGTTTCTGGCCCTTGCAGCCTCAGTCGGCCTTGCTGGCTGCGGGTCATCCACGGGCAACGTTACGGGGAAAGTGTCTTATAAGGGCACGGTGCTGAAAGGCGGCAATGTAACCTTTGCTGGCGAGGACGGAAAGAACCCTCAGACTGCGCCGATCGCGGAGGATGGCAGTTACTCCATTCAAAAGATGCCCGTCGGCCCTGTGAAAATAACCGTCGAGACGAAGTCGTTGGGAAAGGTAGCGAAGGCGCCCAGCAACACACCTGCGGGCGGCAAAGTACCTCCTCCAGAGGCTGGTTACAGGCCGCCGGACCCCGCCGAAGCGGCCCGGCGATTCGTCGAGATCCCCGACAAGTACTCCGATCCGGCAAAGTCAGATTTAACGTACACCGTAACGCCGGGCAGTCAGTCACACGACATCGAATTGAAATAGCGACCGCCGCGCCGTTTTTTGTTGGCCGCATTCCCTATTCCTCCACGACCCGCTTCGGGTTTCTGGGTTTATCGCAGTAGCGAACCCGTAAAACGACTGCTTGGTCGCTTTGGCCCGGCTCCGCCTGGGAGTGAACAGCGCGGCCGGGAGGAGCGGGACGGGGTGCCATGAGTGGAGAGGTGATTATTCCTGAGGGCGGACGCGATGCGGCGGGTTCCGAAGGAGTTAGACAGGAATCTACCTCCCCTTCATCTCCCTCTTGCCGTGAAACGGACCCTTCAACCGGATCGTCTTGCTCCGCCGTGCATCGCGGCTCTGCCCTCTTCACATGGTTGCATCTTAATCCAAAACGCATTCTCGCCGTTGCCGCCTTGCTTATTTTCATTCTTGCGCCGCTCGGCTATGCCGGCGTCCGCTTATGGGCGCTGTACCATTTTCGCACCGGGCGGACTGAACTCGATCGCTATCACAATCAGAAGGCGCTGACCCATTTCCAGGCGTGCCTGAAGGTCCATCCGGGCGACGCCGACGCTCTCCTCCTTGCGGCCCGG
>Ga0207158_1196_pt1 | contig 13462 bp, 22 predicted proteins | sample Alteio_BWMinHeat_22_FD_153512 | JGI IMG/M metagenome (GOLD analysis project Ga0207158, IMG submission 153512) | Enriched cells from forest soil in Barre Woods Harvard Forest LTER site, Petersham, Massachusetts, United States -... | ecosystem: Environmental > Terrestrial > Soil > Temperate forest >... | reverse complement strand
TTTAAATCGATGTTTTGAGTAAGCTTGGTGGTGAGGGCCAAAGTTACTGAAGTTGATGCATCGAGAAATGTCACTGGGGCTTGCAACGTTGCACCACCCTGCACCAAATTATTGGCACCGCTTACGGCAAGATTATGCGGTATGCTTCCCGCAGTCGCTTGCAAAGAATGATTACCCTGTAACTTAATGGTACCCTTAGGAGTCGAAGGATCGAAGATTGCACTGAGTTGCATGGGGGTTCCTGCAGTACTCAATGTCCCCTGATTAAAACTGATAGTCCCACCTTTAATCTGGCCAGGCAGGCTCTGTGCAATCGTACCACCGTTTACCGAAATAGCCGGAGCACTGACGTTAAATTGCGCATTACCAGAAATGATGAGGGCAGCACTTTTACTCCCAAAATTGGTACGCGCATGCAGAAATGGCGTGAGAACAATTTGGCAACAACAGAGAACGCCTATACACAATGCTCGTATGCAAAGATACTTTGATTTTTTCACCACTCTCTCCTTTTTTATTTTTTTGCGAGAGTTTTTTACCTTCTTCCTTAAGTAACACGAACATACGTACAAAGTCAATATAGGAAATAATTTTTGTAAGAATTTGTTAAAAAGGCCTTTTTTTTACCCATCCTTGCCTTCAACCAATTTTTGTGGCAGGCTTTTTAAAGATACGATTACAAGCTGTTTTAGGTTTATTTTTATAAGGCCTTTGGGCCGGGAGACTTTTATCATGAAGATCACGGTGGCTATCTTAAGCTCTTATTTCTAAATTCTCGTCAACACACGGTTAAGCGTTTAGACCATCATTAAAGTGGTTTTCTATTCAACGCTTTTTTTTGCCGTTTCATCATCTTTATTATTGTTTATTTTTCGCATGCACAACTCTGTTTGTCTAAACACAAACAAGAGATTTCTTTACTATGCGATTGCTGCAAGGTAATCGCAAGGGAGCTATTTTATGAATGAAATATTACTAAGCATTAAAAACATTAAAAAACGCTATGGTACCAAGGAAGCACTCAAAGGGGTAACGCTGGATATTTATAAAGGTGAAATCCTAGGGCTTTTGGGCGTTAATGGTGCAGGTAAGACAACACTGTCATCCATCATTGCAACGCTACATCCGCCGACAGAGGGTGATATTGAGTTTGAGGGCACATCGATTTATAACGATATCGCTTCATATCGATTCAATCTCGGATTTTGCCCACAAAAGCCCAATCTCAATCCTATGCTAACGCTTGAGCAAAACCTACGTTTGTCGGGAAGCTATTACCAGCTTTCCTCTGAACAAATTGAAGAGCGGCTGAAGCTTTTGGTTGAACAATTTGAGCTTATGCCATATTTGCATCAGAAGGCTTCGGTGTTGTCTGGTGGCTACAAACAGCGCTTTATGATTGTGCGCAGTTTGATGCACAACCCAAAATTAGTGCTTTTGGATGAGCCTACCGTTGCACTTGATCCGCATATTCGCAGGCAGCTGTGGACAAAGATCAAGGAACTTAAGAAGAGCGGTGTCACCGTGCTTTTGACCACGCATTATTTGGATGAAGCCGAACAGCTATCAGACCGTGTCTGTGTCCTTGATCAAGGGCGTATCAAGCTCATTGACACGCCGGAAAATCTTAAGGCTGATTTTAAAATGAATAACCTTGAGGATGTTTTTATTGCGCTCATGCAGCAAGACACCTCCGATAATATTGAAGGTGCGTTATGAATATGAATACATTTCGTTTTGTTAACATTTTTTTCAAGCTTCTGTGGACAAGACTTCTGATTGTCCGTCACCAGTTGCTTGCTAAGCTGATTAATATCCAGATCTGGTCAGTGTGTACACTGGTTATTTTTGGTCATGTCATTCAGGCATTTGGGCTTGCAGGTGATTTTGGTATTTTTCAACTTGCCAGCATCATTGCAACAGCCGGTTTGTTTGAAAATTATGGCAACATCGCAACGATTATTATGGACTTTGCAGGTGAACAGAGCATTGGATACTATCTGACGCTTCCAGCGACACCATCGGTTGTTTTGTTCAGCACTGCATGCGCCTATGCATGCGTGGGAACGTTCCTCAGTCTTTCAATGATCCTGCTTGGCAAAATCGTTTTTTACAGCAGCCTAAATCTGGCGTCAATCGCCTGGATCAAGCTTCTTGTAATCACTGTTCTCGCTAATCTGTTCTATGGAATACTTGCACAGGCTATTGCAGCACATGTTGGCACGGTAGCAAAAATAGGCAATGTGTGGTCACGGTTCATCTTCCCCTTATGGTTCCTTGGTGGCTTTCAGTTTTCATGGGCAGCGATACATAAAGTATGTGCACCGCTTGCCTATGTACTTTTGGCAAACCCGATTACCTATATCATGGAGGGAACCCGCGCTGCGGTGCTCGGTCAGCAAGACTTCTTCTCTTGGTGGACATGTATGGCCATGCTAAGTATATTTACGCTTGGCTCTTGGCTGATTGCGTACAACCGCATGCAAAAACGTCTTGATTTTGTGTAGGGAGTAACATTTGGGCCTCTGGCCAATACACCGTCAGGGGGCCCAAATTAGTCTTGCACCTCAATCACCTCTTTTACCTGAGGTACCTCACGCTTAAGTTCAGCTTCAACCATAAGTTTGAGCGTGTAGCTTGAGGATGGACAACCATCACATGCACCATGCAAGCGGACATAGACCGTCCCATTTTCAAATTTTACTAATTCAATGTTGCCACCATGCATCCAAAACTGAGGGCGCAATAGGTCAATCACTTCGTTAATTTGGGCAATAAGTTTTTCTGGAGATAACATTAATTTTTAGTCCTTCAAAAACTATGGGGAGCACATAATATAGCTCATGTGCTCCCCATAGTTAAAATCTTAAATTTCGGTTAAACCCACTCAAGACGTGCAATTGGCGCTGTGTCACTTGCGCGAATTCCTAGTGAAATTACGCGTGTATAGCCACCTGGACGTGTTGTATATTTTGGTGCAATTTCATCAATCAACTTGCGCACCGCTACCATATTGTAAGGTAATTCTTGTTTGATGCGACGAATGATATTAAAATTGTCACCTTTACGTGCAACCGTTACCAATTTTTCTGTAGCCTTTTGCACCGCCTTTACACGGACCTTTGTTGATTGCAAAAAGCCATACGTAATCAGATGGATAATTTGATTACGTATCACCGATGTACGGTGAGCAGACTTCATATTCAGCTTTTTGCGACCATGTTGATGCTTTGTCATGACTTATATTTCCTCTTGTTCCTTGATCATTTTCTTCAAATCAAGCTCTTTCACATTCATACCAAGTCGCAATCCAAATGCTGCCAAAATTTCTTTCACTTCACGCAATGACTTGCGACCAAGATTCTTAATTTTTAACAGCTCATCTTCAGTCTTATTGACCAAGTCAATTACTCGTTTAAGGCCAGCATTCAACAAGCAATTATGTGCACGTACTGAAAATTCAAGCTCATCTATAGGTTTCAAGAAAAGCTCAACAGGAAGCCCTTCGGTTGGTCCTCGTGGACCGGTAAATGTCTCTGCTTCATGCTCAGCTTCCTCAGTCTTTGAAATCACATTGAATGGAATTTCTGTCGCAAGCAAGAAATGCTCTAACTGCGTCCTGAGTACTGAGGTCCCATAATGTACCACATCGCGAGGATGAAATGCCCCATTCGTATGAATACGTATAGCAAGCTTATCATAATCTATTTCTTGACCCACGCGCGTTTTTTCAATGGTATATTCAACCCGACGCACAGGAGAAAACATTGCATCAACATAGATGCGCCCATCTTCTTGAAGTGACGCACCACGCGGCCACTGTGCAGGAACATACCCTCGTCCACTTTCTACAAAGAATTGGATTTCAAGCTCACCATCCTGCCCCAAATGTGCCAAAACATGATCCTTGTTTACCACACTCAAATGTTCATCTGCGGTAATATCTCCCGCACGAACAATGCTTTCACCTTTTATCGAAAGGTTCATAGAGCCTGGTAATCCGGTCTCATTTTTGATTACAATGCCCTTAATATTCAAAATAATTTGAAGAGTATCTTCCACGACACCCTTCAGCGTAGAAAACTCGTTATTAACTCCCTTGATAATCACAGAGGTCACCGCCGACCCCTCGATAGAGGAGAGCATGACACGACGTAACGCATTCCCTAACGTTACCCCAAACCCTGGCTCAAGTGGTTGTATTACCAACTCGCCCAATACGTCAGACGATACATTTTTTTCCCAACTCAACTTTGGGAGAGTCAACGGCTTATAGCTTTTCCTCTGCATCAAATCTCCTCGACAGATACTCATTCAAACTTTTATACATCCCGCTAGCACTTTCTACTCCCGCCTTTTTCCCTATGCAATGCGCTGCTATACGTTATTTAGAATAGTGCTCAACAATAAGATGCTCTTCAATTGGTGCACCTACATCTGCTCGCACAGGTAAACGTAATACAATGCCCTTACGCTCTTTTTTTTGCAATTCTAGCCATTCAGGCACCTTAATGCCCATGTTGATGCGCTTATCAATTACATTTTCTACGAACTCTTTATTTTCAAGAGTCCCTAAGGTAAAGGTTACTACGTCTCCGATAGCCATTACATAAGATGGAGATTTTACACGCTTCGCATTAACCGTCACTAAACCATGTACGATCATCTGTCGAGCCTGTTTTCGAGAAATCGCCATTTTTAACCTAAAGACCACGTTATCAAGTCGACGCTCAAGCAATGACAAAAGATTCTCGCCAGTGGCACCCTTTTGACGAACCGAAAGATCGAAAAAACGTCGGAACTGTTCTTCAATCACGCCATACATAAGCTTTACTTTTTGTTTCTCACGAAGTTGTCGCCCATATTCAGACAACCTTTTTGCCCCACCCTTTTTCCCATGTTGCCCAGGGGTTTGCGTGCGCTGTTCTACCGCACATTTTGGGGTACGGCATCGTGCGCCCTTTAAAAATAACTTTTCCCCCGCCTGGCGACATTGTCTGCAGGAAGCTTCTTTTGCACTGCTTATCATGTAATAATCCTCGTCCTAAAGTATTTCAAACATTTCGTGGGCCTCTCTATTATTTTATACACGACGCTTCTTTGGTGCGCGCACACCATTATGCGGTAAAGGTGTTACATCACGTAATATGGTCACGTTTAACCCAGATGATTGCAGAGCACGGACTACTGCATCTCTACCGGAACCTGGACCTTGCATATTCACTTCAACTAATCGTGCACCCATACCGATCAATTCTTTTGCGAGGTTAGTTCCCACCTGGGTTGCGGCAAATGGCGTACCTTTACGCGCGCCTTTGAATCCTAAATGTCCCGCACTTCCCCTCAAAAGCACATCCCCATCTGTTGTCGTGATTGACACAAGAGTATTATTAAAGGATGACTTAACATGAGCAATGACCGATTCAACACTCACTACCCGTTTTTTAGTCTTTTTCTTATAAGCCATGAATACCTCAACTACAAATTACTTTTTAGTCGCAATTTTTTTCTTTGGAACAACACCACCAGCACGTCGAGGCCCTTTGCGCGTACGAGCATTGGTTTTTGTACGTTGACCACGCACCGGTAAGGAACGCTTGTGCCGTAGTCCACGATAAGAACCAATTTCTTGAAGGCGCTTAATATTAAGCATAATTTCTTTGCGCAGGTCACCTTCCACTTTACAAGAGTTAGTTACCTCTTTCTGAATAAGCGCAACTTCCTCATTCGTCAAATCTTTTACACGCGTATCGGGACTTATTTTTGTTTTGGTCAGAATGTCGCGAGAAGTTGGTAATCCTATACCAAAAATGTAGGTTAACCCTACCTCTACACGTTTATCATTCGGAAGAAACACACCCTCTATTCGAGCCATCTAATCACCTCTTGTCTAAATTCACTTTTGCTCTTAATTAAGATACTTATCCTTGACGTTGTTTATGACGAGGACTTTTTTTGCACATAATACGTACAATGCCCTTTCGCCGAATAACTTTACAATCGCCGCAAATTTTTTTTACTGATGTTCGCACTTTCATAATTCACCAAATTTTTCCTGCATGTAATATTACAACTATGTCTTGTACCGTACAATAATTCTTCCCTTGGTCAAATCATAGGGAGATAATTCAACTGCAACCTTATCGCCTGGAAGGAGTTTTACGTAATGCATACGCATTTTACCAGAAATGTGCGCAAGTATGGCATGCCCCCCCTCTAAAGCAACTTGAAACATTGCATTGGGGAGTGCTTTTTCAACCATACCATCCATTACAATCACATCACTTTTTTTCTTTTTTTGCATACCCTATATTTCCTAGTACAAACGAGTGAACACTTCAGCACCATGCGAAGTTATTGCAATGGTATCTTCCACATGTGCTGCAAGCCCACCATCTGCCGTTTTTACCGTCCAGCCATCATCCAACACAAGCACTTTATAATCACCTTGTGTAATCATAGGTTCAATTGCAAGCGTCATTCCTTCACGCAATAAGGGACCTGCTACTCCTGTTGCGTAGTTAGGAACATCGGGCTCTTCATGAATCCGCTTACCAATGCCATGTCCAGCAAAATCACGTACCACACCAAATCCTTCCCCTTCAACTATTTTTTGAATGCGGGAAGAAACATCCGAGAGCTTTACTCCCGGTCCAATATTGCCAATAGCTTCATCAAGTGCTCGCTGCGCAACTTCTGCAAGCTTCTGGGCAATAGGCGGTACGTTGCCTATAAAATAATATCGTGCCATATCAGCACAATACCCCCGATAGGCCCCTACAACATCTATTTTAACAAAATCACCATTTTTTAAAATGATATTTTTTGAAGGGATCCCATGCACCACCACATCATTGGGTGAAATAAGGGTCGCATGTCTATAGCCTCCATATCCCTTACATTCCGGCTTTAGTCCCTTCTGGAGCATCTTCTGCTCAACAAAAAGGTCAATTTCAGCCGTGTTTTTCCCTTCTTCAAGAAAGGATGGAATTTCAGCAAATACTTCAGCCAATAACTGACCTGCAGTACGCATTTTTTCAATAGCAACTTTGTTTTTAATGATAATCATTGCGCGCAAATATCCCTGCTATTTTTGGTTAAAAACTCCAAAAACCATTCAAAAACCTCATTTTTTGACTTGCCAGAAACATCGAGGGCATGTACCTTACACTTTAAATTTCGATAGCTATTTAACAAAGCATCTCGGTATTCGACATACACTCTAAGCCGTTCTTTAACTACTTCCTCGGCATCGTCTTGGCGCCTGCCAAGAATGCTCCCACAAAAATTGCATTTCCCTTCCAATTTCGGGGGATTTGCATGCAATGAATAGGTAGCCTGACAATCTTTATTCATACAAACTAATCGATTGGTAAGTCGCTGAATAACACTTTGAGCCGGCAATTCAAAGAAAAAAACCCTATAGTGACAAAATGGCAATCTTTCATGCAAAAAGGTTAAAAACAGCTGCGCTTGTTGTGGCGTACGAGGAAAACCATCAAGGAGAACAGTCCCTGAAGGCCGTGCTTCTTGTAATAGCCATTCCATCACCATTTCAACCACCACATCATCAGGAACCAATCGCCCATCTTGAATATATTGTTGTACTAATTTGCCTAAGGATGTTCCCTGTGCAATGTGCTTTCGACATAAGTCGCCCGTTGCAAGAACCTGGCAATCAAACTCTTTTTTGCATTGCCATGCCAAAGTCCCCTTCCCTGATCCCGGAGGCCCAAAAAAAGAAAAAATATTACACTCTTGCTGTTGTTGCATCTCGTTCCTTTATTTTTTCCTTTTTTATCGATTCAATCGACCTTTTAATCTGCCAGAAGTAAGGAATCCACCATAACGTCGCTCTATAAGCGTTGATTCAATTTGGGCTGAGGTATCTAACCCAACGCCAACGGCGATAAGAAGGCTCACGCCATCAAACCATACTGGTGAACTTACCACTGTCTGAAGAAGGCGTGGCAAAATGGCTAATGTGGCCAAATAAAGGGCACCAGGAAGACCTACGCGTGTCAGTACATAATCAAAAAATTCTGCCGTTTTTTTTCCCGGACGAAGACCCAAAATATAGCCCCCTGCCTTTCTGATATTATCAGCCAATTCAACAGGATTAAAAATAATTGCTGTATAAAAAAAGGAAAAGAATACAATCAAAAATACCGTCAACACAGTATTCAATAAGGAGCCATAATCAAGCCAATCAGCAAATGTATTTACCGCACCAAATCGTGAAAATAACATCTTTGCAAGCATAATCGGCATCGTAAGCACCGCACTTGCAAAAATCACGGGGACCACACCTGCTGAATTGAGTTTGAAGGGGATGTACGTAGTTGACCCACTATACACACGTTGCCCAACAACTCTTTTTGCATATTGTACCGAAATGCGTCGCTCGCCTCGTTCCAAAAATACGATACAGGCAATAAGCGCTCCCACGAAAAGCACCAAAAATCCTGCGGTAATCGGATTCATTTGACCAGTACTTACACTACCCAACACTTTAAGAATAGCAAGAGGCAATCCAGCAACGATGCTTGCAAAAATAATTACTGAAGTCCCATTCCCGAGACCATGATTATTTATCTGCTCTCCAAGCCACATGACAAAAATGGACCCTACGCTTAAAATAAGCATGGTGGTCAACTTGAATGACCATCCTGGTGAAATCACCAGTCCTTCTTGAAGACGTTCCAATAAATTTGCCATCCCAAATCCATGAAATAGGCTCAACCCTAATGCCAAATAACGAGTGTATTGATTAATAATTTTGCGCCCATATTCACCCTCTTTCGCTAATGCTTCAAGAGTCGGCACCATTACCGTTAAAAGCTGCATCATAATGGATGCGCTAATATAAGGCATCATCCCAAGGGCAAATATAGCCATAGTTTTAAGCGAACCACCCGAAAAAAGGTCTAGATAACGGAAAAAACCTCCTGCAGAAGAGGCCTCCATAAAATTTTTCAGCGCCATTGTATTAATACCAGGCATAGGAACCTGTACACCAAATCGGTATACCGCTAACACGCCAAGTGTATACATCAACTTTCTTCGCAAGTCGGCCACCAAAAAAATATTTTTAAAATTACTGAGCACTATCAACACTTCATTACTCCTTAACTAAGCTAATTTCCCCACCAGCTTGTTTAATAGCATCTGCCGCACGTTGACTCCATGCATGGGCATGAACTTTCAGCGCCTTAGTAAGATTTCCATTCCCAAGGATTTTTACCGATGCTTTTCGCGTTCCTCCTTTGAGTAAGCGCGCATGCACAAGTGCTGCTCGATCAACCGTAGCTCCTGCAGAAAATTTGGCTTCTAGGTCGCACAAATTAATTTCTACAAATTCTTGTGAAAATTGGTTCACAAACCCTCGACGAGGAATACGTCGCACAAGTGGCATCTGGCCACCTTCAAAAAAAGGCTTAATTTCTGCCTTTCCTCCTGAACGTGACTTCTGGCCTTTCATACCACGACCGGAAGTACCTCCACGTCCACCACCTCTTCCTACACGTTTTCGCTTTTTCGTAAGCGGCACTAAAGTATTAAGCTGCAACATGACTTTCCCCAATAATGTCTTTCAAGTGTTTTCCTCGTAAATGTGCAATCTGCTGTGCTGAACGCAGTTTAAACAATGCGGTAAATGTTGCTTGCACTACGTTGCCAGGATTAGACGAGCCTAATGATTTAGCAAGTATATCTTTAACCCCAAGCGCATCCATAATAGCTCGCATCGCGCCGCCTGCAATAATTCCTGTTCCCTTTGATGCTGATCGTATTACTACACGACTCGCTCCATGTTTGCCTTCTACGGCAAAAGGAATAGTTGTTTTATACATAGGAATTGCAATCATATTTTTACGCGCACGACGCAAGGCCTTTGAAATTGCAGACGCAACTTCACGACTTTTCCCTGTTGCCACGCCCACGCTCCCCATGCGGTCTCCCACAACTACCAACGCAGAAAACGCTAACCGACGGCCACCTTTAATTACCTTAGCTACTCTTCGTACCTGGAGCACCGTTTCAACAAATTCTGTTGATGGTTGTTGCAGTTCTTTTTCTCTGGAATTTTTGGCTTCTGCCATATTAGTCACCATAATTTTTCATTTAAAAGTTAAGTCCACCCTCGCGCAACCCTTCAGCAAGCTCACGAATTCTTCCGTGATACAAATAACGCCCTCGATCAAAAAACACATCTTTGATCGCTTTTTCTGTTGCAAGTTTCCCAAGCTCTAATCCAACTTTTTTTGCTACATCCTTCTTATTTCCTTGCGCATCTTTAAGCAACAAGGAAGAAAAACTTGCAAGCGTTGATTTCGTAGTATCATCAATAATTTGCACATAAATATGATTCAAGCTTCTAAATACAGACACTCGAGGTTTTTCACCCCTACTTTTTTGGTTATTACGAACTCTAAATGCTCTCTTGATGGTTCGTAAAGCCATCCTTCTTTCTATGCTCACGTGATGCTCCTCATGCCATTATTTTTTATTTTACTTATGCAGACTTAGTTTTTCCTGCCTTACGAATTATTGTTTCATTATTGCGTATAATGCCAGTACCTTTGTAAGGTTCAGGGGGGCGCAATGATCTGATCGCATCACATACATTGCCCAATAAAAATTTGTCTGCACTCTTTGCAACAAGCAATTGACCGGTTTTATCAACTTCAATATCAACACCAGCAGGAAGATCATACTCAATTTTATGGCTATATCCCAAAGCAAATGCCAATTTTCTTCCGCTTAATTGTGCTTTAAAACCGAGCCCTACTATTTTTAATGTCTGCTCAAAACCTCGCTCAGCCCCAATAATTTTATTCGCCAAAAGTGCTCGATGCAATCCCCATACCATGCGACCTTTGTGTGAATTATCCTGTAAAGAAATAGTAAGCTTTTTTCCCTCACACTTTATGCTAAGGCCGGCAGGAAGCTCGTGAGAAATTTGAGCCTTTGGTCCATTAATTTTAATTAAACCATTACTTACATCGACAGTTGCAGAAGTAAGGGTAATTGGTTTTCTTCCTATTTTTGACATGCTGTTACCTTACCATACATAACAAAGAACTTCACCACCAACCGCAAGCTTTTTAGCTTTCCCATCGGTAATCACACCTGCATTGGTCGTAAGAATTGCTATTCCCAAACCACCAATCACCGGTTTCATTGTCTGAACGCCTTTATACGTGCGTCTTCCTGGCGTGCTCACCCTCACTAATTCATGTATCACAGGTTCTCCACTTACATACTTTAGTTGTACGACAAGCTTTGCCTTATCATCTACCGCTTCCTTTGTGAAATCTTTAATATACCCTTCTTCTTTAAGAACACGGGCTATTTCAAATTTTAACTGGGAAAACGGCACGGCTATCGAACGTTTGGATACCTTGATCGCATTACGCATCACCGTTAAAAAATCACCAACTGTATCAATAGACATGATTCATCCTTTATCGACCAATAGCTACCAACTTGCTTTTTTTACACCAGGCAGCAGCCCCTCAAGGGCATACTTTCTGAAGCATAAGCGACACAATAAAAAATCACGTAAAAAACCACGAGGCCGCCCACACTCACGACAACGATTTTTAAATCTTGTCGAAAATCTTGGCGTTTTATTTGCCTTTTCAATCATTGCTTTTCGTGCCATATTTTTCCTCTTATCATTTTCAACTTAGACGAAATGGCATATTAAAAGCTTTTAATAAAGCTCGTGCATGCTCATCGTTACGCGTACTCGTATGCACAGTGATATTAAGCCCGCGTGACTTATCAACCTTGTCATAATCAACTTCGGGAAATATCATCCAATCTTTTATGCCAAGATTATAGTTACCTGAGCCATCAAACTTAATAGACACTCCTTGAAAATCTCTTACACAAGGTAGTGCCAAATTAATAAGCTTATCCAAAAAATCGTACATACGCTTTCCACGAAGCGTTACCATTATGCCAATTGCAGATCCTTCACGCAACTTAAAACTTGCAATAGATTTATGCGCTTTTGTTTTTACTGCTGCTTGACCTGCAATACCTTCAATAATTTCCTTAACACCTTGCAGGACTTTGCTATCTGCCGCGGCTTCCTTCACACCGGTATTGATGACAATTTTGTTGATGCGAGGAACTTCCATAATATTTTTTAGCGTTAAGTCCTTTTTAAGCTCTGGCGAGATCTTTGTTTTGTATAATTCTTCAAACCGTGATTTCATATCCATATCCTCTTAATAAACCTTAGACCTCTTCTCCAGAACGATGTGATACACGAACTTTTTTACCATCCGCGAGTACCTTAGTGCGTATACGACATGGCTTTGATGTGGTAGGACAAAGTGGCATTACCTTGCACATAGGAATAAATCGCTCATCTTTTACAATTTTGCTCTGCTCTTTTGCCGAACGGGCTTTCATGTGACGCGTTACTATCGCAATGCCCTTCACCTTGACAAGATCGCTTTTTCTGTCGACTGCAATCACTCGACCCTGCTTGCCTTTATCCTTGCCAGCAATAACCATCACAAGATCATTTTTTTTAACTCTACTTAACATACCAAAATTCCCTCTTACAATACCTCTGGCGCGAGGGAAAGTATTTTAACATACCCCTTAGCACGTAATTCCCGCGCAACCGGTCCAAATATACGTGTCCCTACAGGCTGTCCATCTTTGTCTACAATTACCGCCGCATTATCATCAAATCGAATATAACTTCCATCAGCACGACATACCTCTTTATGGGTACGTACGACCACTGCATTAAGTACTTCACTTTTTTTTACGGTGCCACCAGGAATGGCACGTTTTACCGTAACCTTTACGAGATCACCCAAGGTAGCAAATCGTTTGCCAGTACCGCCTATGACTTGAATAACCTGTAATTTTTTTGCCCCAGAATTATCAGCAACTATAAGCCGCGTTTGTTTTTGAATCATGAACGCACCTCAGATTGCATATCAGTCTTTCTGAGAACTTTGGTAAGTGTCATATGCTTTGTCTTAGAAAGTGGCCGCGTTTCTGTCATTTCTACAATGTCCCCGATTTTGGCAACATTATCCTCGTCGTGCACCTTATATTTTTTAAATTTTTTAACCGTCTTCCCCAATAGAGGATGTTTATAAGTACGCACAACTTTAACCACTACTGTTTTGGTCATTTTGTCGGAAACAACCTCTCCCTCAAAACATCGACGCACAGGGATTTTTTGATTTTTTTTTGCATCATTTTGTTGATTCATCTGTTATCTCCACAGGTACCTATAATCACTATTTGCCTTGTTCTTTTTGTCGAAGAAACGTTAAAGCCTGCGCAATTTGCACTCTCAATTTCCGAAATTGTGCAGTGTCTTTTAATTGTCCACCAACCTGGTTTATCCTCAAATTAAACTGTTCCTTACGCAATTGTTCTATCTCTTGTTGCAAGGACTTCTTATCAAGATCTTTTAATTGTT
>Ga0207158_1192_pt2 | contig 13472 bp, 17 predicted proteins | sample Alteio_BWMinHeat_22_FD_153512 | JGI IMG/M metagenome (GOLD analysis project Ga0207158, IMG submission 153512) | Enriched cells from forest soil in Barre Woods Harvard Forest LTER site, Petersham, Massachusetts, United States -... | ecosystem: Environmental > Terrestrial > Soil > Temperate forest >... | reverse complement strand
CCTCGAAGACTTCGCCGTCGGATTCAGCCTGACCGAAGGCGTCATCAAATCGACTGCCGAAATCGAGCGACTGGAGATCGTCGAAGAAAGTATCGGCATTGAGTTGCGCATGTGGCTGACCGAGCCACATGCAACGACGTTTCATGAACGCCGCCGCTATCTGGCGGGACCGACCGGCTGCGGTTTGTGCGGGATCGAGTCGTTGGGGGAAGCCATGCGCACGCCAGCGACCATTTCGGACCCGGCAAGTTTCGAGCCTGACGAGATCATGCATGCGCTGAATGGTCTGAACGGCTTGCAGGAGATCAACGAGCAAACCTGGGCTGTCCACGGCGCGGCATTCTACCAACCGGGAAAAGGCATCGTTGCGTTGCGTGAGGATGTCGGGCGGCACAACGCGCTCGACAAACTAGCTGGTGCGCTGACGCGAACAAATTGTGTGGCGCGCGGCGGGATTGGCATCGTCACTAGCCGGCTCTCGGTTGAAATGGTGCAGAAGGCCGCCGCCATGGGCTTGTCCATTCTGGTCGCGGTATCGGCACCGACCGCGCTGGCGGTGCGCGTGGCAGAAGCGGCCGGCATCACGCTGATCGCCGTCGCCCGCAGCGATGGTTTTGAAATCTTCACGCATGCCGCACGCATCAAGCAAGACCGGAGCGTTCATGTCCTCGCATAAGTCGACACCTGAAAGGCTGGTCTATATGGCCAACCAGATCGGAAAATTCTTCGTCTCGCAGGGCAAGGACAAGGCGCCCGCGGCAATTGCCGAACATCTCAAGAAATTCTGGGACCCGCGCATGCGCTCGGCAATCATCGCGCATTTGGATGCGGGTGGTGCCGGGCTCGATCCCATGGTGCTCGCCGCCGTCCAGACGCTTAGGACTGCGGCGACGGATCAAGTCCGACCGGTAATAACGCGTTAGCTTGCCCGCCGTTCGCGCCGCTTGGCGTTACGCTCGAAAAACAAAGCCTGACTCAACACGGCGGACACAGTCGCCGGCTGGAAAGGCTTGGCGATCAGAAACGCCGGCTCCGGCCGCTCGCCGGTGAGGAAACGCTCCGGATAAGCGGTGATGAAGATCACCGGCACTTCGAAGGTGCGCAGCATCTCGTTCACCGCGTCGAGGCCTGAGCTGCCGTCGGCGAGCTGAATGTCGGCCAGAATGATTCCCGGCCGTTTGACCTTGGCCAAGGCAATTGCTTCGGCATGGGTGCGTGCGACACCGAGCACGCGATGGCCGAGGCCTTCCACCAGCCCCTCGAGATCGAGAGCAATGAAGGTCTCATCCTCGATGATCAACACGTCGGTGGCAATCTCGGCGGCAAGTTCGCGGCCGGACGCCTCCACCAGGTCACGCAAGGCCGGGACATCGATATCCAACACTTTGGCGGCGTCGTCCTCCGAAAGGCCTTCCAGAGCCACCAGCAAGAACGCCTGGCGCGGCAATGGCGCGATCTGGGCGAGATGGCGCTCGACCGGCTGGTTGACATCGCCAGCCTCGGATTTCCCGTTTACGCCGACCGAATTCCAGATCTTCGTGAACAGGTGATAGAGGCCAATCCGGGTCGATGAGCTAGTATCAAGCACTTTTGGGTCCTGAATCAGGGCCTCCAGCGTGGCCGCCACATAGGCGTCCCCTGACGATTGGCTGCCAGAAAGCGCCCGTGCGTAACGGCGAAGATATGGCAAATGTTGTGCAACTGATTGAGATGTCGACAAGAATCCCTCCCGAACGAATGACCCTGGGCAGAATGGGCTCAGGCCCCAAAGCTCTATCCAATCGTACTAGCCGGTCTAACGTAGTCATTGGAAAAAAGTTCCCTATTTGTGGAACCATCAGCCAATTCAGGGGTTTTGATTGAACGTCCAACAGGGGAACCTAGCCTCCAGTCGGGGCAAGGATTTGGGGTCTAAACGATGAACGAGCGCAAACCCGTGGGACAACAAAAACCAATGGAAACCGCGGCGACCCGCAATAGGAAAACCGATTCCAAGCCGGGCAAGCTCGGCCGTGAAGTACAGGCCCGGCTCGGCCAGCAATTGCGTGCGATGTACGACGACGTGGTGAATCAGGGTGTTCCGGATCGCTTCGCCGACCTGCTCAATCGCCTCGATGGGAATAAGGACAAGCACTAATGGCCATGGACGAGTCGGTCCGCAAAGCCGTTCTCGGCGCGGTGCCAAGTCTCCGCGCATTCGCGATCTCGCTGTGCGGGAACGTGGATCGTGCTGATGACTTGGTACAAGAGACGATGCTGCGCGCGCTTGCCAATATTGACTCGTTCCAGCCAGGCACCAATATGTCGGCTTGGCTGTTCACCATCCTGCGCAATCATTTCCGCTCCGAATACCGCAAGCGCCGGCGCGAAGTCGAAGACAGCGACGGCCACTATGCCGACTCGCTGAAAACCCAGCCCGAGCAGCATGGGCAGGTCGAATTCCGCGAATTCAAAGAAGCGCTGGGACAATTGCCGTCGGATCAGCGCGAGGCGCTTATCCTGGTCGGCGCATCCGGATTTTCCTACGAAGAAGCCGCCAATATTTGCGGCTGTGCCGTCGGCACGATCAAATCTCGCGTCAATCGTGCGCGCACGCGGCTGGCAGAATTGATGTCGATCGACGGCATCGATGATTTCGGTCCCGACGAGCAGACCCGCGCGGTGCTCGCCGGCGGACGCGACTGAACCACCCGTTCATTCGCTTGAATCTCAAGTTCAAAAACTATTTTTTATATTTTTAAATTACCGAGCAATCTTCCTTGGTTGCATTCCTGCGCAGACGATCAATAACAATGAATCTTTGTTTGATATTTATGTGATTTTTACGCGCGTTGTAACGAGCGAAGAATCTCGAGACTGCCTCCAAGCTGGTCATTTGCGAGGTTCAGCCTCATAATGTCGAGATGGAAGTCCGCCATCTTCGCTACTTCACAGCCGTCGCGTCCGAGCTTCATTTCACGCGCGCCGCCGAGCGGCTGAACATCTCCACGCCAACCCTCAGCCAGCAGATCAAGTGGCTGGAATCCCACCTTGGCGTCACGCTTTTCAATCGCAGCACGAAAAAGAAAGTGGAACTGACGTTCGTTGGCCAGCAATTTCAAAAGCGGGCGCTAATTTTGATCGATGGATTCGAACAGGCTGAACGTTTCGCGCGCGAAGCCGCACGCGGTGACGTCGGCGATGTCAAGTTGGGCTATGTGCTAATGGCCGCGCCCGCGGGCTACGTCAAACGAGTCATAGAGCACACGCGCGCCACATTGCCGAATGTCGTGATTCACATTCGCCGCATGGATACCGTCCAACAAATCAGGGCGATCAGCGCCGGCAGTATCGATATCGGCTTCATGCGGAGCTTAGATTCGTATCCGCCTGGCCTTGTGGCCTTCGACCTGCCGCGGCTGCGTTTCTGTGTAGCTATGCACCGAGATCACCCGCTGGCGAAGAAAAAAATGATCACGCCAGCGCTGTTGGCCCAGCAGAAGTTCGTGGCTTATGAGCTGGACTCCGAGATGGGCTTTTGGCGAAACATCACCTCGGTCCTCCCGCCCGGCACGATTCCACAAATCGTTCAGCGCGCGCCGGACGCGATGTCATTGCTTACACTGGTGAGCGCCAATGTTGGCATCGCTATTATCCAGGAAACATTCAAGAGCATCGTTGATGATTCAATCGTGGTGCGCAATATTTCAGGTCCACCGGAATACTCCACAAACGTCTTTGTCTATCGGGCAACCGAATCGTCGGCCGTTGTGCGCGCGGTTCTTAAAACGGTCCGCGCGGCGTTTGCAGCATCGTAGCAACGATGTCATGGCTGGTCGTTTAATTTAATGTTGGCGTCCTTGATGAAAGCCAGTCCGTCACTGCTTAAGTATATATTTGTTGCGTTGTTGTTTTGCGATTTTGCGCACGTCGTTCGCCATGCGGCTCAATCAGAATCACGTTTGATTACAACCCGCAGCGCCGACCGCACGGAGCAATGATATGCAGCGCTCAGGGCGGATCAGATGCGGCCGAGCAACATCAGGATGACAATGATGATGAGGATCGTGCCGATCAGACCGACGCCGCCGTGGCCATAGCCATAGCCGTAGCCGCCGAAGCGGCCACTGAAGCCGCCGAGCAAAAAGATGACGAGCAGGATGACGAGAATGAGTCCGAGTGACATGGCCTTCTCCGTTGACGGGATAAATTGAGAATATGCGGCGCGGTGTTTTAGAAACTATTTCTTCTCGATGGAAATACCGCGGTCGCCAATGCTGATTTCAACGCCGGTTTTGTGGCGCTCCTGATAGAGCTGGTAGCCGATAACCACGACTGCGGCGGCAAGTACGCCGATGACGAGATAGGATGTGTTACGATTCATGGCCGGAAGATCCTATGCTACCGCTCATGCCGAAAAAACCCCGGCCGGTTTTTGCCCGACCGGGGTTAACATCCAGACGGTGGCAACAATGGGGGGCATTGAGGGCGTCCGGATAACGCAAGGATATGCAGGCGGCGGCCGGGCCGTCTGAGCAATATTGAACAGCTTGCACGTTAATCACCGTCAAATTATTCGATCAGAAAGTCCGAAGCGGCGATCAGGCCGCCTCGGATTGCAACGATTGAAAGCTTAGTAATTGCAGCGGCGATAGCCATTGTGATTGATCCAGCAGTGGCGATGGCGATGCCAGCCGAGATTCGGGCCGCCCACCACGCCGCCGATCACACCGCCGACCACCGCACCCGGAGGCCCTGCAACGACGGCGCCCGTGCCCGCACCGATTGCGACGCCTTCAAGCGTGCCGGCCTGGGCCACGAACGGCACAGCAGCCAGCGTCAACACGAGTAGTCCAGTCTTGAGCATTGAGCGCATGATAGATCTCCTAGGGTTAAAGCGATTCAAGCAAAGGTCCGTTAGGTCAAAGCAAGCCAACGCCCTGCCCGGTGAAGGAATTGCGCTGGTCCGGCCTCGATACGAATTGTTGGGCGGGTCTGTGGCGTAAACGCCGGCACTCAAGAATTGTTCCATCAGCCGCCGGCTGTACCCGCGTTTAATCGGCCGGCGATGGTTGCTATTTACTTCGCCTTAAGCCGAACTTTCGGCACACACCGACGTTTGCACTCCATGCAGGCTCATGCAGCCCATAGGAACGCAATGTTCAACCCGGCCATCAGAACGCCGATGGCTGGTTTGTCGATTGCCAAAATCGCGGCCGCCGCCGTTATTGCGGGGCTGATCGTTTTCGTCACGTCGGGGACGCCGAAGGCAAACGATGCGAACGTTTCCGCAAAGGCCGACCGCTCCATCGTAGCGGCAAAGGGCGCTGCTTGTTCCGCACACGCCTGGCCAAACTTCGAGCCGAGCTGTCAATTCGATCTCAGAAAACCGGCGGCAGAAGCCCGGCCGGTCCGCGTTCTGGCCTTTCGTTAGGCTCCAAAATATCCCGATTAAACGTCGGCAACGTTAAGCTCGTAGGAGCCTTTGCGGCCGCGGGCATAGACCTTGGCGGCAATCGCGTAGATACGTTCACGATTGACATCGAAGGCGCGCAGAAAGCCGGCCGAGTCGGATTGTAAATTCGGTTCAATCTGCTTGAGAGCATCCGCCGTCACGAAGAACGAACTCTCCATCGAGCGGTCGTGGCCCCAGAAGTGAACCGCGCGCCGTGTCGGGTCATAGCTGCGGCTGTGATTGGGAAAACTCACCGTCAAGTTTGCGGCGTTGCTGTCTCGGCGTTGCCAGGGCCACGTCATGGCGCCGTGATCAATTCTTTCTCCTTGGCCGGATTGGCCTTGAAGGTCGCGTGCGTGATCGACACTGTCATGCCTTGCGACACAGGCTCATAATCGACACGGGCGTCGAGTTGTTTGGCCAGCGACTGGACCAGGCTGGTGCCCAGCCCGCGTCTTTTCTCGGGCTCAGTTGGCTCGGATTTTCCGACCCCATTATCGGCGATCGTCAACTTCCAGTCAGAGCTCGCAATTTTGTACGAAACGACGATGCGCGCGTCCTTCTTGTCATTGGGGAAAGCATGTTTAAGCGCATTCATCACCGATTCCGTCACTATCAATCCGACGCTCACGGCCTGATGGGACAGCAGCTTGCCGGCATCGGCGACGACGCTCAGCGTGATCGGCCGGCTGCCGCCGATCATCGATTGCGCCAAGGTTTCGCATAGCCTCGTCAGATAATTACCAATTTCGATGGCCGAGCCTTGACCGGACACCTGCAGATGCTTTTGCACGGCGGCGACCGACAGGACGCGCTGATGCGCGTCTTCCAATTGCAGCCGCGTCTCTTCCGACTGAACGGTACGGGCCTTGATCAGCAGGATGCTGGCAATGATTTGCAGGCTGTTGGCGACGCGATGCTGCATTTCCTCCAGCAGCATATCCTTTTCCCGCATCAGCTCCTGTAGCTGCTGCTCTATGGCATGCCGCGCGGTAATGTCCTCAAAAGCCAGCAACACCGAGAAGTTGCTGCCCTTCTCATAAAACACCTTGCGGGCGTTAAGGCACATGATGCGTCGGCCGATTCTGGGAAACTCACGGTGGACTTCATAATTCTCGATCGTCTTATGATCCTTGGCGATCGTTTCCAGCAGCTCGCGCAACTCCGGTATATTCCATTGACCGCCGTCAATCGCGAATAGCAATTGGCCACGGACATCCTGACCGGCGAGCTGAAATATCTGGTAAAACGAGCGGCTGGCAGCGGTGACGCGCTGATCCGGGTCTAGCACCAGCAGCGGATCGCGAACGGTATCGATGATGGCATGCGACAGAGCGAGCGCGATTCCGACCGGGATATCGACGAGTGGCGCGTCCTTCGACAGAGTCGAAGTGAGCATGTGATCCTTCCGGCCTCGCTTTCGCACGAGGCCTAAGCAGCGTAAATTTTCATTAAACTGGCGCAAGCGCCGAGACGTCTTTAGCCAAGACGCCTCATATGAGCGTTAGACGACACTGCGCGTTTATTCGGCATAAGTCGAGGGCATAACCACCAGAGCCACGCCACGTCGGAGTGAGCAATATTGACCACCCTGGTCACTCATCAGAATACTTAAACATTGCCCGTTTGGACATGGAACCGCCGAATAGCCAGCGAGTTTCAATCGGGTGTTTTGCGTTCAGGAGTACCGCCATGGCGCCGCGACCGAACTGGAAGGGGTTTCTCAAATTATCGCTAGTGTCGTGTGCGGTGGCTATGTATTCCGCCACCAACACCAGCCAACGCATTCGATTCAACATTATTAACCGCAAGACCGGCAACCGCATTCACAATGAGGTCGTAGACGCCGAAACCGGCGACCCGGTCGAGCAGGAAGACCGCGTCAAGGGTTACAAACTCGAGGGCGACAAGTATCTGCTGCTGGAGGACGAGGATCTCGACAACGTCGCGCTGGAGAGCACGCATACCATCGATATCGAGGAATTCGTGCCGATGTCGGAAGTCGACCGCATCTATCTCGACGAGTCGTTTTACATCGTGCCGCAAGACGAGATGGCGCAAGAAGCTTTCGCCGTCATTCGCGAGACTATGGAAAAAGAAGATCTGGCGGGACTGGCGCGGGTTGTGGTGTACCGCCGCGAGCGGCTGCTGTTGCTGCGGCCACGCGGCAAGGGCTTGATGGCGACCGCGTTGCGCTACACCGACGAAGTGCGGGACGAGAAGGACTATTTCGACGATATCGACGACGTCAAAGTGCCGGCCGATATGCTCAAGCTGGCGGTTCATATTCTGGAAACCAAGAAGGGCCACTTCAAACCTGAAAAGTTCGAGGACCGCTACGAGGATGCGCTGAAAAATTTGATCAAGGCCAAGCGTACTGGCAAGGAACCGCCAGCTTTGGCCGAACCGAAACCAAGCAATGTGATCAATCTAATGGACGCGCTGCGGCGCAGCGCCAAGACGGATCGACGCCAGACCTCGTCGGTACGCAAAAGTAACGCCCGCAAACGCTCCTCGTCGCGCCGGAAGGTAAAAAAGGCGAGTTGATCCGCGAGGCCAGTGGCTAAATGCCGACGCTTAAAACCTATCACGGGAAACGGCGGTTCGGCGTCACTGCCGAGCCGAAAGGGACAGTCGCGCGCAAGCGCAGACATGCTTTTGTCATCCAGAAGCACGCGGCGCGGCGGCTGCACTACGACCTGCGGCTTGAACTTGACGGCGTCATGAAGAGCTGGGCAGTGACCCGCGGGCCCAGTCTGGTGCCGGGCGAAAAACGCCTCGCCGTGCAGGTCGAGGATCATCCAATTCACTACAACACGTTCGAGGGCACGATCCCGCACGGCGAATATGGCGGCGGCACCGTGATGATCTGGGACCGCGGCACCTGGTCGCCGGAACAAGATGCGCATAAGGGAATGGCGAAGGGCCATCTGTCGTTCGAGTTGGACGGTGAAAAACTGCGCGGCGGCTGGCACCTAGTGCGCATGCATCGGCGGCCGGGCGAAAAACGCGACAACTGGCTGCTGATCAAGCAGAAAGACGACGCGGCGCGGAGCGCGCGCGACGAGGACATTCTCGACGAGCAACCACGTTCGGTGAAATCCGGCCGCGCCATGGATGAGATCGCGAAAGGCGCGCCAAGAAAACGGATAAGCAAAAAGACAGGCAAAAAAGCCAGCAAGAAAAAGACAAGCAAGAAGAAGGCGGAAAAGCAGACTGGCAAACGTAAATCGAGGCCCAAGCGGTCGGGTGGCGACGCCCTGCCCGACTTCGTCGCACCCTCGCTGGCAACGTTGGCCGAAAAAGCACCTGACAATGGCAACTGGATTCGTGAAATAAAATTCGACGGCTACCGTATCCAGTCCCGACTTGATGACGGGACAGTCAAATTGCTGACGCGAAGCGGCCTCGATTGGAGCCGCAAATTTCCCACCATCGCGGCCGCCGTTGGCAAGTTGCAGGCCACATCCGCGCTGATCGATGGCGAGTTGGTTGTCAATGGCGAAAACGGCGTCTCAAGCTTTTCGTTGTTACAACAAGAGTTGAAAGCCGGGCGCGATAGCCGCATGGCCTACTACGTCTTCGACCTCATGCATCTTAACGGCGACGACCTGCGTCCGCTACCGTTGACCGCACGCAAGGCGGCCTTGGCGCAACTGCTCGATCGCTCAGCCAACGATAGCCCACTGCGCCTGAGCGAATCAATTGACGAAACGGGATCGCTGCTACTCAAGCATGCCTGCAAAATGCACCTGGAAGGCATCGTCTCAAAGCGCGCCGACGCGGCTTATCATTCCGGCCGCGGCCACGACTGGATCAAGGTCAAATGTTCCGACCGGCAGGAGTTCGTGGTAGCGGGCTTTGTGCACTCGACCGCGGATTCCCGTTCAATCGGCGCCTTGGTGCTCGCCACTTACGATCGCGGCAAGCTGGCTTACGCTGGACGCACCGGCACCGGATTCAGCCATAAAAGTGCGCGCGATCTCTATCGAACCTTCAAGCCCCTTGTGCTTCGCAAATCCCCTTTCGATACGCTGCCGCCGGAGGAACACGGCACACGCACGCCAGTCTGGGTGAAGCCGAAAATGGTGGTAGAAGTAGATTTCCACGGCTGGACCCATGCCGATCACGTGCGGCAGGCTTCGTTCCAGGGCGTACGCGAGGACAAGAAGGCCCTGGAGGTCGTGCGTGAAATGAAGGCCGTGGCCGCGGTCAACAGGCAAGACAGCGTCAAACGCATGAGCAAGCGCAAAACCGCCCTGGCGCGTGTGTGCGAAGCGCAAGTCGAGGTCGGCGGCATTACGTTGTCGCACCCCGACCGCGTCTATTGGGAAGATGCCGGCGTCACCAAACGAGACCTCGCCGAATTCTATGCCGGCGTCTGGACGTGGATGAAACCGCATCTTGTTGGCCGGCCGATTTCACTGTTGCGCTGTCCTGAGGGCGCCGGCGGGCAGTGTTTTTTCCAGAAACACGCCGCCGCCGGCATCGCCACCGAGCATCTTCATGAAGTCGCGGAAAAAGGCGGCAAGATCATTTCCATCGACGGTCTCGATGGACTCATCGCGCTGGTGCAGGCTGGTGTTCTGGAGATTCATTCCCGTGGCACGACCGTAGACGAACTCGGCAATGCCGACCGGCTGGTATTCGATTTCGATCCCGGGCCCGGCACCGGCTGGAAAGACGTTGTCGTGGCGGCGCGTGACGTGCGAGCACGACTGGCAAAATTGAAGCTCAAGACTTTTTTGAAAACCTCCGGCGGCAAGGGGTTGCACGTAGTGCTGCCGATCAAGCCAACGCCCTGGGAGGTGGCCAAGGATTTCACCCATGCTGTTGCCACAGCAATGGCCGCCGACGAACCCGACCGCTATACCGCGGTTGTGTCCAAGAGCAAACGCAACAAGCGTATTTTCATCGACTACCTGCGCAACAGCCGCGAGGCGACGGCGGTAGTGCCCTACTCCACCCGTGCGCGGCCGGGTGCGCCAGTATCGACGCCGGTCGATTGGTCCGAACTCGGCTCGCTCAAAAGCGCCGATCAATACACGGTGAAAAACTTGCCGGCGCGGCTCGCAAAACTGCGCAAGGACCCGTGGGCCGGCATTGACCGCGTGAAACAGTCGTTGCCGAAGTTCAAATAAAAGCCCCTCGTTACCCCAATGGAACTCGCAACTCGCCGGAGCGTTGAAGGCTGCATGGGCGAGGCGCGCAAATTTCTGCGCAGGCTTGGGGAATTAAAATTTATAACAACCAAGACCGTCAACCATGCGCATAGCGCACCGCCGATCAACTCGCATGACCATTGTAATAATGCGATCACGCTGACTGCGCGGTTCTCACATTTCGCTCAAACGACGTCATATTGGACCGGCCATCCCTTCGCGTTCCTGCTCACGGCCGCAGTCATCGTCGTCTGGGTCGTTAGCGGCCCATTCTTCCATTACAGCGACACCTGGCAACTGGTGATCAACACCGGTACCACCATCGTCACCTTCCTGATGGTATTTCTGATCCAGAATACCCAGAATCGCGACATGATGGCGGTGCAGCTCAAGCTATCGGAACTAGTGCTGGGGCTGAAAGGGGCGAAAAACAAGTTTGTCTCGATCGAGGACCTCACCGACAGTGAGCTGCAGGAATTGCACAACGATTGCCGCAACGCGCGCCGAAATGACCGAACGGCACCATCCAACATCGTCGCAGCGGCAAACCCGGCAATGGCAAGCATAAGCCGCGCGCCAAAACGCATGGCCGCGCGTCGCATCACGCCACGAAATCCTAATTCGTTGGGTTCTGGAACTATTGTTCCAGGGCGTGGTTATAAAAACGAAGGCCTGTAACAACAGGCCTCATTGTCATAAACTTGCTTGAGTTTCATTGTATATCTGGCTGCGTTGATGGCCTGAGGACGCAAAAGATGGCTTGGGGGACTTTGATCGCCGCTGGAGTTTTCGCGTGCGGTTTCGCGAGCGGCCAAGCATTTGCCGGCAGCTCAAAACAATTTTCCGGCGTCGCGTCATTTTATGACAAGGACTATCAAGGCAAGACCGCGTCAGGCAGCCGTTACGATTCCAACAAAATGACTTGCGCGCACCGTACGTTGCCGTTCGGCACGCGGCTGAGCGTTACCGATCCGCGAAGCCACCGCGTGGTGACGGTGGTCGTCAACGATCGCGGTCCGTTTGTAAAAGGCCGCGTGCTCGATCTGTCCTATTCAGCCGCGCAAGCGCTACGTATGACCGGCCGCGGGCTTATGACGGTCACAGCGGCTGTGCAGTAGCACCGGACACTTTTCAGGCCGGACCAACTTTACGGCCTGCCCCGCACGTTAAAATGCCTCTAACGTCATTGCGTCTGGCAGCCCGCTGCCACTTTTCGGGAGCGTTTGCCCGAAACTCTGGGCTATAATATTCAAAGTCCCCAGCATCATAGCCGCCGCCAGCCTTCTGCCATCCAGGAAATTTACCCATGCCCGCCAAGTGCCCAGCACCACGTCTGCCTATCCTCGACGAAACGCAGATGAACGACGCCCAGCGCGCTCTTATGGAGGCCATCCGTTCCGGGCCGCGTGGCAAAGCCGTCACGCCACGCGGGCCGTTCGCGGTCTGGCTGCATGCGCCTGAATTCGGTCAACTGGCGCAGGCGCTCGGCGGCCACGTCCGCTACAAAACGGCGCTACCGCCGCGACTGTCAGAATTCGCGATTTTGTGCACGGCGCGGCTGTGGCGCGCGCAATATGAATGGTACGCGCACGCACCGATGGCCGACAAGGCTGGTGTCAAGCCAAAGACCGTCAAGGATCTGCAGGCCGGCCGCAAACCCGCTGGCGCGCCCAAGGACGAGCGCGCCATATACGATTTTGTGCACGAATTGTACAAAACCAAACGGGTCAGCGACCGTACCTACAAGAAGCTGCATACCGAGATCGGCGACAAGGCTATGGTCGAGCTGGTCGGTATCATCGGTTACTACGTAATGATCTCGTTCACGCTCAATATTTTCCGCATGATGCCGCCGGAAGACACCAAATTGCCGTGGCCGGAGCCGAAATAAAAGACTGGCGCCCTAATTCATCTTCATACCGGGCATGGGGTGGCCGCCGCTCGGGTTCTGCGCGCCGATACTTTCGACCGTGAAGTCGACGTCAACCTTGCCGGCCTTTTCGAATTGCAGCGTGGCCCTGACGTGCCCGCCTTGTTCGAGCGGCTGCTTGAGGCCGAGGAACATCAGGTGATAGCCGCCCGGCTTGAACTCGATCGTCTGGCCGGGCTTGAGCTCGACACCCGTTGGCACCGCACGCATTTTCATCACGCCATTGTCCATGCTCATTTCATGAATCTCGAAGCGGCTGGAAATATCCGTGGAGCCGCCGAGCAAGCGATCGGGCGCGCTGCCGGTATTGGTGATGGTCATATAGCCGCCGCCGACGCTGGCGCCTTTCGGCGTCGCGCGCGCCCAGGGCGCGAAAATCTTGATAGGCCCGATGGCGGCGTCTTCGGCTTGCGCCGGGATCGCCAACCAGGCGGCAAACACGGCGGCAGAGATAGCGATGAGATAGCGCGGCTGCGTTTTGTTTTTCATGACCGGCACTTTAAGCCGCCAGTCAACGCGCGTCCACGCCGTCAGGCCGAGGCTGGATAGTGCCGGATCAGCTTGTTCTGGCGGATTAAGCTATACACGAACTCGCTTACGCGTGTCGGTTGAAAGCCGCGCGCGCGATTACGTTGGCCGATCATGAACAGCAACCGCTGCTGTTCGGCCAGCCGCCGGTAGACCTCAATCACCGGCAGCCGTGGGTCCCAACAGTCTATAGCTTCACCGCCAATCCCGTTGATTTCCACGATCGAGAAATCTTCCCCGCGCATCAATGCTTCGACCGTGTCAAAACGCAAATCGAAGCGGCCATAATGAAATTCTGTCATGCTGCGGCCGATGGCATCGAAACGCGCCTCCAATGCCGTCGTGATGTGGCGGCGACCATCGCGGTACAGCGCGCCGGCGCGCTGTACCGCGATGGTCGCCGCCACATCACGACGGC
>Ga0207158_1019_pt1 | contig 13476 bp, 8 predicted proteins | sample Alteio_BWMinHeat_22_FD_153512 | JGI IMG/M metagenome (GOLD analysis project Ga0207158, IMG submission 153512) | Enriched cells from forest soil in Barre Woods Harvard Forest LTER site, Petersham, Massachusetts, United States -... | ecosystem: Environmental > Terrestrial > Soil > Temperate forest >... | reverse complement strand
CCCAGTAATTCATTCCAAGGCTGCTACTACGATGACTCAAATAGTACACCGGGCAGCTTCAGCCAGCTTCTCTTGTCCAGAACCGATCCCGCAGTGAGTTTCAGTTGGAACTCCAATCCCCCGTCACCACTCTTCCCTAATTATCAGTACAGCGTTCGCTGGAAAGGGAATATGCAATTCAATGCGGACACCTACGCCTTCAATATAGCGGTTAATTATCTTGCCCAGACTCGTCTATGGATTGACGGCAAACTCGTCATCGATGCCTGGATCCCACTGAGCCCATCGACGGGAACCATCACGTTTGCAACGGCCGGCACGCACCTGGTTCAGATCGACTACGCCAATGCCAATACCAATGGATGGGGCTCGATCTTTCTTAATTGGACGGCATCCCACGGACCGCAAGCGCCTCCCTTTGCGCCCGATTTAACTGTTACAGCTATCCGCGGTCTGGTTTCGGACATTCAACTCCACGCCGTGGATGCGGCCACCACCACGCTGACCTATTCGATTGTCACGGGGTCTCAGCATGGAGGCGGCGCTCAACTTCTCTACGGGTCGCACATATTCTATACAACGCCTGCAGCCTATCTCGGCCCGGACACGGTAACCTACAAAGCCAATGACGGCGTGTTCGACAGTAACATTGGCACCATCCATATAAATGTAGTCGACACACAGCCCATCGTCATCAGTCCGATCACGACCGACGCGACCGACATCGATCCGGGAACACCCGGGCTGCAGATCAATCCCGGCACTTCGATGCTGCTTTCGGCAACTGCAGCCGACGCTGCTAATAATCCCATCACGTGGCAATGGAGCTATACCATCGATGGCGGTCCAGAAAATCTCCTATCGACCGGCGACGGCGCCGTGCAAAGCATTCACTTTACTGTGCCAACTATCACGTCAGCCACCTATCAAGTGATCCTGCAAGTCCAAGATATGGCCGGCAACACAGCGAATCAAAATCTTACGATGACGACGGGCGGCGGTGCGCCGCCACCTTCTCCGACGGTTGTTTTGAATGCCAACCCGCAACAAGGAATCGCTCCGCTCGTCGTCGCATTCGATGCTTCGCAATCTCATTCTCCGAACGGGGCGATCACGTCCTACTCCTGGAATTTTGGCGATGGCGTTGCTATCTCAACGACTCAATCCAAGATGAGTCATACATACAATTCAGCTGGGGATTTCGCAGTGAGCGTTATTGTCACAGACGTGGTGGGCGCGAAAGCCTCAAATTCAACGGTCATCCACGTCACCTTGACCAATCCGTCCCCTGGACCGGTGGCCGCCCCCACCTTCACGCCTGCGGGCGGTAATTTTTCAGGCACTTTGTCCGTCCAGATACAGGACACAACCGCCGGCGCGTTTATCTATTACACGACAGACGGCACGAATCCAACTCTTGCCTCAACGTTGTACAGCGTTCCCATCGGCCTTAATGCCTCGACGGCCATTCGTGCAATCGCGTACGCCAACGGAAATTTGAGCACTGTCGCTTCCGCCATTTTTACGCAAACGGGCCAGGCGGGCCAGACGTTGCCGTCCATCGATCCCACCAGCATTCCGACCTACGCCGGACTGGGCGACAGCTTGAGCATCAATAACTATCCTATTTCAAACGCGGAATTTATCTGGACCTTTACGCCCGTCGGCGGTACGCCGTATCCGGCCTCCCCGGGAATTTTTCCGGCTGCGGGCTCCGCAAGTTTCAAATCCGGCGCCAAGACAAATTCTCTGTCAAGTTACGGCCTGGGGTCCGGAGTTTATCAAGTCACGGTTCAGGCCCAGGATAATCTTGGCGACACGTCTCCCCCCTTGATGCGGAGCGTGACGCTCTTGGGTGTTCTGGAATCAGACTTTAGCGGAATCCGACTCTATCCAAACCCGTGGCGGAAAGATAAACACACCGGACCGATCGTCTTCGACCACCTGCCCATTGGCTCCTCCGTCAAAATCTTCACGATTTCGGGACTCTTGGTGAAATCCCTCACACCCAACATCGATACAGCCAAGTGGGATCTCACGAATGACAGCAATCAAAACGTCGGGAGCGGAATCTACATCTACCTTCTTACCATGGGGAATACCGGCTACGGAAGCAACGGTCAAAAAGCAAGCGGGAAATTGGCCGTAATCCGGTAACTGACATACGCAGCACAGCAAGCGCTGGAATTCCTTGACAACCTCCGACTGAAGCTTTATCCTCCTCCTAAGCCGTATGAATCGTAAAGAACGCTTCGCGCTTCTCATCTTGGTCTTGTTGCTGTTGCTCGTCTATTCGTTCTGGCGGTTGCACAACACGAATCGGGCTCCAGCGCCCTCCGTCACTGCACCGGCTGTTGTGGCGCCAATCGTTGCGCCCGTGCCGCCGCCGGCGCCGCCAACAGCACCCCCAAGAAAGAGTAAGCCCGTCAAGCCGACCGCCCCCTCAACGGAAGGCACTCTTCCAACGCCCCCCGCGATTGAGCTGCACAAAGAGCTGATTCCGAAAAATATCGAGATTATCCGCTGTTACTATGACCAGGAAATCGCGCCGCCGGGCGTCACATTCGGCTTTGATATCAACGGGTCGGGATTCACCTCCGAGTTTCAACAGATGATCAAAGTGACCGTCGAAAACGCCGGCATCCAGATCAAGAATCTGAAGCTCGTAACAGCCAATCAGATTCACGGCGATATGGTGGTCGGTCCGGACGCCCAGACGGCTTTTGTCTACCCGCGCGTGCTGATCAAGAACCTCCCGGTCTTCAGCGCACCCTCGCCTTTCGCCGTCGTACGTAAGGGCGATGTCCTGACCATTATTTTCATCAGTATGGAAGAAAATGGCCGGGCCGGTCGGTTCCGGGTCATCACGAACCTGGATGACGATCTCTTCAAGCAGTTTCAGGTCGAACCCAGTACGCCAGGACTTCAAATTTCCGATATCACCCCCCATCTACCCTATGCCATTGAGGGAACGCTGCGCATCTCCCAGGGCGTGCCTCCGGGGGGCTATGGGCTGGTGGCTAAAATCGGCGCGCGGGAAGCCTACCGCCGGAACGGCATGATTCAAATTGTGCGGCCGAACGTCGGACAGAGCGGGTTCGTCCAGGGAATTACCGCCGAAGATATGTATCAGCGGCCCGGCGACGAGATTCAGCTCTACGTGCAGGGCAGCGGCTTGAGTCCGCAGGATGTGAATGCGATCGACGCGCGAGTGGACGGTTTCGATATGGGTCGCGGGTCTTTTACCTATATTTCAGGAGCCCAGATGCGGGTTTCTTTCCATTGCCCCGGGACGGCAGCGGTCGGATCGTACGGGGTGACCGTCCTGCGCTCCGATGGCCAGTCTCTCTATCAAAAAAAGGATGTGTTCCAGATCGTCCCGGCCAACTGGGTGGGCGGCGTGCAGATCTCCCCCCCTGTCCGGCCCGGACAAAGCGGCACGCTGCGCATATTGGGGCGTGACCTTTCACCGGATTTTGCCAGGAATCTGCAGATCGACGTCGACGAACCCGGCCTGCAGATTTCCGGTCTCCGACGAGTCGATGCCAGCACTGTGGCCGCCGAAATCGCCGTCAGCTCGACGGTGGCGCCCGGCGACTATTGGCTTCATCTGAGCTCGCAAGGTAAGAAGATTGACCCCCCTTACGGAAGCATCATCAAAGTCGAAAATTCCAACTAATCACATCTAAATATCGCTGATTTTTTACACTTGACCTTTGGGTTAATTCGTAATAAGTAGTTAAGGAGAGCCTCCCAAGGAGTCTCATGGTAAAAATACTTTTCGACCTGGCGAATTACCATTACGCTTTCCCCGCCTGGCCCCCATTTATCGTGGGGTCATGCACTCTTCTATTGGGGATATTTGTTGTGCTTCGAGAGCGCATTTCCAGGGTGAGTCTTGCCTTCCTCTGGCTGACCGTCGCCGGGTCCGTCTGGTTGATGTCCGTCGCCGCGATCTATTCGGCAAATAGCAAAGCCTTGGCTCTCCTTTGGGCCCGGATCGAACATGTGGGTGTGGTGTTCATTCCCAGTGCGCTGCTTTATTTCACTCTTCTTGTCGTTCGGAGGCTGGAGCGCTATCGTACCCTGGCTCATTTCAGCCTGGCGGTTTCAGGCGCTTTCGCCCTGACGGTCCTTTTCACAAACAACTTTATCACGGGATTCGTAAACTACCCTTGGGGTCCTTATCCCCAATTGGGCTTTCTGGGAGCCGCTTTTCTGGTTTTCTTTTTCGCGCTTTGTATCTCCAGCCTGGCTTCCTACCGATCGCTCTATCGTGGCATGGCCCGAGGCCCTCAGCAGGACCGGCTGAAGCGATTTTTCCTGGCTTTCTGCGTTGGTCTTTTGGGAGTGATCGATTATTTTGCGTCTTTTCACATCCGTGTGTACCCCGTGGGATACCTGCCGGTCTACGCTTGCGTCTTAATGCTGGCGGAAATCATCTGGCAGTATCGTTTCCCCGACATTACACCCGCCTTTGCCGTGACTGAGATTGTCGCGACAATACCGGCCGCACTGCTCGTGTTGGACCACGACGGCATCATCTGCATTGTGAACAAGATGACCTGTGAATTGTTCGGAAAATCGGAAACCGAACTGGTGGGCAGTCCTATACGGACTCTGCTGAGTGGTTTCCCCCACCTCGGGCAAATGGAATCCAAACTGATGGACGGGTCTCTGCAGGATTATGAAGCGAACATTCGAAGTTCGGACGGCGGCCCCTCTCGCATCTGCAGTTTTTCAACCTCTATCATGCGGGACAGTCAGCAGCGCCCGCTCGCCTACGTGTGCCTGGGCCGTGATCTGACGCCGCAGAAAAACGCCGAGCAGGCTTTGCTGACCAGCGAAGCCCGATTCTGGCGGCTCGTCGATTCGAACATTATCGGATTCATGATTGTGGACGAAAACGGAGCCATACTGGAAACCAACGACGCCTTCTTGAGGATGCTGGGGTACACCCGCGCCGAATTCGCCGCAGGCCACGTGGGCGGAGACGGGATGACGCCCCCCGAATACGCGCCCATGGATGAATGGATGCTGGAAAAACTCCAGGCCACCGGATCCTGCCCCCCGCTCGAGAAAGAATATATCCGCAAAGACGGTTCACGCGTTCCCGTGCTGGTCGGTGTCGTCCAGCTGGAACGATCACAAAAGTCCTACGTGTGCTTTGTCATCGATGCGACCGACCGCCGACGCGCCATGGAAGCGCTTCAAAAAGCCTACGATGAACTGGAGCTGCGTGTGAACGAGCGGACTAAGGAATTGCAGCAGGAGATCGTCCTGCGCCAGAAGGCCGAAGAAGCGCTGCGCAACCAATCCATAACGGATATCTTAACCGGGCTCTATAACCGCCGCGGGTTCATGACCCTGGCAGAGCAGCACCTGCAGCTGGCCCGCCGGAATCAGGCGGAGTTTTTGTTCTTCATGGCGGATGTGGATGATCTCAAACCGATTAACGATACATTCGGTCATGCGGAAGGCGATCTGGCGCTGACGCAGGCCGCGGCGGTTCTGAAGCAGACATTCCGCGGGTCGGATATTGTCGCCCGGATTGGCGGCGATGAATTTGCAGTGGCCGTTCTGGAAGATTCCAACAACAATGAATCGGCGCTGATGGCCCGTTTGCGTGAAAAACTGGATGATTACAACCGTTATTCCGGACGACCTTATAAATTAGGCCTCAGCATGGGCTCGATCCGCATCAACCCGCAAAACACGACGACCGTCGAGCAGCTGATGGCCCAGGCCGATGTGGCCCTTTACGAAAAGAAAAAACAAAAACGACCCCTGCCCGGGAAACTCGTATGAACAGTTCATCCTTTTCCATCCGCCGTTTCGTCAAAGATCTTCCGATCCCGAAAAAGCTCGCGCTGATTATCGGTCTGTTCTCCGTCGTCATCTTCAGCCTTTTGCTCCTGAGTTATCTGGGCATGGAAATTCTGTCCGGCAGCCGCGCGTATGTGCACGGGGAAAGTTTCTGGTCGAAGGCGCAGAAGGGCGCCATATACCGTCTGACACGATACGCCCTTTTTCACGACGAGGCAGATTATCGGGAATATCTGGAGCACATCGCGGTCGTTCAAGGCGATCATCAAGCGCGGCTGGAGATGGCCAAGCCCGACATGAATTGGGAAACGGCGGCGCAGGGATTTGTTCAGGGCCGCAATCATCCCGCGGACGTGAAGATTCTCATTCTCATGGCACGAAAACTGCACAATTTCCCCTACATGCATGAAGCGCTGGTGATCTGGGGACAGGCGGACAGTTATGTAGAAAGACTGGACAGCGTCGCCCATGCGCTTCATCAGGAAATAGCCCCCGGCCACCCATCTCCCGCCCGCATACGCCATCTCCTCGACCAAATCCAGGCGATCGACGCTGAGCTGACCCCCCTGGAGGATAATTTTTCTTACACGCTTGGTGAGGGAGCCCGCTGGCTTAAACGGATACTGCTCATTGTCATGGTCCTGGCGACCGGCGTCCTGCTGGCGATGACCCTGACGATCGCATTTTTCATTTCGCGGCATCTGTGCGGTGAAATCAATCAATTGCGGGCCGGTGCCGCGAGGGTCGCGGCTGGTGAATATTCGTTTCCCCTGGAAGTCGAGTCCCGCGATGAGATCGGAGACCTCGCACGATCATTCCATGAGATGGCCGCTCAACGTCAGCAGGCTGAACGGCTTAAGGACGAATTCTTTGCCAACGTCTCGCATGAGCTGCGGACGCCATTGACGCTGGTCTTATCGCCCCTGGAATCGTTACTGGCGAGCGACCTCGGCCCGTTCGGCCCGGAGGCCAAAAACGCGCTCCAGATCATGCATAACAACGCCGTGCGGCTCCTCCAATTGGTGAACGGCCTTCTCGATTTTTCGAAACTGGAGGCCGGCCAGCTCAAGGTGAATCGCGAAGCCATCCGTATCGCTCAGCTCACCGAAATGATTTACAAAGATTTTCAACCGATGATGCAGCATAAGAAGCTTCGGACGCAGCTGGAGGTGACTCCTCCGGACGCCCTGATCATGATCGACCGATATCTTTATGAGAGGATCTTTTTTAACCTGTTGTCCAACGCCGTGAAATTTACCGCGCCGGGCGGTCACATTGACATTCATCTTCGGGTGTCGGACGATCAACTGACGCTGTCGGTTTCAGATGCAGGAATCGGGATTCCGTCTCATGAGCTTCAGAATATCTTTCAGCGATTCCGACAGGTCGAAGGTTCGTCGACGCGCCGGTTCGAAGGAACGGGACTGGGCCTGGCGTTAGTGAAAGAATTCGTCGACTTATTGCAGGGCAAGATCTCTGTCGAAAGTGTGGAAGGCGAAGGCAGCACATTTACCGTGACCTGTTCGGCGCCTCGCGTCGATTCTCCAAAGGCGCCGATCGATTTAATGCCGGCGCCCGGCGTCCGGGCGCAGCGTTACGCTCCGGCATCGTCCGCCGCGGCTAACGACACCTCTTTGTCCCTGCCGAAAGTGCTCATCGCCGAAGACAATGTCGAGATGGCTTCCTACATCGCGGGGCTCTTGACCCCGATTGCACAGACGCAAATCGCTCGCGATGGCCGTGACGCCTTGGATCAAATCGGACGATGGTCGCCGGATCTTGTGATCACCGACGTCATGATGCCCGAACGCGACGGGTTGAGCCTCTGCCGCGATATGAAAGCCAATCCGGCGACGGCGCTCATCCCCGTGGTCATGCTGACGGCGGTCACGCACCGGGAAGCGCTCCTGGAGGGCTGGAAGGCGGGGGCCGATGAATATCTTTTCAAACCATTTCATCCCAAGGAGCTTGTGACAAGAATTCAGTCCATCCTGAAAAACCGCCTGGCGCAGAAACGGGCCGAAGAGAAAATTTCGGATTTGAACGAAAATCTGAGCCGTCACGCCCAGGAATTGGAAATCGCCAATCGGGAGCTGGAATCTTTCAGTTATTCCGTTTCGCATGATCTCCGAACGCCCTTGCGGGCCATTGATGGGTTCAGCAAAGAACTTCTGTCGAATTGCGAACCCCGGCTTAATGACCGCGACAAAGACGACCTCCATCGCATTCGGGCGGCGACCGACCGCATGTCTCATCTCATTGATGCTTTATTGGAACTGTCCCATGTGTCCCGTAACGAGCCGGCCAAAGAAATCGTAGACCTCAATGTTATCGCTGGAAGGATCATTGATGAATTCCGGTCGGCCGACCCGGCCCGGGTTGTGGACTTTCGAATTGCGCCGAGCCTGACCGCCTACGGGGATCCGCGTCAGCTGAGCATTGTCCTGGAAAATCTGATCGGCAATGCCTTGAAATTCACGCAAAAGCGGTCCACATCGATCATCGAGGTCGGGACGACCCCTTCCCGGGGAACGAACGCCTTTTTCGTACGGGATAACGGAGCGGGATTCAATATGGTCCATGCCGCCAAACTGTTTGGTGCGTTTCAGCGCCTGCACGATGCGAGCGAATTCCCTGGATTGGGTATCGGACTGGCCACCGTCCAGCGCATCCTCCACCGGCATGGAGGGCGGATCTGGGCGGAGGCGGAAGAAAATCGCGGGGCCATATTCTATTTTGTCCTGCCATCGCCGCGGGACGAAGTTCTGAAAGGAGGTGAACGCCTTGAGCCGTTACAGCACACTTCCGCACGGACGTGACATCACTCGACTCTTCGTCCTGACGCTCATCTACGTTATCGCAGGCAAATTTGGACTTAAACTGGCTTTCATCAATGCGAGTGCGTCCGCGGTATGGGCCCCCACGGGCATTGCCTTTGCGGCGTTTTTGCTGCTGGGCTATTCGATCTGGCCCGCGATCTTCCTCGGCGCCTTTCTGGTCAACATCACGACCGCCGGATCTTTAACGACCTCTTTCGGTATCGCCCTCGGGAATACGCTGGAAGGGGTTCTCGGCGCTTTTCTCGTCAATCGATTTGCCCATGGCCGAAGAGTCTTTGACGAGCCTTACGATATTTTCAAATTCACTCTGCTCGCCGCCCTGGCCAGCACAACGGTCAGCCCCACGCTGGGTGTCACCAGTCTGGCTTTGGGGGGATTTGCCCCTTGGGCCAGTTACGGACCTATCTGGCTTACATGGTGGCTGGGGGATGCCGGCGGAAATCTCATTATTGCGCCTCTGCTCGTACTGTGGAGTCTCAAACCGGCCAGGCCGCGGATTCCGGCCAGGACTTGGGAGGCCGGACTCATGGCCTTGTCTCTTCTCTTCATTGACCACATTGTGTTTGGCGGCCTGATCTTTCAGAAATCAACTAATTATCCTCTCGAGTTCATCTGTTTCCCGGTCGTCATTTGGGTGGCGTTTCGAACCGGACCTCGTGAGACCGCGCTGGGGATTTTTGGGTTGTCGGTTATGGCGATCTGGGGGACATTACACGGGTTCGGCCCCTTTGTTCGAAGTTCTCCTAACACGTCCCTGCTGTTGCTTCAAACCTTCATGGGGGTCGTCGCGGTGATGGGGCTGGCGATCGCCGCGGTTGTATCTGAACGCCGACAGGCGCAGGAGGATTTGCAAAGAGCTCATGATGACCTGGAACAGCGGGTTCAGGAGCGGACGACGGTCCTCGCTGAGACAGCCACCGATTTGAAGGCGGCGAATCAGGAATTGGAAGCTTTCAGCTATTCTGTTTCGCACGATCTTCGAACGCCGTTGCGCGCCATTGACGGCTTCAGCAAGGAACTTTTGATCCATTGCGAATCTTATCTGCAGGACAGCGACCGAGAGGATCTTCAGCGTATTCGGATCGCTACTCAGCGCATGGCCCAATTGATTGAAGATCTTCTCGATCTCGCACGTCTGTCCCGCAGCGAGATGTCATGGGGAGAGGTGGATTTAAGCGGAATGATGCATGGCCTTGCCGCGGAATTAAAAACCCGCGACTCCGCGCGCCGAATCGAATTTGTCATTCAACCCAACTTAATGGTGCAGGGCGATGCGCGTCTGCTCCATATTGCTCTGGAGAATCTACTCACTAATGCCTGGAAGTTCAGCCAACGCACCCAACACCCGACGATCGAATTCGGCATGTCCGGTCATGACGGGCAGGAAGCCTTTTACATAAGGGATAATGGAGTCGGATTCAATATGGCCTACGCAGGAAATCTTTTCAAAGCGTTCCAACGATTGCATGATCCAAAGGAATTCCCGGGTTCGGGGATCGGGCTGGCGCTCGTTCAGCGGATTATCCAGCGCCACGGCGGCCGGATTTGGGCGCAGGCCGAAGAGAATCGCGGCGCCACGTTCTACTTCACATTGGCTCCATCTGCAAACCCTCGCTCTAGCAAAACGGTAGACGCCCGGGAAGGGGTCAGGGCATGAGCACGAACGTCGTGTTACTTGTGGAAGATAATGATGACGATGTTGAACTGACCATGCGATCGTTTGCCAAGCATAAATTGTCGAGTAAAGTCGTGGTTATGCGGAACGGCCAGGAAGCACTGGATTATCTCTTCAGGCAGGGGTCGTATGCCCAACGCGATCCGGCTGAAATCCCGAGCGTGATCCTGCTCGACCTGAAGCTCCCGAAAGTCGACGGCTTGGAAGTCCTTCGTCAAATTCGCTCCCAGGCCGCAACCAAATGCATTCCCGTGGTGGTACTGACCACGTCGTCTCAAACCCAGGATAAATTGGAAAGCTACAGTTCCGGGGTCAACAGCTACATTCGTAAGCCGGTGGATTTCGATCAATTCATGGAAGTCACGCGTCAGCTGGGAATTTACTGGCTGACGATCAATGAGCCTCCGCCGATCAAGATCGGGGATTAGGCCGTCATCAAATCAGGGGGTTAATTATGACTCAGGTCCTGCTGATCGAAGACAACGCGGACGATGTGGAACTCGCCAAGCGGGCTTTTCATCGTCTGGGAGTAGCTGAAAATGTCCATTTTGCGCTGGACGGGGAGGCGGCTCTGGAGTATTTAAAAATGGCGAAGACCCCGCCCCAGCTGATCCTGCTGGATCTCAATTTACCCAAGATCAGCGGCCTGGAAGTGCTGCGGAAAATCCGATCCAGTCCGGCGACAAGCCAGACGCCGATCGTCGTCCTGTCCGTTTCACGAAAGGAACCCGATTTGCTGCAGAGCTTCACGATGGGAGTCAATGACTACTTCATCAAGCCGATCGAATCTGATCGCATTGTCAGCGTTTACCAGAAGTATGTGAAGGATAATTCGTAACCCCCTCAACGCACCTCATTCGCCCCACTCCGCGTGTGAGACCCGGCGATACTGCTTCTTCTCCGCCTGATGGTGCTTGTTCGATAACATTTTTTCCTTCGCACGCCGCGATCGACGTCGTTTCTGCCGCCGAATTTTCTCCCGCCGCTGCTGCTCGGCGGTCTTTCGTCCTAAAATATCGCCCTCAATTTTTTCCACCAGAAGCCGGCGCGCTAGAAACCGATTGACCGCCTGGGAGCGATCCTCCTGGCACTTAACCATCATGCCCGTGGGACGGTGCAGCAGCTGGACGCAGGTGGAAGTTTTATTGACATGCTGGCCGCCGGCGCCTGACGACCGCACAAAAGATTCTTCAATATCGCGCTCGTATATTCCGAGGGAGTCCATCTTTTGACGGAGGGTTTGTTCTTTCTGTGGAGAAATCACTTCGCCGTCGGGAATTCGGGTTCCATTCCCTTGCGTATTCTCCGTACGGCTTCTTCCGCGGCGCGTTTGAGCCGGCCGTCGAGGTCCCCGGCGGTGTACTTCATCAGCATATCGACAGACGCCGATCGTCGTCCTGTCCGTTTCACGAAAGGAACCCGATTTGCTGCAGAGCTTCACGATGGGAGTCAATGACTACTTCATCAGCATATCGACCGCCCGTTCATCAGCGAAAGCACCCAGCGCCCGAACAACCGCCAGCTGTACCAGCAGGTAGGAATCGCTCAACAACCCGACCAGATGCTGTTGAATGTCTTCGCGCGCACGCCCCAGAGCGCCCAGACGCCGGATGGCGGTCATGCGGGCATTGGGGGAATAACCGTAACGGCTGTATTCTTTGAGAAGGGTGACTGATTCGGCCACATGGAGGGACGCAATGGCCTCCAAGGCGGCGCAGCGGATGACATCGTTCCAGGATTCTTTGGCCAGCTGGGCTTTGAAAAGGCTCATCAGCGAAGAATCACGCATCCGTCCCAGAGTTCGAATCGCTTCGGCTTCCGCAAAATAGCTCTTTTCCGATTCGTAGAGCGTTCGCACATCGGCGGTCACACGCGATGACGGATAATTTCCCAGCGCATCGAAAATCGCGCGCCGCACTTTCGGATGCGATATCGGGCGCAGCCCTTCGAGCAATGCGTCCAGAGCGGCCGGCGATCCCACTTTCCCGAGTGCATGCGCAATCTCCGATTGGACCCCCCAGAAAGCCTCCTTGATCAAAGCCTGCCGCAGTGCCTGGACGGCGGTCGGGCTGACCCCGGTCGTTCCCAGGGCCTGGGCCGCGGCAAGCCGCCCCAGCACGTGTGGGTCCTGTGTGAGCTGCCGGATCCACAAAGCTTCCGGTTTAGCAAAATCCACTCTTTTGAGAATCACATGGTCGGGATCGAAAAGAATGAGTTCCGGAGCCGCGGCCAACGGATAGGAAAAAAGATGCTCCTTCTTATCGACTGTTTCGGTGAAGCGGCGCTGCGTTTGGCCCGTGATAAAGACGAAAGTGACCGGCATGGAAAACAGCGGCGTTTCTTCTGTCACGGCCTGGGTCTGCAGGACACGCACGAACACCTTGCGGGCTTTGGCATCCCACCACGTTCTCACTTTGAATTCGGGATGGCCGGCTTTGAAGACCCACTGATCAAAAAACGACCGCATATTCCGCCCTGTGGCATCCTGAATCGCATTGATCAGATCCACGGTCTCAACGGTTTTCCCCCGATGTCGCTTCAAATAAATGTTCATCGAGCGCCAGAAAGCCTCGTCGCCCAGTTGCCGACGCAGCATGTGCAGAATCAGCGATCCCTTTTCATACAGGTGACGATCAAAAAGATCGTTCGTATTTTTGTAGAGACGCGTGACCAGGGGCCGGCGGTAGCGTTCTTTATCTTCGTCAAAATAGGCCTGGGCGTTTCCGTGCAGCTCATACATGAACTCGTCATGCCCCATGTCATGTTCTTTGAAGAGCGCCTCAAAGTAAGTCGCAAAACTCTCATTCAGCCAGGCATGCGACCAATCCTTGCATGTGACCAGGTCGCCGAACCATTGATGCGCCAGTTCGTGCGCCACCAGCGGATCGCTCGAAAAATCTAAATGGGCTCTTTCGTCATGCAGCGTCAGCGCCGTCTGCGTCGTGGCGGAGGTGTTTTCCATGCCGCCATAAATGAAATCGATCGCAGCGACCTGAGAATATTTGGCATAGGCGTAAGGGACGCCCAGTCTGGAAGAAAAGAAATCGATCATCTTGGGAGTTTTTCCAAAAGCCCGCCGGGCATCGTCTTCTCGTCCCGTCGGGCAATAATACAGCACGGGAATGTTTTTCCAAT
>Ga0207158_1195_pt1 | contig 13481 bp, 13 predicted proteins | sample Alteio_BWMinHeat_22_FD_153512 | JGI IMG/M metagenome (GOLD analysis project Ga0207158, IMG submission 153512) | Enriched cells from forest soil in Barre Woods Harvard Forest LTER site, Petersham, Massachusetts, United States -... | ecosystem: Environmental > Terrestrial > Soil > Temperate forest >... | reverse complement strand
CAAACGCCCAATCGGGTTTGATCCAAAGAGGTTTAATGAGTTTATTCCGCACTTCGAATTTCCCATGCGGCGTGACAAACTCCCAGCGCCGGCCGGTCTTTTTATCCACCAGGATGCCGCCCTTGCCTACGGAACAATCCGCTTCCCATAAGAGCGTGAGACCCTTTTTCAAATAAAGTTTGTTGGCCCGGGTGTCGACCACGATGTGCCGTTCATCACGCAGACGCCTGCCGACTTTGCGGCGAAGCGATTCGACCTCTGCCGCCATGGCCTTCTGCGTCCGAATGAAACCTTTTTCTTGAGGAAGGAGTTTGACCAGGCCTTCCAGGAATTCCATCTGCCTGGATTGGGTTTGGATTTCCAGCGACTGAGTCTGGATAGATTTAGCGTTTGACTGGAGTGCGGCGGAGGTACTTTCCATATGGTCGCAGGTCTGGCGTAAAACGGATCCTTCGTGAGCGATCAGGCCTGCTTCTATTCCGAAGAGAACCAGCCAGAGGGTCAAAAAAACGGGGTAGACGTGACGCATTCCACAAGACTATCACAATAGCGGATGGATTTAAACGGAAAACTTATCTGACAAAATACATACAATAATAAAAATATTTAAGGGGAGGTGGACTCTGGAACCGCAAGCCGTGATTTTAGCTCAACCCGAAGCGTATGAAGTGTCCGCCCTGGCGAAAGTCTGGGCGCAGTATCGGAAGGTGCCGCTGGCGGATGGAGCGATCCACGCCCGCCAGTGCTGGGGGATATTAGCGGAGGGTCTGGATGAAGCCGCCGCGGAAGAACTGCTGAGTCAATTGCATTCGGCACAGCTTCAAGGGACGCGAATATCCGCCGATCGTCTGGTCTCGCCCGCTCCCCCCCAAGTCATTCGCCGACTGGAGGTGAAGGGCGATGACCTTGCCGCGATCATCTCCTCCATCGCCCGCGAAGACATCGCTGTCAGCGATTTAAGCGTCGTCGCGGCGGCGCTGTTCCAGGAGACATCCACAAAGAAAGTCCAGGTCGAAAAAGGCCCTACCGCCGGGCAAAAGATGCTCAACGCGGGGATTCTCATCGCGACAGGGATTCCCTTCAAGCTCGGAGGCCCAAAACGCGTCGAGACGAAATCGGAGTCGCACTCGGAATTATCGTGCTATCTGGATCTTTGTTCCGTCGGCGGCGCCCGCCGTTGGCGCATCAATGGGCAAAGCTTCGATTATTCTTTTTTAAAAGAACGCAAAACCTACAGTATCTTGAGTAATTTTAAACAGCTCGTCAGCGATATGGTCATGCGGACTCCTCAGGCGCTTCGTAACCACGGAACGCGTTTGCTGCTCACAGGCGGAGAAATGCGCCTCATGGGATACACGTCACTCCAGGACTTGGACCGGGAAATTAGCTGGCTGCTCACGCTCGCGTCCCTCCCGAAGGGGTAGTTGATTTTTACTTATAATAAGCCGTTCTGTAAGGAGACGATGGTGAATAACACGATAAAAATAATATCGGGGTTGCTACTCTGCCTGCCCACGACCGCTTGGGCCCTTGATAAAAAACCGGTGCTTCTGGGCATCGATGTCCTGGAAGCCCGTGGCTTTGATGCCCTTCAGGGAAAGCAAGTGGGGCTGATCACCAATCAAACCGGCGTGGATTCCAATGGCGCCAGCACGGCGGATGTGCTGGCTCGCGCGCCGCGCGTCAAACTGATAGCGCTTTTTTCCCCGGAACACGGCATCCGGGGGACCGTAGGGCATGGGGAGCAAATCGGCGATACGATCGATTCCCGAACGCACCTCCCCGTCTATAGTTTGTATGGAAGTGTTCAGCGGCCGACGCCCGAAATGTTAAACGCCATGGATACCCTGGTTTTTGACATTCAGGATGTCGGCGCCCGCTATTACACGTACCTGGCGACCATGGGGATGGCGATGGAAGAGGCCGCTCATCGGAACATTGAATTTATGGTCCTGGACCGGCCCAATCCGTTAGGGGGGGCTGTGGTCGAGGGGCCTGTCGCGGACGACAAAGTGCGCCATCTGACAGCCTATTTTTCGGTCCCCGTGCGGCATGGGTTTACCGCGGGGGAGGTCGCTCAGTGGTACAACGACACCGCTCATCTGAACGCGAATATAAAAGTGATCCCCATGATTGGTTGGAACCGGAACGAGATGTGGAACGACACCGGCCTGCATTTCATCGCACCGTCACCGAATATCCAGACCTCGGAGCAGGCGCTGCTCTATTCCGGAATCGGCATGTTTGAGGCCACCAATCTTTCCGTAGGCCGAGGAACGGATTCGCCCTTTTTAGTGATTGGAGCGCCGTGGATTAAAGGGAAAAACTTTATCCAGCGGCTGAATACGCTGGTATTACCCGGCATTAAATTTAAGCGAGCGGTCTTTACGCCCGATCAGGAGCTTTACGAAGGGCAGGAATGTGAGGGGGTCCGGATCCAGGTCACAAACCCGGCATCGGTTCGTACGGGGGACCTCTTTATCCATATCGCCTGTGTTTTGCGGGAACTCTACCCGAACGCCTTTCAATTGCGCTGGGATGAAGTAGCCCGTGTTACAGGAACATTTGATTTTGAGCGCATGTACAAAAATAACCAACCACCGGCCGACCTGCTTGACCTGTTCCATAAAAGCGCCGGTCGGTTCGCAAACGAACGAGAGAAATACCTGCTTTACTAAACAGCAAGGGAAATATGGCGTCTCTCTACCTCAAACAACTCACGCTGGGCCCCATGCAGAACTTCGTCTACCTTATCGGGGACCCTGTCACTAAAGAGGCAGCGGTGGTGGACCCCGCCTGGAATGTCCCGGTCATCCTGAATCAGCTCAAAGACGACGGCTACCGCCTCACCCATGTGCTGCTTTCACACGGGCATTACGACCACATCAACGGCGTCGAGGACGTTGTCGACAAGACCGATGCCACCGTCTGCGCCCAAGCGGTGGAATTGGAGAAATTTATTCCCGAAGGCGCCGGAGGGCTGGTCATTCCACGTTCCAGCTTGAAAAAAACGGCATCCGGACAGGCGGTGCGAATGGGGAATATCGAAATTACACTGATTCATACGCCGGGCCATACGCCGGGTTCGCAGTGCATGCTGATCAAATCGCCGGAAGCCGGATCAGGCATCTTGATTACGGGGGACACCTTGTTTGTCGGGACGTGCGGCCGCTGTGATTTACCTTATTCCAACCCGGATGATTTATTTCGCAGCCTCACCCGGTTAAAGAGGCTCGACGACGGCACGGTCTTTTATCCCGGCCACGATTACGGATCCACTCCCACCAATACCCTTAAGAACGAAAAGCGCACAAATCCCTTTCTACTGGCCCCCAGTATCGATGACTTTTTGCAGATGGTCCACCACTGATTTATATGGATCGTTCCGCATCTGCCATTAAACAGGACATCATCGCGTACGCTCATTCTCTGGGTTTTGGGCGCGTGGGTGTGACGTCGGTTGACCCCTTAAATTCTGCCGCAAAATCGTTAGGTGAATGGTTGGAAGAGGGTTGCGCCGGCGAGATGGGTTATATGGAAAAAAACTGGGAAACCCGCTCAAAGCCGGGGGAGTTGTTGCCGGGCGCGAGAAGCGTGATCGCGTTGGCTGTGAATTACTACAACGCCCCACCCTCGCCCGGCCTCCGGCCACCCTCTCCCTTGAGTAGGGAGAGGGATACTTATAAGTCAGAATCTGGCTCCCCTCTCCATACTCAAGGGAGAGGGGTATGGGGTGAGGGTGAAGGCCGTATCGCCCGCTATGCCTGGGGCAAAGATTATCACCGGATCATCCAGAAGCGTTTGGAAGCTTTAGTGCGCTATATGGAAGCCCTGGCGCCGGCGGCTCGTTTTAAATCCTATGTCGACACCGGGCCGCTTCTCGAGCGCGCTGTCGCGCAAAAGGCGGGATTGGGGTTCATCGGCAAGAATACGATGCTGATTACGCGCGGGATGGGGTCCTGGGTCTTTCTCGCCAACGTGCTGACCACGCTTGAACTTCCAGTGGACAGTCCGGATGCGCGCTCCTGCGGGTCATGCACGCTCTGTATCGACGCTTGTCCTACCCAGGCGATTACGGAACCGTACCATCTTGACGCGCGCCGCTGCATCTCTTATTTGACCATTGAGGCTAAAGATCAGATTTCTACCGAAATGCGCTCCAAAACGGGAGATTGGCTTTTCGGCTGCGACATCTGCCAGGAAGTCTGTCCGCACAACACGCGCCTTCCTCCCACGCCTATCACGGAATTCAAGCCGGAACAGGGTGTGGGCGCCGTCGTAAACCTTTCGGACGTGCTGGGCATTAAAGCCCAAGCGGATTTTGATCGACGGTTTTCCGGCACCCCGTTGAAACGCGCCAAACGCCATAGGCTGCTGCGCAACGCCTGCCTGGTGGCCGTGAATCAAAAGAGAACCGACCTCCTGCCGCAGCTTGAAGCGCTCACTAGAGAGGATGTTCATCCCGTCGTTCGGGAGCATGCCCGGTGGGCGGTGGAGGAGATGAAGGGGGGAGAAACGGATACCTCAAACCTCAAACCCAACACCTCAAACCTCAAAAATCTTTAAGATTTGAGGTGTTGGGTTTGAGGTTTGAGGTGCCGTAAATATGCCGTCACGTTCCCCCCTGATCAAAGTCTTCCTCCTCTTTATGGTGGGGATCATTCTGCCCACCGGATTTCTCGTCTATCTGGGAATCATCTCTATCCGTTCCGAGACGCTTCTGCTGAAGAAGGAATCTCAAGAGCGTGTGGGGAAAACAGCGGAGGCCATTCACGATCAAGCCCAGGCGGTGATCGCGCAAGGGCTCGCGCCGCTTATTCAACTGGCGCGAACCGTCAGCGGAGATTCCCTGCCGGGAGCTTACTCGAAACTTCGTGATTTTCATCAGAGCAACCCTTCCTGGATTTCGATGTTGCTGCTGCTGGATTCCAACAATCACCTGCTCTATCCGATCCGCGAGGCACGAAGCGTTCCAGCGCCTACTCTGCCGCCATTGCCGTTGGAAAAACGCCAGCGTCTCCAGCAGGCGGAACAATCGGAATTTAAAGACCATGATTACGCGGCGGCGCTGAAGATTTATAAATCGCTCGAAAACGAGCTGAATTCAGCACGATGGAAGGCTATTCTGTTGACCAGCGGGGCGGGGTGTCTGATGAAGCTGAATCAGTATGACGCCGCGGAAGCGCGGTACCACGAGATACTCACTCGGTATGGACAGGAGCAGGATCCGCAGGGATATCCCCTGGGTCTGGTGATCGCCTCGCAGTTGGGCGAGCTCCAGCTGGCGAAAGGACGGCCGGATCTGGCGCTGACCAGTTTTTTAAGAGTCCTGCAGGACCTGATGAGCGGCCGATGGGACCTTTCCTGGGATGAGCTGCAGTTTTTTATCCGGCATTTGATGGAACGTCTGAACGCTCTTGAACAGCATATGAGTGCTCCGGAACGCAGCCGGTGGAGGGTGCTGCAGACGCAATGGGAGGATTTGAAGCGCTCCGCATCGGAATCGCAGGCGTTCTTGGCATCGAGATGGCCCTCCCTGCAACAAACGTTGCGTGATCACAACCGGTCCGGTTCCCCCTACCTTATTTTGGCCGCGTCCCAGACGCGGCGAGCGATCGCCTATGCGCCTGCGTATGAGCCCCGCACCGGCAATCTTCAATACACCCTTCTTGCGGATATTGACGCCGGGCCGTTGATTCAAAAGGTCCGCCAGACCATTGGCCCCCTAGCGGTGGCTTCTAATCTGGCTTACCAGTTGGAAACAACTCCAGGAATTCTCATGGCTCAATCGGAACAGTTGCCGGAAGGAAAACGCTGGACGATCCGCCAGGACCTGGCCCAGGTTTATCCATCGATTCGGTTGGCGATGGCGCCGATCAGCGATATCCCGGTGGAACACGCCTCCGCCCGGCGGAGACAAGTGTACGTCGGTATGGTGGTACTGGCGGCCGGGGTGATCCTGATGGCTCTCTTCGCGACCTGGTACGCCATTTCCCGCGAGATGGAAGTGGCTCAGCTTAAAGCGCGATTTGTGGCGAGCATCTCGCATGAGCTTAAAACACCCTTATCAATCATCGGCTTCATCGGCCAGAAACTGCAGATGGGCCGTTATGAATCACAGGAAGAGATCCAGGATTACTACGGGATGATCTCGGAAGAAACGGCCCGATTGAAGTCGCTGATTGATGACGTCCTGGATTTTTCACGGTTGATGGAAAACCGCCAGCCCTATCGTAAAGAACCGGCGGATTTAGTCGCTCTCGTGAAGGAAACGGCCGAGCGGTTTCGGCACACGCTCAAAGCGGGCGGCGTCCGGTTTGAATGCCGCTGCGAGCCGGCGTCCTGCGCAGTGACTCTGGATAAGGAAGCGATCAGCCGCGTGGTGCTCAATCTGCTGGATAACGCCGTGAAGTATTCGCCGCCGGACCGGATCCATGTGGTCCTGACCTTAAAGCAGGTCGATCATGCCGTATTGATTCAGGTCAGCGACGAGGGCTATGGGATTCCGCCGGACGAAAAGGGGCTGGTCTTTGACCGGTTTTACCGCGGCCATTCCGCTACAGATCATCAGCCCACCAATGGCGCGGGGCTTGGCCTGGCGATTGTGAAGCACATCGTGGAGGCTCACGAGGGAACGGTGGAGTTGCAAAGCACCGTAGGAAAAGGCAGTATCTTCTCGGTTCAAATTCCCGTGAGACCCAGCGATGCCTAAAATACTTCTGATTGAAGACGAAGCCAAAATGGCCAAGCTTCTGGTGAATGACCTGAAGCTGGAAGGTTTTTCCGTGGAAACGGCGGCCGACGGTCAGGCCGGGCTGGAAAAGGCCTCGAGCGGATCCTGGGACCTTCTCATCCTCGATGTCGGGCTCCCTAAATTGGACGGTTATGAAGTCTGCCGCGCCCTCCGAGCCCAGGGGTCGCGGGTTCCGATTCTGATGCTCACGGCAAAAAGCCAGGATACCGATAAGATCGTGGGTTTTCAGGTGGGAGTCGATGATTATCTCACCAAACCGTTTAATGTTTTAGAACTGGTGGCCCGGGTCAAAGCCTTGCTGCGCCGGGCTCCCTCCGCGGGCGATGTTCCGGCGTATACCCAGGGGGCTTGGAAGATTGACTTCCGGCGCCAGGAGGCCTGGAAGGGAAAAGAGCCGATCGCGCTCACCTCCAAAGAATTTCAGATCTTGCAGTACCTCATCGCCCACCGCGACCAGGTCGTCGGGCGGGAACAATTCCTCCGGGATCTCTGGCAGTACGAAGAGCTACCCTCAACCCGCACGGTGGATAACCAGGTCGCTTCCCTCCGGCGTAAGCTGGGCTGGGATGAAAAAAGCAAGGGAGCGAAAATTCTCACCATCCACAACTCCGGATACCGCTTTGTCGACTGACCCCGCCTTTTGCAAACTTTTGCTTCCGCCTGACAAAGATTTGCACACCGGCCGATAAGCTTCATGTACACTTTTAAAGACACCTGAGGGACTTCAATGGCACCGTTTATAAGGATCGGACGCCCCGAATGAATAAGGTCATCAAAACGGCAGGGATTCTCTACGTGGCGGCTGCCTGCGCGCTTGGGGGCTGCCAGGTTTCTTCCATGGGACATCGGATTGTCCGAGACAAATTGCAGCATTTCGAGCGCATGAAGACCACCCGCGCGGAGGTGGAAGCGGAATTGGGCCCGCCGGAAGATACGGTGCTCAAGACGACCGAGCAAGTGACTGTCTACGTCTATCGCTGGATGCTGAACGTTGGCCTGGGGTTCGGCTTCCCTCTCTTTACGGCCCAACGAGTCAAGCAGTCGGGTTACCAGGCCAACGTTATGTTTAAGGATGATCTTTTCATGGGATATGAAATGAACAGCTTCGATCAACATCTCTTTTGGCGGAAAAAGGGCTCCCCCAAGCTATACTTGCCGGCGTTGGAGGCTTCTCAGTATCCCGCCGCGGCCACAGGCGCCCTCTCCTCTTCATCCTCCGAGAATGCGCCCAGTTCGTTAGCTTCTGGTGAGAATCTCGTTCAAAATCCAAGTTTTGAGAACCTTGAGGGCGGCCTGCCGGCTCAGTGGGTGCTCATACTCTCATGAAAACGACCAACGCTTGTTTGCGTATTGCGGTCATTGTGCTGTTATGCGGCGTCATGCCGGCTTACAGCCTGGACCAAGAAATGATGCTCATGGGCGAAGATATCCCCGAGGAGAAGTCGTCGGCGCAGCTGCAATTTCAGCACGTACCGGAGTCCGACGGCTCGCCTGCCATCACGTATGGGCAACTGCGGGGACAATACGTCGTTTCAGAGAATCCGACTCGCACATGGACTCTGCAGCAACGTGCCGCGCAATTTCGTGTGGGCGCGCCATTGACCATTCCAGACAACGGCCTGGTCATCCCCCGGACCTTGGAGTTGGTGGATACAGGGGTCGCTTACAATCGCCGTCTCCAGGGGGACCGGAATCTGGGTCTTCGCCTGCAAGCAGGTTCGGCCAGTGACCGGATATTTGACAGCTTTCATGAACTGGTGATCGAGGTCACGGCGGTGTACCGAAAACCCGCCGCCCGTCCCCGCCGGGTGTGGCTTTTTATTCTCAACTATTCCAACAACCGGAATTTTTTAAACAACATTCCGTTTCCCACCTTCGCCTATTTTATGGAATCCGCTTCTCACCGATGGCGCACGATCATTGGGTTCCCATTTTTCTCGACGCAGTACAAACCGGCGCCGGCCGTGGACTTTCGCCTCGGTCTTTTTGGTCCGAGGCGCTTTGGCGCCCAAGCCGGCTACACCTTCAAAGAGTCCCGGCGTCTTTATGGAGGTTTTGAATGGAGTTCGTTGGAATGGATGCGAGCGGATCGTGAGGATAAAGATGATCGACTCTTCTATGTTCGGAAAAGACTGGTGGCCGGATTTCAAATGCCCGTGATCCGCGATCTCCGGCTAGACCTTTCCGGAGGCCGGGAATTTGATCGGCGCTTTTTTGAAAATCACGACGCAACCTATCACGACGTCCCCAGCCTCGGCCTTCGCCCCGCTTGGCTCATCTCGCTTAAAGTGTCGTACCTGCGGGTTTAGTCTGGGCGATCCGCCGGTTATTAGTTATAGATGATTTGGATATTATTTTAATCGAGGAGGAAACATGAACGTTCATGGCCGCCGCACCGCTGTTGTGATCCTGTGTCTCGGATGGGCTTACGCCTCGACATTTTCAACGAATGCGCTCGGCAAAGAGGGCGATCAATTGGAACAGAAAACGTCGGGGCTTTCCGCCAAAGTGGACGCGTGGATCAAAGAGGGCGGAAATCCGATGAAAGTGGGCCCTCTGGGCGATAAATTAGATGGCTATATCAAGAACGGTGATCGCGCCAATGCCGAGAAAACAGCCGATGCCATTTTAAAGATTGTCAATGTTAAACCCGTCAAACGTGAAGGCCCCACCCTCCAAGAAAAAGCCAATGGCCTTCCGGCCAAGGTGGAAGCCTATGGCAAAGCGGGTGGGGACACTACGAAAGTCAGCCCTTTAGCGGAGAAGTTGGATGTTTACATAAAAGAAGGCGATGCCGCCAAGGCCGAAGAGACGATTGATAAAATTCTTGAGATCGTTGAACCCAAGAAAAAATAGGAGAGCGTCGCGAAGGGAATCATGATGGAACGAAAGCAGCGAACGAGCAGAGGGTGGATCCGGTGGAGCGGTTTGATCGTGGTTGTGCTGTTGGCCGGGCGTGCCATGAGTGCCACCGATCAGGAGGCCCGGGTTCAGCGCAAGGCGCAGCAGGTACAGGAGCGCGCAAAGCCGTGGGTCGAAGCCGGCGGAGATCAGCAGAGCATTGATCGGCTGGCGCAGCAGGTGGATCCGGCGGTCAAGGCAGGCGATCTGACGGCTGCCGAGGCCGCACTAGACAAGATACTCGCCATCGTGGGAGAGCCCTCACCAGGATCCCAGTCGGACGCGAGTGGCCCCCACCGGAAAGAAACGCCCGCGCGCTTGGCGCCGGGGCAAAGGGTGCCCGCTGACGCGGAGATCGTGTACGCCGCCGATGGCTACGTATACGTGATGAAGGCGGACGGAACGAATGTCACCCAAGTCACCTTCGATCACCGTCGCCAGTTTGAGCATGTCACCGTTTCTCCAGACCGCAGGTGGATCACGGGCAACGAACAGGGACCCCCGACGGAAACGGGACAGTCCACCTCAAAGATCTGGCTCTTCGATCTCGAGTCGGGCAAGGAGACGCAACTCCTCCCCAACTTCAAGATGGCCGGCAACGGCGGCCACCTCCACTGGGACTCGCAGGGCTTCATCTATTTCGCCGGTGTCGAAAAGCTACTGGTCGCGGCGCCGAAGAGCCGCGCTGATTTTATCGCCAACGCCGGCGCCAACGACGTCTACAAGGTCAAGTACGATGGGACGGGCTTGACCCGTCTCACCCGAACTCCCGACCGCGGCGAGGCCGATGTCGCCCTCTCCAGCGACGGCACCCTGGTCACCTTCATGGACAACAAGATCCAGCCCCCAAACGATTACACCGAGATCTGGGTGATGAACTCCGACGGCACCAATCCCCGCCTCGTCTACAAGGGCGGGAGGCCTGGTGTCGATAGCGTGCACGATCCCGCGTTCTCCCCGGACAACAAGAAGATCGTGTTCAGCAAGGTGAATCCAAAGTTCAAAAACTTCTCGAATCGTTCGGACGCGAACACCGCGCACGACATCTACAGCATCAACATCGATGGGACAGGGCTGACCCGGATCACCAAGCCCGGACCGATCTCGGTCGCCCCGGATTGGCACGATGACCTCATCCTCTATCTGGAGCTGACGGACCGTGAGAAACCGCCCTACCTCGGGCTCGCCGTGATCCGGCCCGACGGTACCGGGCATCGGCGAATCAAGGCGAACACCAACATCGGGAAGTGGATTCCGAAGGCCCGTTAGCCCAATCTCTCCTGCTCTGTTTCGACTGCAGCACTACGTTCTTCCCCTGTGACAGTTGATATGAAAAAGAGGCAACCTCCCGTAGAATAGTGGTGCGAGCAGTTATTCTAACAAGGAGGATTGCCTCTATGACACATTATATCGGATTGGATCACCACAGGAAATTCACACAGGTAGCGGTCGTTGACGACACGGATCAAGTTATATTTTAGCGCCGCACGCCAAAATTCGTTCGAACATTGTTCCCCAACCGTCGCCGAGCCCCCCGCCCGCCGCCGATCATCCTGACCCACCCCAGACACCGCCTCCGCAGCCTGCCCGCGCTAAACGCTGGGCCGAACTCCTGGCCCGCGTTTTCGGCCTCGATATGCAAACCTGTCCCACCTGCGGCGGCCGCCTGAAAATCATCGCGGCGATCCTGGACCCTGCCGCCATCCATACGATTCTAACCTACTTGCGGCTTCCTGACAAACCGCCCGGCCTCGCGCCGCCCAAAATCCCAGAGCAAACTGTGTTCGCCTGATCCCCGCGGCGCCCCCGTTGCCCCTCGTGCGTCCCACGTCGCCCAAAAACCACTCCCACATCACGGTCTTCAAAGTTCCCCCCCCATCTCACCGCTGCATTTCGGGATTTCTCTCCCCAGACTTCAACCGGGACCCGGGAAAATGGACAAATCCTTTGTAAAATGGCCCAGGCTCATAGGCTTACATAGGCTTTATTTTTCCTATACTCTGAAAAAAGCAAGGGAGCGAAAATTCTCACCATCCACAACTCCGGATACCGCTTTGTCGACTGACCCCAGAATCGTCATTCCCCGCGGTCGTAGGCGGGGAATCCATACAAAAAGGCAACGTATGGGATGGATCCCCTGCCAAAGGCCGCAGGGGATGACGTCTTTGGGGATTGTCATTCTCATGCTCTGCCTGGCGACCGGCGCCGGAGCGGCCAAGGTCGCGGCGGACATCTTCCGTGAAGCCCAGCTGCAGGAAAACACCGTTCGCGATCTGGATGCGGCGGCACAGTTCTATACGGATTTTCTCAAACAATCTGGGACCGACAGAAGCCTCCAGGCCCAAGCCTATCTGCATCTCGGCTTATGCCAGGCCAAAATGGGGAAAACGGAACAAGCTAAAACCGCCTGGAAGAAGATCGTTCAGGATTTTTCCGACCAAACCGGCAGCTATTCGGAAGCGCTCAGCCAGCTTCAGCAGCTTCAAATCGCGGAACGCTCCGAAGTCCGTCCCAGCAGCCCGATCATTCACGTCGTGTATGAACCGCCGCCCGCCCGCTGGATGGTCGAATTCCCACGCGCTACATTTCTGCACACACTCGATGCCAAAGGCCGGCTTTTTACTACCGCTTCCGGGGGGTCCATCGGATTAACCCTTTTTCCACAACCCAACCTGGGCGTCACCTGGGAAGTGGGAGGTCTCGGGTCGTACGCACCGCCTTCCGCGCACCGATCGATCGGTTATTTTTCCATGCATGTGCGCGCGGAAAAGCCCCTGGCCAACGCGATAACAGGTTTTGCTAAATTCGGTCCCGGACTCTATTTATTCAACTTCGAAAACAACCAGAAGAAAGAATCCAAGTTATCTGTGGGGCTATCCGGTGAAGCGGGGTTGGTACTTGGCCTACCGCGTGGTTTCACCTTTGAATTTGGTTATCTTTTACACCTGGTGTTCCAAGCCACACCCTCCGCTGATTTCGTCAGTTCCATTCCTGTGCAAGACCGGCCCGGCGCCGCCGAGATCACTCAAAATCGCGGATTGCGTTTAGCCGGTGGGCCCACCGTCGCTCTCTCTTACCGCTGGTAAGTCCCTCCCTTTTGCAAATCTTTGCATCCCGTGCCCATCTTTTTGCCCCCTCGTGACACATCCCGACCCCCTCTCCGCTAGACTTAAAGCGTAGTCAAATTTAAACGTCTCTCAGGAGGAACCGATCATGAAACGATTTGGATTGCTTGTGATCTGTGTGGTGAGCTGCACGGCATCGCTGTATGCGGACTATCAAAAGGGGTCCCAATCCTTTAGTTTAATGGCGGGGGGGCCTCGGCTATTGTGATGACTTCGACATTAATAACGGCGACAATCGACTGCGGGATAAGGGAGGAGCGGGAGGACTTCAGTATCTTTATTTCATACACAGCGCGCCTACGATCGGGGTCGGTCTGGATGTGGTCTGGACGAATTTTTCAGACAAGCGCGGTTCCAGTTTCCTGGCCGACAGCGAGTCACACGCGGAGGACCATACCGCCATCTATCAAGTGGTCGGTAAACTGGCCTATCCCCGGGGATTATTCCGGCCCTACATTCTGGGTGGACTGGGAGCGGCGCGGTCATCACTCCAATCCTACATTAGCCCGGGAGAGGACGTGGTCTGGCCCGATTCCAACACCTCTGAAGTTCGCCAGACCTTCGATTCCGTAAGATACGGCGCGGTTTTGACATGGGGGGTGGGGGCCGATCTATTCCTATGTGAGCGGATTTTCCTTGGGCTGGAGCTGCGGGAAACCTACCTGCCTAAAAGCCTGCATCAACCTACGGCCTTCGGACAA
>Ga0207158_1194_pt1 | contig 13487 bp, 5 predicted proteins | sample Alteio_BWMinHeat_22_FD_153512 | JGI IMG/M metagenome (GOLD analysis project Ga0207158, IMG submission 153512) | Enriched cells from forest soil in Barre Woods Harvard Forest LTER site, Petersham, Massachusetts, United States -... | ecosystem: Environmental > Terrestrial > Soil > Temperate forest >... | reverse complement strand
ACCAGAACGGCGATAATAACGGCTCAGGGTTCGGACTGGTGCGGAGCGGTACGGTTGGCGTGGGCTTTCTCGACGACGCCTTCTACAACGGCACTGGCACCACCGGTAGTTTGGAGCTGTCGAAAGCCTGGAACGTCAATGGTGGTATCCAACATTGGTGGGCCAGCAACTGGAACTCCACGCTGTGGGGCGCCTACTTGAACTACAAGGCCAACAGCAACTCGATCGACACCCTCATCTGTCCAGGGCTCGTGAATGCATCGGGCGCTGCGTTGGGTGCGGGTTGCGCGGACTGGTCGGCCTGGCAAGTTGGTTCGCGGACTGTCTGGAATCCTGTGACGAACATGGATATCACCCTCGAAGTTCTTTACACGAGGATTAAGAGTTCGGAGTCAGGAGCGCTTATTACTGGCGCGAACGGCACGGCAGCCGTTCTCACCGCCGGCGATGTCGGCGCCTTCTCTGGCGTGCTTAAATTCCAGCGTAACTTCTGGCCTTGATCGGTTGATCATAGCCTGACGTAAATCAAGACCCCCGGCGGGAGACCGCCGGGGGTTTTTCATTTGCCGGGGACTAGTGCAGGCGCGCCGCGTCGCAGCGCGCAATAAAACGCACGATGCGCACGATTGCATCGGCCTCGGCCAGCAGCGGTGCGAGGCCCTGGTCGGGCACCTCTCAAGCGTCTCTAGTTCGGCGCGATGTTGGAAAATCAGGCCAGCATTTCGGTTGATTGTGCTCAATGGCATCCAATCACTACCGCGATTGCTTGTGGAAAAAATCCATACTAGGCGCAAGAATGGCGCAGCGCCAAACGGCAATCATTGGGACGTTTCGATAGTGACTTCATCGGTTGACAAAATGTTTCGGAGTGCCCTTGCATCGCTTCAAGCGGGAAAGGCGAATGATGCCGAGCGTTTATTCAAAAAACTTCTTAGCGCTCAACCCGAACATGTTGCTGGACTAAATCTGTTGGCTATTTTGTTGACGAAGCTTGGAAGATTTGAGGAAGCCGAACGCTATGCTCAACGAGCGCTGGACGAAGACGCAACATCTGATGCCACCTTTTACAATTATGGGATCATTCTCAAATCCCTCAAACGACCAACTGAGGCTTTGGAGCGGTTCAGCCAAGCACTAGCCATCAATGCTTCGATTTCCGAGACTTGGAACAACCGCGGCACTATCTTCAGCGATTTGAAGCAATATAGAGAAGCCGTAGCAGATTTCGATAAAGCGATATCCATAAATTCGAATTACCCTGACGCATATTGCAACAAGGGAAAGTCTCTGGCTGAGCTCAAATTATATGACGAATCGCTTGGCGCGTTTAACCGCGCGCTGTCATTAAAATCTGACCTTGCCGAGGCGTGGCTTGGTCGCGGGAATGTCTTTTTTAAGCTCAAGCGGAACGCTGATGCACTTGTTGATTATGACAAGGCGTTGTCAATAAAGCCTGATTTCGCTGAAGCGTGGCTTGGTCGCGGCCATGTTTTCGTTGACCTAAAGCGTTTTAACGAGGCATTTGCTGCCTACGACAAGGCGTTCACGATTAATCCGGATCTAAATTACTTAGAGGGCGCTCGGCTTCATGCTAAAATGCAACTTTGCGACTGGAGTGATTACGATGCCGAGTCCGAACATCTGATTTTATCCATCAGGAGCGGAAAATTAAATACAGCGCCATTTACACTGCTCGCGATTCCCTCATCGTCTGCCGATCAGTTGCAGTGCGCTAAATTATGGGTCGCTGACAAGTGCCCTCCATCCCGCAAATCTATTTGGCAAGGCGAGCACTATAGACACGACCGAATTCGTGTCGCTTATGTCTCCGCGGACTTTCGTGAGCATCCTGTGTCGTTTCTACTTGCAGGCATGTTTGAGAGCCATGATAAATCTCGTTTTGATATTACCGCTATATCGCTTGGATCTGACGATAATACAGAAATGCGCCAACGACTGAAGGAATCGGTCGGTCATTTTATTGATGTCAAAGCGCATAGTGACGATCAGATTGCCGATATCGTAAAATCATCCGAGGCCGATATCTTAGTCGATTTGATGGGATTTACAGCAGAATCGCGAACAGGAATTTTCGCACGGTGCGCTGCGCCAATTCAGGTGAATTATCTCGGCTATCCAGGAACAATGGGGGCTAATTATATTGATTACGTTATTGCTGATTCAATTCTCATTCCAGCGTCACATCAGAATAGTTATACGGAAAAAATAGTATACCTTCCTAATAGCTATCAGGGGAATGATACAAAGCGGAATATCTCGAAAAAGATATTTACCAGAGCGGAATGTGGGCTCCCAGATAGTGGCTTCGTCTTCTGTTGTTTCAACAATAGTTACAAGATACTTCCCTCTGTATTCGATCGTTGGATGCGCATTCTGCTCGAGGTACCAGGAGGTGTCCTTTGGCTTTTAGAAGATAATGCTACTGCTGTTATAAATTTGAAAAGAGAGGCAGAGTTACGAGGTATTAGCGCCGAGCGTCTGGTGTTCGCTAAACGCATGTCACTTCCTGACCACTTGGCTCGCCATCGTTTGGCAGATTTATTCCTCGATACTCTGCCGTATAATGCTCACACGACGGCGAGTGATGCCTTATGGGCTGGCTTGCCGGTGTTGACGCAAATCGGGGAGGCGTTTGCAGGGAGAGTTGCCGCGAGCTTATTGAGTGCAATCGGGTTGCCCGAACTTATCATCGAAACGTCAGAAGAGTATGTGCAGCTAGCGATTGATCTTGCAAAGCATCCTGAAAAACTAGCGGCTATCAAGCATAAGCTCGCTGAAAACCGCCTTACTGCGCCTCTATTCGATACCAAACTTTTCACTAAACACATCGAAAGTGCTTACACAGCGATGTATGAGCAGCATCGTCGCGGCGATAAACCCAAAGCTTTCGCAGTCGAACCGATAAGTTGAGAGCCGCGTCAGTTAGGGGCCGCCCATTGCCAGCGCGCGGCATTGGTCTTATACGGACGCCAATAGGAAAACCCGGGCCCAGCTCATGACCGCGCGCATCTATAAGCCTTCAAAGACCGCGATGCAGTCGGGCTTGGGCAACACCAAAGACTGGGCGCTCGATTTCGATCCCGAAGAGCCGCGCCAGGTCGAGCCGCTGATGGGTTGGACTTCGTCGAGCGATATGCGCCAGGAGTTGCGGCTGCGCTTTGCCACCAAGGAGGCGGCGGTCGCCTATTGCGAGCGCCACGGCATCGCCTATCAGCTGTTCGACGCCGCGGCGCCGAAGCGGCGCGGCATGTCCTATTCGGATAATTTCGCGTTCAAGCGCCGCGACGCCTGGACACACTGATCTCGAAGGTCAGGGGATTGCTAGCCGGCCGGCGCGGCCGTCAGATCACGACCTTGCGTCGATGCGCGCTGGCGCAGCAATGAAATAAACCGCTCTTCCGGCATCGGTTGACCGAGCAGGAAGCCCTGGCCGAAATCACAGCCCATGCTTACCAGCGCCACGGCATCCGTGGCATTTTCAATGCCCATGGCGACCGCGGCGCAGCCAAAATTATGCGCGAGGTCAATCACAGTCTTGCAGATCGGGGCATTGACTTTGTCGGTGCCGCAGTCGGCGACAAAGGCGCGATCGATCTTAAGCTGGGCAAATGGCAATTCGCTGAGCCGCGCCAGCGCCGCGTGGCCGCGGCCGAAATCGTCGATCGCGAGCCGCACATTGCAGGCTTCAAACCGCTTGGCCAGTTCTCCGGCTAAAGCGATGTCGGTGACGATCTGCTCTTCGGGCACGTCGATGATTAGGCCCGCCCATTTGTCGGCGCTCGGACGATGTGCTTTCACGATGTCCTCGACTGGCAGCTTAACCAGCGCGGCGATCGGAATATTGACGGCGAGCCGCAGATTGATGCCCAGCTTGGAAAATGCAAGCCCGGCCTTGAGCGCGCTATTGAGCGCAAGTTCGGACAATTTATAAACGCTCGCCTCTTGCGCGCCTGGCATGAACGCGCCTGGCATCACGATGCCGTGCTGCGGATGTCTGGCACGAGCATAAGCTTCGGCGCCGGCGAGCTGTTTCTTGCGTAGATCGATAGTCGGCTGGTACCAGAACTCAATCCATTTGCTGTTGAGCGCCTCGTCAAGATCGAGGCGGGTAGCGGCCGCTGCCGGAATTCCGAGCTTGAGTTCATGGAGTATCTTGACGATTGCTTCGGTCTCGAAAGGTTTCTTGAGCACCGGCAACATATTGAGCTTGTGCTGAATGCCGATGGTCTTGACGTGGTCGAGCACCGCCGCGCCGCGGTTGCTCATCAATTGCACGGCACCGTGAAATCCGCGCTTGCCGATCGCGATCACCGATTCGATTGCATCGGCGGACTCGAGCGAAATACTGTGGAAGATGAGATCAGGCACGCGCTTGTCGATCGACTTGCGCAGCGCGGCGCCGTCAGGGAATTCCATGGTATCAACGCCGCAACCGTGCAGCACCAGCGACAAAAAGTGCCGCATGCTGGCTTCCTCGTCGACCACGTAACAGAGCGGAGTAGCCGAATGGCCATCCTTGGGCGCCAAGGGCGGCGCCTCGACGCTGGCGGCGGGCTTGTTCGGTGATGCGGGGTCGGTCTGGGCCATGAATTTCGGGTGGACTCAAGGTCGCCGGCGGCACGGTGTCGTGCCGCCGAGGCTGATTTAAAATGTTCCAAATTTGTTAATTATGAGTTTCCCAGAACCTCGCGCACGGGCATGCCAGCGCCGCTAAATCCGCAGAAAACTCGATGAATCTGGCGCCCTGGTCGAAAGGGTAGGGGTCAACAACGTCAATGGCTTAGGCCGACTAAGAGCCCTTATGGCGCCGGCGGAAAGTAAAGAGCTTCCCAGCGCGGTGACTAACAGCCCGCGCATCCCGGCCATCGACGCATCTATTCGCACTCAAGTCTTGAACGGTCGCTATTCGGGGCATAACCGAATTTGGTCGGCGCTGGGGCTGAATGGCTCTGCAGCGTTTGATCCAGAACGGACATCAGCGAAGCCTTCCAATATTTCTACTTGTGCTGTTACGATGTTTTGTTTTCGTTGTTTGGTAATTTCGACAACAAACGTTTAAACATGGCGCCCCTAGATGACAATATTTTTCGACAAGCAGCCGCATCATTTCAGGCAGGAAGCTTGAATGATGCTGAACGGCTCTTCAAAAAGGTGCTGCGGCGTCAACCAAAGCACGTTGCGGCACTGAATTTATTGAGTGTGGTTCTAACGATTTTAAAAAGATATACCGAGGCTGAGAATTATATAAAGGCTGCACTAAAACTGAATTCAAACTCAGACACGACTTTTTATAATTATGGAATTATTTTGAAAGCCCTGAAACGACCAAATGAAGCGCTGGAGCGTTTCAGCGAGGCTTTGGCCATCAATGATACCAATGCAGAGACTTGGAATAATTGCGGTACTGTTTTGAATGATCTCAAACGTTATGACGATGCTATTGTGAAATTTGATGGAGCCATAAAACTTCAACCAAATTATGCAGAAGCTATTTGTAACAAAGCAAAGTCGCTGGCGTTACTCAGACGCCTCGACGCAGCTTCAGCTGCGTATGACAAGGCGTTGGCGCTGAAGCCAGATCTCGCGGAGGCTTGGTTTGGCCGTGGTAATGTCTTCTCGGCTCAAAAGCGCTACGATGAGGCCCGCGCCGCATATATGCGCGCCCTCGCTCATGCGCCGGAGTTCTCTGAAGCGCGCCATGCTCTGGGCCTCCTGTCGCTTTCAGAAGGCAATATTGTTCAGGCGCTCGACCTGGCTCGGCGTTCGCTCGCCGAAAATGAAACGCTGGAAACCAAATTTTTGGTAGCCGCGTGTCTACGTTCGCCGCTTTTACATCCCAGCGTGGGCGACGTGCGAGATTTGCTGTTGCGCGCACTAACGGAGCCCTGGAGCCGGCCGGCCGAGTTCGCGCCCGCCTGCGCTCGCTTCCTGGTGCTCAACGATGCGATCCGGGGCGATATGACGCGCGCCGCCAAGGCATGGCCGAATCTGCTGCCGGCTGGGGACCTGGCTAGTTCCTCTAGCTTCGCACAGATCGCCGACGACCATTTTTTGCGGGCGCTGCTGGAAACGACTCCGATCTGTGATGTCGCACTTGAGCAGTTTGCGAGCAATCTTCGTTTCAACCTTCTTATGGCCGCACGGTCTGCCGCTGACAGCGTTGTAGCCGAGCCGGTCCTGGGTTTGTATTGTGCTCTTGCGCGGCAGTGTTTCATCAACAGCTACGTGTTCGCACAGTCCGATGCGGAAATTGAACACGTTCAAGCATTACGTGACGCACTGATTGCGGCGCTCGGGTCCGGAGCCGCAATTCCAGTTTTATCGCTCGTGACCGTCGCGGCCTACATTCCACTCTACACTTTGCCCGGCGCCGGCTCGCTGCTTGATCGGCCGTGGCCGGATGCAGTGAACGCCGTGCTGGAGCAGCAGATTCGAGCCCCGCTCGAGGAGCAACTATTGCGCACCTCGATACCGGCGCTGACTGCTATTAAAGATGACGTATCGATACAAGTTCGTGATCAATATGAAGAAAATCCTTATCCGCAATGGGTCAAGGCAGAGCCGATCGGCAATCCTGAAACAGTTGACGCGCTCATGCGCCAAGAGTTTCCGCTATCGCGCTTTGTCGAATTCCACAGTAGCGGCGACGTCGACATTCTGGTCGCCGGCTGCGGAACCGGTCAGCATCCAGTCCAAACGGCGAGAAGATTCATTGATGCACAGGTTCTCGCCATCGATCTCAGTCTGACGAGTCTGTGCTATGCACAAAGACAGACGCGAACACTCGGCTTGCATAATATCCATTACGCCCAGGCCGACATCATGAACCTGTCATCGATTGGACGTACGTTCGACATCATCGAAAGTGCCGGCGTATTGCACCATCTCGCCGATCCATTCGCCGGCTGGCGTGTGCTACTGTCGATTCTTCGGCCTCGCGGTTTAATGCGGCTAGGCTTTTATAGCGATATCGCGCGGCGAGACATCGTGGCGGCGCGCGACTTTATTACGGCGCGGGGCTATCGCCCCACTACGGATGACATACGCCGATGTCGGCAGGACATTTGCAATTACGACGACAGGACGCCGCTCAAGAATGTTACCGCGTTCCCGGATTTCTTTAGTATCAATGAATGCCGCGACCTCCTGTTTCATGTTCAGGAGCATCGCATGACCATTCCGCAGATCGCTGCGTTCATAGCCGAGAATAATCTTCAGTTTATAGGCTTCGATACTGATCTGCAGACCAAACGGAATTACATACGACAATTCCCCGCCGATGTCGCTATGACGGATCTGGCGCACTGGCACCGTTTCGAGATCGACAATCCGCGCACCTTCATCGGCATGTACCAGTTCTGGGTACAGAGAAAATAGCGTAGGCGGCAAACACTTTGAACATGCGCATTGGCGCCGCCAGCTATTCCGACCCGCGTGAGATTAAGAGGCAGTTGTCTAATATTGGCGCATGACGGACAATCGCGGCACCGCAAAAATTTGTCCGCTGTCGGACTAACAGCGGGTGTTGATGGGTGTAGAATTATAAAATACAAACTAAAATTGTGGCGACCCCGGCTGGATTCGAACCAGCGACCCCCAGCTTAGAAGGCTGGTGCTCTATCCGGCTGAGCTACGGGGTCAAGCAAGGCTCAGGTTTACCCGCGTGGGGGGCCCATTGAAAGGCGCGTGCGGTAGTTTGCCCAGCTAACCTCGCTCCATGCCAGTTCGATCTGATATTTGTAGATAAAAGAATGGCTTAGGAATAATTGTTGGAGTAGTTAATCTGATTTATGAGGATACGGACTCAGGTTGCTGAGAGAACGCATCGATACCGTTTCAGTCTGGCCGCGGGCGCGCAGGCGCGCAGGCGTCGTCATCGATTGATCGGATAGTTCGGCCACGTCCTCGACACCATCGCGGGCTGAACTAATAGTGCCCCTCGCTACACTCATGGTGGCGCCCTGCCGCCATACCGGAGGTCCTCCGATGCTCACGTTTGTCCGCGCCGGCCTTGTCGCCGCGCTTATCGGCCTTGCTGGTTTTCCGGCTTTTGCCGCGGAAAAGGCCTTTGATCGCAAGGAACTCGGTGACGCAGCGATCAAGCTTGAGGCCCAGATCAAAAGCGATGCTGGCTCGGTGACCAAGTCGGTATCGGCGCTGCGGCAAGAAGCGACGGCCGCCTTCCAGAAGAACGATTTCCGCACCGGCATGACGGTGCTCGGCCAGATCGTCGCCGCGGCGCCTGACGATGCCGCAAGCTGGCTGCGGCTGTCGCGCGCTGTGCTGCAAATCAAGCCGCGCGACGACCGCGAAAAATTCCTACTGCTCGATCGCGCCACCACATCCGCCTATATCGCCTACAGCCGAGCCAGCGACCGTAATCTGGAAGCCGAAAGCCTCACGGTGCTTGGCAAGACCTTTGCCGACCGGAAGCAATGGCGCGACGCGCTCGACTCGCTTCGCCTGTCGCTCGATTTGCGCGAGTCCGCCGACTTGCGCGGCCAATATGAACGGCTGCGCGTCGAGCATGGCTTCCGCTATCTCGATTATACGATCGATACCGACTCGGTTTCACCACGCGCGTGTTTCCAGTTTTCGGAAAACCTGCCGGGCCGGCGCACCGACTTCTCGCCTTTCGTGGCCGTTGCCGGCGTCGACAAACCGGCGATCTCCGCCAACGACAAGCAGCTCTGCGTGGAAGGGCTCAAACACGGCGATCGCTACCAGATCACGCTGCGCGCCGGACTGCCGTCGGTGGTGCGCGAGACCTTGGCGAAATCGGCCGAGTTCACCATTTTCGTGCGCGACCGCAAGCCTTTCGCGCGCTTTTCCGGCAAGGCCTATGTGCTGCCGCGCACCGGCCAGCGCGGCATTCCGCTGCTCAGCGTCAACACCGGGACAGTCGCGCTTGCGGTCTACCACATCGGCGACCGCAACCTGATCGAGACCGTGCTCGGCTATGATTTCCAGCGCAATTTAAGCCGCAACGATGCCGAGCGCATTGAGAGCGAGAAGGGCGCCAAAGTATGGAGTGGCGAACTCACGGTCGAGCAGAAGCTCAACACCGAAGTCACCACCGCGTTTCCGGTCGACGAGGCGCTGAAAGATCTGGGTCCAGGTGTCTATGCCATGACGGCGGCGCCGAAAGAGGTCGTGTCCGACGACTACGATCAACTCGCCACCCAATGGTTCATCGTCTCGGATCTGGGGCTCACCGCCTATAGCGGCCAGGACGGCGTCGATGTCTTCATCCATTCGTTGGCCACCGCCGCGCCAAGTTCGTCGATTAGCGTTCGGCTGGTCGCGCGTAACAACGAAGTGCTGGCGGTCAAGCCGACCGACCGCAACGGCTTCGTGCATTTCGAGGCGGGTCTGGCGCGTGGCGAGGGTGGCTTGAGCCCAGCCGCGGTAGTCGCCAGCGACAAGACCGACTACGCGTTTCTCAGTCTGAAATCGCCGGCTTTCGATCTGTCCGATCGCGGCGTTGGCGGTCGCCAGGTGCCGGCCGGTCTCGATGCCTTTGTCTATACCGAGCGCGGTGTTTACCGCACCGGCGAATCCGTCGAGATAACGGTGCTGCTGCGCGACGCGCATGGCACAGCCGCTGCATCCGTACCGCTTACGTTGGTAGTGGAGCGTCCGGATGGCGTCGAATATCGCCGGGCTCTCGTACCCGATCAGGGCCTCGGTGGCCGCTCGCTGCATGTGCCGATCGTCTCATCGGCTTCGACCGGCACTTGGCGAGTACGCGCCTTCACCGATCCCAAGCGGCCGGCTATTGGCGAAACCACCTTCATGGTCGAGGACTATGTCGCCGACCGCATCGAATTCGATTTGACTTCGGCGGCAAAGATCATCTCGCGCAGTTCGCCAACGCAGGTCAGCGTCGATGGACATTTTCTCTATGGTGCACCGGCATCCAACCTCGATCTCTCCGGCCAGGTGACGATCTCTGCCGCCAAGGAGCGTCCGGGCTTTGCCGGTTATTCTTTTGGACTGGCGGATGACGAAGTGACGGCGGTTCGTCAGGAACTCGACGACGTGCCGAACACCGACGCTGCCGGCAAGGCGAGTTTCCCGATCAATCTTGATAAAATTCCAGTCACCTCGCGTCCCCTCGAAGCCAATATCACCCTGAGCATGGCGGAATCCGGCGGCCGCGCGGTCGAGCGCAAACTCACGCTGCCGATTGCGCCGGACGCGGCGATGATCGGCATCAAGCCGGCCTTCTCCGGCCGCTCGCTCGCCGACGGCGCCAATGCGGATTTTGACATCGTGATGGCCGGGCCGGATGGCAAGGCGATCGCGAGCAGTGGCTTGAAATATGAGCTGCTCAAGGTCGAGAGCCGCTATCAATGGTACCGCCAGAATAACCAATGGGAGTTCGAGCCAGTCAAGCGCACCGAGCGTGTCAGCAATGGCAATGTCGATGTTACCGCCGACAAGCCGGCGCGATTGTCGCTGCCGGTGAAGTGGGGCCGTTATCGCCTCGAAGTGTCAACGGCCGATCCGAACGGGCCGGTTACGTCGCTCACATTCGACGCCGGCTTCTACGCGGAATCGAGCGCCGACACGCCCGATCTGCTCGAGGTCGCACTCGACAAAACCGATTACAAATCAGGCGACAGCCTGAATGTCGCGGTGACGGCTGCCAGTGCCGGCCGGCTTTCCATAAATGTGTTCACGGACAAACTGGTCGCCAGTCAATCGCAGGATATCAAAGCCGGCACCTCTCAAATCAAAATGAGCGTCGGCAAGGATTGGGGCACCGGTGCTTATCTGGTCGCGACCTTACGCCGCCCTCTGGATGCGCCGGCGCAACGCATGCCGGGGCGCGCCATCGGCGTGCAGTGGTTCTCGATCGATCGCAGCGCACGCACGCTCGCGCTCGACATGAAATTGCCGGCGACGCTGCGGCCGAATTCCGCGCTCAGTATTTCCCTCAAAATCAACGGTTTAGCCGGGGGCGAAGAGGCGCGCATCGTGGTGGCCGCCGTCGACGTCGGCATTCTCAACCTCACCAATTATAAGCCGCCGGCGCCTGACGAGTATTATCTCGGCCAGCGGCGGCTGACCGCCGAAGTGCGCGATCTCTACGGCCAGTTGATCGACGGCATGCAAGGCACCCGCGGACAGATCCGATCCGGCGGCGATGCCGGCGCGGAATTGAGCGGCTCGCCGCCGACGCAGGCGCCGCTCGCTCTTTATTCCGGCATCGTGCGGGTGAATGCCGATGGCACCGCGCAGATCAACTTCGATATTCCGGCCTTTGCCGGCAGCGTACGCGTGATGGCGGTGGCCTGGAGCAAAGACAAAGTCGGCAAGGCATCCGGCGATGTGGTGGTGCGCGACAATGTCGTGCTCACGGCGACGCTACCGCGTTTTCTGCGCACCGGCGACAGCGGCAATGTCCAGCTTGAGCTGGACAATGTCGAAGGCGCCGCCGGCGATTACAACATAGTGGTCAGCATCGATGGCGCGGCAAAATTCGATAGCGACAAGCCACAGGTGCTAAAGCTTGCCGCCAAGCAGCGCGATAGGGTTTCGATACCGGTATCGGCTGCTGGCTCCGGGCCGAGTACGGTTAAGGTCAACGTAAGCGGGCCGAACGGTTTTGCGCTTGAACGCACTTACGCGCTCGATGTGCGCCCGGCCACTCAAATCCTTACGCGGCGCACGATACGCGCACTCGCCAACGGCGAGACGTTCACGCTGTCGAAAGATCTGTTCGCCGATTTCGTGCCCGGAACCGGTCGCGTCGGGCTGTCGGTCGCGGTCTCGACCTCGCTCGACATCGCCACCCTGCTTAATGAACTCGACCGTTATCCGTTCGGTTGTTCTGAGCAGATCACCAGCCGCGCGGTCGCGATGCTCTACGTCAACGAGTTGGCTGCACAGGCGCGCCTCTCGCTCGACGGCGATATCGATGCGCGCATCAAGGACGCCATCGCGCGGCTGCTCGCGCGTCAGGGCTCTAACGGTTCGTTCGGCCTATGGTCGGTCGGCGGCGACGACGCCTGGCTCGATGCCTATGTCACCGACTTCCTGACTCGCGCGCGCGAGCGGAAATTCGAGGTGCCGGCGGCGGCTTTTACGCTGGCGCTCGACCGGCTGCGCAATTTCGTAGCGTCAGCGCCGGAGCCGGGCAAAACCGGTGGTCGCGAACTTGCCTATGCGCTCTATGTGCTGGCGCGAAATGGCGCGGCGCCGGTCGGCGACTTGCGTTACATCGCTGACGTCAAGCTTGGCGAAATCGCAACGCCGATCGGTAAGGCGCAGATCGGCGCGGCGCTTGGCATGCTTGGCGACAAGACTCGCAGCGATCAGGTTTATCTGGCGGCGCTCGACTCGATCGCGCCGCAGCCCAAGCTCGATACCGGCCGTGCCGATTTCGGCTCGGCCTTGCGCGATTCCGCCGCGCTGGTGACGCTCGCTTCGGAAGGCGGCGCGCCGCAGAAAACCATTGATGGCGCGATCGGGCGCGTTGATGCCGCGCGCTCGCTGTCAGCCGCGACCTCGACCCAGGAGGACGCTTGGCTGGTGTTGGCCGCGCGCTCGCTGGCCAAGCAGACCAGCGCTATCTCGCTCGATGTCGCCGGTGAAACCCGCAAAGGGGCGCTCTATCGCAACCTGCGCGCAGAAGATCTCATAGCGGCGCTGGCGGTGCGCAACCAAGGTGAAGGCAATGTGCAGATGGTGGTGTCGGTGAGCGGTGCGCCGCTGATGCCGGAGCCCGCGGCTGAACGCGGCTTCAAGATCGAGCGCGGCTACTACACGCTGAGCGGTGAGTCCGCTGATCCGGCCAAGGCCAAGCAGAACCAGCGCTTCGTGGTGGTCCTGAAGATGACCGAACCACAGCCGCAATTCGGCCGCGTCATGGTCGCCGACTATCTGCCCGCCGGTTTTGAGATCGACAATCCGAAGTTGGTCTCATCGGGCGAGACCGGCACGTTGTCCTGGATCGAAGATGCGGCCGAGCCCGTGCATACCGAATTCCGCGATGACCGTTTCACCGCGGCATTCGAGCGCAAGCAGGACGACCCCGCGGTATTCACGGTGGCTTATGTGGTTCGTGCGGTGTCGCCCGGCCGCTACGTGCTGCCGCAAGCGATCGTCGAGGACATGTATCGCCCGGACCGTTTCGGACGCACTGCCACCGGCACGATTGAGATCACGGCGAAATGAAACGCTGGCGTATCATCGCCTTGGGATTTACCGGCGCCGCGGCGGTGGCCGTACTTGGCGCGGGCGCTTGGGTGTACTCGCTTGGACCCGCGCCGCTCGCCAAGGATATGGAATATTCGCATGTTGTGCTTGACCGCGAGGGGCGCCTATTGCGCGCCTATGCTACCGGTGAGGGCCGTTGGCGGTTGCCAGCGACGGAAAAGGATGTCGATCCACGCTTCGTCAAGCTTCTCTTCGGTTATGAAGATAAGCGCTTCCGTAGCCATCACGGCGTCGACCCG
>Ga0207158_1193_pt1 | contig 13552 bp, 14 predicted proteins | sample Alteio_BWMinHeat_22_FD_153512 | JGI IMG/M metagenome (GOLD analysis project Ga0207158, IMG submission 153512) | Enriched cells from forest soil in Barre Woods Harvard Forest LTER site, Petersham, Massachusetts, United States -... | ecosystem: Environmental > Terrestrial > Soil > Temperate forest >... | reverse complement strand
TGCGGCCGTCTTCCTCGCGGTCGTCGGGAGGCCAGTAGGTGCCGCCGACGATCGGTTTGCCGTCGGAGGTGAGGAACATCGACAAGGGCCAACCGCCGGTTTGGCCGAGGGAGTTGAGCGCGGTCATATAGATCTGGTCGATGTCGGGCCGTTCCTCGCGGTCCACTTTGATGCAAATGAACGATTTGTTGAGGATCTTGGCGACGTCCTCGTTTTCGAAGGACTCCTTCTCCATTACGTGGCACCAGTGGCAGGAGCTGTAGCCGATGGAGAGGAAGACGAGCTTGCCGTCTTTCTTGGCTTGCTCGAAAGCCTCCGCGCTCCACGGATACCAATCAACCGGGTTATGCGCGTGCTGGAGCAAATAGGGGCTGCTCTCGCGAGCGAGCTTGTTGGTGTGTTTGGGTTTCTCGTCCTTGGCGGGCTTGTCGTCGGCGCGGGCCAGACACGGTGCCAACGCAAGGAGAGCGAGACATGCCCACCCGTGGAAAGGACGCATGATGATTCCTTTGAATAAAGAGGGAATTGCAAATTGCAATCCTGCTAAGGAACCGACACTTTCACCGTTGCCGGCAGCAGGCATTTCTTGTCGGTGCATGCCTGGAGCTTCACGGTCAATTCCAACGGACCAGTGTCGTCCTTGGCACGTTGCACGGTCAGCTTCAATTCGGCGGCGCCTTCATAGACTTTGTAGTTGCCGGTGGTCGCGTCCTTGATTTCCTTGCCCTCGGGGTATTCCACCTTGAAGGTTGCGGGCTTGGTCTTGCCGGCGAATTTCACTTCGACTGGGACGCCGGGGAAGTCCTTCGGAATGGGATTAGCGTAGAGGTGCCAACCGTCCTCGATGGTCAGCTTCAGGGTCACGACCTGCTTGCCGTCGGCGTCGGGTTTTTCCGCGGTGGGTGCGATTTTGACCACGGAATCGGACTTGGCCGCTTGGGCGGCTACTGGGCCGGCGGCCAAGGTCAGAGCCGCGAAGGCGGCGGCGAGGACAAGGGTGGTTCGGGATAGGCTCATGGCGGAAATCTCCGATGATCTAGGGTAGGGGCCGCGCGGCGGGTTGCGCGGGTAAGAGTTACTATCTCCGGTGGGGGGCACGCCGCCAAGGGGAAAACGGAGAGTGGGTCACGCACTGCTGCGAGGACTGCGCGTCGCGGCTAAACTGGTTACGCCTTCTGTAACTCCTCCATCACCAGTTGCTGGACGACTTCGGTCTTGGCCATGCCCTTGGTTTCGCGCATGACGGCGCCTTTGATGGCGTCGGCGGCTTTGGTTTTGCCTTTCTTGAAATCGGCGACGGCTTTCGGATTGGCGGCGATGGCTTTGAGGACGATCTCACGCAGCTGGTTTGCGTCGCCGACGACTTTGAAGCCGAGCTTGGCGATGGCGTCCTTGGCGGAGAGGCCGTCGCTGACGATCAGGGCGTAGACCTCGCGGGAGCGCTGTTTGTTCAGCTCCATCGCGGTCACTTCCTTGATGAAGTCGGCCAGGCCGGCGGGTTGAAGCGAGAAATCGGCGACGGTGAGTTTGCGCTCATTGAGCGTTTGCAGCACTTCGTTGGTGGACCAGTTGCACACGGCCTTCGCGTCGCCGCAGAGCTTGGCCGATTCCTCGAAGTAGCGGACGAAGGCACGGCCCTGGTGGGTGAGCACGCCGGCGTCGTACTCGGAAAGGCTGTAGTCCTTCTGAAGGCGTTCGCGCTGCGCGGCGGGCAGTTCGCCGAGGTTGGCGCGCGTGCGCTCGATCCAATCTGCGTTGACTACAATCGGGACAAGATCCGGCTCGGGGAAGTAGCGGTAGTCGGAGGCTTCTTCTTTGCGCCGCTGAACCTTGGTCACGCCTTTGGCATCGTCCCAACCGGCGGTGGCCTTGGATACCTCGCCGAGTTTCTTGCCGTCCTTCAGGAATTGCTCATACTGCCGATGGGCTTCATATTTCATTGCGCGTTCGACGGCGCGGAAGCTGTTCAGGTTTTTCACTTCCACAATAGGCGTGGCGGCGTACGTGCCGTCGGGTTGCGGGATGTGGATGTTCACGTTGGCGTCGCAACGCAGACTGCCTTCTTGCATCTCACAATCGGAGACTTCCAGTTCCCGCAGCAGCAGGCGAATCTCCTCCAGATACGCCTTGGCTTCCTCCGGGCTGCTCATGTCGGGTTGGCTGACGATTTCGAGGAGCGGAGTGCCGGCGCGGTTGAGGTCCACACGGCTGTCGTGGCCGCCGCCGCTTTCGTCGTGCATCGACTTGCCGGCGTCTTCCTCCAGGTGGGCGCGGATGATGCCGATCTTCTTGTCGCCGTGGGGTGATTCGATCTCGAGCCATCCGTCGTGGCTGAATGGCAGGTCGTACTGGCTGATCTGATAGTTCTTGGGGAGGTCAGGATAGTAGTAATTCTTGCGGTCCCACTTGGTGAAACCCGCGATTTGGCAGTTCAGTGCGAGCGCCGCCTTGAGGGCGAGGTCGAAGGCGCGGCGGTTCATGACGGGCAGCACGCCGGGCATGCCGATGCAGACGGGGCAGGTCGCCGAGTTGGGCGGCAGGCCGAACTTGGTGCTGCACGCGCAGAAGAGCTTCGTTTGCGTCAAGAGCTGGACGTGGACTTCCAGGCCGATGACGGTGCGATAGGGGAGATCGGCCATGACGAATATCCCAAACGATGGAAAATGCGAATCACGAAAGGACGAAAGAACGAAAATACAAAGAGAAGGTCAAGCACATACCTTGCGATGGTGTGTCCCTTCCTGAAGGGTTTACCATGCGCTATTCTTCCTTGTCCTTGTCGTTCGAATGGAGCCAGGTCACCTTGCCGCTTTCCAAGGAGTAGATGCCGGTGACGATAGTGATGCGTTTGCTCGCTACAAAGTCCTTAAGTATGGCGCTCTTGGTGGCGAGCACCGTGGCGCTATGTTGGATGTTGGCCTTGGTGGCGGAAATTAGTGCCTCGTTCTTGTCCTTGGGCAGGTCCTTGCCGACGTCGACCAGCTTGATGAGTTCGCCGAGGTCACCGGGCAGCTTTTTTCCGCTCAGGGCCGCTTTGATGGCGCCGCACTCCTCATGACCGAGGACGACGACCAATGGGGACTTGAGTTCCGTGACGGCATATTCGATGGAGCCGATGATTGCCGGGTCCGTGACGTTGCCGGCGACGCGGATCACGAAGATATCGCCCAAGCCTTGATCGAATATGTGCTCGGGCGCGAGGCGCGAATCGGAGCAGGTGAGGATGACGGCGAAGGGGCGCTGACCCTTGGCGAGTTCTTTGCGCCGTTGCTCGCCAACCTCCTTGGCGGTCGGTTTGTCGGCGACGAACCGGGCGTTGCCTTCCTTGAGACGTTCGAGGGCTTTTTCGGGGGTAGGGGCGGATTCTTGGGCAAGGAGAATGGAAGTCCAGAAGAACGCGATCAGAACCAAACCAAGCATACGAGCAGCCTTGAAAGCCAACATAGTTTTCCTGCTTTCAAAAGAAATGTGCTGTGTGTTGCAGAACGGATCAAGTCCGTTGCAGGGTTCCCCAGATTTCAACCAGGGGCCGGCCACCCGTCTGTTGGCGCGCCCGTTGCACTTCTTCATCGGTGACGTGGACTTTCGCCCACGCGGAGAGCAATTCCTTATAGAGATCGGTGGGCAGAAAATGACCGAGAGACTGGCCGGAAAGGTCACAGAACTCGATCTGACCGTTCAGGCCGTTGAGCTTGGCGCGGACTAAATCATCGATCATCACTTTTGTCATGGAGGTTCTCTCTCAAAGCGCGAAGCGAATGAACCGCAAGTATTCTACAGCTTCGGCCGCCTCATATGCCAGTCCGTCGCCCTCTCGTACATGCGGGCGATAATCTCGCTTCACGGTCGGCGTCCCCAAAGCCAGACGTCAGATACGAGAACCGTTCGGTCCGGTTCGGACACCTTGAAGTTCACCGCTAACGGCGGACAAATCAGAATTCGCATGTCCACATGGCGGGACTCCCCTTGGGATTGCGGGTCGGTCTTGAGGAGAGCATCAATGAGGTCAGCGGCGGCGGCAAGAGCGTTTCGATCCGCCGCGTTGATCCAGAGTTGGGCCAATTCCTGTTGGGCCGCCGGCCTCCAAAGGACGGTGTAGTTCATTTTCGGCCCAGGCGTTGCCAGATTTCGGCCAAAGTGCAACCGCCCGGTTCGTCCATGTGCCGACGCAACTCTTCCTCGGTGAAGGGACACGAGTCCGAGGCGTACAACAGTTTCTTGTATATCTCCTCGGGGAGAAAATGCCCGAGTGTTCGGCCCGAGATGTCGCAGAAAACGATCTCTGCATTCAGTCCGTTGAGCTTGGATTGCAATGTCTCGTCCACGGTAACTTTAGTCATCGCAAACACCTCATTGGAAGGGCCTGCTGGGAGTCCCAAGCCGAAGTCGATTATACCAAACCAGGGACTTCACCCGCTATTCATTACACGTTCGCCCGCTTCGTGTGCCACTCCGTTGCCTTCTCGTACATGCGGGCGACGCGCAGTAGTTTCTCTTCCTCGAACGCCGGGCTTTGGATTTGCAGACCGATCGGCAGGCCCGACTTCGTGAAGCCGCAGGGGATGCTGATGCCGGCGATGCCGGCGAGGTTGCAACTGATCGTGTAGATGTCGGAGAGGTACATCTCGAGAGGGTTGTCGGTTTTTTCGCCGATCTTGAACGCGGGCGTCGGCGAGGTGGGGCCCATGACCACATCGCACTCGCCGAACGCCTTATCGAAATCATCCTTGATGAGCCGGCGGACTTTGAGTGCTTTGAGGTAGTAGGCGTCCTTGTATCCGCTGGAAAGCGCGTAGGTGCCGAGCATGATGCGGCGCTGCACTTCCTTGCCGAAACCCTCGGCACGCGACCGGCAATACATGTCGATCATGTTGTCGTACGTCTTGGCGCGGTGGCCGAAGTGGACGCCGTCGTAGCGGGCCAGGTTGCTCGAGGCCTCGGCGGTGGCCACGAGATAGTAGACGGCGATGGCGTGCGGGCTATTGGGTAACGTGATTTCCTTCACCGTGGCGCCGAGCTTCTCGTAGACCTTGAGCGCGGCGCGGATGGCCTGCTCCACCTCGGAATCGAGGCCCTTGGTGAAATACTCCTTGGCGACGCCGATGGTCAACGGTTTGACGGGATGTTCGACCGACTTGGTGTATGCGGGCACGGGCTGATCGACACTGGTGCTGTCGAGCGGATCGTAGCCGGCGATGACTTCGAGCAATAAAGCTGCGTCGGCGACGGTGTGGCTGAACGGGCCGATCTGGTCGAGCGAGCTGGCGAAGGCGATGAGGCCGTAGCGCGAAACCCGGCCGTAGCTTGGTTTCAGGCCGACAATGCCGCACAGGCTGGCCGGCTGGCGGATGGAGCCGCCGGTGTCGGTGCCGAGCGCGAGCGGCGCTTCGCAGGCCGCGACCGCCGCGGCCGAGCCGCCGCTAGAGCCGCCGGGGATGCGCTCGAGGTCCCACGGATTGCGCGTCGTCTGGTAGGCGCTGTTTTCCGTGGAGGAGCCCATCGCGAACTCATCCATGTTGGTTTTGCCGATGAGGATCGCATCGGCGTTTTTGAGACGAGAGATAACCGTAGCGTTATACGGCGGCACGAAGTTCCGAAGGATTTTGCTGCCGCAGGTCGTGGGCTGACCCGCGATGCAGAGCACATCCTTGACGGCGAAGGGAATGCCGGCGAGCGGGCCAAGTTTCTCTCCGCGTTTCCGTTTGGCATCGATCGCGCGGGCTTGTTCGAGCGCGAATTCCTCGTCGACGCGCAGAAACGCTTTGACCTTCGGTTCGCGCTGACGGATGGCTTTGAGGAACTCAGTGGTGACGGTTTCGGCAGTGGCGTCGCCCTGCGAAAGGAGTTGGAGCAACTCGGCGGCGGTGCGTTCGATCATGGGAATAGCCTTTAGCTATTAGCTTATAGCTATCAGCGAGAAGCAGGCTAGTGCTCGGAGAGGGAAGAAGGCGGTTGATCGTCGCAGCTCACTCCAGAACGGCGGGCACGCCATAGAAGTCGCCACGCCGGTCCGGTGCGTTGGCCAGGGCGGCATCGACAGGCAGTGACGGCCGGGGTTCATCCTCGCGAAAGACGTTGTGGACAGGTAGAGCATGATTGAGCGGCTCGACGCCGTCGGTATTGACCTGCTGCAATTGGGTGACGTAATCGACGATGGCGGCGAGTTGCTTCGTCATGATCGCCAGGTCCACGTCGCTCAATTGCAGGCGGGCGAGTTTGGCGACCCAGCGAACCTCGTCGGGGGTGAGGGACATGGGAATCGCTCCCGCGCTCCGCTCCGAAGACTGCGCGTCGCGGCTAAACAGATTCGAAAACTGCGCGTCGCGGCTAAACTACATCGATGGCATTTGGAACGGTTTGCGCTTTTGCGGGCGTTGGACGCGGCCGCTGCGAATGCACTGGACGCAGATCCTCGCCTTCTGAACCGCGCCATTGAGGACAACCTGGATACTCTGAAGGTTCGGCTTGAACGTGCGGCGGCTGATGCCGGTGGGCTTGCGGCCGACGCCGCCCAGGTATTTCGCCTTGCCGCGCCGGGTATATTGATTGCCGCGCACTGGTTTCTTGCCGCAAATGGCACATTCACTGCCCATGATCGGATTCTCCAGCGATTGATCTATTGGGCGTTTGTCGGAAGTGTCCAATATAGCGTGAACGCGCGGGATGACAAGCGGAGACGACGAAGCCCACGGGTCGGGCAACCCGTGGGCTTCGACGGGGCATCGATTATTCAACGTCCAGGTTGCCGAGGTAATTGTCGAACGCCTGGCGTTGCAGGTGCTCCTGGTCCTGGAGCTTCTTGATCGTGGCTTGCATTTCCTCGATCTCGCCTTCCTGCTTTTCGAACTTTTCCAGGTACTTCTTGAAGATTGGCGACGACTGCGGCAGCTCCTTCATGTTGGCCCGCAGCCGCGCCTGATCGTCGGTGATGTCCTTCAACTGCTTCTGTACTTGGCCCAGGTCCTGCTGCGTTTTCGCCCAGGTGGTGCGCAGTTCGATGGCCCGCTGAAGCGCGGCCTTTACTTTGGCGCTGGTGACCGACTCGCTCAGGAAAACGCGCATTGTCTGATCGTCGCTGTTCGAGAGCTGGACCGTGGAGATTACGTCGCGTTCCTCGGCCACGCTTAGGTCGGCGGTCTTGCCGGCAGGGACCTTGACCTCGAAGCGATAGACGTCGCGGGCCTGTTCGCTCGGCTTCTGCGCGCTGACCAGATGGAACTCGGGGCGGTACGGATGCTCGACGATGAGCAGCCTGTCGGTCTGGGAGCGGTTCTTGGCCTTATACGTTTTGGCCTCGTGCACCAGCGTCGTGGTGTAGAGGATGCCCTTATTCACCTTGACCTTGGTGAGCTTGCCATTGTTTTCCGCGTTAATCGGCTCGACTTCGGTGCCAAGGTCGATGGCGTAGCTGAGCAGGCGCTCCTCATTGGGTTGCAGGTCAAGAATGCGCGAGTCACCCGCGTAGGTGTTGTTCTCGAACACGGTGATCGGCCCCTGCATGAGATTCATACCGGAGCTGTTCTTGAACTTGAGGCCAAGGAGCGGAAACTTGGCGTGCGTTCCTTGGTTGTAGATGCTGACCTTCGTCCCCTCGATGTCCTTGGTGATGATGGGGAGCATGGCCGACTTCTGGCGAGCGAGGTTGACGGGATGCTCGATCTTATACTGGAAGAAGTCGCCGAGTTTAGCGGCGCTCGCCGCGGAATTCACGCCCTGCTTGATGTCGAGTTCCCTGGCAGCGACAGCCTGCCCGTTCCCCGCGCCTGCGCCGAAGCCGCCTCTCGGGCCACCCGCTCCAGCCGGCATTTTCGGCGCGGGTGCATCCTTCATCTTCTTGAATTCGTCCCGGTCCGCGCTCTTCGAATCGGCAACAGCGCCAGTGCGATCGTCCATGCCGCCTTCGTAGGTGCGCGGAGTCAACGAAGCGAACAGTTCCGGCACGACTACCGGCCGCGGAACGTACAGCGGCTGATACAGGTCCATCTGGAACGAGATCGGCCGGCCCGAGATCAAGGCCATGCGCACGTCCTTCCAGTCCTCGTCGGTCGGGTTTTCAACAACCGCCCAGCCTTGCAAGTACGGTTTGCCGTCCTCCTTTAGCACCAGCCGGTAACTCGTCTTCCAAATCGGGCTTTCGACGACGTAGCCGACGCGCACGGGCCGTTTGCCTTCGCCCATAAAGCTAAGGGTGACGGCTTTCTTCTGTGTGTCGTGCGATAGCGATAGCACGTCGAGCGCTTTGCGGAATTCGGTTTCCATGACGGGATTCAGGAAGCGCAGGCGTTGCACGTCGTTTAACTTGACGCTGCGCAGGCCTTCGGCGCACCACATGTTGAGGACTTCGGTTTCGATGACCGCGTCCTTGCCGGCGGGCTGCCTTTGCTTTTCAACGCCGACGACGGTGCCGGTGAGCGTGCCGGGCTGGTTGGCGGCTTGCTGCTGAACGACTTCGACCTTTTCGCCGCGCGATTGATTAAGGATCTGTCCGAACGTGGGATTACTTGTGAGGTCCAACGCGAAGCTCTTCAACGTCTTGTCAATGGGGTCATGGCTCTCGTAGGAGACGGCGTCGATGTGCCCGCCGCCCATGTCTTGGAGGACCATGCTCTTGAGAAGATCGTTGATGTCGGTGACGGGGAACGTCAGATCAACGCGGACGTTGCCGTCGATTTCGCCTTCGCGCTGGAAGTAACCGACGCCGCTGCTGAAGAGAGAGCAGCCGGTGATCGGCAGCTGCGTGGTCGAGCGCGACGCCGCGACCTCGACTTTGGGCGGATCGGTCTTGCCCGGTTCCGCCGAGGTAAATGCCGCGACCAACAGGGCCGTGAGCAGGGCCGATCCTGCCACGCCGGCGAACGAAGCCAGCCAAATAGTACGACGCATCGTGAAAACCTCCAATGAGCGCGAGTAGGCGGGCCGGGTTGCCGGCCCGAGGGCCAAGAGTATACGCGAGGGGAAGACATTCTCACTATAGAAGACGAGATAGAGAAGGATTTCGTTTTACACGGGGGCAACTACAGCACGCGATCACCTAAGGAATCCAGGATTATCCGAAGAATCGATCCCGAATCCGGAAGATGTGGGCATGTTTGCTATTCTGTGGTTGTTCATCATTTGGATATGTATCGGATTTCGTGTATTCAATTGCGGATTGACTCATGCGAGTTCTGGTTACCGGCGCCAGCGGGCAACTCGGCGGCTATTTGCTGCGTGAATTGGCGGCGCGCAACGTCGAGACCGTCGCTTGGAGCGGTTCGCGGCGCGGTTCGCTCTTTGGCGCGGATCTCCGGCCCGTGGACTTGGCCGATCGTAATGCTGTCGCCGCTGCTTTTCGCCAGGCGCGTCCGGATGTTGTCATTCACGCCGGGGCGCTGGCGCGTGTCGCGGATTGTTTTCGCGAACCGGAACGTGCCCGTCTCGTTAATTCCCAAGGCAGTGCATGGATTACGGAGCTGGCTGCGGAGACAGAGGTACGGTTGCTTCATATCTCCACCGATCTGATCTTCGACGGTGAGCGCGGCAACTACCGTGAGGACGATGCGCCCGCGCCGCTTTCGGTTTATGGCCGCACCAAGGCCGACGCGGAAACCGCGGTGCGATCCGCGCCGCGCACCTTGGTGGTACGCATGAGTCTGCTTTTCGGTACTTCTGTCGTCGGCCGGCCGACGTTCTTTGATGAACAGGTGACGGCGGCGCGAAATGGCAAGCCGATTGCGCTCTTCGCCGATGAATGGCGGACGCCGTTGAGTTTGAAGACGGCGGCGTCGGCACTTGTCGCGCTGGCACAATCTAAGGAAGCGGGAATCCTTCATCTGGGCGGTCCGGAGAGGATGAGTCGGTTGGAGATGGGGGAGCGGTTGGCGGCATTTCTGGGCGTCTGCCCATCGTTCATTCGTGCGGTTCGGCGAGGTGAGGCCCCATCGGAAGAGGCCCGGCCACGCGACACGTCCCTCGATTCCTCAGGTTGGCGGGCGTTGTACCCGGATCATCCTTGGCCGTCGTGGGAGGCGGCGCTCGCGGAATTCTTCGATTCATCTTGTTAAATGGACGATAGTTAAGACGATCCGCTGCCCGCGGAATCGGCGAGGTCGTTCCTTTTAGGATTCAGGGCGAGATTTGGCCCGGACCGCGTCCGTACAATACGGTATGGTCCACCGTGGTCCTGTCCGGGAGAATCCGACCGAAATGGAACAAATAAACTCCAAATCACGCAGTTCGAGCCACCGGCGTTACGCTGTCGCGCTCATGTTGGGAACGGCGCTGTCGGCGTTGGGACCGGCCACGGCGTCTGCGGCCGAAGCGTCGCCGCCGACGTTGCGTGCAGTCAATGACCTGAGCCGCTATTGCACCACGTGCTGGCGCAACGCCCGGTTACCGGCCGATTGCTGGTCCGACTGCACCCAAGAGGTCTTCATTCGGCTGCTCGAGCGCGTGCCGCAGGGATCTTGGGACCTGGTCCTGAAGACCGAAGGAGACGAACGGCGTGAATTCGTTCGGGCCATTGACACGATCAAGAAGCGCGTTCAGCGCGGTCGGACCTGGGCCTCGGGTCCTCTCGACGAGGTTGCGGATCGGCGCGACTCGCACGACCGCAAGCTGGACTCCGAGCGCGACGCGGTTCGCCGAGCCGCGGCCGACCTGCTCAGCCCCCGGCAACAGCGAATCCTGCAACTGAGTTTCGCCGGCTGGTCCGTCCAGGATATGGCAGCGGAACTGGAAACCTCTCCGGAGCGCGTCAGCGACGAAAAATACAAGGCGATCCAGAAGCTGCGAGTGAAGCTGGCGCCGGAGATGGAATAGACCGCGTAAGACAAATCCGGTTAGCCGCGACGCGGAGTCTTCGGAGCGGAGCGCGAGAGACAATTAGCACTTCCGCCGTAGCCGATCCGCCGCGGCGTGGACCTTCTGCAATTCCCCAAGCAATGCGGTCATCATTTCCTCGCGCGGCAAATGCGCGAAGCGTTCCGCATCGAGCGGTTTGCCGATGACCACGGCGACCGACGCATCCGTTGCCGGCAGGAAGAAGGGTGAGAACTTTACCCGGGATTTGCCGCGCGGCAGCGCGATGTGCGCCCCAGCGACGCCGATCGGTATGATCGGCGCTTTCGTCCGCTTGATGAGCAGCTGAATGCCTGGCTTTAGGGGTTGCAGCTCCCCGTCCCAGCTGCGCTGCCCTTCCGGAAAAACAAGAACAGCGCTGCCCTCTTTCAGTTCTTGCAAGATCGTCTTTAGCCCTTCCTTGGCCACTCCTTCTTGATCGACAGGAACCGTGTTGAGACTGCTAAGCAAAGTGCCGAAGACGCGGTTGCGGAAGAGCGTCTTGCGCGCCAAGTAACAAAGATGCCGCCGCGATGCGATGCCGATCACGATAGGGTCGAGGAAGCTTTGGTGATTGGCGATCAGCAAGGCCGGGCCGCGGCGTGGGACATTTTGGCGGCCCGAAATCCGCAGGCTAAAGCCGAGCGTGGCGACGATAAGCGTTTTCCAGTACATGAACTCGTACCAGAGATACGCCAGCCAGCCCGGCATTTTCGTGCGGCAGATCGGAGGAAGATACGAAGGCATCACCGGGGCGCAAGCATCCGGCGTTGCCACAGGCATGGACGTTGGCACGATAGCTGGATGCTCTACCGGCGCCGAGCTTAGCGAGGGGACCGACATCGGCGAACTTCCCTTTCCATGTGTTCAACCACCTGATCCATACTCAGGTGGGTCGTGTCGAGTAGGAGGGCGTCGGGCGCGGGGACCATCGGCGCCAAGTCGCGTGCGGCGTCGCGGCGATCGCGTTCCTCCTGGCTTTGGAGGACGGCTTGCAAGTCCACGATCTCGCCGCGCGAGGCCATCTCCCGCTGGCGTCGGCGAGCACGCTCCAGTGGATCGGCCACCATGAAGAATTTACACGCGGCGTCGGGAAATACAATCGTCCCCTGGTCGCGGCCCTCGCAGACCATGTCGCGTCCCGCAGCGATTTGCCGCTGCCACTGTACCAGTTGCCGGCGAACTACGTGACTGTCTGCGATCTGGCCCGACGCCGCCGTTACCTCCGCCGTGCGGATCAAGATGGTGATGTCCTCACCGTTCATCAAGATGCGGCCTGGCGGCAATTCCAGCTTCATTCCGGCCAATAGCCGCGCCAACGCTTCCTGATCATGTCGGTCGATCGAGGCGCGCAAGGCAGCGAGCGTGACCGCCCGGTACATCGCACCGGTGTCGAGAAACTCAAACCCTAAACGTTGGGCCAGCGTTCGCGCCGCGCTGCTCTTGCCGGCACCGGCCGGTCCGTCGATGGTGACAATCATCGCATGTTTCCCCGCGCGCGAACAAGGCGAAACGGCAATGCCGTCTCGCCTCTCCGATCATTCTTCATGTGGTCTTGCCGCGATTATCGCGGAAACACGTCAATGTAAAACGTGCGGTTCGCGACGAGCGTCCGACGCAAACGTGGCTGCACGCCGATGACCTCATAAGTAAACTCGCCGGCGGGTTGGTTGTTTAGGGTTAGTTCTCCGCCCGAAGGAACCTCATAGAGGCGGTCGTTGATTAGGAAGGTAACCGGGGTCAAATAGGTGTTCCGCAGGCGAATCGCGCCAGTCGGTCCCGAGGGCCCCGCGTAATAGGAAGTGCGGGAACTTGTGCTCGAGGTTCGCAAACGTTCGATCTCGTCGGCCATCCTGAGCATTTCCTGCTTGAGTGCGCGTACGTCATTCTCGAGACCGGAAACCCTTACCCTTTTCGTGAATTCGACGTCTTCTCGTAACTCCTTCAGGTCGCGGTCGAGCGAAATCTGAATCCGCTCGAGTTGTTTCTGGATGTCCGCGAGGTCCTTGGATTTGTCAGTGTCCTCCGCGAATGCAGGGGAGCGCGACAACACTGTCGCCAACACGGCTGACAATCCGATCAATCGCCATTTCGTCGTCATGGATGATGCTCCTCGGTGGAGGTTCCGAAAAGATGCGCGGGTTGCCCAAGATGCGCAGCCGCGCCTCCGGGCTTGTCGCCCAAGTCTACTTCCGAGCGTAGAGGAGGAAAGACCGCCAGGCAAGACAAAATCGGCAGATTCGGCACGGCCAGCGTCCGCGCGAACCGGCACAATCCGACCAGTTACCCTCGTCGGCCGGATTGTGCCGGTTGGCGGCGATTTCCAGACTTCCGAAGTCATTGAGACTTCGGAAGTCTGCGTGCTCTAGTTTTCCTCGTATTGCGCGATGCGGTTGACCGCGTTGTCGCCGTCTTCCGCCACCTCGCCGCCGAGGTTGTATTGCATGAGGAAGGCGTCCTCGCCGCTGTCCTCGTAGTACGACCGCAAGACGCGCACGGCGCGGAAACCTTGCGTGCGGAAGAACAGTTGAGCGGCCAGGTTCGTCTCGCGCACCTCAAGCGTGATGCGCGTCCGCCGATGGCTCGACAGCTTGCTGATCAGCTTGGACACCATCTGGCCGCCGACGCCGGCGCGGCGGCACGGCGGGTGGACGGCGAAATTCAGGATGTGCAGCTTCGACTTGTGGAGTTCGTAAATCATGAAGCCGACGACCTTTTCGCCCTGCTCGGCCAC
>Ga0207158_1191_pt1 | contig 13579 bp, 10 predicted proteins | sample Alteio_BWMinHeat_22_FD_153512 | JGI IMG/M metagenome (GOLD analysis project Ga0207158, IMG submission 153512) | Enriched cells from forest soil in Barre Woods Harvard Forest LTER site, Petersham, Massachusetts, United States -... | ecosystem: Environmental > Terrestrial > Soil > Temperate forest >... | reverse complement strand
GATCAGCATTGGGCGGGATTGGCGGCGATGGGCGGTGGCGGGGTGGTTTCAGATTGGCGGCTGAGCGGCGTGACTGTAAGACTTGGCGAGGTAAAGCCAGTTCCTTGTTGCGTTCGGACTGCCGTCGGAGATAATAGCGGTCACCCATTTCCTTAGACTTGCGGTCGATTTTTCGAGAAAAGAGAGAAAAGCGCGGGTCATTCGCGCTCGTTTTTCGTCCCTTCCGGTGGAGGGTATTGTCTTGCCTCCAACCGACGATTGGTCTTGGGAGCGTTACCGCGCCATCCTGGTTGTCCGGGCTCGCGTGCTAAAGGGGCGGCTCGACCCGCGCTTGCAGGGCGATTGTGACCCGTCCGAGCTGGTGCAGGAAACCTTTCTGCGCGCCGCTAAGGGTCTTTCTATGTACAAAGGAGGGCCAACGGACGTTGAGCGGCTCGGATGGCTGCGAGAGATCCTGGGCAACTATACGATCGACTGGATAAGGAAAGTAACTAAACAAGGCGAGGATGTGAGACTGAATCGGTACATTCAGGATGGTCTCGCCGACTCGCTTCCTGGATTGGCGGATTTAGTGGCCAAGCAGTCCTCCCCGAGCCAAGGGGCTGAACGAAACGAGGAAATCGCCCGCCTTTGCGCTGCCCTGCAACTGCTGCCCAAAAAGGAACGAATGGTAATCGAACTCCATAAGTTGGAGGGACTGAGCATCAAAGACACAGCCGAACGGCTCGGCCTGAAGACCCCTAAATCGGCATCCGGTCTGTTCGCGCGCGGGTTGTTGCGGCTGGCGAAGCTCCTCGGCGGCAATATGTGAGGTTCCAATGGCGGTTCTGCCCCCGACCACGGCGTTCGACGACGACGGCCGAGATCCTCGCGGCGCCCTGCAATTACTGCCCGAAAGGGAACGAATGGTCCTCATCCTCCATGCCTTGGAGGGACTGAGTATGAAGGCGACGGCCGAGCGGCTTGGACTGTCGTCGGAGCGGTCGGCATCCGGGCTCTACGCGCGCGGTTTGACGCGGCTACGGAAGATTCTTGATTCCGACGTGTGAGGTTTCTATGTCGGCCATTCCTTCGACCGTGCCGTTTGACCGCGACGACGATGACGAATCGGTCTTCGACGTAGCCGTCCACGAATACGAAGAGGCCCTCGAGGCAGGGGCACTTGTTGACACGGACGAATTTGTCGCCCGCTTTCCCGCCGTCGCCGACCAGCTGCTCAAGTTCATCGCCGCGCGTGAGAAGCTTTTCCCTCCGAGCGCCGCGGAGGAACTTCTGCCGCGCGAATTCGACGATTTCCGGGAAGTTGAACTTATTGCCGAATCTGGGATGGGTGTTGTCTACAAGGCCTACCACATCAGTGGCGAAAAGTATGTCGCTTTGAAGACGCTCCGGCATCGCGATCGTGCCTCCGCGTCGGAAGTGCAGCGCTTCATCCGCGAATTCAAGCTTGCGGCCAAACTGCGACACGATCACATCGTTCGCAGCCAATTCGTGCGTTGGCATGAAGGCGCGCCGTTTTTCGTGATGGATCTAATGGAGGGGGGCACGCTCACCGCGCGTCTGGGCGAGTTTCGCCTGCCGAAATGCGGTAAAAGATCAGGCCGAGACGAGAAAGGCCAGGTTTGGTCGTCCAGCAAACTTCGCAAGCGGCAGTTGGCCATCGCCACGCTGCTGGAGACGCTTGCGCGGGCCATCCACTACGCCCATCAGTTCGGCATCCTGCACCGCGATGTAAAGCCGGGCAATATCCTTTTCGACGGCAACGGCCGGCCGCACGTCTCCGACTTTGGCCTCGCCAAGCGCCTGAAGACCGAAACGGCGGCACCCCAGATCGCGACGCTCAACGGCTCGGCGTCGGGGGCGTCGATCGAGCATGAGCTGACGGGGAGCGGCGGGATCGTCGGCACCGCCGCCTATATGGCGCCCGAACAGGCGGCAGGAAAGGAAGGGATTAGCACTGCGGCCGACGTGTACAGCCTGGGGGTCGTCCTTTATGAGCTGCTGACCGGCCTGCGACCGCTTGTCGGCGCGACTCTGACGGAAACCCTGAGGATGGTCCAAGAGGTCCAGGCGGAGCGGCCGCGCCGCCTTAACCCGCGCATTGACCGCGACCTGGAAGCCATCTGCTTGAAATGTCTGGAGAAGGAGCCGACCAAGCGCTTCGGCAGCGCGGAGGCACTTGCGGACGACTTGCGCCGCTATGTGGAATGTTGGCCGACTAGGGCCAGACCCATTGGGGTTCCAGGCCGAGTTGCCAAGTGGGTGCGGCGGCGGCCGGGGGTGGCGGCGCTGACGTTTGCCGTGGTGATTCTAACGGTGCTGGGAGTCGGCGGCGTCGGCTGGCAAAGCTTGCAGATTACTTGGAAACAAAAGCAGCTGGAGGGGATTCTCTATCTTAGTCTGATCAATAATGCGGAAAACGACATCGGTCGCAACCAATTCAATCGCGCCGACGAACGACTCAATGCCTGTCCCCGCGAACTGCGCGGCTTTGAATGGGGCTTCTTGAAACGCTCCTGCCAGCTTGAGCGCGTTTTTCTGCGCGGGCACGAGGCTGCGGTCCTGTGCGTTCAATTTAGCCCTGACGGCTCGCAGGTAGCCACTGCCAGTCGAGACGGAACTGCCAAGCTTTGGGACCCAATTACGGGCGAAGAACGATTTATGTTCACCGATCATCATGGTTGGGTAAAAAGCGTCTGCTTCAGCGGCGACAGTCAGCGGCTGATCACGGTTGATTCCAATGAGGATATGAAGGTGTGGGACGTGGCGACTTGCAAAAACCTCGACAGCAGAGCCGAGATCGGCGATTTGCTTGCCGCTAGTCTTGCCAGCGACCTAATTGCCGTGCGGTCTCGGAAGCGGTTCGTTTCCGTCCTAAGCAGTCGATCCGGCGCCAAGGTGTTCTCCGCTCCCCTCCAAGAGAGCGACGTGATCAGCGTTGCCCTGAGCCCTGACGGCCAGTATCTGGCGGTAGGGGGGTACAACAAATCATTTACCGTGTACGACCTTCAAACTCGCAAGGCTCAGCATCTCGCCGTACCGCGTTTGGAGGGCGCGTTGTACAATGTTTGGTCGGTCGCGTTCAGCGCGGACGGCACCCGCCTTGCCGCGGGCACATCCTTGCACAGCGGCGACACACAGCTCACGGAATGGAAGCGGGGACAAGAAGGATTCGAGTTCCATAGCTCTTTCGCCGGTAGCGGCGATTTCGTGGGCGCTAGCATCTCCTACAGTCCCGACGGGCAGCGCCTCGCAGCCTCGGATCGCGACGGCATGATACGGGTCTGGGACACCGACACGCACAAGAGCGTGCTGGCGCCGCGCAAACACGCGGGCATCGTTGTGTGCGTGGCGTTTGACCCTTCTGGCGGCCCACGCCGTCTGGCGGTGACGAGGGGTGCCGAGGTCACCATCGAGAAAATCGATCCCGCGGCTTTCCCGCGCGGCCAGGCCCTAATCGGTCATGGCCAGCGAGACGTCGAGGCACTCGCCTTTGAACCAGACGGCAAGCACCTGATGACCCGCGCCGGAGGAAACGAAGTCCTGCGCTGGGACCTAGTCTCGGGAAAACACTGTGTTTTAAGCCAAGAGGATAAGAATCCACTGTTGCGCGGTAACTTATCAATCAGTCACGACGGGCGAATTGTGGTATCGGGGAGCGAGGGGGAACATCTTTCCGTATGGGGCACCGCCGAGGCACAGCCGAGCGCTGCGCTAAGGGTTGACATACCGAACACGCGCTGCACGGCGTTTAGCCACGATGGCACGAAACTCGCCCTCTCGGATGCAACAAATCGGATCATACTTTGGGACCTAAAATACGGCCGCAAACCACAATCTTGGCCGGGGAGCACAGACGAAATCCATTCCTTGGCGTTTTTCCCGGACGACAAGAAACTGGCCTGGTGCGGCGCCGATCAATGGGTGCATATTTTGGATCTCGGCACGGGTAAGGAAATCCCCAGCCTGCGCGGTCATGAGCGAACAGTGACGTGTCTGGCCATCAGTCCCGACGGCCGGCGTATTGCCACCGCCAGTGCGGACTTGACGGTATGCATTTGGAACCCAAGAACGGGGGAAAGGTTGCACCAACTGATCGGCCACGACGGCTACGTGAACTGTGTGGCGTTCAGTCCCGACGGTCAGAGGCTCGTCTCCTGCGCCGACGATGGGACGATCAGACTCTGGGTCGTGGACTCAGGACAGCAGGTTCTCACCCTCACCGCTCAGCATGGGATTACTGCGGTCGCCTTCAGCCCCAATGGCAATTTACTTGCCAGCTGCCATCGCAACGGCGTCGTACGCATCTGGGACGCTCAGCCGCTGGAGGACTCACCATGACGCTTCCATTCTTGTCCATTTCTATCGAGGAGTCTTCCATATTCCCGCCCGCCGAGAAACGCCGGGCATTTACGATGATCGAATTGATCGTGGTGATCGCCATCATCTGCCTTCTGATCGGGTTGCTGCTGCCGGCGGTCCAGATGGCGCGGGAAGCCGCAAATCGAATTCAATGCCGCAACAATCTCAAGCAAATCGCCTTAGCGTTTCACTGCAGCGCGGATTCCTCCGCAGGGCGGTTGCCGCCCGGAATCGGGTACTTTCCCGAGTCCAGTAAGGATTATGGAACGGCCATTTTCCACGTTCTTCCCTTTTTGGAGCAAGGAGACCTCTGGGAATCCTCCGAGGTGAATAGGGGCCATCGCGCGGAGAATGGCATCGCCGGCCAGAAGCTCTCCGTCTTCCTTTGCCCCTCCGATCCGACGGTTGGCAATGGCGTGGCGATTGACAGTTCAGGGCTTTCCTGGGGCAAGTCTTCCTACGCCGCCAACGCTCAGGTGTTCGCTGACGTCTACGACGCAACGTGGGGAAACTACCAGTGGTACTTAAGAAGCGCATCCGGTCATCCTCAACTATCCACTACCTTTTTTTATGACGGCATGTCCAACACGATTCTCTTCGCGGAAAAGTACACCCGCTGCCATAATAAAGCGCGTTCCGAGGGCGGCAGTCTATGGGCGTACGACCTGACCGACGGCGCCGTCCAGCCGTTGCACGCCGGCTTCGCGATTTCCTGGTATCACTACGACGTGGGTCCTCGGGCGTCGTTCCAGGCGCGACCTGACCCCGATAATTGCGACCCCACGCTGCCCTCGACTGCACACCGCGCCGGCATGATGGCCTGCTTTGCCGATGCCCATGTGCAGAGCATCAGCCCGGCCGTTTCCTTCAGCACGTGGTGGGCGATCTGTACGCCCCACGATCGTGATATTCCGGGAGATGACTACTAATGAAGTTCGATTGCAGCAGGACCCCGCGCGCGTCGGCTCTTTCTGTTAGAAAGGAAGAACATGAACCCAAGACCTTGCGTTCGGTGGCGCAACTTCGTGGCGTTTGCTTTAGCGGTAGTTTCCGCAGTTGGTTGTGGCCTTGCCGACTCTTCAAATCGTGTAGCGGGAAAGGTCCGCGTCGACGGCAAGCCATTGCGCTTTGGCACGGTCACATTCTTTGGCGCGGACGGCAGCCAAGCCTCAGCGCCGATCGGTCCCGATGGAGAATATCGAATCGCCAACGTCAGGACAGGGGATGCGGCTATCGCCGTTTTTGAGGATGCTCCCACTCCGTTTGGTTTCGATCATACTCCTCGTCCCGCCGACCCTGGCCAAAAGAAGATCGGCGGCGTACCGGAGCGCTACAACGATCCCGCCCGCTCTGGCCTGACCTACAAAGTGAAAAAAGGCGAACAATCGCACAATATCGACTTGAAGCCATAGGCCAACCTTCTTAACCTGGTGGCACCAAGAAAACCTGTCTCGCCGCGAGTCATTTCTTCAGCTTTTCCGTCCTCTTCATTATGGGCCAAAAAGCCCGCGACGAGGAACCTCTACTCGGTCGCTCGCCGCGCCGCAGCGCTCCTTCCGCGACGGCCCATGTATGCGTAATCGTCGCGTTTCCGGTCAGCGGCGCAACCCGTGACAAGCTGAGTTGAGCGATCGGGATCCTCAAGGGGTGCCGCCATGGTTGAGGGAAAGCGAATTAAGCCCTTCCCGACCGGCGCGACCCAACGAAGTGCCTCGGGCGATTGTGACGCAACGCCCGCGAAACCGATCTGCTACATGCGGCCGCCCGAATTAGACGAGAAACGTGCAGAAGCGAAACCGCCTCCGACCGGCGCGCATCCCATGAGGGATGCCGAGCCCATGACCGATGCGGAGCGCGTGCTGGCAAGAATTCTTCTTTGCGTACTGCTAACGTCGCTGGGCCCCGTCGTCTTATTTGGGTGGCCGAGAATCGCCGGCGCGGTTCTGGAAAACAATCCCGGTCGCGCCCACTTTATTTGCTATATTTGCGTGGCTTTGGCTTCACTCACTTTTTCGATGGCTTATTCCGCTTATTCGACGTTTCGTATCGGCAATATGTATCCGGCAGAATTCACGGGGGTCTGGTTGGCGATCACCATGGTCTGCGCACTTTTTAGTTTTGTTGTGCTGGTCCTTTTTATTCTCCTCATGGTTTTCTTGTTTACGCATCCCATCGTTGTCATCTGATTTTTTGCGAGTCATTTCCACCCGCATCTCGTCCTTCTTCTTGGAGGGGGACGCTCAGCACCTTCCGTAAAAACAAGTAAGCCGATTCTTGTAGCGGCGGCTCTAGCCGCTCGGTTGCCGCCTCGCAGTTGCCTGAGTTCCCGTATCCACGTTCAGCCACCGTCGTAGTCGCGTATGCGCCCCTCATCGGAGAGGGTGCGCGCCGCGCCGTATTAGAAAGGCTCTGTCATGCGTACCTACCATCGATGGCTCATCCTGTTTGCCTGTGTGACCGTCAGCGGCCTGATATTGGTGAGCAACATCGCCACCGCGCCGGCCGCGGAGAAACCTGATGCGGCGCCGGTCTCGGAAAAGAAGGCCGCGTCCCCAACCATCCCCGATGACCTCGACTATTTCCCTGACCAGGTCTATTGCATCCCGGACAAGGATACGAAGCTAATGCTCGACGTCCTGCTTCCCAAAACCGGCAAGGGGCCTTTCCCGACGGTCATTTGTCTGCACGGCGGCGGCTGGGTGAAGGGGAGCCGGAAGACCAACCTGCCGCTCATGATCAAGCTGGCCCAGGAAGGCTACGCGGCGGTGAGCGTGCAGTACCGGCTAGGGTCACGATTCCCCGCGGCCGTGCATGATGTGAAGTGTGCCGTGCGTTGGCTGCGGGCCAATGCGGCCGTGTTTAATCTTGATGCCGAGCGATTTGCCGCCCTCGGCTACTCATCGGGCGGGACGATGGCCTGTCTGCTCGGGTTGACGACGCCGCTCGACGGGCTGGAGGGGAAGGGCGTTTTCAACGGCTATCCCAGCGACGTGCAGGCGGTGATCAGCTATGCGGGCATTTCCGATCTGGCTGCGTGGCACAAGGACGGGAATCTTCTGGCGCGGTTCTCTCTGGCCAGTTTCATGGGGGAATCGCCGAAGGAGGCGCCCAAGCTGTATGCCCAGGCCAGCCCCATCGGCTACGCGCGTGGCGACATGGCGGTGGTGCTGATGATCCACGGGACCGCGGATCCGCTGGTGCCGATCAAGCAGTCCGAGGACATGGAAAGGCGCCTGAAGGCGGCGAAGGGGCAAGTGGAACTGCTGCCCATCAAGGACGGGGGCCACATCCTGACGGGCGATGCGGAAAAGGAAGCGGACGCCGCCGCCGTGAAGTTTCTCAACGAGACGTTTCGTTCGCGGGGCGACGAGAAGGCCGCGAAGAAGAACGGACGTTGAGAGCATTGCCGCAATGCGCTGCCGCCGGTTGGGGTGCGGTCAAGAGATCGTGCCCCAACTGTTGGAGTGACCGACCCAATCGCGTCCCGATGCAAATGCATCGGTAGGGCAGGGGACTACATTTTGTCGTCGCCTTTGCGCGGAACGTTCCGCGCATCGCCGATTGCGCTTCTCGCAAACGCCGTCTTTTCCCGCGTTTTCGTGCAAACAAAAAACAACCGTGAAAACGATTGCAAACGAAGGGGCGCGCGTTAGAATGCCGTGAAATGTGGGGTTTCTGGGCGATCCGGCTCACTTCGGCTTGTGCCTTTTAATCCATAGGTTCTGGGTTCGAGCCCCAGCGTCTTCATTTCCTCTAGTGACTTGATTTGTCCGCCCAACCGGAGGCGTACACATGGCGCTCGAACTCACCAGTTCCGCATTTCGAGACGGCGAGCCGATTCCCAAGCAGTTCACCGGTGACGGGCTGGACGTTTCCCCGCCGTTGCAGTGGTCCGACCCGCCGGCGGGCACGAAGAGTTTCGCGCTTATCAACGACGACCCCGACGCCCCGCGCGGCACCTGGGTCCACTGGGTCCTGTTCAACCTGCCCGCGGAAGCGCGCGGTTTGTCGCAAGGCGTTCCGAAAACCGCGACGCTCGAAAATGGGGCGAAACAGGGTACGACCGACTTCGGCGCGGTCGGTTACGGCGGTCCCGCTCCCCCGGCCGGGAAGCCACATCGGTACTTTTTCAAGTTGTACGCCCTGGATACCCTCCTTGATCTGCCCGCCGGCGCGATTAAGGCCCAGGTGGAGGCCGCCATGAAGGGCCACATCCTCGCCGAGAGCCACTGGATGGGAACGTACAAGCGTTAGGCGCGGCTTGCTCCAGAACATTCGCGTGAAACGAAGTCCGCTCTGATGCAGACGCGGCGGTCACGGGGGACTTCTCATACCCGACCTCCGCGACGGGCGCGTCAGCCCGACGTGCCTGTATTCCACGTCGGGCTTACGCCGCAACGCTCGCCTGGCATCCCAGTGTCGGGTGCATACCCGTATTTGCATTGGTCAAAGCGCTTTTATTCAGAGCCCGACGCGTAAGCGAGGGAGCGGCACCCTCGCTTACGCGTCGGGCACTGCGACAAAACGTGGTGCGCGCAATAACGGGGATGCACGTCCCAGTGTCGCTCCCCTTGCACCATCGCTGTCTCGCCCGTACACTCGCTGATAGCTCGCCCCTCCCGCCTTCGCATCCCACCTCAAGGAGTCCCTCCTGATGACTTCGCGCTACCTCCTGCCCGCACTTGCGCTCATCGTGCTCGTTCTGCCCACTCATGCCGCCGATTGGCCGCAGTTCCGCGGGCCGAACCGCGACGATATCTCCGCGGAAACCGGCCTGCTCAAGTCCTGGCCTAAAGACGGACCGCCCCTCGTCTGGCAAGCCAAGGAACTCGGCGGCGGCTACTCCAGCCTCAGTGTGGCCGGCGACCGCGTTTACACCCTCGGCAACAAGGATAAGGTCTCCAAGGTCATTGTCCTCGATCGCGACAACGGCAAGCCGGTCTGGTCCGCCGAGGTTGGCCCCTCCGGCGGCAATCTGGGTTGCACGCCGACCGTCGCCGGCGACCGCGTTTTCGCCCTCGGTCAGGAGGGCGACCTCGTTTGCCTCGAAGCCAAGGACGGCACGCGTGTCTGGCATCGCAACCTGATCAAGGACTTCGGCGGCAAGTACGGCGGCTGGCACTACTGCGAATCGCCCCTGGTCGACGGCGACCACGTCATCGTTACCCCCGGCGGCAAGGACGCCACCATGGTCGCCCTCGACAAGAAGACCGGCGAGACGGTCTGGAAATGCGCCCTTCCCCTCAAGCACACGGAGGCCGGCTACTCCTCGGTCGTGATCGCCACGGTCGGCGACGTCAAGCACTACGTTCAGTTGCTCAACGGGGGCGTCGTCGGCGTCTCCACCGACGGCAAGCCGCTCTGGCAATATGAGAAGCTCGGCCCGAACACCGCCAACATCCCCACGCCCATCATCCTCAAGGATCAAGTCCTCGCGGTCGCGGGCTACGGCAAAGGCGGAGCGCTGCTCAAGCTCACGGCCGACGGCAAGGACGTGAAGGTCGAGGAGGTCTACTTCAAGGGTGAATTAACCAACAAGCATGGCGGCGTGCTCGTCGTCGGCGATCACGCTTACGGCGACACCGATGACCAGGGCGCGCCCTACTGCGCCGAAGTGAAAACCGGCAAAATCCTCTGGAAACGCAAAGGCGACGACAGCAAGGGCCGCGGTTCCGCCTCGGTCACCTACGCCGACGGCCGCCTCTACTTCCAGTACCAGAACGGCGTCATCGCCCTGGTCGAAGCCTCGCCCGAAGCCTACAAGGAATCCGGCTCGTTCAATGTCAAAACCGACGGCAACGCGTGGGCCCACCCTGTCGTCGCCGGCGGCCGCCTTTACCTGCGCGAGGGGGATTCACTGTTCTGCTACGATGTGCGCGAGAAGAAGTGACGGCCGCGGCTCCGGCGCGAATCAATCCAGTGCCAAACCGTTTCGCCCATTCTTTTCCCACCTTGCTACGTATCTTTTCCCACGCTGGCGCATCGCCCAAGGCGAAGAAATCGCCTCTGGCGCCCGTTTTCCCGACCGCATACTGCCCTGATCCAATTGGGGCGCATCCTGGCCGTTCCTTTTGCGTTTGGGGCATAAGAACCTTTCAGGCGCCGCGCGAAATCTCTTCCTGGGCTGCAACTAGCATTTCTAAACACGCCCATCCTATCCAAGACTTTCGCACGGCATGAATAAGTAACCTAGAGTACACGCGACTCGATTGAAGATTCGGCTCGCCCCTGATTTCCACGGCTGCGCGATCCACGCCCCCGAACCTTGGCAAATCAAAGGAAGACATGGTCACCTATTCGCGATGGTGCCGGCGGACGCCGGCGGCGCTTGTTATTTCCCTCATTGTTTCCGTCTTGAGTCCAACGAAACCGCGATCCGAGGAAATCGTGCTCGGCATGTCCGCCGCCTTCACGGGGCCGAGCAAGGGGCTGGGCATCGAACTCTACCGCGGATCGAAGGCGTATTTGGACGAGGTCAACAGCAAGGGCGGGGTCCATGGCCGGAAGATCGTCATCAAGGCGTACGACGACGGCTACAATCCAACCCCGGCAATTGAGAACACGATAAAGCTGATCGAGAAGGACGACGTTTTCCTGCTCTTCAATTACGTCGGCACTCCTACCACGACGCGCTGCTTGCCGCTCCTCAAGCGCAATCGAGAAAAGTCGATGTTGCTGTTCTGCCCGTTCTCGGGCGCCCAACCGCAACGCCAACCGCCTTATGACGAATTTGTATTCAACCTCCGCGCCTCCTATTACCAGGAAACGGCGGGTCTTGTCGATCACTTCGTCGAGCTCGGGCGGAAGCGCATCGCCGTCTTCTATCAAATAGATGCCTACGGCCGCAACGGCTGGGAAGGCGTTCGCCGCGCGCTGGGCGCCCATGACTTGAAAATGGCCGGCGAGGCCACCTACCGGCGCGGCACTCCCTTCAAGAACAGCATGGAGCGGCAGGTGGAAATTCTGCGCAATACTGACGCCGACGCCGTCATTTCCATTGGTTCGTATGCGGCGTGCGCCGCCTTTGTCCGCGATGCCCGCGACGCCGGCTGGAACGTCCCCATCGCCAACGTCTCGTTCGTTGGTAGTGAGAGCTTGCTCGAACTGCTGTTGGAGGCGGGAAAGGCCAACGGCACGGACTACACCAGGGACCTCATCAATTCGCAGGTTGTGCCCAGCTATTCGGACGTGACGCTGCCCGCCGTTCGCGAATACCGCCAGCACATGGAGCGGCACAAGCCCATGCCTCCCAAGGAACTTCTGGCCGACGAATACGAAGCGGCGCCCCACAGTTTTGTCAGCCTGGAAGGATTTCTCAACGCCAAACTTCTGGTGGCGATTCTGGAGAAGATGGAGCCGCCGTTTGAACGCGGGCATCTTCGGAAAGTCGCCGAATCAATGGACGAAGTCGATCTCGGCATCGGCGTGCCGACGTCCCTTCGCCGTGATCGTCACCAGGCTATCGACCGGGTCTATTTCACGGAAGTTCGCGAGGGGCGGTTCCAACCCCTGGAGAATTGGAAGGGGTGGCGCAAGTGAGACTCCACGGACTCTTGCCCAAAACACTGATGGTGATGGTCGGACTCTTCGGCGTCACCGTCTTGGTATTGGCTGGATTTACGGGATGGAGCATTGACCGAAACCTGACCGAGGAATTCGAGCACCGGGGCAAGGCAATCGCCGAAAGCATTGCCGGGTCCAGCGTGGGCATCCTCCTTAACGAGGATCCCGCAACCCTCCAGGCGATGATTGACGAACGGAAGGACGGCACTCCGGGCGTTTCCTATATCTTCGTCGTGGATGATCATGGAGATATTGTTTCCCACACATTCGTGCCGAATGTTCCGGATGAGGTCCGGCGGATTCCGCAGGACCCGCACGAAACCATGATCCGGCAATTGCACGTGGGAGACGCCGGCGATTGCATCGATGTTGGTGCTCCCATCCTCGCCGGTGAGGGCGGCTACGTGCATGTCGGCATGGACCGCGCGCCCATTGCGGCCAAAATACGGCTAAGAACCGAGCAGCTGTTCGGCCTGTTGTCCGTGCTTTTCATCGTCAGCGTGGTGGGCACCTATTTCCTCATGCGCCGGCTCATCCACCCCCTGCGGAACTTGACCGCAAGTGCTCAACGACTTGCCTCCGGCGATGCATTGCTCCCGGGCCGCGATGGAACGCTCCCCAACTGGTTCCCCGTTGCCGCCGGCAAGGACGAGGTCGCCCAACTCACCCGCGCCTTTCGCTCGATGGCGCTGGAGGTTGCCACGCGTGAATCAACCCTCAAACAACAATTCAAGTTGCTGCTCGACTCCACGGCCGAGGGGATCTATGGAGTCGATCTCGACGGCAAATGCGTTTTCTGCAACCCCGCCTGCGCGCGCCTCCTCGGTTATGACAAGGCCGAAGCTTTGCTCGGCCGAAGCATGCACGAGCTGATGCACCACACTCGCGCCGACGGCAGCCCTTATCCGGTCAGTGAATGCCGCATTAATCAAGCCTTTCGAGAAGGCGCGGGCACGCATTCGGATGACGAGATCTTTTGGCGCGCCGACGGCGTCAGTTTCCCCACGGAGTACTGGTCCAATCCCATGATCCGTGACGGCCAGGTCATCGGCACGGTCGTAACCTTCGTGGAGATTACCGAACGCAAGCGTATTGAGGGCGAACTTCGCCAAATGAAACTGACGGCCGAGGCGGCCAGTAGGTCGAAGAGCGAGTTTCTCGCCAATATGAGCCACGAAATCCGGACGCCGATGAACGGTATTATGGGAATGACCGAGCTCACGCTCGGCACCGATTTGACCAGTGAGCAGCGAGAGTATCAGGAGACGGTCAGGGCATCGGCCGATTCATTGCTTTCGATCATCAACGACATCCTGGACTTTTCCAAGATTGAGGCTGGCAAGCTGGAACTCGAGCCTATCGATTTCAATCTTCGGAATACTATTGACGATACCTTGAAGACGATGGCCGCGGGCGCTCACTATAAGGGATTGGAACTCGCGGCACGAGTTGCCGGCGAGGCGCCTGACCGGCTGATCGGAGATCCTGGCCGGCTCCGGCAGATCCTTTTGAATCTGATCGGGAATTCGCTCAAGTTCACCAGCGAGGGAGAGGTACTTGTTTTGGTCGCGTTGGAAGAGGACATCAAAGAAGACGCGATGCTGCATTTTTCGGTGAAGGATACCGGGATCGGGATCCCCAAGGAAAAGCAGGG
>Ga0207158_1137_pt1 | contig 13620 bp, 10 predicted proteins | sample Alteio_BWMinHeat_22_FD_153512 | JGI IMG/M metagenome (GOLD analysis project Ga0207158, IMG submission 153512) | Enriched cells from forest soil in Barre Woods Harvard Forest LTER site, Petersham, Massachusetts, United States -... | ecosystem: Environmental > Terrestrial > Soil > Temperate forest >... | reverse complement strand
AGCAGCTTGAATTCTTCCGGCTTTATGTCGCGTGACAAGGCGCGGCGGAAGGCCCAGGTGAACCGCTCCGGCTGCGTAGCACCGCCGTCTTTGAGGATGTGCTCGGCGAAGACGCGGGCGGCTTCGACGTAGGTTGGGTCATTGAGGAGCACGAGGGCTTGCAACGGCGTGCTGGAGCGTGGCCGGTCCACGGTGCATTCCTCGCGCGTGGATGCGTCGAAGGCCAACAGGCTGGGATGGAGGAAAGTGCGCTGCCAGTGGGTGTACAGGCCGCGGCGGTACTGGTTTTCTCCGTGGTCGTGCTGGTACTCGCGCGTAGGAAAGTTCATCATGGCCCAGTAGCCGGCGGGTTGATACGGCTTCACGCTTGGGCCGCCAATCTTAAGGTTCAGCAGCCCGCTGATCGCCAGAGCGTTGTCGCGCACCGCCTCGGCGTCGATGCGGAATCGGCCCTGGCGGGCGAGGAAGTGGTTCTGCGGATCGCGTTCCTGGAGAACCTTGTTTGGCTTCGACGATTGCCGGTAGGTGTTCGACGTTGCAATGAGCTTAACCAGGCGCTTGACGTCCCAGCCGCTGTCCATGAATTCGACGGCCAACCAATCGAGAAGCTCGGGGTGCGTCGGCAGCGCGCCTTGGGTGCCGAAATCATCTGCGGTTTTCACCAGACCCTGGCCAACCATCAGCATCCACACCCGGTTGACGAAGACGCGCGCGGTAAGTGGGTTGTCGCGCGAGACCAGCCATTTGGCCAGGTCGAGGCGGGTGGCGTGGCGGTCCTTGACGTCAAGTTGCGCGAGGAAAGCCGGTACCGCGGGTTGAACGACCTCACCGGAGTCGTCGAGCCAGTTGCCGCGAGGCAGGATGCGGACGGTTCGCGGTGGGACGGCGATGGAGATCAGGCTCGTGGGGAATGTTTGCATGAGCTGTTTCTTGGCGTTGTCCATCTTGGCGAGATCATCGCGCAACGGGGCGAATTCGGGGGCGAAGCCTCGAAAGTGGGCGGCGAGAATCTCTTTCTGTTGAGGCGTGCGTTTCGCCGGCTCCACGACCAAGAACTGGACGATTTCGGCGGGCAGTCCTTTTTCGCCGAGGCCGGGCTTCTCGACAGAGGTCAGAGCGAGGCGGAAACGGCCGATGTTGTGGCCCGCGAATTGCGATTCGTGTTTCAGGACCACGGTAAGGATTGTTCCCTCGCCGCCGGGAATCGGCTTTTCGAACGTGAAAACGGCCTGACGATTTTCGGGCTTGGTGTGACCGTCAACGGCCCAACCGGTGGCGGGATCTGCGTCGATGGCATGGGCGATGGGGTGGTCCGGCTGCGAGTAGTCCGCGACGGCGGACGCGATCTTCACGGACTGCGCCTTCGGGTTGTCCTTGTTTGTCACTTCGACCTCGAAACCCGTTAGCACGAAGTTGCCGTTGGACCGAGACAAGCTCTTGTTGCCGAATGTGAGATGGGTGAGCGCTTCAAGACGAATCCCGGTGATCCGCCTGCGGTCGGTCGGCAGCGTGACCGTGTACACGTCCTTGTCAGGATTTTTCCCGGACGAGAGGACGGAAAGATCGTCTTGAACCGTAAGTGTCGCTTCGCCTTTGGAGGTTGTCTTTTCAGGCTTGATGACGGTCCAGGCTTCCTTCTCGGCCGCAATTTGAGCGATGGCTTTTTTTTCCCACTCGGCCTGGGCGGCGTCCAGTTCGGGCGTTTGTTTGGTGAGCCGGGTGCGCACGGCGGCGATTTGCTCGTCGAGTTTTTTCATCTCAGCGGCCTGCACGGCGCTTGGCAGCGGCGTTTGTTCTTGGCGGCCGACGGCGGCTTCTTTGACATCGCCGAAGAAGGCCTCGAAGCTGTAGAAGTCCCGCGTCAGGTAGGGATCGAACTTGTGGTTGTGGCATTCGCAGCAGCCCATGGTGGCGGCCATCCAGACGACCGAGGCGTTGCGGACGCGGTCCGCCGCGTATTTGGCGGTGTACTCCTTGGCCTGGGCGCCGCCCTCTTCGGTGGTTTGGAGCAGCTTGTTGTAGCCGGACGCGATCTTCTGCTCGTTCGTGGCGTCGGGCAGCAGGTCGCCGGCAAGTTGCTCGATGGTGAATTGGTCAAAACGCATGTTGGTATTGAAGGCATCGATCACGTAATCGCGGTAGAGGTAGACGACGCGGTCGTTGTCGCTGTGGTAGCCGGCGGAATCGGCATAGCGGACGAGGTCGAACCAGTAGACGGCCATGCGCTCGCCGAAGTGGTTGGATTCAAGCAGGCGATCGACGAGCTTTTCGTAGGCGTCGGGGCTGTCGTCCTTTACGAACTTGTCGACATGCTCGGGGGTGGGCGGCAGGCCGATCAGGTCGAAGGACAGGCGGCGGATGAGGGTGATCCGGTAGGCCTCGGGGGACGGCTGGAAGCCCTGTTTCTCATGGCCGGAGGCAATGAAGGCGTCGATCGGGTTGCGCACCCACGTTTTGTTCTTCACTTCCGGCGTCGCCGCGCGGACGGGCTTGACGTAAGCCCAGTGCAGGTCGAACTTCGCGCCCTGGTCGATCCAACGGCGGAGGAGATCGGTTTCCGCAGCGGAGAGAGCGGGCTTTTTTGAGGCAGGCGGCGGCATCCTGCGTTTCTCGTCCGTGGACGTGACGCGCTCGATTATGGGGCTGGCTGCCGCGTCGCTGGGCTTGATCGCTTTCTTGACGGCCGATTCGCGCTCGTCGAGGTTCAGCTTGGCCTTGCGTTTGCCCTCGTCGGGGCCGTGGCAGGCGTAACACTTCGTGGCGAGGATCGGCTTGATGTCGCGGCTGTAGCTGACGGGTTTGGTTTCCGCGGGCGGCTCGGCGGCGAGGGCCGGACTGGGCGGATTGGGTTGGGCAAGGGTGAAACCCAAGCCAGTGCAGAAAATAGCGGTGAGGATCATTCTTCGCATGAGGAAACACGTCTCCGGAGTGTCCGAACGAGGGGCGTGAGGTTGGGCGCGAGGCGGAGGCAGGCTAAGACTCAATCATGCCAGGAAGTTGCCGTGACGCAACTTTTTTTCCGCGTGCGCGCCTTCCCTTGCCGAGATGCCATGCGTAGAATGCCGATTTTTCAATTACCGGGTGAATTGGATTGATTGCGTTGAACCCCACACAATGGACGCCGCGCAATGAGCGACTTTGAATGCCAATCGGAACAGGCCAGGGTTAGTAGCTCCTAATAGTTCATGGCTGTGATCGTTGCAGCTTGGTCACCTCGATCTGTCCCTGCCGCGCGTAGTCGATGGCTTCGGCGAGAATCCGGGCGGCTTCCTGGGGGGCGTGGAAGCCCATGGAGTTCTCGGCATTGATGAAATCGACGCGCCACTGGGCTTTGCGCTGGAGCTGCTGGGCGGGGGCGAGTTTTTCGGGCGGGACATCGTGGTCTTTGGCGGCTTTTAGTGCGTCAATCAGGTCGATGAGGGCGTCCTCGGCGCGGTCGAGCAACGCCTTGTTGCGGTTCTGAATCGCGTCGGCGCGCGCTAGAATCTCCTCCTCGGAATAGTGATGGCAGGTCTGGCAGGCGCGGTTGATCATCAGCAGCGGGCTGCGGACCTGGTGGTCGCTGACTTTGATCGCGCCCTCGCGTTTGTAGGGCATGTGGCAATCGGCGCAGGCCACGCCGCTGCGGGCGTGAATGCCTTGGCTCCACAGCTCGAACTCGGGATGCTGCGCCTTGAGGATGGGCGCGCCGGTTTCCTTGTGCGTGTAGTCGGTGAACTTGATTTCGTCGTAATAGCTCTCCATCTGCTCAACCTTCAACCCTTTGTGCCAGGGGTAGGTGACGGTCTTGCCTTCCTTTTTGAAGTAGTACTCGACATGGCACTGGCCGCAGACGAAGCTGCGAAGCTCCTGGCGCGTGGCCAGCGTGTTGGGGTCGTAGTCCTTGTCCCTTTTGCCCTTCCGCCAGCCGGCAATGCTTGGTAGATGCGGCAGCGGGTCGTCACTTTTGGCGAGTTCCTTGATGCCGTTGAGGAAACCGGGGCGGGTGACGCGCAGGTGCATCGTTGCCGGATCGTGGCAATCGATGCAGGCGACGGGATGATCGACGAGCTTGCGCGCCTCGGTCAATGGTATGGCACAGATCTTCTCGAAACCTTTCATCACGTCGCCGTCGCCTTCCTTGCGGTACGCCGGGATGATGGACGCATGGCAATGGAGGCAGGCGCCCGGCTGCTTAACCTGCTTGACGCGCTCGGTATTGTCCTGGTCTTCGAGCATGAAGGCGTGGCCGCGGCGTTCGCGGTAATCGATGCTGAACGCGTAGCCGGCGAAGATGCGTCGCAGGCGAGGGTCCTCGTCGAGTTTGGAGACGGCCTCGCTGCCGCCGTGCCGTCGATTGGTGTTCTCGGCCGTGCGTTGGTAGCCGTCGTACTGGCGGGGGAAGTTTCGGCCCCAGATCTCCGGGTCGATCGTGTTTTCGTCGAGTTCGACGAGCTTGAAATAATGCTCCTGGCCTTCGCGCTTTCGCTCGTTGATGTTCATCAACAGCGCGGTGAGCACGAAGGTGGCCACGGCGGCAATGGCGAAAACGACCATGTAACCCAGCCAGCGCGAACCGCGGCGAGAGTTGGCGGGGACCTCAACCATATCTGGAATCTCCTCATCGGAATCCGGTTCAGCGTTCGGGGCCGTGGCCAACAGACGCGTGACAACGCACGCAGGTATTCGATTCGTCGCCGGCCGAGCCGAGAGTCGTGATCTCTTGGACGACGTCGGCGTGGCATTGAATGCAGTTCGCTTGCAGGACCTTGCTACTGGGCGGCTTGATGCGGATCGGCTCGTGAAAATCCTGGAAGGTGAAACCCTTGGAGTGCCGATAACCGTCCTCGGCCTTGACAGTGTATTTGCCCACGAAGTCATGCGGGACGTGGCAATCATTACACGTGGCGACGGCGTGATGGCTGGCCTTCTGCCAGCCGTCGTAGTGATCCTGCATGACGTGGCAGTTGACGCAGGCCTTCGGGTCGTTGCTGAAGTAGGAGCCGCCTTCCGCGTAGTGGAATGTGTAGCCGCCGAGTCCGCAAAGCGAACCGGCAACGGCTGCGATGATCCAACCGAGCAGGCCAAGGCCGGGGAGATTGGTGAGGGGGAGTTTCATGCAGAGGCTCCGGGGCTTAACGCGCGGGCTTGGAGAGGCCCAAGCGGAATGCAGAGCGCGTGCCGAAAAGGGGCGTCGAGAGAAGGCTCGGCATATTTGGAAGTGATTTTACGCGGAAATCAAGCGCGGGGGAGGAAATTATTCTGTTGAAGTGCCTGCGCCGCACATTGGAAGCGATGGGTGTTGACGGAATCGCACATCGGCCCGAATGTGGATAGGGCAGGCGGGTTCTAATGATGCCGTCTGTCTTGGAGTTTCTTGTTGCAAAGAGCGAAATGAAGGGATGGCGTCTTAGGTGTGAGGATAACCTCTACGCAGAAAAAGCGCGAATGGCATCACGTTCGCGCTCTCCAAATCTCATAAAGGCGGCGGACTCCGCACTGGGATTGGAGAACGCGAGGCCATCCGAGAACGACTGGAACCAATCACGCCAGGTGGAGTCCAGAACAACGATCGCCTCTGCTCTTGTGTCGGACCAAGCTCCCCCGAAGCCAATAGTCCAGGTCAAGCGTTCGCGATCCGACGCCCCGTCATAGGCCATCGGAATACAGTAGTCGATCTCCCCGGCCGCAGCGGTTTCCCGATACTGGGGGTCCCAGGAGTCGATGCGAATGAACAACAAGCGACGGTCCGCGCCCGCCTCCGCCGAGACGGCGGTTTCAAAGCTGTAGCCTACCTTGCGGTCATAGCGGAATTGGCTGTCGGGCAAGAAAATGAGGCCGACCTTGCCTTCGTTAATTAGCTGACGATTCGCAGGGTTTGGGACAGCGAAGGTCTCAAGATACTGCTGGTATTGTTGCGGCGTACACGTTTCCATTTCTGACGGCCTCGCATCGAGATACCGAAACGAAATCTCCGCGGCGGAGGGGTTTGAGATGGAAGTATAGCACGAGTTTTTTGGATTCAAGTCTTGGTTCGCGCCTAAGGCTTCTAGGCAGGCTACACGAGCAAGGTGGCATGAGGCTAAGCAAGAACTTTGGCATCCGCCGTCAGCAGCGAGATTCCCAGCACGCGCGCCGCTGCTACAATCATCTGGTCCGCCGGGTCGCGGTGGAAAGCGCCGGGTAGTTGGCAGCTCTCGACGGCAATAGACGGACTAAGCTCGATCAGTCGAATGCCTGGATAGGCCAAGGCGCGGCGCAGCCAAGTGGACGTGTCGGGAGTCACGGTGATCCTGCCGAGCGACGCCGCTTTGGCGATCTCCCAGCACGTAATCACGCTTACTCCGAGACCGAGCGGCTCATTGTCCTTCAAATGTTGTTGTTGACCCGGCGTGAGCTGATTCGGATCATCTACTCACCAGTACCAAATATGGGTATCAAGCAGGATCATCCCGACTTGCCCTCGCCACCCGTCCGATACACATCCCAGTCCTCTGGCGGCGCGGCCGGCTCAAAAGGGTCGAGGTACTTGCCGCCCGTTCCGCGCAACGGATAGGGATTTCGTTCGAAGAGGATCTTGTCCTCCTCCGTGAGCGCCGGTTTGGGCATGATGTACGGCGCATAGCGCGGATCCTGCTCCGGCGCGAGAGGTGTTTCGCCGGACTCTAGGGGTTGGATGAGGATTTCCACGACCTTGCCCGCCAAGTCAGCGGGGACCGTGAGATTCAGGGTGGTACCGGCTACCTTTTGTATCGTACGATGCGCGATCATTTCGTCACTCGTTCCTCGCATGGATTGGCGGCGTGTTCTCAACCCGGATGCCGCGAGTCATGCGGCGCACGTCCCAATTATACCTGGAGTTGACGAGGAAGGCAGGCTGTGTAGCCGATGTCCAAATTGACAGGTCGGCTTCTCCGGACGCCTTCATGCGATAACAATCATTAGCGCATTTCCGCGCTTCGCAGATTCGACGTATGCGGCCTTCAACTCGTCAAAGAAACTCAAAGCGCATTCGTACTGCGCGACGCCCAGCTCCTCGTACCATTGCTTCAATTCCGACAATGTGAGGCCCAACAACGCGTCGGCAATCGCCCGAACCAAGTCTGGGGACATGAAGCCGATGTAGTATTCGTGATTGCCTTGGCAGAACTCCTCAATGGTATGCGGACTCAGTGGATGCAGGCGGTCGCCAGCAATGGTGAGGTTGAGCGGTGGCGCCTTGCGTTCGAAGACTTTGTGGAAATCATACCACGACTTGTCGATCGAATGACGCTTGCCGCTAGCAAGATCAGGCTCCCTGCCTTCTGCGACTTGGTCGAAAACGTCTGACGTGATTTCAGTAAGTCCCGCCCGGAGGCCCATGACAAAGCCGCCTAAAGTTGAGGAATCTGTTCAGCACGCGCCATCCGGATGAATGTACTCCTCAAGGAATTCAAGGTGATGCACGCGGAAAGACCACGCCAAAGCTCGTTTAGCCGCTGTGGCGTCTGCTGACAAAATGATGCGCTCATCCGAACGCATCATCAAGAGAATAACGGTAGTATCGCCTGCCCGGTGTTGAGGCGCACAGGTCGTCCCTGACGATCTTGCACGTCTACATCGGGATCAATGCCGAGGACGTGGTAGACGGTCGCCGCGATGTCGGCGTAGGAATAGGGAGTGGTGGTGGGGTAGGCGCCGATCTTGTCGGTTTTGCCGATGACCTGGCCGCCGCGGACGCCGCCGCCGGCGAAGATGCCGGAGAACGACGAGGCCCAGTGATCGCGGCCGGGGCTCTTGTCGCTGGGTTGGCCGCTGATCTTGGGCGTGCGGCCGAATTCGCCGAGCATGAGGACGAAGGTGTTTTCGAGCAGGCCGCGCAGGTCCAGGTCCTCGAGCAGGGCGGAAACGCCGCGATCGAGCGGCGGCAGCAGGTTGTTCTTGAGCGTGGGGAAGATGTTGCCGTGGTGGTCCCAGGTCTGGACCCGGCCCATGTTAGCTTGCACAACGGGGACGCCGGCTTCGATGAGGCGGCGTGAAAGCAATAGCGACTGCCCGAACATGTGTCGGCCGTAGCGGTCGCGGACGGCGTCGGGTTCGCGATCTAGTTCAAACGCGCGCGCGACTTTACCGGAGGTCAGGATCGTCAGCGCCTGTTCCTGCTGCTTGGCGAGGAGCTTGGTCTCGGCGGTATCGGCCAATTGCCGTTGCTGCTTTTGGACCTGGTCGAGGAGAGCCTTGCGATCGTTGATGCGATCGATATTGAACTCCGCGGGCATGCTCAGGTTTTCAACGCGGAACTTTGGCGAGTTGGGGTCCTGGTTGATCATCCACGGATCATGGGTTGAACCCAGGAAACCGGCGTGCTGACCGGGCCACGTGAGCGGGCCTTCCACGAGGTGCGTAGGCAAGGTGATGCCGCTGGGGACGCCGTCGTTGCGGGGGCGCACGTAATCGAGCGCGGAGGCGTAGCACGGATAGTCGGTGCGCGACGCGACTTTGTCGAAGAAGCCGCCGGGGACGAGGGCGCCGGTCAACACCATGTGCGAGGCAAGCAGGTGATTATTCTCGCGGTGCGAAAAGGACCGGACCATCGCCCACTTGTCGGAGAGGGCGGCCAAGCGCGAGAGATGCTCGCTGATTTGAACGCCGGTAGTTTTGGTGGCGACGGGTTTGAATTCGCCGCGGATTTCGGCGGGAGCGTCGGGCTTGAGGTCGAAGAGGTCGAGCTGACTGGCCGCGCCGGTGAGGAAGATCAACAGAACGGAGCGCGGCTTGGCGGGGCGTTTTGAGTTTGCCTGGCGCACTTCGGCTGTACGAGCGCGGCCGGCCACAATTCCGGACAGCCCGATGCCGAGCAAGCCGGAGGAACCGACCTGAAGAAGTTCACGCCGCGAGATGCCGATAGTGTGGCGGTGGCCGTAGCGCGTTGGAAGCACGGCAAGATTCCCCCCCTGGTAGGACTCGGTGAGCGTCCAAACTCCGAGCTATTATCATTATGGGCAGAAAAACAGCGAACGGCCAACCCATATTCCTCGGTGGCCCGCGAACTTTTTCAAAACCTGTAACCTGGGCGTGGTTCGGGGTAAGATGTCCAAGGTAGAGTTTCGGCGGCGCTCAGCAGATTCTTGAATCGTCGCCAACCAAATCATCTCGTGAGGTTGCCACGAATGCGATCTCGACGTTCGATCCTTATTCTCGGCGCGATATTGCTCCTTGGTGTGGTTTTTCCATTCGGCCGCATGGCTCGGCAGGAGGCGGCAGAACCGACTGCGACGCAAGAGGACGAAAAAGTATACGCCGCCGTCTGCAACGAGGCGGGAAAGCAGCTGCGTGCCGGGAAGGCGAAGGAAGCACGAGAAGCGCTTGAACTCTTGTTGAAGGACCGGCGGTTCGAGAAAAGCCCAAACCGCGACCAGGCGCTCTACTATCACGGGTTTGCCTGTCTCCACCTAAAAGAAAACATGGCGGCGGGGCGGTCGTTGACCCGGCTGGCGCCGTTCGAGCAGCCGGGATTCGGCATGCACGCGCATTATCTGCTCGCACGGGTGCACCACTTGGAGGATGAGCGCGCCGAGGCCGTGACTCAGTACGAGGCGGTACTGGCGGACCATGAGGCGCGCAAGGCGCAGGCGGTGGAGGCGCTGAAGCAGCCGGAAGCGTTTAAGGACAAGCCGGCCGAGAAAGCTAAGCTGGAAGAATTGGTCGCCGCGCCGCCGGATTACGTGGGACGAGCCGGCTTCTACCTTGGGGTGCTTCACTACGAGGCGGGTCGATTCGCCGATTCGCGCGCGCGCTTCGCCGAATTCGTGGAGCGGCAGCCACGTTCACCGTTGCGGACCGACGCCCGGCTATTCCAGGGGATGAGCGAAGTGGGGCTTCAGCAATTCACGGACGCGGGTAAGACACTGCAACCGCTGGTGGAAAAAGAGAATCCGCGCTCCAGCATAGCCATGTGGTGGCTCGGAAAGGCGCAAGCGGGCGAAGCGGATCCGGACGACCCTGAAGCGGAACAAGCGACGCTCAAGAAGGCCATTGAGACGTTGCGTCAAGCCGTGGGAAAAACCAGCGCTGCGCCAAACGACCCTGCGGACCGAAAGAAGGAAGCGAACGCGCGTCGCGCTGAGATACTGCTTGATCTGGCGGACGTGCAAGTGCGGGCGGGCCAGCCGAAGGAGGCGGCCGCATCGTACCGACAAATCCTCGACGACCAGATGTTGCCAAAACGCGAGGAGGAAGTCCTTCAGCGCCGGGTCTCGGCACTGAACCTGGCCGGGGCGTATCGCGAATCGGACGATGACTGCGCGCGGTTTCAAAAGGCGCATCCGCGTAGTCTCCTACTGCCGGAAGTTTTGTTCCGGCACGCCGAAAACGCCTTCTTCCAAGTCGCGAAGGACAAGAAGGAAGCGAGCCGGCTGAACGAAGAAGCGGCTAACACCTATCGACGGGTCGCTGAGCAATACCCGGAATTCACGAACGCTAACCTGGCCCTCTACGGCCTTGGATGGGCTCACTATCGGCGTGGCGAGATTGATAAGGCGCAAGCGGCGTTGGAACGCATCCCCGCCGCGGACTTTAACGGTGAATTGGTTTACGCGCCCATCCTGCTCGCCGACTGCATGATCCGGCAGGCGCCGACGCACGCCGATGACGCGTTGGCCGCGGGCCGAATTCAGGAACAACTGGAGCGCGCCGCCGCGCTCCTGGCCGAATTCGCCGCCAACCAGTCTGACGATTCGCACGTTCCCAAAGCCCTCCTGCGTCTTGGTCTGTGCCAGCAGCGCCTGGCCGCGCAACTTTCGCAGGACGAAGAGCGGAAGAAGATGCTGAACACGGCGCGGGCCACGTACGAACGCATTCTGGTGGATTATCCGTTGAACGGCGTCCGGTCGCAGGCAGCCTTGGAACGCGCCCGTTGCATCGCGCTGGCCGGCGATGCGAATGCATCAATTAGTCGGCTGCGCGCGTTCGCCATCGACCCGCTGGACAAAGAGGCAGTCGCGCCGCTGGCGCTGCTCCAGTGGTCCACGTTGTTGCGCGGCCAGGAGAACAAGGCCGGCGACGCGGCGAAAACCTTGGCGCAGTGCCGTAAACGCCACGAGAAGGCACTGTTGGCCGACCCGGCGCGCGCCGGCTGGGTGCCCCTACTCCAGTTCCATCAAGCCGTCGCCCTTCAAGAGTCCGGGCAGGCCGGCGAAGCCCGCGCCATCTTCGAAGGCTTGATGCAGAAGTTCGCGGACCGGCCTGAAGCGACCGAGGCGTTGCTCTACCGAGGCATGTGTCTGCGGGACGAGGGCGGGCAGAAGATCGAAGCGGCCAATCAACAACTGGGCGCGCCCGATCTCAAGCCGGAAGCGGCCGACGCGGCACGCAAGAGCCGCGAAGAAGGCGAGAAGATGATCCGGGACGCTTTCGATTACTTCGAACAACAAGCGGACTTGTTGGCGAAGAAGGAGCCGGTTCCGCCGCTGCGGGCGCGGTTGCTCTATCAGGCCGCGTGGGGCCGGCGCGGGCAAGGCGATCAGGAGGTGGAAGCCGAGCGGACCAAGCTGCGCGAGGAACTGCGAGTGAAGCTTCAGGAGGAAGCGGCCAAGAAAACGCCGGAGGGACAGCCCGTGCCGATGGTCGAGCCGCCGAATGTACCGTTGGAGAAGATCGCGGTGCAACCCTCCGAAAAGAAGGCGCGTGCGATTTATCAAGCGCTAATCGTCGAACTTCCCGAGCTGCCGCTGGCGAATTTCGCGCGGCTGGAGCTGGCCGAGATGTTCGCGGCGCGCGGGGAGTTTCCAGCCGCCGTCAAGCTGCTCAAAGATACCCTCGACCGGGAGCCGCCTGCCGATATGACGGAACGGTTGCGTCTGCGGCTGGGCGTATGCCTGGCGTCGCAGGGAGACGTGAAGGCGGCGTTGACGCAGTTTGAAGCCGTGGCCCGCAATGCCGAGAGCGGTTTCGCGCCCCACGGGCGTTACTTGGCCGGTGAGAATCTCCTGCGCCGGGGCGAATACGACGCGGCCATCAAGCACCTGGCCAGCTTTCGGGATGAGGAGAAATTCCAGAACGTGGGCGGCATCAGCGACGTCGCGTTGGTGCGGCTGGGTCACTCGCTCGCCCGGCAGAAGAAGTGGGACGCCAGCCGCACGGCGAATCAGCAAGTGATCGAGCGATTCCCCGACAGCCCGTGGTCCCAGGAAGCCCGATACGCCATCGGATGGACGTTGCTCCAGGAAAAGAAAGGCGACGAGGCCGTTGAAGCGTTCGCACCTCTGCTTGGCGGCGCGAAAACAGAAGCCGCCGCGCGCGCCTTCGTGCAAGCAGGCATCCGCCACCTTCAAAAAAAGAAACCGGACGACGCGCTGGAAGCGTTTCGTGCCGTGGCGTCCGATTTCCCCGATCTGCGTGCGCTGGCTCTGCTGGAATCCGCGTATGCGTCACTTCAACTCAAGAAGGGCGACGAGGCCGTGAGGCTATTGGCGCAGGTCGTGCAAGACTACCCGAAGACTGGATGGGCCGAGGAGGCCAAGAAGCGGCTGGAAGCACCCGCCGAGCCCGGCAATCCGCCGCACGAATCGGCGGCGGCGGTCCGTTTGCTGACGCCGGATGCCAAGGATCCCTGGACGCTGGATCAGCTTGGGCAGATGCAGGGCGAGGGCGTGCCGCTGGATGATCCCACGATAGAGCTAAGCCACGCGTTCACCCTGGCGCGAACGCCGCCGCAACGCGAGAAGCCGGCGCCCTGGCTGAAGTTGACGGTGCCGGAGCCGTTCGAGTTTCGGTTGCCGATCCGAGTGGAGGAATTGCCGAAGGAAGAGCTGCCGGCGCCTTAAAGCGCGATTACCGCGATCCCAAACGCGTCAGAATGAAGTTCCGTATCCGCTGCTTTTGCCCGTCGCCGATGCGGCCACGAAACCAGAGGCGCCAGCCGCTTTTCTCGCGGACGGCATAGATTCGCGCGGGTCCGTGAATCGCGAGATCTTGCAAAAGTAACTCATTGCACTCCGATCGGAACGCGAGTGGAAAGCGGCCGTGGTACGCAACCTTGTCGCCCTTCACATCGATACAGAAATCGCTGCGGCGCCAAAAGAAGAGACGCACGACGACCGCCAGCGCGACGCCGGCCAAACCGCAGCGGATCACATACCCCCAGACATCGGATTCGAAGTCGTTCGGGAAGAATTGTGACTGGTCCACGGTTCGCACCTCGTCGTCCATCGCGTCGATATGGTGTTCTGTGCCGGCTTATGGGCGGTCGCACGCGCACGGCATAAAACCATACCGCACGAACGCAGCAATCGCAAAACAGAGGCTCTATCCGGCATGAGCGCCTTGGTCGAACTCCACCGCGTTAGCAAGTCATTTCCCGGCGTGTTGGCGTTGGCGGAAGTTGATATGACGCTGCGCGCGGGGAGCATTCATGCACTGGTGGGCGAGAACGGCGCGGGCAAGAGCACGCTGATTAACTTGCTTAGCGGAGTCTTGGTTCCCGACGGCGGCGAAATCGTGATCGATGGACAACCAGTGCACCTTGGCAACCCGCGCGCGGCCCGGCGGCAAGGAATCGTAACGGTACATCAGGAAGCCGATCTCTTTCCCGACCTGAGCATAGCCGAGAACATGGGGCTGGAACAGGGACTGCCCTGGCGGTTGGGCTGGATCGCGTGGTGG
>Ga0207158_1188_pt1 | contig 13761 bp, 16 predicted proteins | sample Alteio_BWMinHeat_22_FD_153512 | JGI IMG/M metagenome (GOLD analysis project Ga0207158, IMG submission 153512) | Enriched cells from forest soil in Barre Woods Harvard Forest LTER site, Petersham, Massachusetts, United States -... | ecosystem: Environmental > Terrestrial > Soil > Temperate forest >... | reverse complement strand
GCCCGGGATCCTCTGACCGGGGTCGCCAATCGCCGGGCGCTTCAGAACTACGCGTCCAGAGAGCTGGAGCGATGTCGCCGAGCTCGCGAGCCGATATCCATCGGTTATCTGGACTGCGATAATTTTAAGACGGTCAACGACCGATGGGGGCACCGCGCGGGAGACCGTCTCTTGAGTCTGGTGGCCTCAACGCTCGCCTCGAGTGTCCGGCCCACGGATCTGGTGGCCCGAATCGGCGGCGATGAATTTGCCGTCATTCTATCGGGAGCAAACCGTCACGAAGCCGGGGAGATTTTTAAAAAGCTGCAGCAGCGGATTCGAGCGAACGCTCACGATGAAGGGTTGGTGGCCACCGTCAGCGTCGGGGTTATAACATTCGAGCATCCAACGGTTTCTGTGGAGGAAATGTTGGATCAGGCGGACCAGCTGATGTTAAAGGTGAAAAAAGAGGGAAAGGATAATCTGCATCATCAGATGGCTGCAAGATAGAGCCACCCCCGCCCGCTTTGCTATAGTGGAGCAACATAAGAATTATCTAAAGGAGTTTATATGGGCAGCAAGAAAGCGAAGTGGCTGATTAAACTGCAGCGAAAACAACTGACGATCGCCAGGCGCGCGGCCCGGGCTAAGAACCCCGGGACCCGGAAACTCGGCGTTCGGCATCTCGGCCGTCATGGCGGCTCGAAGCAAGGCCATGGCGTTTAAACCAATAAAATTAACCCGCCCGTAACAAATACTTAACCGTCTCGTCATATTCAAACGATAGGCTGAAGTATGAGCACTTCGGCCCCTTTTTTCGCCATACAGGCCATGCTTTACGCTTTCTCCGGGCTCCTTTTGATGGGGTCCGCGATAGCGCACTTCACAAAAGCGCGCTATGCGATGGAGTCCGGAGGACTTATTTTTTCCAGCGAGAATACCGATGAACGACGGCGGGCGCCGCGCATTCGCGATCATTCCATTCTTCAACTGGCCGCCGATCTCGAGACATCCGGGGCCCAGGCCGGCCGACTGTTGAACTTGTCCAGCACCGGAGCCTGCTTTGTCTGCGCGCAGGCTCTGAAGAAAGGTGAGCGATTCCTGGGCATGCTGTTCTTATCCCACGCCAATCCGCAGGGCATTACCGCGCGCGTCGTCTGGTCCAAACGTGAGGGGGACCGGACGCTCTACGGCATCCAGTTCGACTCCCCGATTCAACTTATTCCCTGATCTTTAGAGTATTTTTGATTGGCGCAGCTGACGCGGCGCCGGTGCATAATCCCCGGAGTTTAATTCCAGGACGTCCTGAAGAGCGCCATCCATTTTTTCGAACGAATAGGGTTTGTTGACGTAGGCCTGAATCAGGGACTGCGAAATTTCGGGAAGCCGTTTTCGAATGTCGTCCCAGGACCGGTGGGTTCCGTCAAAAACAAAAGATGACAGGATGACGCGCGGCCGCTGAACGCAGTCGCTTTCCCCCATGACCCGCAAGAGATCGCTGCCTGTTCCATCGCCGAGATAATAATCCAGAATTACGAGGTCGACTTTGTCCACCCGCCGGAGCGTTTCTTCGGCTTGGAGACAATCGTCCGCCAGGCTCACGCGATAGCCTTGCTCTTCGAGATGGATTTTGAGTGCCTGCAGGATCAGGGTGTCGTCATCGACAAGCAGAATATGATAAGGCGCGATGGGTCACCTCCCGGTTGTTATTCTTTTACGCAATCTTCGTCAAGGATTCGTCACGCCAGTGTTTCGGGAGATTTTCTACATCCCAACGCAGCAATGCGCACGAGGAACCGGAGGTGCCTCGCGGCAAGCTGTTTCCCACCAGAAGGACGGTGTTTAAAGACTCCCGGCAGACGGCAATGTGTTCAGGCGGCACCGTGGATAAAAAGCAGGTCTGAACGTGATCGGCGAGAAGCTGCTCCGCCGCCTTGTTGAGTAGAGCCTCGGCGACGCGTTCCGGCTGCGGACAGGACGTTTTAACGATCAGCCGCCACGACTCCGCCATATGCCGCCCCCCTGTCTGGATTACGGCGTAGGTGTTCGGGTACGTTTTTTTGAGCGGAAGCCCCTTTTTGCCATCCAGCGTGATGGAAATGGTCCCTACCAGTTCTTCCTGGAAATAGGCCAGAAAGATGCGTGTTTCGGGGATGAGGTCAAATTCGGGGTGCTGAACAAGGATGCCATCCGCCTGCGGGTTGGCATACCCCTTGTTGACGTAATAATCATGCGCTAAGGCGTATACTTCGAACAATTCGCGGGAATTCGTCAAAGGGGCGATTTTCGGCTTATTGCCGCTGGTAAAATCGCCGCTTTCTACAACCTGATTTCGCATCCGGCGGTCCGTCATGGACATGTACGTATGTATCCCCTGTCGGCGCCCGTTTCAATAGGAAATTTAACATGTATTTACAATCTTTCTAAAGGTTGATTTTTCGACTCGAAATCGCTATAATTCGTCCACTTGATGGATTCCGCAGCAGAGCGTTTGGGGCGCGTGATGGAGCGCATCGAAAAGGCCGCCCGGCGATCCAGCCGCAATCCACAAGATATTACGCTGGTCGCGGTAACAAAAACGTTTTCCTTTGAGCATATTCTTCCCTTCCTGCAAGCCGGGGTCCGACATATCGGTGAAAACCGAGTCCAAGAAGCGCTTTCGAAATATCAGAATCCGGATGGATCGCGGCGCGTGGCCGGCGCCACGCTGCACCTCATCGGTCAGCTGCAGTCCAATAAAGCCCGGAAGGCGGTCGATTTTTTCGACATGATTCAGTCTCTGGACCGTATGGATCTGGCTCAGGATGTGAATCGGCATGCGCAGGCGGCCGGCCGGGTAATGCCGTGTCTGCTGGAGGTCAAAATTTCGGCTGAGACAACGAAGACCGGCTTGGATCCGGAGAAGCTGAATGACTTCCTGGCTCAAGCCAAAACGCTCTCCGCTGTGAGTATCAAGGGGCTCATGGGCATCGCACCGTTGACGAAAACACCGGAGGAAGCGCGCCCCTTTTTTCGCAGGCTGCGTCAGCTCTTTGAAAAAACGAAGCTCGAGATTCTGTCGATGGGCATGAGCGCGGATTTTGAAGCGGCCATTGAAGAAGGCTCGACCATGGTCCGCATCGGAACTGCCTTGTTCGGCTCGCGCGCGTGAAGCGGCTGGTTCTGGTCGGCGGCGGCAACATGGGCGAAGCTCTGGTGGCCGGCCTGGTCCGCTCGGGTCATTGGAAGCCGTCGCAAATCACGGTCTGCGATGTACGCCACGACCAACTGGCTCAGCTGCAGCTGCGCTACAAGGTGCGTGCGAGCGCGGATAACCGATGGGCGGTTCGCGATGCGTCGATTATTCTTCTGGCGGTCAAGCCGCAGCATATGAAGCATGTCCTGCAGGACCTGGGGCCGGTGATTCGTCAATCGCAGCTGGTTCTTTCCATCGCAGCCGGGATCACGACCCGCTTGATCGAAAAATTCATGGCTCGGGGCGTGCCGGTGATCCGGATTATGCCGAACACGCCCGCTTTGGTAAGCATGGGAGCCGCCGCAATGGCGCGCGGGCGCTGGGCCCGGCCGGAGCATGAGAGGGTTGCGCAGGGGATTTTGGAGACGGTGGGGACGGTCGTTCGCGTGACGGAACATCAGATGGATGCGGTGACGGCGCTTTCGGGATCCGGCCCGGCGTATGTGTTTTATCTGGCCGAAGCCTTGACCGAAGCCGGTCAGGCGCTGGGACTGGCGCCCCACGTTGTCGACGGACTGGTGCGTCAGACCATCAAGGGGGCGGGAGTCTTGCTGGCGCAGTCGCACGAGGAGGCGCAGACGCTCCGGCGGCGCGTGACGTCGCCGGGCGGCACGACGGAAGCGGCTCTCAAGGTGCTGGACAAGGCAAGGCTCAAAGCGACATTTATCAGAGCGTTGAAACGGGCATCGGATCGGTCTCGGGAATTGTCGAAAGCGGCAGGATAATTCAAAAAGGAGAACGAATGATCATACGAGTACGAGTGATTCCGAACTGCGGGGAGAACGAAGTGGTGGGGCGCGTCGGGAGCGTCGTGCGGGTGAAAGTCGATTCACCGGAGGTCAACGAGGCCTCCAACAAAGTGCTGATCGGGTATCTGGCTGAATTTTTTGAGGTCCGTCCCAAGTCGATTCACATCATGCGCGGCGAGCGGGCGCGCGAGAAAACCGTCAATATCGTCGGACGTTCTGAAGACGAACTCAAGCGTGTGATGGAATCGATTCCCTAAAAAAAGGTGTCATTCCCCGCCGCCGTAGGCGGGGTATCTATATTGGATCCCCGACAGTGACTTTCGGGGATGACGAAAACCATGAACGTATCCTTATTGCCAAAAACTCGGGCATTTCTCTGGAAGAAAAATAAGCTGCTTCTTCTGGATCAGCGGCTGCTGCCGAATCGGATCCTCTGGCGGACCTGCCGGACCTGGCAGGACGTGGCCAAGGGCATCCGCGATATGGTCGTGCGCGGCGCGCCGGCGATCGGATGCGTGGCGGCTTACGGCATGGTTCTGGCGGCCCGCCAGACGTCCGGCGAGGCTCGCCACAACGTGGCGGCCCGTCAGAAACAGCTTGAGAAGGGGTTTGATGGGCTGCTCAAGGCCCGCCCCACAGCGGTCAATCTGCGCTGGGCTCTGGAACGGATGCGCCGTATCACGCGCGAAGGCGGGAATCTTGAGCAGGAAGCTGCACGCATTGAGGCCGAGGACCGTGAGGCTAATCGGCGCATGGGGGAGCACGGAGCTTCGCTCGTCGACTCCGGGGCGACCCTGATGACGCATTGCAACACGGGCTCGCTCGCGACGGCCGGTCTGGGGACTGCCTTTGGCGTGATCTGGACGGTTTGCCGGCAGGGCAAACTCAAGAAGGTGCTCGCTACCGAGACAAGGCCCTACCTGCAGGGCGCGCGGTTGACGGCCTGGGAGTTGAAAAACGAGCGGATTCCATTTGAACTCATTACGGACAGCATGGCGGCTCATTTTATGAAAACGGAAAAGATCGACGCGATTTTCGTCGGCGCCGATCGCATCGCGGCCAACGGCGATACGGCCAACAAAATCGGTACCTACAGCCTGGCGGTGCTGGCGGCGCATCACCATGTTCCTTTTTATGTCGCCGCGTCGATGTCGACGGTCGATTTTTCCACGCCGGATGGAAAAGCAATCCCGATCGAAGAACGCAGCGTCGACGAGGTCGTTACTATCGGCGGCCAACGGATGGCGCCGAAGGGCACCAAGGCGCGCCATCCCGCTTTCGACGTGACCCCGGCCGTGCTAATCAGCGGCATCGTCACCGAGCGGGGCGTCGCCGGCCGGCCTTATATCACCAGTTTGCATGCCCTGGCTTCAATGGAAAGATTTTCGTCGACACCCTCTCCCGTCTCGGGAGAGGGATCGGGTGAGGGCCCCCTCACCCCCGCCCTCTCCCCCGTTGGGGAGAGGGAGATTCGATAAATTCCCTATACCATGGATTATTCGCAAACCGTCAATTTACCGAAGACTGATTTTCCTATGAAGGCGGACCTGCCTAGGCGGGAGCCGGCGATGCTGGCCCAATGGGATAAGGAAAAGGTTTACGAGCAGGCGCTCGAGCGGCGAAAAGGAAAAGAAAAATTTGTTTTGCACGACGGCCCTCCTTACGCCAACGGCCATCTGCACCTCGGCCATGCCCTGAATAAGATCCTCAAAGATATCATCGTCCGCTCCAAGACCATGGCCGGCTATTACGCTCCCTATGTTCCGGGCTGGGACTGCCACGGCCTGCCGATTGAACTTCAATTGATGAAGGAGCTTAAGGTCACCGATAAGCACAAAGTGGACCGGACGGAGTTCCGCGAGCAGGCTCGCGACTTCGCCCAGAAATTCGTTGATATCCAGCGCGAAGAATTCAAACGCATGGGTATTTTCGGCGACTGGCAGCATCCGTACCTGACGATGACTCCGGATTACGAAAAAACGATCGTGAATACATTTCTGGACCTTGAGAAAAAGGGCTACGTCTACCGCGGCAAAAAGCCGGTCCATTGGTGTTGGAACGACGAAACGGCGCTCGCCGAGGCGGAAGTCGAGTACGAGGATGATCCAGGACCTTCGATTTATGTGGCCTTTCCGCTCCATTCGCCGCCCAACTTTAACGAGGATGCCGGCGGTCATGGCGATGAAAAGAAGGCCGAGTTGTGGACGAGTGGATCCGTTGCCTTTGTGATCTGGACCACCACGCCCTGGACGCTCCCGGCCAATCGCGCCATCGCGGCGCATTCGGATGAAGAGTATGTCCTTTTCGAAGATAGCGGGAGTAGGAAAAAGTTTATTGTTGCGGCCAAGCGCCTGGATGATTTTCAAAAAGTCTGCGGATTCTCGGGACGCGTTTTAGACCAGACGCCCGGAGACACGTTTAAAGGAGCGTTTGCCGAGCATCCGTGGATCAAAAATCTCTATGTGCCTGTCCTGCTGGCCGGATTTGTCGCCATGGATACCGGCACGGGACTGGTGCACATCGCTCCAGGGCACGGGATGGAAGACTATCAGCTCGGTGCGGCGCATGACCTCGATGTTTATTCTCCCGTCGATGATCGAGGCCGGTTCACCGACGATGTCCCGGAATGGAAAGGCGTGCGCGTTTTTAAAGCGAACCCGCTGATCATCGATTTCCTGAAACAAAAGGGCGTTCTCCTGCATGAGGAACAAATCACCCACTCGTACCCACACTGCTGGCGCTGCCACAAACCAGTGATCTTCCGAGCCACGGATCAATGGTTTTTAAATGTCGATCACAAGGACCTTCGTCAGCGCCTGCTGAAAGCGCTCACTGCAACGAAGTTCTATCCCGAGTTCGGCCGGAACCGGATCACAGGAATGGTCGAGAGCCGCCCGGATTGGTGCCTGTCGCGGCAGCGACTGTGGGGAACGGAAATCCCTTCCAAGGAACCACAGAAAGAACCAGATATCTTCGACGTCTGGTTCGAATCCGGCGTGTCCTGGGCCGCGGTCTTGAAAAATACGAAGGAGTGGCCGGACCTCACCTATCCTGCCGATATGTATCTGGAAGGTTCCGACCAGCATCGCGGATGGTTCCAGGTGTCGCTCATACCGTCCGTCGCTCTGGAAGATCAGGCGCCGTTCAAATCGCTCCTGACTCACGGTTTTGTCATGGACGGTGAAGGCCGCCCGATGTCCAAATCCCTCGGCAATGTCATCTCCCCGGAGGAAATTATCAAACAGTACGGCGCCGATGTGCTCCGGCTGTGGGTGGCCTCCAGCGATTACGGCGGCGATGTCCGCCTGGGACCTGAAATTCTCAAAGGTTTATCGGACAACTATCGCAAGATTCGGAACACCCTGCGTTATCTGCTCAACAATCTGACGGATTTCGATTCCGCCAAGGATTCTGTTCCTTACAGAGAGCTCCCTGAGATCGACCGCTGGGCGCTACATCGACTGCAGGAAGAAATCCGCGATGCACGCAAGGCCTATGACGAGTACCAGTTCCACCGGGTCACCGGACGTCTGACCAATTTCTGCAACGCCGATCTATCGAGTTTTTATCTCGATGTCATCAAGGACCGTCTCTACTGCGATCCGCCTGATTCTCCATCGCGCCGCGCCGCGCAGACGGTTTTGCGTGACCTGGCAGACGCTCTCCTGTCTCTTCTGGCCCCCGTGCTCAGTTTTACCACCGATGAATGCTGGCGATTCCTGGGACAGAAGGGTTCCGTCGCACAGACTGATTTCCCGATCCCGGACAGCTCTCTCATGGATGCCAAATTGGCGGGATCTTGGAAGACGCTCCTCGAATTACGCGAATCGGTGCAGGCCGAGATCGAAAAGGCCAGAACGGCCGGCCTTGTGAAGGCGCCGCGGGAGGCCCGAGCCGACGTTCGAGTGAAGGGGGCCGATATCGAGACCTTTTTCAAGAGCTATGAAAAGCAGTTGCCGACGTTTTTTGGCATCAGCCAGGTTCGGTTCACCCGGGACGAGTCGGTGGAGGGTGTCCGTGTCGAAATTAAAAAATCGGACGGCATCAAATGCGCGCGGTGCTGGATTTATAAAATAGATGTGGGGTCCAACAAGTCGTGGGCGGATATCTGCGCACGCTGCGCGGAGGTCGTCGAACAATGGAAGAAATCGAATCCTGCAACGGTTGGAGCAAAAACATGAAAAATCTGTACAGATCGGCTTACGCTAAACTTTATGCCATGCGCTTCCAGGGCATTCTCTGGATCGCCGCTGCGGTGCTCGGGCTGGATCGGCTGACGAAGGTCTGGATTCTGCAGCACTTCCAGCTCGGTGAGAGCAGGCGGATCACATCCTTTTTCTATCTCACCTTCATACAGAACACGGGCACGGCCTTCGGCTTTTTTCAGGGCAACAACAAAGCGCTGCTCCTCCTGGCGATCATCATTCTCGGAACGCTCCTGTACGGCGCGCGCGGCCTCTCCGAGCGCGGCGGTTTCTGGGGCGCCATCGGAGTGGCGCTGGTCCTGGGCGGCGCCGTCGGCAATGTGATTGACCGCGTACACTACGGACAAGTGATTGATTTCATGGATTTCCGCGTATGGCCGGTGTTCAATATCGCCGACTCCGCCATTACGATCGGTACCTGCGCCATTGCTATCGGTCTTTTCCGGCGAAGCGCCAACGAGGACGTTGTCTGACATGCATCCGATTCTCTTTCACATCGGCCCTCTCGTCGTGCGGACCTACGGCGCCCTGGTCGCGCTGGCATTTCTCGTAGCCCTGCGCGTGGCCCGCTGGGGGGCGCATCTGCGCAAGATCGACGAAGTATTTCTCCTGGACTTGACGGCGGTTCTGGTCTTGAGCGGCCTGATCGGCGCGCGCCTGCTTTATGTCCTGCTCAATATGACGTATTACGTAGAACACCCCTGGGACAGCGTTAAAATCTGGGAAGGCGGCTTGGTTTTCTATGGCGGATTTCTGCTGGCCTCCGCGGCGGGAATCTGGTATGTTCGCTGGAAGGGATTTTCTGTCGGGAAGGTCGCCGATATTCTGGCGCCGGCTCTGGCGCTGGGGCAGGCGGTGGGTCGCTGGGCCTGCTTTTTCGCGGGCTGCTGCTATGGTCGGCCGACCACGCTGCCCTGGGGTATTCGCTTCAGCGACCCGGCCTCGTTGGCGCCTCTGGGCGTCGATCTCCATCCCACGCAACTTTACGAATCGTTCGGCGATCTATTAATCGGGCTGGTGCTCTGGCTCCAGCTCATTCGAAAGAAAGACTCCGACGGAGAGATTTTCTGGCTCTATATTCTGTTATACGCCGCGCTGCGCTTCGGGGTGGAATTCGCGCGGGGAGACGACCGCGGCCCGACGATCGGCGGTTTGTACCCCAGCCAGCTCATCGCGCTCATTGCGATGCTGGTGTCGGCCAGCGTTTTAATCGCTCAGGCGGCTTCAAAATCAAATTTTAACCATGGTCCCATCACTGAAAATTACCAGCGGCGATAGCGGCCAGCGCCTGGATGTCCTCCTGGCGCGCGCTTATCCAAAATATTCGCGTTCATTTCTGCAGAAATGGATGCGGAATGGCGGCGTCACGCTTCACGGAGAACCGGCAGCACCGAATTACCGGGTACGGAGCGGAGACACGTTTGAAGTCCTCGATTTCGCCTTGCCCTCACCCGCCCTACGGGCACCCTCTCCCACAGGAAGAGGGCAGACCTCTGTGCCCGGTCTTCTGCCCATGGGAGAAGGTGGCCGAAGGTCGGATGAGGGCGTGCCCGCCCCTGCCATTCTCTTCGAAGATTCTTCTCTGCTCGTCATCGACAAACCTGCAGGTCTAGTCGTGCATCCGGCCAAGGGACATTGGGATGGGACGCTGATTGATTGGCTGAAGAACCACCTCGGGTCCAAAGCGGCCGGCGCTTTCGCGGATTCCGAGCGACTGGGCCTGGTGCATCGGCTGGATAAAGACACATCGGGGGTTCTCGTGATCGCTAAAACCGTCGAAGCGCAGACGGCGGTGAGCCGCCAATTCCGCGACCGAACGGTCCGTAAAACGTACATCGCTTTTGTCGAGGGTGTTCCGTCGGCGTCGAAGGGCGTCATTGATGCACCAGTCGGCCGGTCGCGTCGCCAACCGAACCGCATGGCCGTCTCGAGCGGCGGGCGGCCGTCTGAAACCGCTTTTGAAGTAAACGAAACGTTTGGCAAGGAGGTTTCACAGATGACGCTGCATCCGAAAACAGGCCGCACTCATCAGATTCGCGTGCATCTGGCAGCCATTGGTCATCCGATCGTCGGAGACCGCACCTACGGCGCGCAGGCCGTCTGGGGAGAAAAGCACGGCATTCACCGCTCGCTGCTGCACGCGGAGCGCCTTGAGATCGAGCACCCGGAAACCGCCAAGCGCGTTTCATTTCACGCGCCCTGGCCGGACGATTTCAAAGAGGCGCGACAAGCTTTTCGAGAAGCGTTCCCCCCTTTGAAAAAAGCGGGAAGTCTGGTGTTGCTTATCTTGCTGGGGGGTCTGTTCTCGCGAGTCATGGCCGATGATACAACCGCTGCTCCTGCGCATACGGCGTCGACATCCGCCAAACACGCGTCCACTTCAAGCACCTCGTCGGCTTATCGCCTTCTGAAGAGAGAAGTCGCGTCCTTGAAGGATCAAGTGGACAATTTAAAGACCCAGGTGGCGGGTATTCAATCCAGCCTCGATCAGCTGAATGCTTCGGGGCGTCTGCGCGATCTGGAAAACGCAATCACCCAGTTGAACAGCAAAGCGGTGGGCAGCGAGACGACGACGCAGGAAACCAAGACTCAAGTAACCGAAATGAACGAGAAGCTGAAGATTCAGCAGGACGCCGTGGACCACATGCATGACCAGCTCGACCGGATGCATCAGGATTTAATACAGCTGAAGGCCGCCTTGAACGCCTCCACGGAACAGAAGAATGATCAGGGCGCACCGACGGCGCCGCAGCCGCCGCCGTCCAGATGAATTCGCATAAAAGCCAAGGACTGCTCGTGGTCGTCTCCGCCGCCTCCGGCGCGGGGAAAAGCACGCTTTGCCGGCAATTGCTCAAGCGGCGGAAGAATCTGATTTTTTCCATTTCGGTCACGACCCGTATGCCAAGGCCGGGCGAGAAAGATGGCCGGGATTATTTTTTCGTCAGCGACGCCGCTTTTAAAGCCATGCGGGCGCGTCACGAACTCGCGGAATGGGCCGTGGTGCATGGCGACCACTATTACGGAACGCCGCGCTCGTATCTGGAGCGCATGCGCAGCGCCGGCAAGGACGTTCTGCTGGATATTGATGTGCAGGGGGCGCTTCAGGTCAAGCGCCGGTATCCGGAAGCTGTTCTGATTTTTGTTACGACGCCCACGTTTGCGGACCTGGAAAAGCGGTTGCGCAGCCGATCCTCGGAAAGCGAATCCGAAATCCGCCGCCGGCTCGCCGACGCGCGGAAAGAGCTGCGATACCTGTCCCGTTATGACTACCAGGTTATCAATGACCGGGTGCCGATGGCTCTGAAGAGGCTGGAAGCGATTTTAGACGCAGAATCACTGAGAATAAAAAGGAATACCTAAGGAGAAATCAATGACTGACTTGTTTCTGGATCCCAAAGTTCTGAATTACAGCGCCGACCGATACGAATTGATCCTGCTCACCCTGCGCTGGGCGCGCGCAATGAAGGCGAAGGGGTCCCCCGAACCGATGGCGGCGCTGATCGAAAAAGCGCTGCGCGACCTGGTAGAGAACCGTGTTACCAAAGAAGAAATTATGGCCAACAAGGCCGCCGTTCCGCCTCCCGCGGAAGATGTTCCGGCGGTGGTTTCCGTAGCCGATGAAGGCGGAGACAAGCCGATGAAGCTGCCTCCCGATGATGAGGAAGACAGCGACAAAAAGAAAACCAAGAAGAAAAAGAAAAAGGACGAGTAAACAGTGCACAGAGTTCAGAGTTCGGGAATACATTGTCTGAACTCTGAACACTGAACTCTGAGGGCTTACTATGATTCTTCTCGGAGTCACCGGTTCCATCGCGGCCTACAAGGCGGTGGAAATTCTGCGCCTGCTGGTCAAGGCCGGGCAGGATGTCCATGTCGTGATGACGGAATCGGCGACTCAATTCGTGGGGCCGCTGACGTTCCAATCTCTCTCCGGTCATCCGGTGCAGAGCAATCCACTCGATGCGGGTGCGTACCAAGTCGCCCATCTGGCGCTGCCGGAGAAGGCGTCCGCTGTTGTGATCGCCCCCGCGAGCGCCGAATCTTTGTCGCGACTGGCGCGCGGGTCGGCGGGAGACATGATCTGCGCTTCCGTTCTGTCGGTTCCGCGGATGGCGTCCGGGAAGCTGAAGATCCCCGTATTTCTCGCGCCCGCCATGCATGAAGTCATGTGGACCCATCCGGCCACGCAGGCCAATGTCCGTCAGCTGAAAAGCTACGGGTATCAATTCATCGGGCCCGAACGCGGAGCGCTCAGCCGCACGAGCGACGAAGGGCTGGGACGCATGTCCGAGCCCGAAACAATTGTCGGAACGGTTCTAAAATCCATTGGCAAAAAGTAAACAGCTGAATTCCATCAAAGGACTCAAGGTCCTCATTACGGCGGGCCCCACGCGCGAATACTGGGATCCCATCCGCTTTATCACCAACGGGTCCAGCGGGGTGATGGGAATCGCCTTGGCGCAGGAGGCCAGCCGCCTGGGGGCGGATGTCACCCTGATCCTCGGCCCCGTGGCCGGCGGACCGCGCTACAGCAACGGACTGAAAGTGGTGCGCGTTGTGAGCGCGGAGGACATGGACAAAGCGGTGCAGGAGAATTTGAAGGACACCCAAGTTTTCATCGGTGCGGCGGCCGTGTCCGATTACCGGCCCCGCCAGCATCTGCGGAAAAAGATCAAAGAACGTGCGCCCGCCGTGACGCTGCACCTGATCCGCAACCCCGATATCATCGCGAAGGTCGCTCTCCGGACGCCGCAACGCCCGCCCATCGTCATCGGTTTTGCGCTGGAAACTCACGATTTGATGAAGTACGCGCAGGAGAAGCTCCGGAGCAAGGGGCTGGACTGGATAGTCGCTAATCAGGAATCCAATATCGGCCGGGAACGCGGTGCCGCGACGCTGCTCAGCCGCTGGGGCGAGAAAATTCCCCTGGGCACGACCTCCAAGAAGAATCTCGCATGCAAAATCTGGGAAGCCCTCCTCAAGCGGCCGGCATTATGAGTGATATGCGGAAGCTCATCGCGGACACGAAACAATGGATTAATCAGGAAAAGGCGTGGGGAAATGAGTTATATGCCCCTCCCTCACCCCCCGCCAGGGGGCTGGCGGGACCCTCTCCCTTGGGGAGAGGGCCTACGGCAGTAGGCCTTCCCCCTTTGGGGGAAGGTGGCCGAAGGCCGGATGAGGGCAAAGCCTCCGCCCTCAAGTCCCTCCACGAGAAATACAAAGACTGCACCCGTTGTTCGCTGGGGCACACCCGGATTAAGTTTGTTTTCGGCGTGGGTCCCGCAGACGCCGAAGTGATGTTCATCGGTGAGGGACCGGGGTATGAAGAAGACCGGCGCGGGGAGCCGTTCGTGGGCAAGGCCGGCCAATTGCTGGACAAGATGCTCGCGGCGATCGGCATGTCGCGTCAGACCAATGCCTACATCGCCAATATCGTCAAATGCCACCCCATGGCCAACCCGCAGACGCCGGAAGCCCGGGGCAACGATCGGGCACCCAGCCCGGAGGAAGTGGAAACCTGCTCGCCCATCCTTCTCCGGCAAATCGCCGTAATCCAGCCAAGAATTATCGTCACTCTGGGATCGCCTTC
>Ga0207158_1187_pt1 | contig 13777 bp, 4 predicted proteins | sample Alteio_BWMinHeat_22_FD_153512 | JGI IMG/M metagenome (GOLD analysis project Ga0207158, IMG submission 153512) | Enriched cells from forest soil in Barre Woods Harvard Forest LTER site, Petersham, Massachusetts, United States -... | ecosystem: Environmental > Terrestrial > Soil > Temperate forest >... | reverse complement strand
GTTACCCGCCGATATCCTCGGCTTCGATAAGAGCGCCGAAAGCGTTACCGCAGACTATGCCGGCAGCAGAATCCACTCCACGCTGCGGCTCTTCATCTATCCCACGCCTCAGATCGCGGCCGAGCGCGGCCGGGCCATCGAAGCCGCCGTCAACGCCGATCGCGCGAAGTTTGGCAGGACGGTCAAGCTGCGCCGCGATGGCCCCATGATCGCCTTTGCTGCCGGCGAGATCTCAGACACAGCCGCCGACGCACTGATCAAGTCCGCCAACCTGCACGAAGAAGTCACCTGGAACCACGCCATTCAGCCCGAGGTGAACTTCAACAACGAGATCCATAAGACTGCCACACTGCTTGAGAAGATCGTCGTCTTCTGCACCGTCTGCGGAACTGGCACCATCCTACTCGGGCTCTTCCTTGGCTTTGGCCGAGCCGGCGTCCGGGTGCTGATGGGCAAACCCGCCGCCGTCGAGCCGGAGTTCCTGGCTATTAACCTTCGAGGTATCCCCAAGGGAAGACTTGACCCTTCACACCCTGAAGGGCAGGCTCCAAACACCCCTCCAGATACCCCATCTGACCCCTCCCAGAGTTGAATCAAAGCTGGTGCAATCGCCCGGGTAAGCACCTGATTTAATGCAGTTTTAGGGGTTTTGCGCCTCCGCATAAAGCAAACAATAGGCGAAAATGCAAGCCCGCTTTTTACTGAAGCGTTACCTATTATCTTATTGATAAATAGGGGGTTATATTGCAAGGTAAATCACCTTGACATGCCGGAGGGGGGCCCATAGTATTCAGCCAGAAAGTTCTGATGGCTTTGCCTCCGTTGGAACTATTCTCCCTACCGAAGAGGTTGCCCTGTTGCCGGGTGACCTCTTCGACGTTTAACCCCCAAAGTTGATCGCCATCATCGTGTTCCATCCGATCTCAACACTCGAGAGTCATTGCGTTTAAGATCAACCTTCGATCACGCGCTGACGTTTTTTATGCGAACGACTCACGATGAGTGAAGTCATCCTCGATCTTTCGCAGTTCGTTCTCGCAAGTGCACGCATTCGTGTGCGTTCCATTTTGCTCCGCAACACAATCACGCTAAAATTGAACTCAGGGTCGCCGACGTAGCTCAGTTGGTAGAGCAGCTGATTCGTAATCAGCAGGTCAACGGTTCAAGTCCGTTCGTCGGCTCCACGCGCTTCCCTCCTCTTCCACATTTCTAAAATCTCCTCTTGATCCTGATACAGCCATCGCTGTCTCACGTCTCTGCTCATGGAGTTCACAACGATGGCGTTTGCAAAAAAGGCCCGGCCTCTTCGCAGAGACCGGGCACCTTGGCTGAGGAGTTGCGGTTAGAAGTGGTATGAGACAGTGAGCTGCACCTGCCGGTTGGGTGACTTCGATGAGTTGATACTGCCGAACGAGCCGTCTGTCGGATCGGTATCGGGATCGCCCAACACAGTCATGTTGAAGACATTCTTGGCTTCGGCACGGAAGTTGATCTTGTGCTCGCCCCAAATGGTGAAGTCTTTGTTCACGTCTGCGTTGTAGAGCTGGTTTGGAGTGCCGCGCAACGTCATCGGCTGCGCAGACCCGAAGGTTCCCAACGCTGGCTGGCCATATGCGCAGGCTCCATCGTCTGCGATCGTACCGTCCCCATTCAGACCGCACCAGTTCGTCGAAGGGTCAGTTCCGTACCAGTGCTTGAGCGACCGATTGACGATCTTCAGCGGACGGTATTGGTTCGGATAGACCGTACCTGCACCGTTGGTGTAGTCGTTCGAGTAGGCGCCACCTACATAAAGCGGCAAGCCAGACTGCTCGATGCCGGTCATGGCCATGTTCCATCCGCCGACCACTTCGTCCAGTACGCGGTTCATGTTCCTGCCGAAGGTACGACCGCGCCCTAAGGGAAGGGTGTAGACCATGTTCCAGTTCGCCGCCAACCGCGCATCCGTATACATGGGGCCATACTCCGCGTGGTTGTTGTAGACGTTCTGGGCATAGGCATCGCCCTGGTAGAAGCCGGTGCTATTGGTCATGGCATGGCCCCAGGTGAAGTTGAAGGTGTACTGCAGCCCGTGCCAGATGCGCTGACGAATTACGATCTGCATTGAGTTGTCGTTCTCCATCGCGTTCGACGCCGTGTAGCGAACTGAGCCGTTGTAGCCCAGACCAACTACTCCCTGAAAGGGAGCCGGATCGCTCGTGAGGCAAGAGCCGCTGGTGACGCCGCTAATGTCTGTGTTGATGCCCGTCGGATTACCCTGAGACACATAGCTGGGATCGATACAAGGATGGTGGAGCTGGTTTCCTGCTCCCGCGGTCACCAGGTGCTGACCAGCCTTGCCCACGTATGCGAGCGAGACCGCCAGCGTGTTGCTGAACTGGTACTCCAGCGCCAGCGTGTAGCTGCCGACGTATGCGGGGCGCGTGTGCGGATCCCAGACGTTGAAGACGCCACCGGTCGCTGCTGCTCCAGCCGGCGTATGGTTGAAGCCCTGCTCCACCTGGAAGTAGCTTCCAGGGCTGCCGCCCGAGGTCGGTGCAACTGCGTTCGATTCGAACGCGCTCTGGAACGGTGGGTTGGTCGTCATGCGCAGATTAGCGCCGGTGCCTTCCATATAGGTCGCAGCACTGTATCCGCCACGCAGAACGATGCGCGGATTGTAAGCCCAGGAGAAGCCGACCCTTGGCAGCACGCCGCCATAGAACGGATGCACCAGGGTAGTCGAGCAGCCATGGCAATAGGCCTCTGCTGCTGCCGTACCGGCAATGACTGCCATCTGGGTTGCCGGATCCAGCGCAACGTATTTATTGTTCACCTCGCTGATCTGCGTGTTGTACTCATAGCGAAGACCGAGGTCGAGCGTCAGGTTCGGTCGGATCTTCCAGTCGTCATTGGCAAAATAACCACCGCGATACTGACGCATGCCCGCTGGCCCGGAGACGCCACCGATCGAGGTGTAGGAGATGCGGTCCAGTAGCATGTCCGCATAGGAGTAGCCCTTGACGTAGTCACCCACTGCTGCAGCCGCAGTTGGATACCGCGGATCGGTATGGTTGGAGATAATGTTGCCGGTAAAGACGCCCGAGCTATATAGTCCGCCGAGCGATCCATCGTTTCCAGGATAGAAGTTGTTCTGCTGATAGCGGCTGAGCTGGAAGCCAAGCTTGATGTTGTGCTTGCCTTTCAGCCAGCTCACCGTGTCTGCGTACTGGAAGGTGTTGAGTGTGATATTGGTGCCACCGTTGGCGTTGCCGCCCATGGACTCACTGCCGCCCTTAGTTTCATTGATGGTGTGAGGAGAATTATTCACCGCAGGATTCTGACCCACCTGCGAGTAGCCGTCGAAGGCCTGTGATTGCCCACCCGATGCCGATCCAATACCCAGCAGGGCGTTGCCGTTGAGCCCAAAGGCGCCTGTCGAATCGATCAACTCCGCGCCCAGATTCTGCCAGCGCGTATAACCCACGCGAAAGTCGTTCACGATGGAAGAATTGAAGGTATGGACTTCGTCGAAAACTCCGCTATTAATCGGGGTCGGCGAGGAGCTATTGAAGTTGATGGGCAGCGTTGGGGTCGAGTACCCAATGCTGTTGGCATGAGTGTAGCGGCCAGAGAAACTGTCCTTGTCCGACATCTTGTAGTCGATCTTGATGTCGAATTGGTTGGTCCGATCGAACTGATGCGACACCGTCGATTTGTTGTGGTAGCCCACCGTATCGTGATTTCCAAATGGGGTATCCGGCAGTGGCAGCAGGTTGGGGTGCGCAAAAAGATATTTGGCGACAGGGTTATTAATAGGCACCTGTTTGTTACCCGCAAACGGAGCGAAGTTGTTGAACGGATCGAACAACTGCACCAGCCGCGAAGCGCCCGCAGTGGGCGAACATCCAAGACCCGGCTCGTTGCACATGACTGCGGGATCGAGCAGTTCCGAAAAGTCTGCAAATGCGCCACCGGTGCAGGTCTGGCCGATCTGGCCACCAGAGCATCCCCGTTCGTTATAGGTAGGTACGGTCGTAAAACCGGGCTGAGTCGTGTGGCGGCGGTATCCCTGATAATCGCCGAAGCCGAAGAGCCGGTCGCGGAGGATCGGACCACCCAGTGTGCCACCGAACTGATCCGTCGTGTACGGAGATCTCGGAATAATTGCACTGGGAATATCTGTGTTTTTGTTACCGAAGCTGTTCGCATCCAACAGATGGTTCCGCAGGTTGAAGAAGGCGTTGCCGTGGAAGTGGTTGGTACCGCTCTTCATGACCTCAATGAAGCTGCCGCCCTCGGCATTTCCAAATTCTGCGGAAGGAACCGCTGCGATCATCTGGATCTGCTCCAGCGCATCCGGATTCGGCTGGTACGAGGTGCCGTAATCCAGGTTCTGGTTCATCTCCATGCCGTCCAGCGTGTAGTTGTTGCCCTGGGTGCGGCTGCCGTTGACTGAGATCTCATCACCCACACTGTCCGGCTGAGTTGAAATTGCACCCGGCTGGAACTGGGTCAGATCCTCGATGCTGCGTCCGTACAGCGGAATATTGGCGATCGCGCGTGCGTCCAGCACCGTCGACTGCGTTGCGTCTTCCGTATGCAACAGCGGAGCAAGCTCTGCCTGTACGGTCACCGTCGAGGATGCCGACTCTGGCGTCATCTTCGCGTCACGGAGCGCCGACTGACCGACCTCCAGCACGAACGGGTTGGTCACCTGGTCGCCGAAGCCCTGTGCGTGAAACAGCACCTTATAGGTTCCGATGGCAAGGAAGCGGATGTTATAGACACCGGCCTTGTCTGTGGTCGCAGTGGTCTGCACGTTGGTGTTCACGTTGGTCACTGTGATTTTGGCGCCCTGAATCACGGCACCTGTCTGGTCGGTCACCGTGCCGTTGATATTGGCAGTCACCGTGACCTGGGCCTGCAATCCTAGACCACAGAAAAGCAGTATTGAGAGCACGGCGAATGAGAGTACATGGATTCTCTTCTGCATCTACTGATCCCCTCAGAGTGATACTGGCGGTCTCCCGCCGGGATATGGCCGCCTTTAGATCGGCGGCATGCATGGGACGAAGTCTTCAGCAAAGACTACTTTTTATTGGTTTCGAGCAAGAGCATGACGTGCAGTCTGTTGCGAAGACCTAATTCGGTCAAATTTGGATCAAGTACGAATTAATGCTGTGGCAACACAATGTCACCTTTATGTCAAAGTTGCAACTAAAAGTTAATAAAGTGGTACAGAATGCCCAAATGGCATGATTTATATAGGTAATAAGCCGTAGAAATATTTAAACCGTAGTAGAAATTAAAGAACCATAAGTATTTGTTTTGTTGATTTGCCATAGATGCAACTAAAGTGTCATCGTTTGTCGCGTATCCGACTTAACGCCGCCTCCAATTCGAGGTTCGACGTCCTCCACAGATGACTGGCTGGGTAGTGATGGCGCGATACTGGTGTCATGGAACGGCGTGGATTTCTCAAACAGACCGGCGCAGTGTTGGCGGCCGCCAAACTGAACGGCTTCGCTCAGGCTGCGAAACCAACAAAGCAGCCGATGAACTTGCTTTGGATCACCGTCGACGATATGGATGCGTCGCTGCCGGGGTTCATGGGCAACAAGCTTGGTCTGACTCCGAATCTCGATGCGCTGGCGGCTGGCTCGCATCGCTTCGTCAAGAACCGGACAACCGGACCTATCTGCCAGCCTTCACGCGGAGCGATGATGACTGGTCGCGTACCGCATCGCAGTGGCGGCGTTGGCTTCGTACCTATTCATGACGGCGTCCCAACGATGGTGACATCACTGAAAGCTGCGGGATACTTTTCTGCTGCCATTCACAAGACCGAGCACATGCAGCCACCGTCATGCTTTCCCTGGGACCACGAGGTTCCGGGAATGGATCGCAGACCGCACGAATATGCCGAAGCCGTTCAAGATGCGCTGACGCGGGCGAAGGCCGCGGGTAAGCCCTTCTTCATCAATTGCAACATCAACGATCCGCACCGACCCTTCTACGGGAGCCCCGGCGGCCTGAAGCAAGACCATAACAACGAAGGCGAATACAAAGTCGCACGTGAGTTGACCGCGAACGATGTAGTGCCGCCCCCGTTCCTCGAAGACCTACCCGACGTTCGGCGGGAGTTCTCACAGTACTGCAACAGCGCACAACGGATGGACGTGAGTATCGGCCTGGTGCTGCAGGCGTTGAAGGACTCCGGCCACGCAGACCACACCGTCATCGTCTTCTGCGCGGACCACGGCATGCCTTTTCCCTTTTCGAAGGCGACTGTGTACGACCACGGCACGAAAGAGCCTGTGTTGCTGAGCTGGCCGGGAATGCCTGCCGCGAAGAGCCACGAAGACCGCACCTGCAACATCGACCTGATGCCGACGCTACTAGAGCTGCTCGGCGTCTCAGCTCCAAAAGGAATGGACGGCCTGAGCTGGATGCCGATCTTGCGCGGCAAACCAAGTGGCAACCGACAGTATCTTGTGACCCACGTCAACAGCGTAAGCTCCGGCGTGGAGTATCCACAGCGCGGCGTTCACGATGAGCGCTATTTGCTGGCTTTCATGCCGTGGGTCGATGGCACGTTGCAGTTCCAGATTGAGTCTATGCAGGGACTGACTTGGGCGGCGATGGTAAAGGCCGCCGATAGTGACGCGAAGGTCGCGGCTCGAGTGAAGCAGTTCCACTACGGCGAGCCGATGGCACTCTACGATCTGGAGACCGATCCGGGCCAACGAGTGAATCTGATTGCTCATCCTGAACACAAGGCGCACATTCACACCATGCAACAGGAACTACTCGCCTACATGCGGCGCACGAGCGATCCGCAACTGGACAATCTGGAGCGATATCTGCGAGGCGAGAAGACGATCGTTGTGCAGGGGAAGAGTTCAGGTGCGAAAGAATAGGACAGTGGAACGTCCCGTCTGTCACCGTTTTATCTTTTCGTCTGCGACCAGTTTATCTTTTGTCACTGGTGATCTTGAAGGAGCGCCGCATTTGATCATTAGCCCAGAGACGCAAACCACCAATAGCGATCGCCACCAAACCAATCACGCAAGGCTTCCACGCAAGTTCGAGCAACCCAATCAGAATGCAAACTGATCCTCCCACAAGAGGGATATAGGCTGTCCAGCCTAGCCAGCCCGGTGCGGCGGGCACCCAGCTCGGCAAAAACTTTCCCCTGGAAAGTTTTTGCCGGAGCGAAAGCAGAACCAGGATATTTGCCAAGACCAAGCCCGCTACCAGAGACCATATCAAATAGATATTTGCAGCTCGCGCGATGAGAAATACTACCGCAACATTGAGTACAACAAGTCCTCGGACTGCATTCTTCATTTCGCCACCCAGCCCTTAAGCCTCATTATCGTATCGGGCAATTTGTTCCCGGCCGCTCCACTCTATCAACTGCCACTATAGCTAGGCCCTCTGCCTTAGTCTTCCATCTTCGAAGTACACATAAACCAGCAAAATCACTGTGTTTTTGCGTCATCGTGGTATCGTAGCTAGCGTTCCCCACCCGGGTTTTTCTGGAGCACTTTCCTATGCTGCGTCGTGCCGTGGTTCCGATTGCCTTTCTGTCTCCGCTCGTCTCTCAAGCATCCACATTTCAGCTTCCGCTTACGTTTGAGGCCAACCGCGGGCAAGCACCGGCAGATGTCCGTTATCTCGGACGCTCCGGCTCCGAGACCATCGCATTTAAAGATGATGCAGTGGTTCTACCCTGCATGGCAGACGGCAAGCAGATCTCGCTTGCGCTTCACGCCAGTGGAGTTCGCGCAGAGGGCGCAACCGGCGGTGTTGCGAACTACTATCTCGGTAAGGCACAGACGATTGAAGGCCTGCCACTCGAGAGCAGCGTGCGTTACAGCAACGTCGCCCCAGGAATCGACCTGCTCTTCCACGGAACCGAAGGGCGTCTCGAATATGACATCGAGGTCGCTCCCGGCGCCGATGCCTCTGCCTTCGCACTGCACGTATCCAACGGCGGGACGTTTAAAGTAGCTGGCGACGGAACTGCGAAACTTAATACCGGATGCGAAAGCCTGCGCCTGCTGGCTCCCGTGGCGTATCAGCAGATTGGCGGCAAACGCATTACCGTCGCAAGCCAGTTCCGCGTCGCAGCAGATGGAGCGTTGACCGTCGACCTCGCGCACTACGATCATGCTCAGCCGCTGACGATCGATCCGGTGGTTTCCTACACGAAGGTCTACGACAAGACGCCCCAGAACGGTGACGGCATTCTCAAGGTCGATGCCGGCGGCAACATCTACCATTTGTCGCGCCAGCTCTCGTCGGATGAAACGGACATTCTCTCGAAGATCTCTCCTTCCAACACCGTGCTCTATTCCGTCTCCATCGCGCACGTCTTCAGTCAATATCTCACCCTGGACTCATCGGGAAATGCCTACCTCGCAGGCACGGCCCGCGACGCCTCCTATGCCCCCACCACTGACTTGCGCCTATGCTCTGCCTCCGACAGCTCCTGCCCGTCGGGCTTCGTGGCGAAGATCAATTCCTCCGGAACGATACAGTACTCGACCGCCGTCGGTGGGCTGATCACGGCCCTCACTGCAGATGCCAGCGGCAACGCATATGTTGTTGGGCCCACGACCGCAAATGCGCTCAAGACAGTGAACGCCTACCAACCGACGTTCAATACCAACAACCTAAACGGCGCGAATGAGGTCTTCTTCGGCAAACTGAATTCTTCGGGCACGAACTGGATGTACTCCAGCTATTTCAGCAGCGGTGATGTCACTTCAACAACCATCGCCAATGTCACGAAAGTCGCCCTCGACGCCTCGGGCAATCTTTACTTCGCAGGCAGCGGCACCTCGGTGCCGCTGCAGAACAGTCTGCAGAGCGGCGTCGGCGAAGACTTTATTGCAGAGTTCGCTCCCGATGGCCAAACCCTTCTCTGGAGTTCGCTGCTCGGTGGCACGAGCCTACCCTTCGTGAACCAAACCAACTCGGTCTACAGCGAACTGCGATCCCTTAGCATCGGAGCAGATGGAACCATCTATATTTCTGGAGCCACGACTGCGGAAGACTTTCCATACACAGTAAATGCCGACCGCCACCCCACTAGCCCGATCACATACTTCGGAGCTTCGAGCAATATATTCGTCACGGCCATCAATCCTGCGCACACAGGCTTTACCTGGTCGACCTATCTCGGCCGTGGTGACATCTTAGCCAGCGCAATCGATGCCGATGGCAATCTCTATTTTGGAGGTCACGCTGCGCTGGGCTCCGTACCTTTCCTTAACCCTATCGCTACCGACATGCCAGGAACCGGAGGGTACCTGCTCGAGTTGAGCAACACGGGCCATGTGCTGAACGCGACGGCCCTCGGCGGACGCTACGCTACCGAGATTCCAACGCAACTCGACATCGACTCTAACGAAAACATCTATCTCAGCACGTATCTGCAATACAGCACCACAGAGAAGCAGAATCTGACCGACCCGATTAACATCGGAACGGAGAATTATGCAGATCAGTCCTACCTGGAGTTGCAGCAACTTGGCGGCAACCCCTTCCAGCCCCAGGGCACGGTCTTCATGGAACTCAAGCCAGCGAATACGCCGCAGATCAGCCTTAGTTACGGTAAATCGCTCGTTGAGCTACGCAATGCCAGCACAGTCGATCTGCACATCACCAGCATTCAAGGCTCTGCCGTAGCGCTTGCGAACAGTTGCGGAACGACGCTCGCCGCAACGACCTCGTGCTTCATTCTTCCCGCGGGCAGCACCATGGTCACGATCAATAGCGACGCCACCCCCACATCGCAAACCTTCACCCTGCCAGTGAGCGATCCTCCGTACACCGTGGGACAGACCGTGATGTACTCCCCCGCTTGGATTGCTTTTCCGGCCACGCAGAGCGGAACCACCAGCGCAGCAATTCCGGTGACCATTACCAACGGCAGCGCGACCCCTGTACCGATCACACCCACCGCAACCGGTAATTTCTCGCAGACCGACAACTGCCCTCCTTCGCTTGCTTCGATGGCCTCCTGCACAATGCAGGTCTCGTTCAAGCCTGGAACGGGCGGTATCGATAGCATCTCCTCCGGCGTTGGCACAGACGTGGTGCACGTCGTCTCCGAACAGAGTCCGACAGATCCTCTTTTGCTCTCCACGATTGCGGGACTGAATTATGGCAATGCTGTGATCAACACAACGTCCATCGTGCGTACCGTCACCATCACAAACACCAGCAATTCGCCGGAATCAGTAGGCACACCCTACTTCACCGGCGATGGAGTAGGCGCTTTTTCGGTTTCTACATCCACCTGCTCTGCTACACCTCTCGCTCCACAACAGAGTTGCACCATCGGCTTCACCTTCACTCCTCTCGAAGAGCGAACCTACGCCGCATCGATCAACGGCTTGAACGGCTCGCAAACGGTACCGCTTAACGGAACTGGACTTTCGGATGACCTCCAGCTCAGTTCAACCACAATTACCTTCCCGACGCTCGGTATCGGACAACGCAGTGTGCAGACGGTGACGGTTCACAACCCTGGTAGCTCCGCCGTCACGATATCAGTCGACCAAGTAATCTCTCGCACGGGTGGAACACCACCCAACGACCAGGGGGCGTCTCCTGATTACACACCTGCGAACGACTGCGGCTCATCGCTGGCCTCTAACGCCACATGCACGTTGACGGTTGTCTTGGTACCTACTGAGACCGGTTCTCTGCCCGCATCGCTCGGCTTTCATACTCCGGACAAGGTGTACAGCATCAGCATCGGTGGAACAGGAGTTCCCTTCATCACCTTGGACCAGTCCAGCATTTATTTCGGATCGTTCCCGTTGGATGGCAGCGCGCATACCTCTTCGTTGACACTCACCAATCAGTCGACGCTCGCCGAGTCGTTCTCGATTGGCACGCTCTCGGCTCCGTTCAGCATCACCAACTCCACATGCACCGGCTCACTCGCTCCGAGTGCAAGCTGCATTCTGACGCTGGCCTACACCCCCACTGCTCGGAGCACACAGACCGCTACCCTGGCTATTACTTCTCTTTCATCCTCGTTTCCGACGTCGGTCAGTGTGCCACTCTCTGGAAATGCCACCGGCGCGGTCGCACAGGTCTCGCCTGCCTCTTATGACTACGGGAGCGTTGGGCGTGGATTGCAGTCTGCAACGCAGCAGTTCGCCGTCACCAACACCGGCGACAGCGCCTGGTCAAACCTGAGCGTCTCGGTCATCGGTGCGAACGCGTCGGACTTCACGCAGGTCAACAACTGCCCCGCGACCCTGCAGCTTTCAAGCTCCTGCACCATCAGTGTGTACTTCAAACCCAGCACTCTCACAAACGAGAGCGCGAGCCTCCAGATCACCGGAAGCCAGACGAATGGTACCCAGACGGTTCCGCTCACTGGAACGGGTGTCACCCCCACGCCGGTTACATTGCAGATCACTCCGGCTTCACTCGCGTTCGGCAATGTGGTCATGTCACAGAATGCGATTCAGATTGTGCAGTTGAAGAACACCTCTTCTCAAGCCATCACGCTCAGCGTCTCACCTCTCGCGACGGGCAATCTGCCGACTCCCGACTACATGGCGCAGCCCGATTGCGGTGGAACAGTTGCTGCAGGTGCAACCTGCAACCTCGCTGTTACCTTTACGCCCTCGCTCATCGGAGAAGATGACGGCTCCATCACCCTGACGCTGAATGCAAGCCAGCCCAATCACAACACACAGGTCATCTCCGCTACGGGCAAGGGACTTCCTTTCCTCACCGCATCCCCTGCCAACATCGACTTTGGCGCCCAATATGCCAGTTTGCCGGTAACACGCATGATCACGCTCGCCAATCCTTCTTCAACGGCAACGGCGTATTTCTCGATTGGCTCAGCCTCGTTGAGTGCGCCCTATACCGTGAGCGGGACGACATGCCCTCTCAGCATCGGCGTGACGCGCTTTCTCAATGCGAGCGCGAGCTGCACGGTCTCGGTTACCTACACTGCGACCGATGCAGGGGAACAGGACTCAGCTCTGACCTTCACCTCCTCGGCCAACGCGCTTCCTGTGACCGTGCCACTTACCGCCTCCGGCAGCGTGCCGGTGATCCAACTCTCTGCCACCTCATACAACTTCGGATCGGTAACCAGAGGACAGGGACCTGCTTCCACAACGATCAACCTCAGCAACACGGGGGGCGATACCATCACTGGACTGACCATCCAGGTCACAGGATCGAATGCAAGCGACTTCACGACGTCAGGCTGCAACTCAGGTTCGATTCAGGCACACACCTACTGCGCCCTCAAGATCAACTTCGCCCCTACGGTCACGGGGGCCGAGGCAGCCACCATCACTGTCAGCGGAAGCCAGATCAATGGCACAATGACGATTGCATTGAGCGGCAATGGTGTTGGATCGCCGATCGCGACGGTCGCTCCGAGCAGCGTTAATATCAGCAACATCACGCACGGCTCTCGCGGCTCCAGCAGCATCTCTGTAACAAACACTGGAAGCGACACACTTAGCGGCATAGCGGTATCTATCGCTGGCAGCAATGCGGCTGATTTTTCTCAAACCAACGACTGCGGCACCTCACTCGCAGTAACAGCACGCTGCACGATCACCGTCCTCTTCGCGCCTTCCACAATCGGCACAGAGAACGCCACGCTAACCTTTGCGGGCAATCAGCAGAACGGAACACAGACCGTCTCGCTCGCCGGCACATCACGTGCCAACGCAACTGGGCAACTCTCTGCATCGTCGAAGGACTTCGGCTTAGTCATCCACGGCAGCCACGCAACGCAGACCATCACGCTGACGAATAACGGCACCGACCCATTGACGGGTCTCGCCTTTGCCTTCACCGGCACAAACGCAAGCGACTTTACCCAGTCCAACACCTGCGGTGTCTCCGTCGCAGGTGCCGCAAGCTGCACCATCACTTTGACATTTGCACCGACCACGATCCTCACCGAGAGTGCGACGTTGAGTGTCACTGGCAACATGCTGAATAGTCCGCAGACCGTCACGCTTACAGGTATTGGTTTGCCTGGTCTTGGCATTACCGTTCCTGTCTCTTCCACGACGGTCACTTCTGGTTCGCCAGCCAGCTACTCGGTCGCACTTCAGCCCGATTCAGGTCTAACAGGCACAGTGACCTTCTCATGCACCGGCCTGCCGCAGTATGCAAGCTGCAGCTTCAACCCGGCAACGATCACACTGCCAAGCAGCTCACTGAGCACCACCCTGACCGTCACAACCAGTTCCACCACGACGACAACCGCGAACAACGCCTGGATCTCTATGACGGGCCTGTCGCTCTGCCTTCTCTGCTTCGTACCGTTCGTGCGCAAGCGTTTGCCGCTGTTGCTCACGACACTTCTCATCGCCTGCAGCATTGGAATATCGGGATGCGGAACGGGCACAGGGAATAGCGGAGGCAACGGAGGCACTACTACTGTGACCAACAAGACGCCAGCCGGCAGCTATCCCTTCACGGTAGCCGCAGCAAACGGAACTACGACACAGAACATCTCGCTGACACTGACGGTGCAATAGACGACGAGTCGGCTCAGGAGCGTTCCGTTTGCCCCCCAGTTTCAGCGTGTAATTAGGAACGTCTCGTCTGTTCCTGATTTTCAACGATGCAATATTCTCGAAAGCATGCCTCCCAGCTCGCACAAGTACAAGACGGGAATCAAAACCAAAAAAATACGCCGCTGCCGCGTTCGGGTCGCTTGGCTAACATCACCACCCTGCGCAAGCTCTGCTCCTTCACGACTCATTGCCCACCACATACA
>Ga0207158_1132_pt3 | contig 14063 bp, 10 predicted proteins | sample Alteio_BWMinHeat_22_FD_153512 | JGI IMG/M metagenome (GOLD analysis project Ga0207158, IMG submission 153512) | Enriched cells from forest soil in Barre Woods Harvard Forest LTER site, Petersham, Massachusetts, United States -... | ecosystem: Environmental > Terrestrial > Soil > Temperate forest >... | reverse complement strand
TCCATTTCATACCACGATTCCCACTGCGGCCATTGGTAGCGCGGGTCGAGCGGCTCGCCCATATGAGGGGTAACGACGTCAAAGAGGTTCTCCATGGCGAGCCTGCCGATGAGGGATGCCGCGATACAGGGCGTACCCTCCTTGTCAATCCATGCCTCGGCTTGCGCGAGCCATTTCTTTGCTTCCTCGGGCTCCTTGAGTTCGTGATAGGCCAGGGCCAGGAGAAGCTCCTCAACCGGAGGGACGTAGTCACTGGTTCGCAGTTCGAGGGCTTTTTTCAACGGCTCGACGGCATCCGCGGCTTTGCCGTCGCGCGTGAGGAGCCCGCCCAGGGTACGCAGGTTCATGGATGTGGGTCGCTCCTTGGCGCGGTCGGCCATCTGATCGGTCAGTTTGTCCGCAGAATCCACGGCCGAGGGTGTATGCAGACGTGTGCGGGCGACCAACTCGATGTGTTTGGGAAAATCCTTAGCGAGAACAGGCATGTCGAATACGCGCCTGGCGGGCGTGAATGCCAAGATGCAATTGAGATGCTGCAAGGCCGCGTAATCGTCCTTGTTCTCACGCGCCGCGAAATAGTCCGCGACGTGGGCGTCAATCCGGGATGCCGTCCTGAGCGTGCGACGGACGCGATCCCCCTCGGACAATCGAGCACCGACGACGCGCAAACACTTTCCTTCTCGGTGCACGATCAACGATCCATCGCTGCAAGAGCAAGTTTTTCGGACGAAGGCATCATAGTCGTCGTCCAGGCGCTCATATGTCCGCGTTGAAAGGACGATGGGTTTGTACGAAGAGTCGAAAAGCCGAATCTTCGCGCTGTCGCGACTAAACTCCAACCTCGGGGAGTTATAGCTCTCGTCGCTGAAAACATGGATCAGCCTGCCGTCACGGGCGTTCCACAGTCGAACCGAACTGTCGTATCCCATTGTCGCCAACAGGGCGCCGTCAGGGCTGAATGCTACATTCACCACCTCTCGTGTGTGGCCCGAAAGTTCACTGATGAGTTCCCCAGTTTCCGCGTCCCATAATCGCGCCGTTTTGTCCGCGCTTGCGGTGGCGGCGCGGTCGCCGTCGGGATTGAGCGCCACCGCCGTCACGCGCGCGGTGTGGCCTTTGAGTTCATGGAGCACATGGCCCGTCGCCACGTCCCATACGCGGGCGGTCCTGTCCTCGCTGCCAGATAGCGCCCGGCGACCATCTGCGCTAAGGATCGCGGAGGTGACATCTCCTTGGTGGCCGATGAGATCGCGGTTAACCCGTCCTGTGCGGGCGTCCCACAGACGCGCGGTCTTATCGGAGCTGCACGAGAGGATTTGTTCCCCGTCGGGACTGACGGTGACGCCCGAAACCCAGTGGGTGTGTCCCTTGAGTTCGAGAAGAAGCTGACTGGTCCGCGCGTCCCAAATGCGCACGGTCGTGTCGCCACTACTGGTGACAATGCGACTGCCGTCCGGGGTAAAAGCCACTCCCTGAACCTGCTCCAGATGCCCTCTCAACTCCGCCAATTGGCTCCCGGTGTCCGCATCCCAGACGCGCGCCGTGCGATCGTTACTTCCGGTGACGATACGTGAACCGTCGCGGCTGAAGGCGACGCCGATAACGCCGCCGGAAAGTTCAAAAACCGGCTTGGAAGGGTCCGCAACATCCCAAACCAGCGCGGGTGCCGAATACTGGCCCCCTGCCACGATGCGACGGCCGGTGGGGCTGATCGCAATGCAATCGACCGCCGAAATCCTTCCTTTGAATTCCGCGAGGAACTGACCGGTCTGTGCGTCCCAAAGGCGGGCCGTCCCGTCCTCGCTTCCCGTTATGATGTGACTGCTATTCGGGCTAAAGACGGCGCAGGTGACCGGCCGTTTGTGACCCTCGAGTTCCAGCGGGACCTCACCGGATTGCGCGTCCCAGACCCGGGCCGTCTTGTTGGCCCCGGACGTGATATCGCCGCAGGTGACGATGCGCCGGCCATCGGGACTGAAGGCGGCTGTGCTGACCATTGTCTTGGCGTCAAATTCACGGATGTTTTGACAGGACTCCGCGTCCCAAAGCCGGGCCTTGCCGTCGAAACAACCGGTGAGGAGGTAGCGCCCGTCGGGACTGAAGGCGACGCTCGAGACCTGCCCGAGGTGTCCGGGAAGTTGCGGCACTACCTGACCGCTGCGCGCGTCCCAGATCTTGGCGGTGCCGTCAACGCTGCCAGTAACGATCTGGGCGCCGTCGGCACTAAAGCCGACGCTCATCACTCGGCCCGCATGGCCCTTGAGCTCGAGCACCACTTTTCCAGAGCGCACGTCCCAAACGCGTGCAGCGCCGTCGTCATCGCCCGTGACCACCCTGGCGCCGTCGGGGCTGAATGCCGCACTCTGAACGTAACGATCCCTGGCTACCTGCAAACCGACGAGAAGGCGACCCGTCCGCACGTCCCAGATCCGTGTCGCGATTTCATCGTTTACCAATCCTCCAAGGATGCGCTCGCCGTCGGGACTAAAAGCCAGGCTGGTAATTTCGCCATTGATATCCGCGAGTTGGCAAAGCTGTTTTCCCGATTTCGCGTCCCAAATTCGACCGGTCTGGTCGGCGGCAGTAGCCACGTGGGTTCCGTCCGGATCGAAGGCAACAGCGTTGAGAAACCTGGCGTGGCCGCGGAATTCGCGCAGCATCGCGCCCGACTGCGCATCCCAGGTGCGCGCCATCTTGTCGCTATCGCCCGTCAGGATGCTCATCCCGTCAGGGCTGAAGGCCACACACGTTGAAATGGCTCCGGTGGTCTTAATCTCCACTAATCGCTTGCCTGTTCGAGTGTCCCAGATGCATGCCCTGCGATCTTCGCCCACGGTGGCGACGCGGCGCGCGTCGGGACTCACAGCGATCCCCGTTACCCTTCCGCCATGCGCGTCAAATGTAAGTAACCATTCACCCGTGCGCGCGTTCCACAGTCGAGCTGTGCCGTCACTTCCGGCGGTGACGATGCGCCGCCCGTCGGAACTAAATGCGACCGCAAGAACCGCGCCGCTATGGCCGTACAGAGTGAACACGCCGCCCTCGAACAGGCGGCGCAAGTAGTGCCATTCAATTCCCCGGTTTTCGGGGTCGATTTCGGCCAGGCGCTCGCGCGCGACCACGACATTGTTCTTGTCGTACTCTTGCTGCGCGACAAGAACGAGATAGTTGTCTTTTTCCCGCTTCGTCTTTCGCACTTGCTCCTGAAGATCATCCGCCCGTTTCTTGGCCAGCTCTTCGTTCACTTTGGCGATGCCCGTTTGCTTCTTTGCCTCCTCCTCATTTGTCTGCGCGATGCCCTTTTGGGTGGTGGCATCCTGTGCGTTGGCATCCGCGACTTCCGCGTTGTGCAGGGCTTGGGCCTCTTGCTCCTTCGCATCGAGATACTTCGCATAGATTCCGGCGGAACCGCCGACAAGGGAAACGACGACCGCGCTCAGGAGCGCCGTCACCACCGGGTTTCGTTTCACCCACTTCCAGGCCTTTTCGACCTTCCCCACCGGTCGTGCCTGAATGGGTTTCCCGAGCGCGAACCTTTCCAAATCATCCGCCAAATCCTGCGCGCTGCCATAGCGTTTCCCCGGCTCTTTCCGCAGGCATTTCAAGCAAATTGTCTCCAGGTCGCGTGGCAGTTGGGGTTGTAAGAGCCGCGGCGACACCGGCTCCTCCTTGGACACCTGCTCCAACGTCTGCCGCACGCTCGCCCCGCGAAACGGCGGCCGCCCGGTCAGCTGTTCATAGAGGACCGCCCCCAGCGCGTAGACGTCCGTCTTCGGCCCGATATCAGTAATCCGGCCCTCCGCTTGCTCCGGCGCCATGTAGCTGGGCGTTCCCATCGGAATCCCTTCGCGCGTCTGCCCGGAGTCGGTGTCCAGTTGCTTGGCCAACCCAAAATCCGTGATCTTGGGCGTGCCGTCGGTCGTGAGCAGCACGTTGGCCGGCTTGAGGTCGCGATGCACGATGCCTCGGTCGTGGGCCGCGTGTACGGCCAACGCTAGCGTTCGCGTCAATTCCGCGGCGGCGCGCGGAGGCTGTGGCGTGCCCGCCAGCTTGCCGGCGAGACTGCCGCCGGCGACGAACTCCAGCGAGAAATAGGGCTTGCCGTCGGCCTTCCCCACCTCATGAATCTGCACAATATTCGGGTGCTGTAACCGTGCCACCGCCTCGGCTTCTGTTTGGAAGCGTTGCAGGGCGGCGGCGCCGGCGTGGTCGCCGGCCAGGATCATCTTCAGCGCCACGAAGCGGTTGAGCTTGATCTGCCGGGCCTTGTAGACCACGCCCATGCCGCCGCGGCCCAGTTCGCCGAGAATCTCATAGCCTGGAACCGAGACCGCCTTGCCGTGTACGACGCCTTTCGCCGGAGCGTCGTCAACCGTGCTATTGGGATCGCCCGACTTGGACCGGGCGGCCCGGCTGTCGTCGTGTGTGCTGATCTGGCTCGGCACTCGTTGCAAATCCTGGATGCGCTTGCGCACTTCCACCAGAAGTTCCGGAGATTCCTGGCAGAGTTCCTCCGGCGTAATCGACTGGCCACGCGCCCGCCGGTCTTCCCAGCGCTGGAGCAGATCGAGAATGCGGCTGTTGACCGTCATAGAATCGGCTCCCTGATCTGGACAACAAACACTAGCGCCATCGTTGGCTTTCCGTTCAATCCCCATCCCGGCGCATGTATTCCCCCAGCCGCGTCCGTGCCGCCAGCCAGCGGCGTTTGACGGTCGGCTCGGAAACTTGCAGGAGCTGAGCGGCTTCGGCCTGGGTCAATCCCTGATACCAGAGCAAATCGAAGACGGAGCGCTCTTCGTCGGGCAGGGTATCGACGCGCTGGTGGAATTCGCTCCAGGCGGCGAGGCGGCCGGGTTCATACGTAGTTGTCAGGCCTTCCGCGTTCGGCGCGGGAGTTTCGTCGCCGGCGGCCTGGTGCGAGGCATAATTGGCGCCCAAGCCCTCGGGGCCGTAATAGTGGCGGGAGAGGTCGATCAATTCACGCCGAATCTGCTGCGCGGCCAGGCGAAAGTAGTGCGGCACCGATTCCGGCGGCGCGGCGTCGAGGGCCTTGTACAGCCGCAGGAGCGCGTTGTTCAACACATCGTCCGTGTCTTCCCAGCGACCAACGCGCGGGAAGTCTTGCAGCATCTTGCGGGTCAGCCGCCGCAGCCGGTCGCACGACCGGTTGATCAGTTCGCTTCGGGCCAGCGGATCGCCCGCCGTCAGGCGATCGATCAGACCCTGAAGCACCGTCGTGGAACCGTCCGCCATGGAGCGAGTCCTTCTGCGAGTGAAGAGTTCGCGAGTCGCGGCAATGGAGATGACGGGAACACGCCGAATGTATCCCGGCCCGCGAAGCGATGCCAAGAAAAATCGCGAAAAATGTGATCCCTTCGGGCGCTCGTTTCCGCCAAGCAAGACAGAGAAGAGCAGCCGGTTTCGAAGACAAACGCAGTTCTTCGGGCTGCTCTCAGTGAAGGTGACGATTTGGGAGGTGCATCATGTTTCGCAAGCTTTGCCTAGCGGCGTTGTTGAGTCTCGGTTTGGCGGGTTCCGCGGCGGTCGGCGCCGAGAAGCAGAACGGCAGCCTCGCGCCGGAATCGGCCAACGTCGCGGTCCGCAGCGACGCCAACGCTCCGCTCGATCAGGCCGGCGTCTACATCTATCGCGTGGAACTCCTGACCCGCGCCGGCAACTGGGTCGTGGAAAGCTATCATGCGTCCTACGGCAGCGCCGCCGACCGCGCGGACTACCTCGATGATCTGGGTTTTGTCTCGCGAATCACGTCATCGTACGTGCCGAACTAGACCGAAGCTTTACGGGTAAAATGTTCGGGCGTCCTCGGTTGTGGCATGGTCCCGTTGTGGCACGGTCAGGAGATCGTGCCGCAACGAAGATCAACGCCGGCTGCCGTGCTTACAGGGGCTACGAAGCCCGCCGCCAGCCTGAGCACCCGGCAAAGCGCAATTCTCCGCCGCCTGCTGGCACACGAACAAATTGCCGCCAGCGAAGCTCTGACACCACACTGCATGGCCGTCATAGACCTGCGCGGCCCAGGGCCGAAGTCAGCGGCCGACAGCGCTGCGTTCAGCCGCGCCATCCGCCTAGCACGGCGCGGCCTGATCATTCTCTGCAACTTCGTCCGCGCCGCGACCGGCTTATCTAATCCGTCAGGCCGGCTGCCACAGAATTCCCCTACCTTTGCCATCGCCACAGAAAACCAGCAAGCGGTGGTCCAGCCGACGGTTGATGTTCTGAATCGTTTCATGCAAGTGCCGCTTCCGGTCCCTACCCAACACTGATGACAACGGGTTTTTGATCCGCTGCGCCCAACTCTGCCGCTCGAACGCGTCGAAGATCGCCTCCATGTTGGGCGCAGGTCGCGCGAAGCGTTTGACCACCCGACCGTTGAAAAACAGCGTACGGGTCCACCGTTCCCAGTACGGCCGAAGGTCACGCGGAGGCAGGACCGCCCCCGCCGTTCGTGGGAAGCTCGATTTGCGCCTCAACGGGACGACGCGGGAGCGTTTCTTCTTAACCATTGGCACTCGAAAGGGGCCGGCACCAGCGCGACCTACCGCAGGTACTGATCCAGCCATGCGAGCCATCGTTTGTACAAATCCTTGCTGCGCACCGGGTCGCCGGGGAAGTGGCCGGAGACCGGATAGGCGATGAACTTCGTCGTCACGCCGTTGTCCTTGAGTGCGTGGTAGAGCCGGTACGATTGCGTGATGGGGACGCGCGCGTCACCCGTGGTGGCCATGATGAGCGTTGGCGTTTTGATCTTGGCGGCGTAGGTGATAGGAGATTGCTCGCGGTAGGCTTTCTCGTAACTGCCAACCCACGGGGAACCGCCGACGGTGTAGCGCTCCGTGACGTTGAAGTCGGCGAGATTATACTGGTCGATTTTGTCGGTCACCGCGGCGCCGGCGATGGCAGTCTTCCAAACGTGGTAATTGCCGATCAGCCACGTGGTCATGTACCCGCCGTAGGACCAACCGGTGACCGCGATGCGGTCCACATCGACGAAGCCGCGCTTCTTCACCGCTTCCAGGCCGGCCATCACGTCCCGGCCGGGGCCGGCGCCGGCGTCGTTGTAGATGGCGCGCTGGTAGGCGTTGCCCAAGTTGTCGCTGCCGCGGTAATTCGGGGAGAAGACGATGTAGCCGTGGGAGGCAATTAGCTGAGAAAGGACGGAAAAGGTTTCGGCCGAGGCGGAGGTCGGGCCGCCGTGAATCAGCAGCACGAGCGGGTATTTCTTCTCGGCCGAGAAGTCTGGAGGATACGTCAGGATGCCGTCCTCGGGGAAGTCGTCCGGCCCTTTCCAAGTGATCGCCTCCACGTTGCCGAGGTCGAGGCCGGCGGTTTTCGTGTTGAAATCGGTAAGCCTCTTGGGCGTCGCCGTCGAGGAAGCGAGGTAGTAGAGTTCGGTAGGACGGCGCGGCTCGCTCCCCGTAAAGGCAATGGCCCCGTCCTTGCCCACGTGAGCGTCCACCCAGTAGAGCCAGGAGGGGCTGACTTTTCCCAATTCGAGCCGCTTGGCCGGGCCGTCGAGCGGTTGCAGCCAGAGGGCGACGCGCGTCGCGTCGTGGCCGCCGACCAGCACGGATTTGCTGTTGGGCATCCACAGGGAGCGCTGCACGTTTCGGTCCAACTTGCGGGTGACGCTCTTGCCGTCGCCGCCGGCCGTGGGGGCCACGAAGATTTCGTTGACGTTGTTGGGATCGCCCTCGCGCGGGTACCAGTAGAGCACCTGCGTGCCGTCCGGTGAAAAGGACGGGTAGCTTTCCAATCCGGTGCGCTGGGTCAGAGAGCGGATGGCGCCGTCGGCCACGTTCACGAATTGCACCACGGTCTGGTCTGAATCGCCGAAATGCGGCTTGGCCTGGCGGACAAATGCGATCGACTTGCCATCCGGCGACCAAGCAATCGGCGAGGCAGGCGACCCCGGCGGCGGCACCGTCGGCAGGCTCCAAGTCCCCGAAGTTAGTCGGCGCGCCTCGCCACCCTCGGCCGCGACGAGCCATATGTGGGTCGGCTTCGGGGCATCGGTGGCGAGATAGTCGTTGTCGCCGACCTCGAAGGCATCGTCGTGTTTCTCGCGGGCCTTCTTGTTTTCGTGCTCGTCCTCCGTGGCGAAGGCAATCTGCTTACCGTCCGGGCTCCATGCGAACTGCTGCACCCCCTCGGGAGCGTGCGTGACGCGCCGCGCGTCGCCGCCGTTCATCGGCATGACGAACACCTGCGCTTTGTCCTCCTTGGCGGGACCGGCGTCGGCGATGAACGCAAGGCGGTCCCCGGCCGGCGACCAGTGCGGATTCCCGACGCTCGGCCGGTCGTACGTCAGAACCCGCTGCTTGCCGCCGTCCACGTCCACCAACACCAACTCATGATCGAAGCGGTCCTTGTCCACGTTGGCCCGGCTCACGACGATGACGATTGATTTGCCGTCCGGTGCGATTTGCGGGTCGCTGACGCCGATAAGTTTGTCGAGGTCGTCGAAGTCGATCTTCCGGGCGTGCGGCACGTCCTTCTTGTCCTCGCAGGGCTTGGCGGCCGGATTATCCTTCGCGGCCGGACTGGAAGGCGCTTCAAGCACCGGGAATAGGGCCGGGCACAGGAGGAGCGTCGATGCGATCAGGCATGCTTTCATGGATGGTCTTCTTTCTTAAGTGGAGGGACAGTGACAGAAGGGAAAGATCCCGCCTCCTGCCCCGGCGTGACCCAATTACCTCGACCTGTCAGTGAGACGAATCGGTTTTAGATGTGAACGATAGGAGATGCAAGCGAAAAGGTTGGGCCGCTCTTGGTCGCAATCTTCATCAAAGCAGGAACCGCACTTGGATTTGTCCGCGTCGGCAACGACGAGCAGGCCGACTCTGACCGCCACGGAATCGAGCCAGTTGGCGTCGCCGCGGGATTCGACGAGACCAATCCATACGGCCGGGCGAAGGCGCAGATGGCCAGCGTTTTCGTCGAATGGGAACGCGCCATGATTCGGGAGCGCACCAGGGCGGCGATGAAGGTAAAGCGCGGCCGAAAGGAGCGGATCAGCGCGCATGCATCGTTCGGCTGGGAATTCGGGCCGGTTGCCACGCTCGTGGAGAACCCGGCCGAGCAGAGGAACGTCGCCTGAATGCGGCGGGAACGCGCCGGTCGCATAGCAGCGTGCCGAGGCTACTGGCGCGGCAGGCGGCATGACAACCCGGCGAGAGTCAGGCGCGCCAAATAGGCGCGCTCAGAATCACGAACGTGTTCGCCAGAGCGCGGATGGGGAGGTCTTGGTATAAAGGATACTCTCACCTCGCGGGAGGATTGCCGCCACCGGGCGCCCCGGCGGCGTGGTAGGCAGTATTCATCGCGCCGACTACGGGTTTGCTGATGTCCATCTCCGGCTTCCAGTGCAGCGGCATGCAAGCACCTGCCTGGAACTTGCGCGACACGTTGGTCGGACTGTAGAGGTCCTTCTCGTCCGTGGCGTCGTTGTACTGGAACACCAGGTCAATGTTGTGCGCCGCGGCGTAGCGTCCGGCCACGTCCCGGACCTTCTTGTACAGCGCGACTGTCTGGTCGTCGGTGATCTGAGCCAGCTTTCGCTTGGCCTCTTCTTGGTCGTCCTCAATCTTGCGCTGCTCGGCCCTGATGTCCATTTCCAATGCGTTTCGCTTTTCGGCCGCCAGGCCGGGGGCGGCAAGTTCCTGGCGCCAGGTCTCGATCTTGCCGCGCGAGACTTTCGCCCTCTCCTCGTAGAACGTCACCCGTTTCTTGACCGTTTCCTGGAGGACCTTAAATTCGTCATAGTTCTTCATGACGTAGGACAGGTTGAGCAGAGCGATGCGTGTGTTGGACTGGGCCGCGTCCTCCTTCGAACGGTCGGGTGCGTCCGCCGTCGCTTGACGCCCTCCCCACAGCACGATGCCCAACCCGATCAGCGTCGCAAGAGCGCCCACCACTGCCGTCGTTTTCAACTTTGTCAGGAACATGGATCGTAACACTCCTTCCATGAGAGTGGCGGCTTGCGCGGAGATCACTCCGGCAGCGGCCCCCTTGTTCGATGCGAGCGCCATCGCGGCTCGCGCCGTCGAATCGATCATTAGCGCCGGCGGCGATGCCGACGCTCCCTCCCTCGCCAACCACGGGATCAGCGCCCCCGGCAAGAACGGCACGTCGCGTTGTTTCAGTCGCCTGCGCAGCCGCTCGCGCGCCCAAGCCAGCCGGGAGAGAACCGTCCCTCGCGCGCAGCCGAGTTGCCGGGCCGCCTCTTCCGTCGTGTGGCCCGACAGGTAAAAAAGGACCACGGCGTCGCGGTATTTCGCGGGCAGCCGTTGCACTTCTTCGTCCAGCACGGGTCGCAGTTCGCAGTCGAGGGACCCATCTTCCGCGTCCGGCGCAGCGATGTCCGTGTCAGGGAGCGGCTCCGCGTCTCGCCGCGCCCTTCGCGCCCGCAGGGCAACGCGATGGGCCACCTGATGGAGCCAGCCGCCGACAGTGGCGCGGTTGCGGATGGTGGCCGCCTTGCGGACCAGAATAAGAAACGTGGCCTGGAACGCGTCTTCCACGTCGTCGGCGTAATTGAGCACACGGCGACAAAGGTTGTACACCAGCGGGCCGTGCCGCCAGACGAGCGCTTCAAAGGCTTCGGCGTCGTTTTCGACGACGAAGCTCTCCAGGAGCTGCGCGTCGGTGAGGCTTCGCGGGCCGGAGGCCGCCAGACGCCGAATGTGTTGCAGAAGCGTGGGTAACTGTCCGCTGGCCATGACTAATTCCGGGCGGGTACGTCCTTGTCTCTAAAGATAAAGAGGCGCGCGGGGCCGGGGTGATTCGATGATTTCTTGCGAAAAACGAGAATCAAGGTTCTCATCGCTTGCTGCGCCACGTGGCCTTGAATGGGCAATCTAGCAATCGCGTAGTTTACCACAGCCGGCCTCACACTTGCGCCAGTGGCCGGACGGGAGAGCCCGTGGCGCCCTCCAACTTGAGCGGCACGGCCAGGAAGGCAAACACCCAACGTCGATCGCGGGCCAACTCTTCTAAGCTCAGGTTCTCGATGATGTAAATCCCTTTCTGCGGCAGCAGGTTCGGCGATTGGATTCGGCAGATGGGCAAACCGGCATGCGAAGGGTCTATCTTCGGCGGGGAAACTGCCCCTCGTGACCGTCGCTTCGTCTCTCGACAAATCGGATTATGATTGTCCCCAGCCTCGCCGCGCGGTAGAGATAGGAAACCTTGTTGGCGGCGGTTCCTTAAATTGCTCCCGAAACAAGAGTGAAGGCGGTAAGGACATGAGCGAGCCGCAAATATCTACCGATGTGGCCGTAATGAAGCCACAGGAACTGGATTCAACAAACCAGCCGGACGCTAATCTGCCCCTCCTGGCCGTGCGCAGCTTCGGTCTGACCCACGTCGGCAAGGTCCGCAAGTCCAACGAGGACCAGTTCCTGATTGCTACGCTGCTCAAAGCCTTGCAGGTCGAGCGGACGAGCATACCCCAACCGAGGGTGCAACACAGTAGCGACCGGAGCTACCTTTTCTTGGTCGCCGATGGCATCGGCGGCAGCGCCGGAGGGGAACAGGCCAGTGCTCTGGCGATTGACTCGGTGGAAACTTTCGTCTTGGAAGCCTTTAAGTGGTTCGCACAATTCAAGGGAAAGGAGCCAGACCATGTGCTGGCCGACTTCCAGAATGCCCTGGGCCAGGCCAATGCTCGCGTCCTGGCCGAGGCTGCGGCACGCCCCGGGCTGTCCAACATGGGCACGACGCTAACGCTTGCTTATAGCTTGAACGATGTGTTGTTTGTTGCTCATGTGGGCGACAGCCGCTGTTATCTATTGCGCAATCGTGCCCTCTACCGACTGACCCGCGACCACACCTTGGTTGAAGAAATGGTCCGGCATGGGGTCCTTTCGGTCGAGGAGGCGGCTCGGCACCAGTGGCGTCACATGGTCACGAACGCCATCGGCGGGGCCTCAGCCCAGATCACGGTCGAGGTACACAAGCTCCAGCTAGAAACCGGCGACACAGTGCTGCTCTGTTCCGATGGATTGACGGAAATGGTCGCCGAGGACGAGATCGCACAGACGCTTCAAGACCAAGCCGATCCCGAACAGGCATGTAAACACCTCGTGGCGCGCGCCAACGAGCGGGGAGGTAAAGACAATATCACGGTGGTCATCGCACAGTTCTGCGCCACGAGCCAGCCGGACGTGCAAGCCTACAGCCGAGTTTCCCTGGAAGAGAGGAGCGGCTCAACCATTCCGGTCGCGACCTCCTAAAGAGTCGGGCACTTTGATATCTCGACTTTCTTCACGGGCTTCACGAACGGCATGCCTGAACCAACCCGGTCCACCCACAGACAATGGGTTTTCCTTCGCCCAACTCCACGAAACCTCGCCGCTGCGCCATGAAACCCGATCGCCGAGGACATCGGCGCCTGTTGACATCCGCCGCAGCGCTCGATGACCACCCCTTTTTCCGCGCGCCAACATTCATGTAAGGGCAGCGCCGACCACCAGCCAACGTATTGAACCCGGGGGAATCTCCATGCCCTTTGTGAAGTGCAGCGTCGATGGCTGCAACCGGAAACTCCAGCCGATCTTGAAGGTAGACCCCAGGGACCGGGACACATGGTTCTACCGGGAGTGCAACGTATGCCTCAAACCCGCCTGTGAGAAGCACTCATCCGAAGTCGAGGGCCGGATAATCTGTGACAGATGCCACAGGGATGGCGAAGCCCAACGGCGATCATCCGGGCTTCTGAACCTCGGATTCCGCTTGCGCCCTGAACCCGACTAAGTCACCTCCAATTACTGGTCCCCAACCAGTTCCGGCCCCATCACAACAGGCCCTTCATAGCGTCGGCTGGAATCGTGCTCAACGCCTTTCGGCATCACTGAAGCCGGCACGATTTCGCCCGCGAGTTGCGCGAAACAGGCGCGCTGTGCTCAACGCCTTTCGGCATCACTGAAGCCGGTACTGCACGCTCACCGCCGCGTAGCCTTCCTCGGCCAGCTTGATCATGAGCGGCAGGTTGGTCTTCCGATTCACCCAATCCACACTTCTCCTTGAGTCCCGCCCCGCGCGCGCTTACAGTACCATGAACGAAGGGTCACCCCGAGGCGCGCGATGCCGAAATCCCAGTCGCTCGATGAACTGATCTCCCGCAAAGCGGCGGAGTTCGCGGAGCACGTGCGCAACGCGGCCAAGCTCGCGGACAACGAAGAGGAAATCAAGATGGAGGTCGAGAAGCAGCTCGCCTTCATCCAGAAAGAAGCGGGAATCAAGCTGGACGTGAAATACGAGTTCACGGTCGCCGAGGGCCGCGCCGATTCGGTCTACACGCGCGTGATTATCGAGTACAAGAACCCCAAAAGCGCCGCCGACCGCGTCGGCCCCAAGCCCGATTCTCCCGGAACCAAGAAAGTCGTCGATCAGATCAAGAGACGCTTCCAGGGCTTGCGCGACGAGCACGGCCATCCGCTGAACAGCCTGTTCGGCGTAGGCCTGGACGGCGCCCACTTCGTCTTCGTCCGTTTCCGCGAGGGCAAATGGGACGTGCAAGACCCGGTGGAGGTCACGCGCTACTCCACCGAGCGGTTTCTCTGGGCGCTCTTCAATCTGGGTCACAAGGGCAAGCCGTTCTCGCCGGAGTACCTGGCCGGCGACTTCGGGGCCCAAGAAGGCTCGCTCGAAATGGGGCGCTTGCACGCGCTGTTGCCTTCACCCAAATGCCTGCCCACGTTGCCGTGCCGGAGAAAGTTGAATCCACAGATGACCAATGACCTATTCACCTACAACATTCGCCAATGGCCTCAGCAGTAGCCTCCGCATTCATAGCTGACCTTGAAACGCGTTGGGGGCGTCTCCGAAAACTCCCTCGGAGCGAATCCCTATTCGAGGTCGGTGGAAGGGCTCGGGTGTACCTGCGCTACTCCAAGGTACACTCCCGAGCTCAGACATTTTTTGGGCTGCGCAAACCTGACCTGCTTCAACTCGAGGGTTTCCCGGGCTTCATTTGTTTTCTCTGGCAGGATCAAGCGACTCCTTTGATCATTCCATATGAGGACTTTAGAGATGTGTTC
>Ga0207158_1186_pt1 | contig 14080 bp, 9 predicted proteins | sample Alteio_BWMinHeat_22_FD_153512 | JGI IMG/M metagenome (GOLD analysis project Ga0207158, IMG submission 153512) | Enriched cells from forest soil in Barre Woods Harvard Forest LTER site, Petersham, Massachusetts, United States -... | ecosystem: Environmental > Terrestrial > Soil > Temperate forest >... | reverse complement strand
CGCCTGCTCGCGGTGGAAGCGCGCTTCGGAGTCGGCCCAGGCAAAATGGACGGACTCGCAAACGAACCTCGCCATCCCATGTGATTCATCCAGTGCGAAGGCCCCGGAGTATCCCGCCTGCGCCTGTTCCGCGTACTTCTGGGCAAGTTTTCCGTACCGCGAGGCGCCAAACGCGTAGAGGTGGGCGGCGTCCAGGCACAATCGACGACTCGGGGGAGGCAGCAGAGCCGCCCGGTCGATGTCCATCTGGGGCGAGTCGGAGCGGAAGCGGGAGACCTTGGCAACCATATCGGTGTGAAGCAAAGCACGATTGTAATGGGCCGCCTGCATATTGTCGTTCCGTTGCAGAGCCGCGTTCAACTCGCTTTCAGCGCAATCTATGCGCATTTTTTCGCTTTCGATGTTCAAGCAAACGCGGTAACTATACCCCAGGTTGTTGTGCACCCTCTCGTTCTCGAAACCCGCTTTAAGAGCCTGTTTGTATTCGATGATCGCTTGATCAGGTTGTCCCCTACGGTTCAGGCAATAGGCCCGGCAGGCGCGAATGAGCCCTCCGCGGTTGTTCGGGTCATTGGATCGGGTAACGATCTCGTCCGCGGCGTCGTAGCAACTTAGAGCCGCTAGGTAACTTTCTGAATTGTCCGCGGTCTGATCGGCCAACTGCTGGTAAGCCCGGCCGCATGCGAACAGGAGTTCCGCGTTATTCTTTTCAACTTTTAGGGCGCCCTTGAACTCCTTCACCGCCTTCTCGTACTCACCCTGCTGGTAGTAGGCATGCCCCTTCTTTACCTGCTCTTCAGATGAAGGTGTCAGCGAGTAGGTGCCGAACGCTCCAACCGCCCCGGCGGCAAGCACCAAGACGCTCGCCGCGGCAAGGAAGCGTACGTGCCCGGCCACCCAGCGGCGGGCGCGGCTGACCAACGGACGGGTGCGGCGGAGCGCGGCGGACAATTCGGCGGCCGATTGTGGCCGGTCCGCCGATTTCGCGGCCAAGCAACGTTCGATGAGCCGTGCCAGAGTCTTGTTGACGCGCGGATTGCCGAGGCGTAAAGGAAGAGGCCCTTCTTGATGTTTGCGCCGCAGATGCTCGCGCACCTGCTCTGCCGACCATTTCAAGGGCACCGCACCAAACGGGTGCGTCCCGGTCAGCAATTCATAGAGAAGAACGCCGAGGGAGAACAGGTCGGAGCGGGCATCGACCGCGGCCGCATCGGCCGGCAGATGGGGGTCGGTGGCCCTAAGATGTTCCGGCGACATGTAAGGCAACGTGCCGCCCAACCGCTGCTCGGATGCCTGGGAATCAAAGGAAAGATTGAAATCTAGAAGCATGGCGCGGCCGTCCGCCGCGAGAAGCACGTTGGAGGGCTTGAGGTCGCGGTGGCAGATACCCTGAGCGTGGATGCTGGCGAGGCCGTCCGCCAGCTGCTCGCCGATTTCGGCCACCGCATCGACGTAGCTTTCTTTGCTCGTCCAGCGCCTGGGCAGCGGCGTCTCGTCGGGAGAGCGCGTTTCGTCAATCGCTTGCTGAACGGCCTCGGCCGTGAGCGGCAACCCGGACGCGACGCGATCGAGGAGGTGGCAGAGATTGGAGGCGCCCAGATAGGGCATACAGACAGCGGTAAGTCCGGTGGCCTCGTCCTTCTGTGCGGAGTGGACGGAAACGATATTGCGGTGTTCGAGGCGGCCCAGGGTTTCGGCCTCGGCAGCGCCGTGCAACGCGACCTTCACGGCGACTCGGCGATTGCCAAGGGCCGGCTCCTTCGCCAGGAAGACGCGGGCGAATGCACCCCGGCCCAGTTCGCGCAGAAGGACGAATCCCAGAAATCGGTCGCCCGGCTCGGGCCAATCCTTCGCCGTTTCCTTGTCGAGCAACGAGGGGTGGTCCTGGACGAGGCGATCCACTTCCAAAAGCCGGCGCAGCGAAGACTGGTATGGAAAGGCTTGGCAGAATTCGTCCGGGTCGGGCGACTCGCCGGCCTCGCGAAGACGGCAGAATTCGTCGTAGGCAAGGTCGATCAATTCTTTCTTTTCGACCGGCTCGAAAGAGTGCGATGCTTGAAGGACGGAAGCGGAGGCCCCGACGAGGTCGGCACTCGCATTGACGTCGTTGCGCGTTCCGAGATTCATTATCAAGCTCCTGCCTTGAGTTTGTCGACCAAGCGGCGAATCGTTTTTTCATTCAAGCCAACGGTGTCGGCGATTTCCTGGTGCGTGTGCCCCTGACGCAACAGATCGACGATGCGGCGGTAGCGGTCGGGCTGGCCGATCGTCAACTTATCGTAGGCCTCGTTGGCGACGGCGAGTTGGCTGGCCGTGGGATCGTCCCCGATGAGTTTTTCGACGTGGAAGGCGGCCGACCCGTCGAGTGAGTGCTCGCGGTTCAGGTTGTACTTCTGGCGCTGCATGCGCTGGCGGAACGCGTCAACGACCTTATGCTGAGCCACGGACGCCAAGTAGGCGATGAGCTCTTCGGGGGTTGAGAAGGTATGTTGGCGAAGTTGGTCGGCGAAGAATGACGCCCAAACGTCTTGCACGAAATCGAGCGAGTCGAACTTGGGGCGAAGCCTGGCGTGCAGTTTACGCCGGACGACACGGAGAATGTGGTGGCCGTACAGCTTGTACAGCTCCTGGCTGGCTTCTTGCGAGCCTTGGCGGACGCGTTCCATTAAATCCCGGAATTTCTCGTGGCTCTCCGCCATGCGGTCCTCCGGCCCGTGGCACCTTCGCCGCCGGGCTGGTTATTGGACACATTCTCCACTTTCCGTGACAGGCGTGCGTTCCACGACACGCCCCACGAGAGAGGATGGCACGCCGGCTTTTCGCCGAAGGCCGATCCGTCAACCACTTCGGATAAAACAGCGGATCAACAAGTATGCCTTACTTACCGCCGCTCGTGCAAGCGGATTCTTCCATAAATTAGCGCCGGCCCGGCAAGTGAATCCCATACAGCGCGAGGAGGAAAAACGGTTTTCGTCCCGGACCATTCCTCGGGTCCGACGCCTCCCCGCGTAATCGATTCCCGATAGGTGGCGCGCACCGTATCAACCACCTATAAACGCTCGGGCGCGGGTTGCAAGGGTAATTCGCAATATTTGTTTCAGTTTGTGAGGGGACTTTCAGGGGAGGTGGTAATCTTCAGCGGACGCGGGAAAAAATAGTGCTCCCGTCTGGTTCCCCCGCTCGGATTGGGAACAAGACGGACCGGCCAAGGGAAGGGCACTCTGTTCCCGCGCAACGCGTGGGAACGAGATCGGCAAACGAAAAAACCCCCGGGCCGATTGGGCGAATCGGCCCGGGGGAATGAGAGAGGACGCGTTCCCCTCTCTGTGCCAGGTGGTTACCTGGGCCGGCCCCCGAGCAGCTTACATGGAAGCGTGCGGCTGGAAGCCACGTGGCGAAACCGTGATCACTTCTTCGCGACGAACAGCTTCTGAATGTTGTCGTCGGTCATCTTTTCCTCGCCCGTAACCGTGTCGATGACCAGGGCGGTGCCGCTGGGCGTTACCCAGACAAGGTGGTTGCCCAGGCGGAAGACCTCGGTCATGCGCGGGTGCAATTCAAGGAAGCGGAAGTAGGCGTCGCTCTGGGCCCGAACCGTGAGCGTAGGCATCTTCGGGTCGAAGCCTTCATCGATCCAGACGCCGCCCAGTTCGATGAGGGTGCGGCCGAAGACCAACCGCGAGGCGGTCTGCTCCAGCTTGCTCTGGTTGCGAAGGTTGTTGGTCTGGATGGAGAGATCGACGCCGAGCTTATTGGCCTGCACGCCTTCGCGATCGTGCTTCGCGAACAGTTCGCGGGCCTTGTCGTAGTTCTGCTTCTTTTCGGCCGCCTGCTCGGCCAACTCCTTGCCCTTGCCGTCGCCCTTCTTGGAGTCCTTGTCCAGGTGATCGTCCTCGTACCCACCGCGACGTAGGGCCAAGTCTCCCGGCTTTTCTTGAACTCCCTTGATGAAGTCGGTCACGGGCATAGTCTTGCTCGGGTCCTTCGGGTCATTACGTAATGCCGGCGGAGCCCCCGGGCCTCCCAAGCCGCCGCCGAAACCACCATTACCCCCTGCGGGAAGCGGCTTGCCGCTCACACCGCCGACCACCGGCACGGCGCCGTCGGGAACGATGAGGTAGCTGGTGTACGGGGTGGTAATGCCGTACTTCTTGGCGAGCAGGATCACCTCGTCCACGAGTTCTTTCTTGTCGCCGTTGGCGCGGATCTGATCGAGCAAGTAGCCGACCTTACGGCGTGCCCAGAGATGCTCAATGAAGTCCTTGTCGTCGGCGGTCTTGTCGGGGAACTTGGTCTCGTAGATGAATTCCTTGGTTTCGTTGCCGACCGTTCCCGTCAGCGTGATTGCGGCGGGGCCTTTGCCGGTGAAGCGGCCCATGACGACCAGCTGGCCGCCGTGGAACAAGTCGGGCAATTCCGGCGGATAGACCTCGGACAGGCTGATTTCGCTGCCGACCTTGAGCTTCAGGTTGGACAGGACCGGATTGCTGATCTTGCTGTAGAGAGCACTGACCTTGGCCTCGATGTCCTCGGCGGGGCGGACATAGGTGCTTATCGCCCGGGTCTGCTCGGCGAGGGTGTCGAGGAAGGTGGCGTTGACATCGTCGCCGACGCCGAACGTGAAGATCCGGGTATTGCCGTTGCTCTTCTCGCCGACGTTCTTGACGATCTTTTCCCACTTGGTTTCGCCCACGGTCGGCATGCCGTCGGTAAAGAAGACGATGTTGAAGGTGCGGTCGCTGTCCTTGGCGCGGAATTCGAACGCGCGCTTGAGGGCCGCGTCAATGGCCGTGCCGCCCGTCGCTTCCAGCTTGTCAACCCACTTCTTACCGGCCGCCAGCTGTTCCTGATCCGCGTCAACCAGGTTGTCCTTGTAATGATTGACGCTGCTGGCGAAGTTCAGAACCGCGAAGCGATCCTTGGGCGAGAGGTTGTCGAGAACGTACTTCAGCGCCTTGCGCGCCTGGTCCATTTTCACCCCGCGCATGCTGCCGGAGGTGTCGAGCACGAGCACCATGTCGCGCGGGATCTGGTGTTCCTTGGAGATTTCCACCTTGGGCGTGATCAGCATCGTGAAGTAGCCGTTTTCGGTGCTGATCGGGCGGTGCATCATGGTTGTCAGGCCAACGTCCTTATCGCCCAGCGAGTAGAAAAGCTGGAAGTCCTTGTCGAGCAATCCCTGATTGCGTTGGAAGTTGATCGCCACTTCCTTGTCGCTGACGCGTTTGATGTCGATGGCGTGCGTCGGGCTGTAGATGTTCTGAATGGCGTGCTGCGACTTGATCGTGGCATTGATGGCGAAGTCTTCGAGCGTCGCGGTGGCTTTGCCGTCGGTCTTGAGCGGGTAGATGTACTCGATTAAGTCGCTGTCTTTGTTGGCCACGGCGGTGTAGCTGAGCGACATCTTCTGGTCGCCATGCGCCGGAATCGGGAAGACCTTCACTTGAAGCAGATTGTTGCCGACGTATTCGAGCAGGCCGGGGTCCTGCGTGCGGCGGATCAGGCTGTTGTAAACCTGCTTGGCCTTGTCGGCCTCGATCAGTTCACCGGTCACTTCCTTGCCGTTGACGAGCATGGTGAACTTGTTGACGGACGCGCCCTTGGGGACCGGGAATACGTACGTCGCTTCGAGCTCACGGTTGGTGTGGTTACGGAAGGTCTGCTCGACCTTGGTAACGGCCACCTGGTCTTCGAGGGTAATCGAGACCTTGTGGTTGAGCATGGCCAACGGCGGCAGGGTCTTGTCCTCCGGAATCAACAGTCCGCGCGCGTGGGCCGCGCCACTCCAAACCAGCAACAGGGCCAGAACCGGTAGCAAGCGACGCATGGCAACTCCCTTTCAAGAAAGCGAGAAGGCAGGGTCCGCACTAACTAAGACGAACGAAACGGGGGTTTCGTTTGCCAATCAGGGTCGATCCGAGACGGATGTTACCAGGAAGTGACAATGGGGACCATTGGGGGACAAGGGATTCGGAGCCGGAAGGGGGACGACAATGCGGAACGGAACCAGATCTGCTGAGGATTACAATTTGAAGTGTACAGAAGACTAGTTTGAAATTGGTGTCAGTACGGCTTGGCGCCTCGCAACGCCCAGACAGCATGAAAAGAGGCAGACGCTAGTGTATGGTAGGGACCGGCCATTCTCCGGGGGGCCGTTAATATGTGGTGCCTTCGAGCCCGTTTGTCAGCATGGCCCGGACGTCGCTGCGTACCCTAAAAAGGCGTCACGATTTCCCCCATTTGCGCGGTTTCTTTTCTCCCCAAACGCGGTCGGAATAAACCGCAGCGGCATCCTTTCTCTTAATCGGACGTTCCATGACCGCGGAAGCCGAGGCTCTAGGTGGTTGGGTGGCGCGGTATTGCGACTATCTGCGCCTGCTCGCTCGCCTCCACCTCGACCCTAGGCTTCAGGGCAAAGTCGATCCCTCGGACGTCGTCCAAGAGACGCTTCTCAAGGCCCAGAAGTGCCTCGACCAGTTCCGAGGCTCGACCGACGCCGAGCAGGCGGCTTGGCTGCGCGCTATTCTGGCGAATACCCTCGCCGAACTGTTGCGGCGGTTCACGAGGCGTCAGCGCGACGTGGCCCTGGAGCGGTCCCTGAGCGTGAGCTTGGACGAGTCATCGGAGCGCCTGGAAGCGTGGCTGGCGGACCAACACACCACGCCCTCTGCCCTGGCTGCGCGCCATGAAGTGTTGGCGCGACTGGCCGCGGCACTGGAAGCTTTGCCCGAAGACCAACGCATCGTCATCGAATTACGCTACCTCCACGGACTGTCGGTCGCGGCCATTGAGCAGGCGACAGGGCGGAGCAACGCTTCCGTGGCGGGCCTTCTCCGCCGCGGGCTGGCGCGTCTGCGATCGTCCCTGGAAGATAACCCATGAACGCCGTTTTACCCCTCGACGCCGACCGGGAACATCGCCTTGACGAAGTATTGGGCGCCTTTCTGGCCGCCCTCGATGAGGGCCGCGCCCCCGAGCCGACCGGCCTGGTCGCGAGCCATCCCGACCTCGCAGACGGCTTGGCGCGTTTCTTCGCTGACGCCGAACGCGTCATCCTTTGGACCGCGCCCCTTCGTACCATCGCCGAGGCCGCCCGTGGCGAGCGCACGGAACACGCCCCGGCAGGGACTCGTTTCGGTGACTACGAGCTGTTGGAGGAGCTCGGCTCGGGCGGCATGGGCGTGGTATACAGAGCTCGACAGGCCAGCCTGAACCGGGTCGTCGCGCTCAAGATGATCCGCGCGGGCCGCCTCAGCACCGCGGCCGAGAGGCAACGGTTCCGCCATGAGGCGGAGACCGTCGCCCGGCTCGACCACCCCCGGATCGTGCCGATCTACGAAGTCGGCGAATGGGTCCCGGAGGGCGCCGGGCCGGCCGCGCCGTATTTCAGCATGAAAATGTTCGACGGCGGCAGCCTGGCCGATTGCCTCGACCGCTTCTATGCCGAGCCGACCGCCGCGGCCCGCTTGGTCGCCGAGATCGCTCGCGCCATCCATCATGCACATCAGCGCGGCGTCCTCCACCGCGATCTCAAACCCAGCAACGTTCTCCTCGACTCGCTGGGTCAAGCGCATGTCGCCGACTTCGGCCTGGCCAAACGCACCGCCGCGGAAAGCGACCTGGACGAAGCGAGCCTGACCGTGACGGGCGCCCTAGTCGGCACTCCGGGATACATGGCCCCCGAGCAGGCGTTGGGTCTGTCCTTGACGACGGCGGCCGACGTTTACGGCCTGGGGGCAATCCTCTATGCATTGCTGGCCGGTCGGCCGCCGTTCCGTGGCGCTTCGGTGCTGGAGACGTTGGAGCAGGTGCGCGACCGCGACCCGGAACTTCCCGCCGCCCTTAATGCCCGAGTGGACCGTGACCTGCAAGCCATCTGTCTGAAGTGCCTGGCGAAACGCCCGGATCAACGCTACGGCTCAGCCGAGGCGCTGGCCGATGACTGCGATCGCTGGTTATCCGGCCGGCCGATTCAAGCCCGGCCCGTTACTGCATCCGCGCGCATCGGGCGTTGGTGCCGTCGCAATCCGGTGCTGGCTGGGCTGTCGGCAACGGCAGGCCTGGCCGTCCTGGCGACCATTATCGTCTTGGCAGTCAGCACCGGCATTGTCTGGTCGCACTCGGAACAAAAAGAAGCGGCCCTCAAGGCCGAGAAGGAGCAGCGCGAGCGTGCAGAAGCAAAAGAGCGGCAGGCCCGCCGGGCCGTGGCCGACTACATGCGCGTAGCCGACGAATGGCTGGCATCCGAGCCGGCAATGACCGAAGCCGTGCGCGATTTTCTTGAAAAAGCCCTGGCCTTTTATGAGGAGCTTGCCCAGGAACAAGGGACCGATCCCGAACTGCGCTACCGCACGGCCCAGGCACACCATTTCGTCGGCCGTATCCGGGGCAGATTGGGTCAGTGGCGCGATGCCCGTCAAAGTTATCAGCGGCAGCTCGAACTCCTCAACGGCCTCGTCGCGGAGTTTCCCAGCGAACGAAAGTACCGATTCGATGTCTTCCACTGTTACATGGGGCTCGCAACCGCTCCGATCACCGGCGCCGAGCAAGACTACCGGGCCGCTCTGGACTCGATCCAAAGTCTCGTTCGTGATTATCCCGAGGAGCCTAATTATCGGGATGCGTTGGCGGCGGCAACCGCCGCGGTCGCGGCCGTGCGTCTTGGAGCGGAGGACTGGGAGGAAGCGGAGCGGCTCCTGCGGCAATCTCTCGAAATCGCCGAACAATTGGACCGGGAGTATCCAAACAAAGCGGCTCCGCCTCATTACCCTTGCAATGCGGCGAAAAGCCTGGAATGGCTCGGACACATTCGAGTGCAGGCCGGACGGGCCGCCGAGGCGGAAGAGTATTATCGCCGGGCGGCCGCCATCTGGGAGAAGCTCGTTGCCGATCATGCCAAGGAACCCGAGGAACCGAGCTATAGGCATAGCGCGCAGGCATGCCGGCAACACCTGGGAGAGCTTTACCTGTGCCTCGAGAAGTACACCAAGGCCCAGGAGATCTTCGAGCAATGCCAGCCCACGGCGGAGCGCTTGGCGCGAGAGTTCCCCAATATCCACACCTATCTTCTCTGGGTTGGGACACTGCAATCACTGCGCGCGTATAGCCTTCTCGGCGCAGGCAAGCGCCAAGAGGCACAGCAGGCATTCGACCGCTATGTCGCGCTCTTGGAAAACCTCATCCTCGAGTTTAAGGATAGAACTGAACTGAAATGGCACCTGGTGGACGCGCTTTGCCGATTCCCCTTGGCGGGCCCGAACGCGCCTGCCCGCGCGCTCGAACTCGCTGAATCCGCGACGATAGTTTCGCCCAGTCCAGTGCATCTCGGAATGGTTTACTACCGTGCGCGGCGCTGGCAGGACTGCATTCAGGCGCTGGAGAAGGAAACGCCGGTAATGCGCCGCGACACCGTGCTCCCATTCCTCTTTCTCGCCATGGCCCATTGGCAGAACGGCGACAAGGACCAGGCTCGCAAGATGTACGGCGAGATTATCACGTTCCTGGAAAAGACAGGATATACGGACTATGGGCTGCGCTACACGCTGGCCGAGGCCGCGGAATTGCTGGCAGTTGGCAAGCACAAGTGACGCTGTGGCCGCTCGAAGAGGCATGACGTCTTTGCCGCGCGCCGGGCAACTGATCCTAGTCGTTTGGCTGAGCTGGAACTTGGTCAAGTGAGATAGGTCTGCCGGCGTTCAACAATTTAGAAGGAGGTGTTCCATGAACCGATGGTGGTCTTTCGCAGTGGTGCTAGTACTCGCATTGGCAGCGAGCACCGTCATCACCGCCGAAGACAGGGAGAAACTCCGCAATCCCTTCAAGGTGCAGGATGTGCCAGACCCCGATGGCGAAGATGTTAAGGCATTCTCTGCCAAGGTGAAACTCGAGGGAGACGCCAAGGATGCGAATGCCAAACAGTGGGTGGAGGACGCGACCGCCGGAAAGAAAGGCTCTCTGGATGGGGAGTGGTCCAGCCGCTGGAACGGCGGAAAAGCCGATGCGGACTGGATCAGCGGTACGGCCAGAGTCAAGAGTGTCGGTGACCGCGTCTACATCCTCTACTCGGACCGCACGAACACATACCTCATCGATGCGCGCCGCGAAGGGAAGAACCGGCTGGTGGGCCGATATGTGAACACCAACGTCGCCAAGGACACAAGTCCGTGGGTCGGCGTGGTGGTGGATAACGAGCGGATCGATGGGGTGTGGTCACAGGGTCGGTGGGATTTGCGCCGGAAAATCGCCGACAAGTAACTAATCCAATGTATGCCCTCGAAGACGCACTGGTTTCTTCCGGCATGGTGCCTCTTTGAAAGCCTCGACGTTACTCTACGCCTAGGGCGTTTGCAATGAAGCAAATTCTTTGCCCGCAATGCCGGCACACACTGAAGTACGGCGCTGCGCACGCTGGGAAGAAGGTACGCTGCCAGAAGTGCAACGCTCGTTTTTTGATTCCTCCGGCGTCTCCTGCTCCCATACCAAGCGTCGCTGACGATCCTTCAAAGCCGACAACCACATGTCCGGGCTGTGGAACGACTCTCTCACTGTCACTCGAACAGCTTAGCCACTGGGTTGAATGTGGGACGTGCAATGAAGAGTTCATTCCGTTGACAGGCGAAACTCGTCCCCGGGATCCTGTCCTATCCGCACTGCCCACGGAACGATTCATGCCGTTGGCGAATAACCCCGCCCTTCAGGCACCCCCCTATCCTGCGCCCCCGCCGTTCGAGTTCACCGAGGAGTCTCTGCCGGAGGCAATCCCGGTTGCGGTCGATCAACTTGAAGGTCGTGGGGACGAATTCCGCCTGGAGAGGAAGCTGCGCCTGGCAGTTCTTATTGGTGCGGTCAGCTTACTCTTGTTGGGCCTGGCCACGCCATTCGCTTGGCTCTCCGTGTGGATCGGGCCCGGAGATTATGAGGATTCCGAGTTCGGGGAGCGCTTGACAGGGCTCGAGACTCCTCAGGGCAAGGTGATTTTTGTAGCCGCGTTGATTGGCGTGGGGTCTGTTGGCCTGGGCCTGTTCTTTGTGCGCCGCCATCTGAGCGCGTGCTTGTTAGTCGCGGGTGCCGCCGGAACCGTCGCCGTCATCCTGCTGTTGACGTGCCGGCGCAACCTGCAAGCGGAGTTCGCATCCTGGAGACCGCTGGCTAGATTGCTCCAAGCGCCGCTGTTCGGCGGCGTCCGCTTCCCATTCTACGTCGCCATGCTATCCGCCACCCTCGTTGTCGCAGCTTTCGTGTTCGCCAGTGTCCAGAAGCCGCAGGAGCTGCCGTTTCTACGGCACACCGGGGCGATGCCGTTGGTCCAGAAGCACGGCGGCTTAATCGGCGCTCAGGCGCTGGCGGTATTGATCGGTCTGATCCTCTTTGTGCTGTTCGCGTGACGGCGAATGTAATTTCGCTCAAAAGGAGCCTCTATGTCTTCGCAATTCTACTACACGCGGAACGGCCAGCGCCAGGGGCCGGTCCCCGGAACGCGGCTCAAGGAACTCGTCGCGGCGGGAACGCTCGCTCGCACCGACCACATTTGCCGAGCAGGGGAGACGAAATGGGTTCCGGCCGGGCAGGTCAAAGGCCTCTTCGCCGAGGAGTTGGAGACGGTCGTCCCAGCCGAGGAGCCGCCTCCGTTCGTGGATCCGGCGCCGGAGATCCGACAGGGCACACGGCCCATGGACCGCTGTCAATGCTGCGGCCATGTCGCGCCGACCCGCTACGTCGTCTTCTACCAGAACATCGGCCTGCTTATTATGCGCCAAGGCAAGAAGATCGAAGGTCATTTGTGCAAGGCGTGCATCAATAAGCATTTCTGGGAGTTCACGCTGATCACATTCCTGGCCGGCTGGTGGGGGGTCATCTCGTTCTTCCTGACGCCGTTCTTTTTGATCAACAACGTGGGTCGCTACCTCGGCTGTATTGGTATGCCGGCGGGAACCGACGGCAACGAGGCTAATTACAAACTAGCCCGCAGTGCGAACGAGCGCCGACCTCGCTAGCGCTGCGGGCTATTGGGGGATTTGTGAACTACCTTCTCAGCGGCTTCAGAGCGAGCGTGTATCGAAGGTGACACTATGGTCAAGGTATTCGTCTCCTACCGCCGTCAAGATAGTGCTCAGGTCACGGGGCGAATCTACGACAAACTAGTCGCTTGTTTCGGTGCGCAGGCCGTCTTCAAGGATGTCGATTCCATCCCGTTGGGAATGGACTTCCGCAAATCTCTTGAGCGATCGATTTCTCATTGCGATGTTATGATCGCAGTCATCGGCATGAACTGGGCCGGTGCGACAGACCCGCAAGGCCGGCGCAGGTTGGACGACCAAGCCGACTTTGTGCGCATCGAGATCGAAAGCGCGCTCAAGCGCAGCGTCCCGATCATCCCGCTGCTCGTTGATGACGCGGCCATGCCCGCCGCCGACGTACTGCCAGACTCCGTGCAGGACTTCGCCTTTCGTAATGCAACAAAGATTCGCCCGGATCCCGATTTCCACCGGGACATGGACCGCGTCGTACAGGCGATCCGTTTACATATTCCGGTCGATGCCATCCCGCTCTTGGTGCCTGTGCCGGAAAGCGCGCCCAGGCGCAGGCCTCTCTCGTCGGCCGACCGGCAAGACGTTGCCAAGGTCCTGCCGGTCGTTTCTCAGGCGCCGGGCGCTCCCGCCCAGCGATTGCGTTGGACCCGGGTACACAACGCGATCGCCGGCGCGATCTGTTCTGGAGCGTTAGGGGTCTTTGCCATGGCGTTTTCGAACAAGGTGGAGCCGTCTAGCGTTGGCGCCATGATTTTCGCGTACCTTTTCCTGGGGCTGGTGACGGCTATACCCGGCGCGATCGGGGGCGCGGTTGCCAAGTCGATTTGGGGTTGGGTGACCGTTCTTTGCTTTGCGTTGTTGTTCGGCATTGCTGGTTTTTTTGATTCCGATCGGGGATACACCGCGGGCTTTGCCTGCATGGGCTGGTGGCTTGGCTGGTTTGTCGTGATGGGCATCGTCGCCGTTAGGGCGATCATTCGGCAAGTGTCCCAGCGGCCTTCCTGACGCCCGAATCGGAACGAACCAGGCGAATCAACACCGGTTTCATTACCTGGAGCTCTTATGTCTTCCTACTTCTACGCGCAGAACAACCAGCGCCAGGGGCCGGTCTCAGGCGCGCGCCTTAAGGAACTCGCCGCTGCGGGTAAGATCACTCGTACCGACCACATCTGCCGAGACGGCGACACGAAGTGGGTGCCCGCGGGACAGGTGAAGGGACTCTTCACCGACGATCTGGAAGTGGTCCCGGTCGCGGAGGCGGCGCCGGCTGAATTCCATCCTGCGCCGCGCGCGGGCGCCGGTCCGCGCTTCCACTTCCGGCACGAAGGCAAACAGGCCGGACCGTTCGCGCTGGCCGAATTGAAGGAGCTCGCTGCGGCGGGTCGCCTCCTGCCGGCTGACTTTGTCTGGCAGGAAGGCACCAAGAATTGGGTGCCCGCCGCCCGGATCGATGGGTTGTTCACCGGCCGTCGCTGCCAGGTCAACGGCGTATCGTTCCTGCATCCATTGGACTGGACGGTGAAGGTTAGTGACCTAGGCAATCGACAGTGTCACATGATCACCGTCGAGAACGACACGTTGAGCATCAATCTATCCATGTTTCCGGACCTGGTGACTCCCGAAAAGCTCTTGCACAACCACCAAGATAGCTTGATGAAAAGCGAGACAATGAAAAATGTAACTTGCGTCAAGTCAGCCTCTGCCATCGGCGGCGAGAAAGCGGAGGGCGTTGACTTTAAGTGTACGATCAATCGGTTGCCCGTTTCGGGACGATTACACGCGGCGCACGTGGGCAACCGTTCCGTGATAATGTTATGGCAAGCAATGGATGAGGATTTCCGGAGCGTCGTTCCCGTCGCCGATCTTGTGCGCACTTCGCTGACGATTGAGGCGACTCAAGAACCGGCGCCGGAAACCGAGCGCGCCGGTCCCGGTGGTGTCGGCGGCGCCGTAGGCTCGGGGATTGACGCCGCGATGGCTGCCTATCGCAAAGGCAAGACGTGACCCAAGCGAAATTGCGTCCTTTGCATCGTGTCGTATTCGGAAATTCC
>Ga0207158_1185_pt1 | contig 14144 bp, 10 predicted proteins | sample Alteio_BWMinHeat_22_FD_153512 | JGI IMG/M metagenome (GOLD analysis project Ga0207158, IMG submission 153512) | Enriched cells from forest soil in Barre Woods Harvard Forest LTER site, Petersham, Massachusetts, United States -... | ecosystem: Environmental > Terrestrial > Soil > Temperate forest >... | reverse complement strand
GGCACCAGGCAAAGAGCGCGCAGCTTGTACGCGGCGGAAGCAGGCCTATAGATTGCCGAGCCGATTCCGTCAAGAGCGTGGGTTTGGAGCGTGGTTTGGATGGTCCGGGGAGTTCGATTACTGCACTTTAGAGAGAGTGGAGAAATCGCGGCGCTTCGTCGAGGGAGCCGCGCCTTGAAAGGTGCGCTGTGACGCCCTGCGGAACACAATTCCGATCGTGCCGTTTTTCTCTGCCACGTTTGGAATTACGTCCTGCTGGCGCATCAGCGTGGTGCGGAACATAGATCGCGCACCAGCGCGGCGTTTTCGCCTACCTGGTCGCCAAACTGCTGATACATGCCCACGATTATTGCGTCGGACGGCTTGACCTTGTCTAGGGCGGTCTTGAAGCACTCCTTGACCTCTGCTTTGTTGGCGATACGCCGGCCCGCGGCCAGGACCTTGTAGACGAGGCACAGCTTTTTTACCGCTCGGACGACTTTGAGCATGCGCGGCGGGTCAGAGGGGAGGTAGATTTCGCCCAGAGGCAGGTCCGTGCCCAGGAGCTTCTGGTATTCCTCACGGGGTCGCGTGAGGTAATACAGGCAGCACATGTAATAATCGACGTCCCAGCCCTTGTCCTCGGCCAGTTCAATTAGAGCCGGGTTGTGCGCCGACAGACCCACCAGTACGCCCTGGTCGTGGATGCGCTTGAGCAGATCGGTCAGCACGTCGAGCTTGTTCGCGCGGTGGAGGCGTTCAGCGAGGGCGCCGTGCGGGGCGATGCCGATGGGCTTGTGCTTCGCGGCGTCGTCGATGTGGTCGGCGTGCTCGTCCCAGTCGGGTTTGCCCAGGCAGAGCCAATGCATCTTGCCGCCATCTTCGCGGTAGCGTTCCAGGTCTTGCAGCGTCCGCTCGGCATAGCTGTTCTGCCAACAATTGACGCCGGCTTGCTCGCAGCGCTTCAAGAGCGTGACGACGCGCTCGGGCGTATGCCATTCGGTCAGGTGCTGACTGAGGAGCTTGTTGAAATGCGAATGACCATAAATCGGATTGCCGCCAATGATGAGGCGGGTGACCGCATGCTTGCCGAGTTTGACGGTCGGCAGGAGTGGATCGGGCTTGGCAGGGGGCTCGGCGGCCGTCGCGCCCGGCGGTACAGTGGCGCTCAAACAGGCTGCTAGCCCTGCGGCCTTTTGGAGGAAATCGCGGCGCGTGGTTGAGGACTGGTCGGCGGAGGGTTGGTCGTCGGGATGCATGGTCGATTCTCCCGGAGGACGGCAGCATTGACAGAAAATCGATTACGAGTGTACCACAAGGGGAGTCGTGATTTGTTCAGAAAAACAGGGGAAGAGCACGTAGGGGGGAGCGCCTGTTTACGGCATACCCGAGTTCACATCCATCAGTTACCACTTGAGCTGGTAGGTAAACCAGACGGAGTCCGAGTCGCGGCCGGCGGCGGGTGTTACTGCGGTTTTTTCGATGAACGTTCCCGAGAAGAGGTGTGCGTAGCTTACGTTGATGAGTTGATGGTTATCCACGTGGAGCTGGACCGTGCCGTTGATGCTCCGGCCGATATCCCTGGTGTCCTTCCCTGTCTTGTCTTGGCGGACGACTGAGCCGCTGGAGTTGTACAAAGCGTCCTTGGCCTGGTCCAGTTGCAGAACGTGGTAGCCTACTGTGAACCGAAGCCAGTTGAACGGAAAGACGCCCGCTTCGAGATGGAAATCGTTGATGTTCTGGCGGCCGAAGAGGTCCTGCGAGTTGAAGTAATTGTGGCCGCTGGGGAATAATTGGTTGAACGTCCGGTGTTCGGTACCAGTGACCGGATTCGGGGTGCCGGACGCGTGATCGTAATAGACCCAGAACGTAGGAATGGCCGGCAGGTTCGCGAACCAGTATCCCAAGCCGGTTACGTACATGTCGGCATGGTCGGTCTGGTTGGAAAAATCTCCGAATTGGTAGGCCCCTTCGAAGTCGAACAGGTATTGGCCGCGCTCCCCGGCCTGGCCTACGAAGCGGCTGCCGAACGTGTTGCATTCCAAAGGGCCCAGGACCCCGCCCCGCCCGGCGAACGTGTGGTTGTTGTTGTCCAGAAAAAGGTAGTAAAGGTCGAGACTGACATCCTTGGTGAAGCGGTACTTGAAGTAATTCCCGAGAAATACCTGCTGGTCATCGATGCTGTCGAACTTGCCGGAATTGATGATCACGGGCTGGACCCACCAGACATCCTCTTCGATCGTGGGGGTGTGGTACATCGCGCGGACGCCCTGAAAGGTTCGGAGTTCGTTGCTCCAATCCGACGGGGAGATGAGGCGTTGGGATCCGAATAGCAGCTCCTGGCGACCCCCGCGGACATAGACGGCGTTGTCGCCGAGCGGCAGCACTTTGACTTCCACGAAAAGGTTCAAGATGTCCGCCTTGTCGACATCGGAGGAGGGACGGGGTACCTTCTGCGGCGAGGAATCGGCGCTGGTGAACTCGGCATAGAGGCGGAAGATGTCCAGGTAGGAGAGATCGCCGTAGACCCGCGCCCGGAACAAGTTGAAGGACTCGTTATCGCCGGCCTGCGGCTTTTTGTTGAAGAGGTAGGCGTTGGCCAGGCTGCTGTAACGGTCGCGCAATTCGCCGCCGGTGGAGAACAGCCAATCGTTGCCCAGGTGAACCCGCTTCAGTGAGTCGAAGAGGAACCTCTCCTTGTTGTTCGAATTGTCCAGATACCGGAAGTCCACGTTGAAGAATGGATTGGCGTTCTGGCCCCACTGAAGGTACGGGTTCTTGGGTCGATCCGGCAACGACTGGCCCCAGAACGAGTCATAAAACGTGTAGTACCCCGGCCCGGACGGGGCGACGTAGAAGTTGCCGGTGCGGGGGTAGGGTACGATGCTGGGCCAAACGGTTTCCCAGAACGTCTTGGGGCCTTCCTGAGGCGGTCCTGACCACGCGCGCTCGCCGCCAAGTGCCTGAGAACGAAAGGGGCCTGACTCAGCCGGCGCAGTGCTCGGCGTTGTGGGATCGGCTTGGTTGCTTGCCGGTCCTGCCGGCTCGGCAGACTCGGAAAGCGGCGCGACCGCGTGCGAGGCGACAACCGATGTTTCCGTACTTGGCGCCGCCCCTACCGCGGGCCTTCTGTTCGGGGAAACGGGTACGAGTTGGTCGGCGGGTTGCGGAGGCGGGGTTTGCCCGCTCACATTGGATTGGCCAAGCATGAACAGACTACCCGCCACAAACAAACGGGCCCACCACTGGCGGCCATGTGCGGCGTTCAAAGGCAGTCCTCCATCCCTGGAGTAGGTCAGTTCGAGGCGGAGGGAGGAGAGCTATCAGCGCCACTCCAGCCTGAGGTCGTCGCGTCAAATCCTCAAGCCTTCCTTCGTGTGTTGCGGTCTTCCGCGTCGAGTCAATTGAGCCCAGGGTCAGCGTAATCGGACTTCCACCGGTAGGAGATGTAGGGATTGTTCCGCATTTTCCGATTGGACAGGATAGGTGAGCAGTGAATACGGGGCTGGGAAGCGACATCTTGCGGCGATCGACCCCCGTGTTGCGTTTCCAATGGGTGCCAGTCGAAAAGCGATATGGTTGGGCGAGAGCTTTCGATTCGTTTAATCGTTTAGCACACACTGTTCGCTATGCGCAACTCCTTATTTTTCAAAGCCTTGATGTTAAACGAAAGGTTTCGTTTAATGCCTGCGTTAAACGAAACACGAACACCAAATGGCCTGAGTCGGCCGCGAATCATATTCAAGTTAGTGAACATTCACTTGGGCCCTTTGGTGCTGAGTAGGAGCAGACCGGCCCATAGCAACAATGCTGACGGAAGCCATTTTCCCTTCCATCATCTTCTTGAGAGTTTTGCTGGTGCTGACTTGTAGTTCGAGGTAGGTGACTTCGGTTCCATCCGTCGGTCTTCTTTTCTCATCCTGGCAAGAGATGAGCTGCCGTACCCCCGCGAAGACCCATCGCGCGGGTTTTCCGCCCCAGGTAAAGCTCCCATCGCAATCTCCCTCTTCCAAATGACCTCGCCGTTCGGCTTTGGCAAATGCTTCATCTTCTGAGTTCGCTTTGAAAAGGACGATATTCTCCCACAGCGGGTAGCGATTCTGGCGATGCTTCTTGAATTTGACGTACATGATTAGATGGGCGGCGTACCATTTCATGACCCGCTCCCGCGTTTGCTGCATGATCAACTTTTCCCCACCACCGGCAGCGCACCCGCTGCCGCCATCTTGCGGATATCCTGCGTCACCCGCATCGAACAAAACTTCGGGCCACACATAGAGCAGAACTTCGCGGACTTGAATACCTCTTGGGGCAGCGTTTCGTCGTGCATCGAGCGTGCGGTCTCCGGATCGAGCGACAATTCAAACTGCCGGTTCCAGTCGAACTCGAAGCGGGCCTTCGAGAGTTCGTCGTCGCGTTTGCGGGCGTTTTTGCGGCCGCGGGCGATGTCGCCGGCGTGAGCGGCGATCTTGTAGGCGATGACGCCCTGACGGACGTCGTCCTTGTTCGGCAGGCCGAGGTGCTCCTTGGGGGTGACGTAGCAGAGCATGGCGGCGCCGGCCTCGGCAGCCAAAGCCGCGCCGATGGCGGAGGTGATGTGGTCGTAGCCCGGCGCGATGTCGGTGACGAGCGGGCCGAGGACGTAGAACGGGGCGTCGTGGCAGACAACGCGTTCCTTTTCGACATTCATCTTAACCAGGTGCATGGGGATGTGACCCGGTCCCTCGATCATGACCTGGCAGCCGTGGTCCCAGGCTTTGAGCGTCAGTTCACCCAGCGTTTTGAGTTCGGCGAACTGGGCTTCATCATTGGCGTCGGCCAGGCAGCCGGGGCGCAGGCCGTCGCCGAGGCTGTAGGTCACGTCGTAGGCACGCATGATCTCGCAGAGTTCGTCGAAGTGGGTGTACCACGGGTTCTGATCGTGGCGGGCCAGCATCCACGCGCCCATGAGGGAGCCGCCGCGGCTGACGATGCCGGTGATGCGGTTGGTGGTCAGCGGCAGGTATTCGAGCAGAACGCCGGCGTGGATGGTCATGTAATCGACGCCCTGTTGGGCTTGATGTTCGACCATGTCGAGCATCATTTTCGGCGTGATGTCGGCGACGTTCTTCACTTCATCCTGGATAACCTGGTAAATGGGCACCGTGCCGATGGGCACGGGCGAGGCGTCGATGAGGGCCTGGCGGATGCCGTCGATGTCGCCGCCGGTGGAGAGGTCCATGACAGTGTCCGCGCCAAGGTGGACGGCGGTGTGCAGCTTTTCGAGTTCGCCGGACGCATCGCCGGTGACGGCCGAGTTGCCGATGTTGGCGTTGATCTTGCACGCGGAGGCGACGCCGATGCACATGGGTTCCAATTTCTTGGTCAGATGCACGGTGTTCGCGGGGAGGACCATGCGGCCGCGCGCGACTTCATCGCGGATGAGTTCAGGGGCAAGGTCTTCGCGGGCAGCGACGTAGTTCATTTCGTGGGTGATCACGCCCTTGCGGGCGGCTTCGATTTGCGTCATGACGATAGACTCCCCGTAATGTAGGAAACGCGCGGTTCTGCGAACCACGGCTAAACGGCCAGTGAATAAGAAAGGGAAGCGCGGAGAAAAGAGAGCGCTTCGCTTTCCCACGCCGGTATGAACCGGATCAGGTCCCAGGGTCTGCTCTCAGCCCGCTTCCGGCGGACACCCCTAGCGATTCGCAGGGGTGATCTTACGCCTAGGCGGCGGTGCAGGCCAGCGAATTGTCCCTTGGCAAGCGCTGTGCTTCACTCCACAATGGGAAGGTCCTGCTCTCTGGGGAGGCATGTCCCATCTTTTGGAGGAACGGCCCATGCGTCCGGTCACCCTCGGCGTTTTGGTGATGTTTCTCGTTCTGCTGATGTTTCTCGTTCTCACGCCGTCAATTCCGGCCGCCCCGGCCGAGGAGCCGCTTGTCAAGCAGGTTGGCCAAGCGATTGAGAAAGGCAAGACCTATTTGCTCGGCGTCGGCAAGGACAAGGGCAACTGGGAGGTTGACACGCTCAGCGCGACGCAGGAAGGGGGCTGGACGAGCCTCGCACTCTTGGCGCTTCTCAACGCCGGAGTGCCGCCGGACGATCCGGTGATTCAAAAAGGGTTGACCTTTCTGGTCCGCATCAAGCCGAAGAACACGTACGTCGTTGGCCTGCAAACGATGGTCCTCGCGCTGGTGGACAAGGACAACCGCTACAAGGATCAGATTCAGGGAAACGTCAACTGGCTGATCGAGGCCCGGATCAAAAGCGACGGCAAGCTGCTCGGCTGGGGCTACGGCGCCGGCGACAATCACGGGAGCGTCAATAACTCCAACACGCAGTACGTGTTGCTCGGGTTGCATGAAGGGATGAACGCGGGAGCGACCGTTGCGCCGGAAGTGCTCGAGGAGATCCAGAGATTCTACATGAGAGCCGAGCCCGACGGCGGCTGGGGCTACCATCGCGGGGAGGAATCGACGTTGACGATGACCAGCGCCGGTGTGTGCGGCTTGCTCATCACGGGTATGGACCTCAACGCCGGCCGGGAAAAGCCGCTGGCCGGGGGCAAATTCGAGAATTGCGGTAAGTACACGGAAAACAAGAATGTCATCGACGGATTAAAGTGGATCGGAAACGCATTGCCGGCGCAGAACCGCTGGGAGCAGATGCCGAGTTTCTACTACACGCTCTACGGCCTGGAGCGCGTCGGCCGGTTATCCGGTTTGCGGTTCATCGGCACGCACGACTGGTATCGGGAAGGGTGCGAGGCGCTCGTGCCGCTGCAAACCAAGGACGGAAGCTGGAAGGGCCGAGGATTCGATTCCTCGCCGGTCGTATCCACCAGCTTCGCCCTTCTCTTTCTGTCCAAGGGACGAACGCCGATCCTCATCAGCAAGCTGACGCACAAAGGAAGCGAGGGAATCAGCAGTTATCCCGAGGATTGGAACAACGACCACAACGACGCCCGCCACTTGGTGGAGTTCACCAGCCGGGAGTTGTTCAAGCGCACCCCCATGGGTTGGCAGGTGTTCAACACAAGAATGATGCAAGGCCGCTCGGTGGAAGACTTGACCTCTGAACTGTTGCAATCGCCTATCGCGTACTTCAACGGCCACTATGCTCCCGAGTTTGAAGGCAAGGAAAAGTTGATGCTCCAAAAGTACGTCGAGGAAGGCGGCTTCATCTTCGCCGAGGCGTGTTGCGGCGATGAGAGATTCGACGCCGGCTTCAGGAAGCTCATGAAGGAACTGTTTAAGGATGCGGAGCTGACGAGGTTGACGAAGGATCATCCCATCTGGCACGCCACGGATAAATTCGAAGTGAACCCCGGACGCTTCGAACTCTGGGGCATTGAGAGTGGTTGCAAAACCGTGGTCGTCTATAGCCGGAGAGACCTTTCGTGCTGGTGGGAGTCGAATCGGTACAAGAAAGGGGCGAAGGACGATCCGGACGAGATGGGCCCCGCCGCATTCGCGCTGGGCGCGAACATCATCGCTTATGCGACCGGTCTGGAACCACCGCCGCCACGGCTCAAGGTGATGGACGTGGCGCGCGAGGATGCCACCGAGCGCAAGGTGCCGCCGGGTTATTTGAAGGTCGCGCAGTTGCGGTACGGCGAAGATCCGCCGGCCAAGCGAGCGATGCCGAACCTGATGCGCCATCTGCGCGCCAAAGGCGGGCTGGAAGTCGACGTTGAGCCGGAGAAGACTCTCACGATCACCAGCAAGGGCGTGAACGACTTCAAGTTCTTGTATATGCACGGCAAAAGCGAGATTCCCGCGAAGGAAAGCGCGGAGTTGAAGTATTTGCGCTACGATCTGGAAAAGGGCGGAGGGCTACTGCTCGCCGATGCATGTTGCGGCTCGAAGAAACTCGATGCATCGTTCCGGGAATTCATCGCCAAGCTTTTCGAGGGCAAGGCGAAACTCGAACCGATTCCGATCGGCGACGAATTGTTCAGCGAGGAATTGAACGGCCCAAAGAACGCCATCACGACGGTGCGCTGCCGCCGCGAGCCGGCGAGCGACCAGCGCGGCGACGGCGGCTACAAGAACGTGGAGCCGATGCTCGAAGGTGTGAAGATCGGCGGCCGGTGGGTGGTGATTTACAGCAAGTATGACATCGGCTGTGCCTTGGAGAAGATTCAGTCGAGCGAATGCTTGGGGCACGACCATGAGAGCGCATTGAGACTGGGATCGGCGGTGGTGCTGTATGCGTTGAAGCGGTAATCGGATTGCGGGCGACGCGGAGCGTCGCGCAAGCGCGTTTCCACGCGGAGCGTGGGAACGAGGAAAGATAATATGAACAATTGGCACCTGGCGCAAGGCTATCAATACGCGGGAATCCATTGCGGGCTGCGGCCCGATCCGGAACGGCGCGATTTGGCGTTGATCGTCAGCGACCGGCCGGCGGCGGCGGCGGGGGTGTTCACGCAGAACCGTGTTTGTGCCGCGCCGGTGCGCGTTTGCCGTGAAAGGGTGCCATCGAGTGATGTGCGCGGCATCGTCATCTGTTCGGGCAATGCGAACGCCTGCACGGGGGAGCAAGGGCTGATCGATGCGCGGCGCATGACCGCACTCGCCGCCGAGTCGGTAGGTTGCCGCCCGGAGCAGTTCCTTGTCGCATCGACCGGCGTCATCGGCCGGCCGTTGCCGATGGCGTGTTTGGAGACCGGCGTCCCGCGCGCCGCGCGAGAGTTGTCGCCCAGCGCGGCGGCGCTGGATCGAGCGGCCCACGCCATCCTTACCACGGACACGGTGATCAAGGTATCGACGCGGGCGCTGAATCTCCGTTCCGGCGAAGCGCGCATAACGGGAATTGCAAAAGGCGCGGCCATGATCGGGCCGAACATGGCAACGCTGCTCGCTTTTGTGATGACCGACGCGGCGATCCGTCCGGACCTTTTAGCGCCCTTGGCGGCAAGGGCCGCCGAGGAATCATTCAATCGCATCAGCGTCGAAGGCCACACGAGCACCAATGACACACTCCTATTGCTCGCCAATGGACAAGGGCCGCAGCTGACTAATGAGGAGCTTGCTCATTTCGAGGCGGAGGCAATCGGCGCATGTGCCGATCTGGCTCGCGCCATTGTCGCCGACGCGGAGGGCGCGAACCACCTCGTCGCCATCGAAGTCGAGGGTTTGCGCGACGACGCCGAGGCGCGGCGCGTGGCCAAGACGATCGCCGAGAGCGCGCTGGTCAAGGCGGCGATCTACGGCGCGGACCCGAACTGGGGGCGGATCATCTCCGCGGCGGGCTACGCCGGGGTCGATTTCGAGGAGGAGCAACTCTCGCTGTGGTTGGGCGACTTACTCTTGTATCGGGCCGGGGCGCCGCTCCCTTTCGACGCGGCGGCGGCCTCGACCTATCTCAAAAAGAATCGCGAAATCCACATGCGGCTGCGCTTTACGCTTGGCGCGGGCCAGGCGACGTTTTGGACTTGCGACCTGACGCCGGAGTACGTCCGCCTCAATGCGGATTACACAACGTAGGATTGCGGTCAAACCGAAATAGCGAGCGGCGGGGATTAACCCCCGCCGCTCGCTGTCAAGATAGCTGGAGGGCGGGGAAGTGGGCGAGGCGGTGGGATTCTCGGCGAACGGCGCAAGCGGACCGCTCATTGAATTGCGCCAGGTGTCGCGCTGGTATGGTGACTTTCGCGCACTAACCGACGTCACCCTCTCGTTGAATCCTGGACGCATCGGCCTGCTTGGACCCAATGGCGCGGGCAAATCGACATTACTGAAAATCCTTCTCGGCCTGCTGCCCCCCTCCTCCGGAAGCGGGATGGTGCTGGGACACTCGATTACAGGCAGCGGTGCCGCCTTGCGCCGCGCCATCGGTTACATGCCCGAGGCGGATGCGCTGATTCCGGGCCTGCGCGGCGCGGAATACGTCGCCCTGGCCGGTGAACTCTATGGGATGCCGCGACGCGAGGCCCAACGCCGTTCCCACGAGGTTTTAAGCTGTCTCGAACTCGAGGACGCGCGTTACCGCAAGCTCGAGGAATACTCGTCCGGCATGAAGCAACGGCTCAAGTTGGCCCAGGCGCTGGTACACGACCCGCCAGTGTTGCTGCTCGACGAGCCGACCAGCGGCCTTGATCCGTCCGGCCGCGAGGCGATGCTGCGGCTGCTGCTCTCGCTGGGCAAGGACCACGGCAAATCAGTGCTGCTTTGCACCCATCTGCTCGGCGACGTGGAGCGGGTTTGTGAAACGGTCGTAATCCTTCATCGTGGCAAAGTGGTGAAGCACGGCCAAGTTGCCGAGCTGCGGACGCGCCGTCAGGATCGTTACCGCTTACAGATTCAAGGCAACCCAACCGCTTTTCTCGAGGAGTTGCGCCTTGAAGGCGTGCGCATCGTCCATGACAATCGAAATGGTTCACTGCGCGTGGCCGTGCCGGACGGGTGGGTTACGCGTGCGTTTTTCGCGTTGGCGGACAACCACGGCGTGGTGCTGCGCGGCTTGCAGCCCGATGACGAGGACCTCGAGGAGCTGTTTCATCGCGTGCTGAAGGAAGACAACACCGTTTCCGCGAACCCACCCGTTGCAACGGGTGGGCTTTGATCAACCCATGAGCGTCCCGCTCCTCCACTACCGGCCCTGGAACGGCGAGCTGCGCGGCCCGGTGGCGAGCGTTTGGCCCATCGCCCGTGTGGCGCTGCGCGTTATTTTCCGCCGCAAGCTCTTCTGGGGAATCTATGGTCTTGGGCTGATGATCTTCTTGCTCTTTTTCTTCGGCCAGTACCTCCTTTCCTGGGCCGAGGATCAGGGGGATGAGACCAACGTTTCGGTCATGGGCTTCAAAGAAAGTCCCAAGACGCTGGTCCATGTGCTGCGCGAAATCCTCAAGCTCGACGGGGAACCGCACACCTACCGGAATTTTTTCTGGTATCAGGGCTACATCGTGATGGTGGTGCTGGCCCTGGCTGGCGCGGTGCTCATCGGCAACGACATCCACCACGGAAGCATGCCGTTCTACCTATCGAAGCCCATTTCGCGCTGGCACTACCTGGCCGGCAAGTGCCTCGCCATCAGCGTCTTCATCAATCTGTTGACCACCCTGCCGGCCCTGATCCTGTACGTGCAATACGGCCTGCTAAAATCGATGGATTATTTCGTGGACCAATTCCGAACGGCGCTGGGTATTCTGGGATATGGCGCGTTGCTGACGGTCAGCCTCAGTCTGTTGGTTGTGGCGACGGCGAGCTTGGTGCGGCGGACGGTGCCGCTGATCATGATCTGGACGGGCCTGTTTTTCTTTTGTCGTCTTCTTTCCCAGGCCCTGGTCGATTTGTTGCATTACAGCCGTTTATGGCGCTTAATCGATCTGTGGAATGATGCTTACATCGTCGGCAATGCCCTACTCGGGATCGACCCGGAAAAGCTGACGCCTCGCGAGCAACCCACGTGGTACGAAGCCCTCACTGTCCTGGGAGCCATGTGCCTGATATGCCTGATTTACTTGATTCCGCGGATACGGGCGGTCGAGATCGTGCGCTAGAGGCGTCACCAGTCTCTCGTCCCGCGTCCGTAACCACAGAACCGAATTCATCGCCTGCCGATCACGGAAAATGGATCGCGGACGCCGCTCGGGACGCGCGGCCGCTTCTTCTGTTCGAGCAGGTCTCGAAATGGTACGGCCCGGTCATCGGCGTCAACAAAGTGACGTTGGAATTGCGGCCCGGCATCACGGGTTTGGTCGGTTCGAATGGTGCAGGCAAGACGACACTGCTGCGCCTGGCAACGGGGCAATTGCGGCCGGACCTCGGCCAGGTAAGCGTGCGCGGCATCGACGCGTGGAGCGTGGAGGCCAAACGGCGCGTGGGTTACTGTCCCGACGCGGACGCGTTCTACGAGGAAATGACGGGCCGGCAGTTCGTCGAGGCAATGACGCGGCTGTTCGGCTATCCGCGTCGCGAGGCGGTGCGCCGGGCCGGCGCGGCCCTGGAAGCTGTCGATATGAACGGCCGTGCGGAACGCCGCCTGCGCGGCTATTCCAAAGGCATGCGGCAACGCATTAAGCTCGCGCAGGCGCTGGCGCATGACCCGGAGCTCCTGGTTCTGGATGAGCCGATGAGCGGCATCGACCCGGTGGGCCGGCAGGAGTTCGTCGCCCTTTTCCGCCGTCTCGCCGAACAGGGAAAGTGTCTGATCGTCTCCAGCCACGAACTGGAAGAACTGGAAAAACTCACCGATCACGTGGCCATCATGGCTCGCGGGCGCATCGCCGCGATCGGCACGCTGGCGGAGATCCGTGAACTCCTGGACGATCACCCTTTCTCGATCTTCGTCGAGTGCGCGGTCTCCGACGATCGCCGTACCTTGGCGAAGGCCATTCTCGATTTACCGGATGTCGCAGGCGTTGAGATGGAGGATGCGGGCGGCATAGTGATTCGCGCGCGCAACCCGCGCCGCTTTTTTAAGGAATTCGCCGGGGTGGTTCTTGAAGAAAACCTCGACGTTCGCCGCCTGGAAACGCTCGACGACTCGGCGCAAGCGATTCTGGGGTACTTGCTTGGAGGCGGCCGGTGAGGTAGTGAGGTGGCGGGGCAGTGATGAAAGAAGATACCAAGGAAGAAACTATGCGAGCGCCCGGGACGGGCGTTCCGGCAGACGTTGCACCCGTGCCTGCCTTACCACCTCACTACTCTACCGCCTCACCTCCCGACGGACCCGTCACCCCGTCTCCGCTGCGTGCGTGGTTCTACCTCGTGGGTCTCAGCCTCCAACGCCAGGCGCGTGTGGGTCAAATCGTCTGGATTGCGTTGGGGTTACTTGCTTTTTCTGGACTGCTGGTGGGCACCATCACCGTGAGCGGCTGGTGGGGAATGCAGAACCGGCGCTTGCCGCGTTCGCGCGAGGGCGTCACCTACCAGAATTGGGCGGAGCTGACGGACGCGCTCAGCCAAGGCGCCGCGCTGCCGGGTTCTCCGGAGGTGGCCGGGATTAATCAGGCACTCGTGGCGAGTTACCGGGCGGCCCTGGAGCGGACGGACTTTTATGTGTTTTCCAATTTCCTCGTCTTCACGATCTTCGTGAGTTTTCTGCTGCCGATCTGGAGTCTAAGCTTCGCCGCCGATTCGCTGGGCGGCGACCGGGAAGGCGGCAGCCTCGTCTGGTTATTGACGCGGCCGCTGTCGCGGCCGGCGATTTATCTCGCCAAGTTCGTGGCGCTGCTTCCTTGGAGCATCGGATTGTCGGTGGGGGGATTCGCCGTGCTCTGTTTGGCCGGCGGGCGTCCGGGGTGGCAGGCGTTGCGCTTCTACTGGCCTGCCGTATTTTCTGGCACCTTGGCGTTCTCGGCGCTCTACCATTTAATGGGGGCGTACTTCAAGAGGCCGGCGATTGTCGCACTCCTTTATTCGTTCTTTCTGGAGACACTGCTCGGCAACATGCCCGGATACCTGAAGCGCGGCAGCATCAGCTTTTATACGCGCTGCATGATGTTCGACGCCGCCCAGAACTACGGCGTCGAACCGGAAAAACCGTCGGTCTATCTCGCAGTGGACGGATCGACGGCCTGCATGGTGTTATTGGCGGCGACGGTCGTCTTCTTGGTAGTGGGAATGGTCCTGTTTTCACGATCGGAGTACCTGGCGGCGGATTGATCGGCACCGTCTCCTCGCACTGCGAGGGGAAGTGCGACGAGAGGCGACCCGGAACATGGCAGAAACCTACACAGGTGAAGACGCCCCTGGATTCGAACCGCAATCGCCGCGTCACGGATTCCGCGGCGAGCAGCGGCCAACTGCGACAATTCCGGGCGGATTAACGATCGCGCTCGGCCGCTCCGGACCGATGCCGCCGGGACCGGCATGACGCCACGCATACGGTCGATTCCACTCAAAGTGATCGCGAATGGCCATTAGGGTCCCGGTCGCCAACGCGTCGTGAATGCCGCCCGCCGCATTGCTGAAAAGGATCGTGGGCGCGCCGAGGAACGACGCCGTGTGGACCGGCATCGTCACGTCGCGCCAGGAATGGCCTTCGTAACAATGCAGCCGCCCCTCAAAGATCAGCACCTTTTTTGTCAAGCCAGTCGCCCAGGATCAGCGTGCCTCGGTGGCCGGCGACCGTGGTGGCAGACAATCCCGGCGCCTCGCAGAACGGGACGATCATCGGCCGTTGAAGCCGCCGCGCGACGTTGCCCAGACCCGTGCCAAGCACCAACGCGA
>Ga0207158_1034_pt2 | contig 14159 bp, 13 predicted proteins | sample Alteio_BWMinHeat_22_FD_153512 | JGI IMG/M metagenome (GOLD analysis project Ga0207158, IMG submission 153512) | Enriched cells from forest soil in Barre Woods Harvard Forest LTER site, Petersham, Massachusetts, United States -... | ecosystem: Environmental > Terrestrial > Soil > Temperate forest >... | reverse complement strand
ACCCATTAACCATTGCCATTACTCCCAGCGGCCTCAATAAGGGACATCTAACCGCGGAAGAGCTTTTAACGGTCAAAGACACCTCTCAATTAAGCTCCGCTCCCAAAGGAGAAAGGCGGACAGAAGGCCGGGTGGCGGGCTTGATTCCGTCAGCTGAAACGGTTATTCACCAGGCCGTTTATCGGGCCGTCCCTGGCGCTGGGGCGGTGTTTCACGTACATCCAGTTTATTCGACGCTTATTTCCAGCTTTTATGGTCACCCTCGGGAAAAGCGCGTCCTTAAAGTAGATTGGTTCGAAATGATGAAGGGCGTTGGCGTCGGCGAAGAAGAGAGCGCGGAGGTGGCGATTCTGCCGAATTGGCAGGATGTCTCGCTGATCGCCCGCGATGTGACGGACTACTTAAAGACGTCGGCGAAAGCGCTCCCTGTGGTCTTGATTTACAATCATGGTTTGACGGGATGGGGGACGACGGTCGATCAGGCGAGAAACCACCTGGAAATCATGGAATATGTTTGTCAGTATCTATATCTGAAGAGCCTGGCTAAACATTGAACCGGAAATAAACGACATCACTGTCCTTCATCACGTAATCGCGCCCTTCCAGCCGGATCAAACCCTTCTCTTTTAAAGCCGCTTCCGAGCGATATTTCACGATATCATCGAAGGAATAAATTTCCGCGCGGATGAAGCCGCGTTCGATATCGGAATGAATCTTACCGGCCGCTTTCACAGCGGTGGTGCCCTCCGTGATGCTCCAGGCGCGCGATTCATCAGGGCCGGAGGTAAAGAACGTCATCAGATGAAGCAGCTTCTGACTGGCATGGACGAGACGGTCGAGACCCGATTCCTTCAGGCCCAGGGAGCTGAGAAATTCTTTTCGTTCGGCCTCCGGGAGCTGAGCAATCTCGGCCTCGATTTTGGCGGAGAGCACCACGACTTCGCTTCCCTCTTTCTTGCCATAGTCGATCAACTGCTGCGCCAGAGGATTGCCGGCCAGTTCATCTTCCCCCACATTGGCGACGTACAAGAGCGGCTTACCGCTGAGAAACTGATACTTCGTCTGCAATTCAGGGCTTAATCCCTGTTTGCGAGCCGGAATTCCTTTGTTAAATCCCTCTATCGCTTTTTCAAGTTCCGCCACAGTTTCTTTGGCTTCTTTGTTTCCCGATCGCGCCGCGCCGAGATATTTCTCACGAAGCTTTTGAGCCTGCTCGAGATCGGCCAAGAGAAGTTCCGTCGTGATCACCTCGAGCGATGACACGGGATTGAGCTCTCCCATCACATCGACCACGTTCGGATCACGGAAACAGCGCACCACCTGCGCGATCGCGTCGACCTCCCGAATGTGCGATAGAAATTTGTTCCCCAGACCTTCGCCTTTACTGGCTCCCTTCACCAGCCCGGCGATATCGACGAACCGCACACCGGCCGGTACAGTTTTCTTACTGGAAAAGATTTCGGTCAGCGAATACAGCCGCGGATCGCGCACCGGCACGATGCCGACATTGGGTTCGATCGTCGTGAAAGGGAAATTGCTTGCGGCGGCTGCGGCGCCGGTGAGCGCGTTAAACAGGGTGGATTTGCCGACGTTCGGAAGTCCGACAATGCCTATTTCCATTACTTACGCTCGACCGTTTTCATCCACTGAAGTAGTTTGTGAGTGAAGCCTGTGTCTTTAAACATCTGAACACCGTGCGCTGACCCAGGCCCTTCAGCAACGCGGAAGTTCGAATCGTTCCGCAATGACGTCAGCTGCCGCACGCTGGAATAGGCGTACGAATCCTCCGGGCTGGCGGCCATAAAAAGAGGCCGTTTTCCATACGCTTGAAAAGAGCTTTGGCTCTGGATTCCGGCATATTCCAGGCCGGGTGAGAGCAAAATGAGCGCCGGCACGCTGGTTTGTCGACTGGCGTAAACCAGAGCCACGTTGGCGCCCAGGCTGGCTCCGCCCACGGCAATTCGCGCGAGCGGAATTTCAAAGCGATTGTGGACGACCGTAACGGCGCTCTCCAGGTCGCCCGGCATGGCATCCCAAGGAGATCCCGGCCCTGCAATTCCCCAGTCCTTATAAGTCAGGGGTGTTCCGCTGACCGTTGCGTTGCTCTGGCCATGCCCGCGGGCGTCGTAGACGAAAATGCCGTTGCCTTGCCGTGCAAGTTGACGCGCGAATGGGTCCCACTCTTCTTTGATGCTGCCCAACCCGTGGAGAAGCACCCACGTATAGGCCCCGGCGCGTCTCGACCGATGGTACTGCCCGGTCATTTGAATGCCGTCGACGGTGGTCCAGGTGACTTTTCGCCAGAATGCATCGGCATGTGCAAGTGAAACCATGCAAAAAAGAATGCACGCGGCGACGAAAACTTTTAGCTTCATTGGAGCGAGTATTCTACGAAATCAAGCCGCGTTACGGGCGGGAATGGACAGGCGAGCCAGTGCGCTCTGGGCCGCACGCTGGACGTTGGGATTGGAGTCTCTCAGTGCTTTGGCTAATGTTCTCTGGGCCGTGTCATCGGGAAGAAGCTGGCCGAGCGCCCATATCGCGCGAATCCGTACGGCATCCGGCGTTTTCTGAATTCGTTTCCAAAAGGAACCCTGGGCTTGCAGCAGTTTGACCAGGTCCGGAATCGCACGGCGCTCTCCAAGACTTCCGAGAGCGATGCACATCTCCTCCTGAACTACTGGAGCCACTTTCAGCAGCCGGTCACAGAAATCAACCGCGGTCGATTTGACCCGCATCTCGCCGAGCAGACGAACCGCTTCCGTCTGAACCGTTGGATCCGAATCATCCAGCAAACCCGTGAGCAGATTCTGGACCCGCGGCTCCTGGACATTGGCTAGAAGCTGCGCGATCTCACGACGCACGTCGGCATCGGGATGCTGGAGCAATCCGGTGAGGGTGGGCAGCAGAGAGACATCGGCAAAATCTTCGAGCAGCGGGATCAATTTCACCAGGATATCGCCCGGCGTTCCCACGTTGATCTGCCGGAGCAGGGGATCCTTGATCGATGGTCCCAGCCGCTTCATGGCCTGGATGGCGGCCTGGCGCGCGCGGGAGTCGCTGGAACGCTTAATCGCTTCAACCAGCGGGCTGACCGCTTCTTCACCTAGTTCGGCCAGCACACGGTAGGCCCCGTTCTGGCGGTCCTTTAAGGGGGCGTTTAAATCGGCACAAATGACATCCAGGCCGCGGGCGGAGAAATCGCGCATGGCCTTCGCCGCCAGCTGCTTTTTCTTCTGACCGATGGGGCTTTCTTCGCGGCTGTGCCGCCGAAGCGTCGCAAGAAGGAGCGCGCTTTCTTCAAACCGCCAATTGACCAACAGCTCCATGGCCGCGACCTGCAGCGATTGCGCGATCTCGCCATAAACGTCCGGCGCACTTTCCGACTCCGCCATTTGATGAAGCGCTCCGACGATCTGCATAAAAGGTTTCTCTTTGCGATTGGCAGCCAAAGTCTCTTCGAACAGGCGCACGGTTTTCACAGCGGTTTCGCGCGCGACCGGGGCGGGGTTTTGCAGGTTCTGGAGAACCTTATCGGTGAGTTTCTGAAGAGGTTCATCCAGGGCCATGGCGCACAACGCTTTCAACAGTTCCGGGAAGCGTTTCCGGACAGACGGCTCCAGAAGCCCTTCACTCGGAAGACTCAGCAGTTGCTCCGTTTCGGCCAGGAGCGAGGAATTCTCCCCCTTTTGAACGCCTGCCGGAATTTCTTCCAGCAAGCCTCCGTTTAATAATTCCTCATAAAGCGCAAAAGGGACGGTCTTACTGGCGGGTGAGTGGAGTATTTTGCCCAGAAAACTTTTCAGGCCGTTCAATTTTTCAACGACTTCAAATTCGGAATGTGTTTCTTCTTTAATCTTTTTATACCACTTGTTCACTTCTTCGAGAGTTTCTTCTAGCTTGTCGCGGGATAGGGCCTGAACCACGTCCTCACGCAGTCCGGATTTCTCCACTGATTCCGGGACTTTGCTCTCGAACAATTCCCGCAACTGCTGCGGCGGCAGCCCGGCCAGATGATTGGCCATTTTCTTCCGGACTTCTTTCTTGCTGGCCTCATCCGGCAGCTGGTCCATGAGCTGAAGCGATTCTTCCAGGGCGCTCACTAAGGACGATGTGTCACCGGCGGATTGCTCCAACAGCTGAAGCACCTGCTGAATGACCACTTCGCCCTTTTTAATTTCGACAAATTCCACTTCTTCGACCTGAACGTGATTGGCTCCCTGCGCCTTCAGCCATTCGCCCAGGTTCTTATGATTATCGAGTTGATTTTTCTTTTTCCCAAGGCCATCCAGCAGCGTAGACACTTCGTTGACCTCCAGGCCTTTAAAAAGTTTCAGGCTCTGGACTTCATGTTGGACGAGAAATGGCCGAAAATCGCGCGCCTCGACGACTTCCTTGCCATTCACGCAAAGCTTGCCTTGAATATCACTGATGACGATCGGGGTGGCTTCCAAAAGGCAGGATTCGAGGGCTTGGTGAGCGCTCCGCAGGGAGGATTCAATCATCTGGCTGCCTTTGGGGTAAATTCGGGCATTGACAATGGCGGAGCGCAGCATCGAAATGGCCTTGCCAACGGTCATGATGGGTTGTGCCATATCGGCACGAGTTTACAGGGACTTCTTTAGGTTTTCAACCGCTATTTTAGACGGGCGAGGTGACAGCGAGGAGTTCGCGCGGCAGAGCAAAACTGACGTCTTCTTTGATGACTTCGAGTTCTTCCATCGTGGCGCCGCGGTTCTGCAGATAACGCACCACTTCTTCAACGAGGTAATCCGGAGCCGATGCGCCGGCGGTCAAACCCACTTTGTCGACATTCTCCAACCACTGCGGCTGAATTTCGGAGGCGTTATCGATTAAATGGGATGCCACGCCCTGGGCGCGCGCGACTTCGCAGAGGCGGATGGAATTGGAGCTGTTGCGCGACCCGACTACCAGGAGGAGATCGATTCCCGCCTTGATCATTTCTTTTACCGCATCCTGGCGGTTCTGGGTGGCGTAGCAAATATCGTCTTTGGTCGGCGAAACCAGATCGGGGAATCGCTTTTTAATGGCCTGCGCAATATCGCGGGTTTCATCCACGCTCAAGGTCGTCTGTGTCAGGCACACCACTTTTTTGGGGTCGGGGACTTCAAGATTAACCACCTCTTCTACGCTTCCGACCACCTGAATTTTATCAGGCGCTTCGCCGGTTGTCCCCTCCACCTCGTCATGTTCGCGATGGCCGATCAGGATAATGGAGTAACCGTCGCGCACATACTTATGGACTTCCAGATGCACCTTCGTCACGAGCGGACATGTGGCATCAATCACGTGCACATTTCGTTCCTTGGCTTCCTGGCGGACCGCCGGCGAAACCCCATGGGCGCTGAAAATGACCAGGCTGCCTTCCGGAGCTTCCTGGAGGTTATCAATGAAGATCACACCCTGGCGCTTGAAATTCTCGACGACAGCACGATTGTGCACGATTTCCTTGCGCACATAAATGGGATGCGGAAATTTCTGAAGCGCGATATCAACGATATCGATGGCGCGAACCACGCCGGCGCAGAATCCTCGCGGTCTGACGAGAATGACTTTCATGAGCGAAATTATACCAAAAACTTTAAAGGATAGGGGACAACACTTCCGCCAGGGTATTGAGCAGGATATAGCTGATGTAGCCGACCAGTGCCGTCACCAGCAGGCCGAAGAGACCTAGAAACGGGTTGATGCCGCCCAGGAAAACGGCGGCCAAGGCGGCCACGACGACGCTTGTGGTGGCACTCAGACGACCTAGATACTGGCAGGCGGAGATAAAGCGTGCCAGTGACTGCCGTTTCGGTAGATCGAGCTTTTCGGGCGGAGCCGACACCTGCAGCACGTAGCCGCAGGCCGCACAGTACCAGGCCTTCAGGAGGTTGGAATGGTGGCAGACGTCGCATTCCTTGTAACTGATGTTATGGACTTCCCGCCGACGGAAAATCAGCCATTTTTCGGCGAGGGCCAGCACAAACCACAGCACGGCGCCTGCGATCGCGCCGGTGCTCCCTTCGATCATTCGCTTGACAGCCCAGAGATCGGTTCGCGCGATGTCGCTGAGACTGGCATACATCTGATAGCCCAGCCACCCACCCAAAGCGCCGCCCAGCCATCCCCCAACGGCCCCGGCAAGAAGTCGTTCCTTCCGCCGCTCGAGCCACGCACTGATGGTCCCGATGCACAGGCCGGCCATGGACCAAGTCAAAACCACCACCACCATGCCGAGCGCGCCATCGGTTCTTCCATTCAAAACTCGAATGCCGATCCCCGCTCCGATAAGACCGCCAAAGGCTCCGGCCACTCCCCCACGAATTGTTTTCAGGACGGATTCTTCCATCATCCCTTCGACAGTTCCTAGGAAGATTCCGCCGAGTCCCGCCGTCAGCAAGAGATGTTCCGCCTGGGATAAACCGGCTCCGGCTGCACGGCCGGCGGCAGGAATGACGAACCAGCCCGCCATACCGGCCGCCAGACCGGCCAAGCTGCGTCGAAGAATCCAGGTGAAGGTGCTGCGGAAACCGCGGAGGAAGGGGCCGTAGCGGGCTAGCGAAATCCCGCACCGGATACAGAATGTCGAAGGATCGGGAGAGGAGTAATTACAACTGGGACAGATCATCCTTTAGAAGCCGCCGCCAAAAGCCTTGAAGAAATCGTCACCGCCCGCCTCTTTCTTGTCGTCGGCCTTCTTGGTGGTTTTCTTAGCCCCCGTTTCTTTTGGGGCCGCTTCGCCGCGTTGGACCGCGTTGACAAAGCTCTTCCGCAGCCCTTCAGAGAAGGCCAGAAGCTTCTGAGATCGATCATAGACCAGATGGAAGGGCGTTTCCTTGTCGAGCGGCTCGTAGGAATTGCCGAGGCTATCACGCTTCTGTTCCCAGTCCGGCGCGTAAACAATTTTGTTGCGAATATCAACGCGGTTGTTTTTGTCGAACGGGATCGAAAAGCGGATGCGGTAAATACCGTTGAAATTGGTCACGGTCGGGTCAAACATCGAATTTTCCTCGCCGGGATCACCGACGCGAACCAGAACGCCCTCGACGGGATTGTCGTTGTAATCGACGATCATCCCGCGGATAAATCCCTCAAGATATTCGGTGTAGTGAGGCGTGGTCAGAAAAAGAATCTTCCTCTGGCCGGTGACTTTTTTGACGATCGAAAGATCAACCACGCGCTCTTCGGCGTAATCACGCTGCACCAGATCCGCTTTGGCGTCCTCAGCGGACAAGGAACGGCTTAAACCGCACAGAAGGCCGCATAGCGAAGCGACGACCCCGAGTCTTAAACCCCTCATTTTCATCGGCGTTTAGCTGGCAGGAGGAACGTCCTGAACGTTTCGGCTGGTTTGCAGAATGGGCTTGCGGAGACCGCCCTGGTAGTAGTCATATGTGATACGCCCCATCGAGGCGATAAATCGTTTCGCCATTTTATACGTGGCGTCATGCGAGGTCAGAACGCAGATCATGTAATCGCCCTGCGGGGAAAACACGATCCCCACATCATGACAGGCCTTACGCAGGAGGCCCGTTTTGTGGGCAATCTCCCACCCCGCCGGAAGGAACCGCGGTAAGCGATCACGCAGTTTCTGATGCTTGAGAATATCGAGCATTTGGTCGCTGGCTTCGGCGCTGACCAACTGACGCTGATAAATCTTTTCGAGCAGAAACGCCATATCACGGGGGCTAGTCATATTATCGTCAGAAACATGATGCGCCGATAGCTGGAAACCGTCCGGATGGATCTGCGTATCCAGAAGGCCGAGCCGCGTGAACGTATCCTGCAGGTAATCGTAGCCAAGCTGGCGGATGATCAGCGCCGCTGCTGTGTTATCGCTGTGGATGATCATATCCTCGAGCAATTCCCGGTTCGTGAGCACCGAGCCTTCGGGCGCCAGCTTCAGAATCCCGGATCCGCCGCGACGATCCGCGCGCGCGAGCGTGATGGTCGTACTCAGCGATATTTTGCCTTCATGCACAGCCTGAAATGCCGCGCAGAGAATAGGGAGTTTTATGAGGCTGGCGCTCGGGAACACACGGTCGGGATGGTCCATGACCACTTCCCCGGTCTTCAAATCCTTAATGATGTAGCCTGACACGCCGCTGAACCGCTCAGCACGTCGGCGAACGGCAGACGCTAAAGACTGCCAGTCATCCGGATTGACCGGAATAAGGGCGGCGCGGACAACGGGAGCGGCGACAGGCACCGGGCGCAGCGCATCCCCTGCCAGCGGGGCCAGCATGCCCAGACCGATCACGACGTTATAAACGATCGATTTCTTCAAACGCATTGTTTTGATTTTGGTGCTCTTTCGCATTCGTTTTTTCCCGCTTTTCTTGCTACTCATGGTTTCTAACAGGTTTCCCCAAAAATTCAAGAGTTTTTATTCTATGTAAAACGATCTTAATTCTGGCACATTTTTTACTTTTGTAACAGATTTTTCAGCAGGAAAAATACATTTTCCCGCCGCTCACGCAACCTTCGCAGGAAATATGGCAGCCAATGGGTCCCATAAGGGATGTAGACGCTGGTCTGATATCCTTCCTGGGCCAGCGCGGCCAGCCGATGATTCTGGATGCCGTAGAGCATCTGAAATTCGAACGCTTTTTTATCGGCTCGTCGTTCGCGGACCAGAGCAAGAATATAGTCGATCAAAAAGCGATCGTGGGTCGCAAAAGCCGCCATGACGTCCTGACCGGCGCGATCCAGAGCCTTCTGCACCAGCATTCGGAAATTGCCGTCCACCGCGCGCTTCGTCGAAAAAGCGATGTCGGGCGGCTCTTTGTAAGCGCCTTTGCAGAGACGAACGTGAAGGGGTTTGTGCATCAACTTATCCAGATCACCGCCGGTTCGGACGAGATACGCCTGCAGGCACAGCCCCAGATTCGGGTAACGCCCGCGCAGTGCATTAAAAACATCAATCGTTTTCTGGGTGAGCGCCGACCCTTCCATATCCAGCCAGACGAAAGAACCGGTCTCCGACGCCGTTTGGAGAACGCGGACGAGGTTTTCGAGGCATAGGTCCAGAGAAACTAAGAGCCCCATCTGGCTGACTTTCACCGAGATGGCGGATTCAACTTTCTGGTCCTGAATACGTCGGAGAAGCTGCATGTATTCGGCGGCCGCTGCAGTCGCCTTGTCCGCTGAGGTGACATCTTCGCCCAGGAAATCAATGATCGCGCGGATCCCTCTGCGGTTCATGCGGCGTGCAACCTCAATCGCTTCGGCAGCGGTTTCACCTGCGACAAACCTACGGGCTAAAAAGGAGAGAAGTCTACTCACAGTTTCTGCGAAACCACTTTGGCCTGGCGGAAAAGCGCAAGATAGTCCGGGCCGCCGGCCTTGGAATCGGTGCCGGAAAGGTTAAAGCCGCCGAATGGGTGACCTCCCACCATCGCGCCTGTGCATTTCCGGTTAATATAAAGATTACCGCAGAAAAATTCCCGCCGCGCCTGTTCCCAATGCGCGGGATCCTGAGAGTAAATAGCTCCCGTGAGCCCATAGTCTGTCGAGTTGGCTTCACGCAGCCCGTCCTCAAAGGACTTAATTTTCCCAAGCGCGAGTACCGGTCCGAAAATTTCCTCGCTCCAGACTTTGCAAGTCCGGGCGAGCCGGTCGATTACCGTGGGCTGGATAAAATACCCCGTCCGATCTGTGCCCGCCGCCTGTCCTGCCAGCAAACGTCCGTGCTTCCGTCCGCAAGCAATGTAATTCAGAATGCTGTGGTAGGCATCCGCCGAGATTACCGGGCCCATAAAATGGTCCAGCAGATCCGCCGGCCCCACGCGGATCTGCTGGACCTTCTTGAGTAGACGATCAACAAAGGGTTCATACACTGACTCATGAATATAAGCGCGTGAACAGGCCGAGCATTTCTGACCCTGATATCCGAAAGCCGAAACCATCACGCCCTGAGCCGCGTCCTCGATCGAGGCGGATTCGTCGACGATAATCGCGTTTTTCCCTCCCATTTCGGCGATGACGCGTTTGATCCACTTCTGTCTTTTCGCAGGGCGACCGGTGAGCTCATTAATATGCAGGCCGACCGATTTTGATCCCGTGAACGCCACCATCCGTGTTCGCGCATCGCTGACCAACAAGTCTCCAATGGAGCGACCCGCGCCAGTCAGGAAATTCACGACTCCCGGGGGTACCTCGGCTTCGGCAACGACCTCCATGAATTTGGCTGCGATGATGGGCGACTGGCTTGAGGGCTTGAGCACGACGGTGTTGCCCGTCACAACGGCCGCCGTAGTCATTCCGACGAGAATCGCCAGCGGAAAGTTCCAGGGAGGAATCACAACCACGGGTCCGAGCGGCAGATAGGCATAATCATTCTTCTCCAGCGAAACGGGAGTCAGCCCGGAAACTGGTTGCATCGACTGCTCCGCGTAGTAGTCCAGAAAATCAATCGCTTCGGCGACATCCGCATCTGCCTCCGCCCAGCTTTTGCCAACTTCGAAAATCATCCAGGCGCAGAATTCTTTTTTCCGGCGCCTCAGACTCTGCGCCATACGTCGCAGGCTTTGCGCACGTTCGTTTTGAGGAATCCGGCTCCACGTTTCGAAGGCTCGAACGGCAGCATCCAGCGCGCGATCCGCCTGTGCGCGGTCGGCATCCTGCACGATACCGACGACTTCCGAAAAGCGTGAGGGGTTGATTGAACGGATCGTTTTCTTGCTTTTGAGCGCCTTACCACCGATCATCAGCGGATATATTTGTCCCAACTGTCTGCGCACATCGGCCAACGCCTTTTCCATCGCGGCACGCTCGGCCGGCTGCGAAAAATCCGTTAATGCTTCATTTTTAAAATCCATCATAGTTTCAACAGAAGACATTTGACGCTGCCTCCGGCCTTCATGAATTCCGAGGTGGATGATTCCAGCACCTCATAACCTTCTGTCCGCAGTCGCTTCTTGAGCGCCAAGCTGGCTTTGTTCAGAACGACGGTCCGCCCCACCCGGATCCCGTTGCAGGCAAAAGCGGCGGCGTCGGCCGCGCCAACCGCTATCGGATTCTTCACAAAACGAAGGATCGCCTTGCGCCCATAGGCATCGAACGCTTTGGGATAATAGAGCGCAGAGTCCTCGTTGAGTGGCAGAAAACAGGTGTCGAGATGATAAAACCGCGGTTGGACGAGCTCGAGGGCGACAAAGCGTTTTTTCAGGCATTCGCTCACACGCTCATGCGCTCGGATTTCCGATCGGAAACGAAATCCACCAAAGAGAAGATCGCGGTAGGGCAGGAGGTCCCCTTCGCCTTCGAAGAACAAGCTGGCGGCCACATCGGCAATCCGGTAGCTCCTCCGCTTGAAAAACCCGATAAAGGCGCTTTCCTCCCCACGCCGCTCCGCATAGCGGAAGTGACTGGGGATAAACGTCTTCCGGTTCACAACGCCGGCGTTCGCTGTAAAAACCATGTCAGGACAATCTTTTTTCTGCGGGATGGTCAGCACGTGCACACCCAGGCTGACGAGCGCCCGATAGAGACCGTTCCATTGCGCCCGGGCTTCCGACGCCCGGATGCGGTTGCGCAACTTCATCCATGGATTGATCTCGTATCGGATGTCGTAGTGGGACGGCGCGCACATGAGGACCTGCATATCATCGCCTCTGCAATTGAGTGCGCAGTTCCCGGAGAAAATATCCGATATCGGTGACCAGGGAAATCGATTGCCAGGTGCCGCGATCGGAGAGTTTGGTCACCGACGACGGATTCATATCGACGCAGACCGTTCGTACGCGCGCCGGCAGCAGATTGCCCACTGCGACCGAATGCAGCGTGGTGGCCAACATCAGAACGAGATCGACCCCCATAAGATGTTTCCGCATCTCGCGCTGCGCCTGGAGCATGTCGGTCATGACCTCCGGCAGGGGACCGTCGTCGCGGATCGAGCCGGCCAGAACAAAGGGAATATTCCGATGAACGCAGGCCGCCATGATGCCGCTGCGGATCGCTCCTTTGCGCACGGCCTCGCGGATGGATCCGATTTTGCGGACTAAATTAATTGTTCGCAGATGATGTTCATGCCCCTCATGCGTCACAGCACCGCTTTTAAGGCTTAACCCCAACGACGTATTGAATAAAGCGGCTTCCATATCATGCGTCGCGAGCGCGTTGCCGGCGAAGAGCACATTGACATAGCCATGTTCGATCAACCAGGCCAGATCCTGATGGGCTCCCGTGTGGATGATCGCCGGCCCGCCGACCACGCAGACTTTCCCTTTGCGCTTCTTGATATCGCGCATCGCCTGGGCGATTTGATGGATGAAAGCGGCTTTCGGTTTTTCCGTCGAGGCATCGCTGGTCATGAATTCAAACAGCGCCGCATCGCGCGGCCGCTCGAGCGGTACCACTTTTACACCTTGATGGCCGACCACGAACAGATCGCCTTTTTTCACCGACGCAAAGCGTACCGGCTCGGCCCGCCCTGTTTTACGATCCACACGGATACCGGAATCCATCTCCTCGCGGGCCATTTTGATCCAGCGCCCTCCCCGGCGGATCCAGGTTTCGAGATTCGTCGTCGCATAAAATCCATCCGGGAACACACCGCTGCGCGGAGCCGGCGCAAGCTTCACGTCCTCTTTCTCAAGAACTTCCGCGCCCAGGTTGCGCAATTCCTTGAGCAATTCGTCCAGCTGATGCTGACTCGATGCTTCTACACTCAAAACCGCTCGGCTGCGTTCATACTTCCGCTGGCCGACGTGAATATCTTGGATGGTGAAGCGGCCGCCGCGCTCCATGATACGGTCGAGGACTTTGGAAAACGTCAGAGAGTCGATGATATGCCCCTGCAGCAGCAACGTCTCGGAAAAATGCGCCGATTTTGCAGCCATGGTCGAAGATTAACAGAAATGAATTGAATTATCAATACTATTTACGAGCTTTGACTTACGGGGGGCAACTGCGGGTGAGGAGTTTACTCCAGGTCGAAGTGGGCGAGTTCTTTGAGCATGCGGACGCGAGCGTCCAGCTGTTCCGTGGTGAGAGTCTTTAGTCGATCCAGGCTGAATTTTTCGACCGTGAAGGAGGCCATCGCGCTGCCGTACACCACGGCTTTGCGGAGTGCCGCGTCGGAGACGTCGCCGCTGTTTTTGGCGACGTAGCCGAAGAACCCACCCGCGAACGTGTCGCCGGCCCCCGTCGGGTCATAGACTTCTTCCAGCGGAAAGGCCGGAGCCGAGAAAAACGAATTCCTTCCAAAGAGCAGAGCGCCGTGCTCGCCTTTCTTGATCACCACATATTTCGGTCCCCAGGATTGCAGGAGCCGACCGGCCTTAATGAGACTGGCTGTGTTGGCGAACATGCGTGCTTCCCCTTCGTTGATGAACATGAAATCCACGCGCTTGATCACTTTTTTCAGAGAGTCTGGTTTGATCTTAATCCATAGGTTCATCGTGTCGCAGGCCACAAGTTTTGGTTTTTCCACCTGATTGAGAACGGAAAGTTGAAGTTCGGGATCGATGTTGGCCAGAAAGACGAAATCGCTCTTCTTGTAAGTTTCGGGGATCGTCGGCCGGAAGCTTTCAAACACGTTGAGTTCGGTGGCCAGCGTGTGCGCTTCATTCAAATCGTATTCATAGGAACCTGCCCAACGAAATGTCTTACCTTTGGTCACCTGGAGGCCTTCGGTTTCGATACCGCGGCCTTTCAAAAGCTGAATATGTTCACGCGGGAAATCTTCACCGACCACGGCCACCATCCGAGCCGTCGAAAAAAAGCTCGCGGCATAGGAGGCATACGTCGCAGAACCGCCCAGCGCCTCCTTCGCTTCTCCAAAAGGCGTTTTGACAGTATCCAGTGCGACCGAACCGACGACCAGAATTTCATTCATCGCGGCGGTAGTTTACCTTTACTCGTTATCGGGGATCAACTTTATTTTCTCGGGAGGATCGACATTGGCGGCTTTGGCGACGGCGGTCAAGAATGCATGCCAGCCGTAAGGTTTCTCGAAAAAGGCGCTGACGAGCGTCCGTTCCTGCTCATTTAATTGATCCACCCAGGGTCGACCATGGCGGGGCCCGCGAAAAGCTTTATTTCCCATCGCCGTCGTAATGATGATGCGGGGCTTCTCGCGCGCGCCGTTCTCCCAGATCCGGCGGATCACATCCAGCCCGTTCACCTCGTCAGCGAGCGCGATGTCGAGC
>Ga0207158_1184_pt1 | contig 14175 bp, 10 predicted proteins | sample Alteio_BWMinHeat_22_FD_153512 | JGI IMG/M metagenome (GOLD analysis project Ga0207158, IMG submission 153512) | Enriched cells from forest soil in Barre Woods Harvard Forest LTER site, Petersham, Massachusetts, United States -... | ecosystem: Environmental > Terrestrial > Soil > Temperate forest >... | reverse complement strand
CTCCGATCCATTCGGTCGGTCCAAAACCCGACGAAATACCGCGCCTGGTCATCTTCGTCGTATCAGCTCTGTTTGTCGGCTCGCTGAGTTGTGCTCAAAGAAGCGCCACGGAATCGCTCAGGCGCGCACGCGATGACTTGAGTGCAACAGTTCAAGAACTCCAGAGCACCAACGAAACGCTCCAAGCAGAGAGCCGTGAGCGCGAGCGTGTGGAAGAAGCGCTGCGGCGGAGCGAGAGTTATCTGGCAGAAGCGCAGAAGCTCACGCATACGGGGAGTTGGGCCTGGGGATTGCCGGGAAGAGAGGCCTTGCATCTCTCCGAGGAATGGTTTCGCATATATGGTTTCGCTCCGGAAGAGGGCCTGTCGGTCTGGGGAAAACGGTTGCAGCGCATGCATCCGGAGGATCGAGCCAAGTGGCAAGAGACAACCAATCGAGCAATCGGTGATAAGTCGGATTACGAAGTCGAGCAACGACTTCTTCTTCCCGACGGCACTGTCAAATACACTCACACCATCGGCCATCCTGTCTTGAACGCATCCGGGGATGTGGTGCAATTTGTGGGTATTGTGATGGACGTGACTGAACGTAAGCGGGCAGAGGAAGAGCGCGAGAGATTACGGCAAGCGCAAGCGGATCTCGCACACGTCAACCGCGTAAACACGATGGGAGAGTTGACTGCCTCCGTGGCACACGAAGTGAATCAACCGATTGCGGCCGCGGTCACCAACGCCAAGACCTGCTTGCGCTGGCTTACGCGCGATAACCCAGACGTGGAGGAAGCACGCGCGGCGGCCATGAGAATCGTGAACGACGGAACGCGTGCGGCAGAAATCATCAAGCGCATCCGGCTGCTGTTCAAGAAGGGTACTTCGGAACGAGAGTTGGTGGATGTGAGGGAAGTCATTCGGGAGATGATCGTCCTTCTGCGTGGAGAGGCGATGAGATACTTCATTGTACTGCGGACCGAACTGGAGGCCCACACTCCGCCGGTCATGGCGGATCGCGTGCAATTGCAGCAGGTGCTGATGAACCTCATGCTCAATGCCATTGATGCAATGAAGGATGCAGATGGGGCGCGGGAGCTGGCCATCAAATCGCAGCCCGCCGAGAACGACCAAATCCTCGTATCCGTCAACGATACAGGCGTGGGGCTGCCACCGCAGCAGTCGGACCAGGTCTTCGAAGCGTTTTTCACCACCAAACCTCATGGCACAGGTATGGGGCTGGCCATCAGCCGATCCATAGTTGAGTCGCATGGCGGCCGCTTGTGGGCTGCCAACAACTCTGCCCGCGGTGCAACTTTTTCTTTCACCCTACCCACTAAGGCAGAGGCCAAGGAATGAAACCGCCAGACACTTCCACGGTATTCGTCGTTGATGACGATCCTTCGGTGCGCGCGTCTATCCAAGGACTGCTGAAGTCGGCGAACTTGCGCTCTGAATCCTTCGGAACGGCGGAAGAATTCCTGCGCAACAAGCGGTCGGAGGGCCCAAGCTGCCTGGTTCTGGACGTGAGCCTACCTGGAGTTAACGGTCTCGACTTTCAGCGCGAGTTGGCCGACGCCGGTATCCAGATCCCCATCATCTTTGTAACTGGTCATGGGGATATTCCGATGACCGTGAAGGCCATGAAATCGGGTGCCGTGGAGTTTCTGACCAAGCCTTTCGACGACCAGGACTTGCTGAATGCGATCCAACAGGCTTTGGATCGGGACGGTGCCATGCGCCGTCAGCAGAGTTACTCTGCCGGGCTGCGAAAATGCTACCAGGCCCTGAGCAAGCGCGAGCGCGAGGTCATGGGCTTAGTCGTCTCGGGCATGCTCAATAAGCAGATTGCTTTTGACCTCGGGATCAGCGAGATCACCGTGAAGATTCATCGCGGCCGCGTGATGCGGAAAATGAAGGCCGACTCGCTGGCAGAATTAGTTAGAATGGCGTCGAAACTGGAGCTTCCACCCGGCAAAGAGTAGCCGCATACCTACCCGCAACTGTCCCATAACGCAGGTTGTTAGTTCGCAGTTTTTCTTTAAGCCTCCCAGGTCGCCCGAGCCTCTCTCCATCGGCGCAACACTCGGCCTCTCATACCAAGGTATGATTGCGCCGCTGTGGGGACGCTTGCTAGATTGCAGCTATGGCCGAGCTGGAGAACACTAAAATGGTTGCGATTGTCGATGACGATGATCTAATGCGCAGCGCGCTACAGGGCCTGCTGAAAGCTGTGGGCTTGCCGGCGCAAGCGTTTGCGTCGGCGGAAGAATTCCTGAAATCCGGCCAACAACGCCAAGCTGGATGTTTGATCGCCGATATCCGTATGCCAGGAATGTCCGGCCTCGAACTGCAAGCGCAACTGAACGCCGAACGCTGCAAGATTCCCATCATCTTCATTACGGCGCACGGCGACGAAAAGATGCGGATGCAAGCGCTGCGCGCAGGCGCTGTGGAGTTCATGGCAAAACCGTTCGATGACGAAGCATTGCTAGAGAGTGTGCGCGCGGCTCTGGAGAGCTAAGCCCGCTAGTAGCGGGCATCGGGTTGCGCAAGGAGGTCTTTCGTGGCAGCTGTCGCAAGATTCGGGTCTGCCGACCAGGATGTTAATCCCCGCAGATTCGAACAGATCATAGGTAGCAGCGCTGCTCTGGAATCGGTGCTCGAACAGGTCGAGCGCGTCGCCCCCACGGATTCCACGGTCCTGGTCCAAGGAGAAACCGGCACCGGCAAGGAGTTGATCGCACGCGCGATTCACAATCTCAGCTCGCGGTGCGGGCGCCCGTTCATAAAGCTGAATTGCGCCGCCATTCCGTTCGATCTACTCGAAAGCGAGCTATTTGGCCACGAGAAAGGCGCTTTTACGGGCGCCATCGCGCAAAAGATCGGACGGTTCGAATTGGCTGACAAAGGAACCCTGTTCCTCGACGAGGTGGGAGATATTCCGTTGCCGCTACAGCCCAAACTTCTGCGTGTCCTGCAGGAGCAGGAATTCGAACGCTTGGGCAGCGGCCGGACTCACCAAGTAGACGTTCGACTCGTGGCGGCGACTCACAGGAACCTGGCTGAAATGGTGAAGCGAAATGAGTTTCGCAGCGATCTCTATTATCGTCTGAATGTATTTCCGGTCCCGCTGCCGCCGCTGCGGGCGCGCCGTGCAGACATTCCGGCTCTTGTCGAGCATTTTGTTGCAATTTATGCGCGTCGAATGAGTAAACAAATCGACCAGATTTCCTCAGAAACGATGGCTGAACTGGTGTCGTACCCGTGGCCGGGCAACATTCGGGAGCTTCAGAATTTCATTGAGCGGAGCGTGATCCTTACTACGGGCCACGTCCTGGAGTCCCCTCTCGCGAGCTTGAGAAACGCCGCCGAAGCGCAATCCCTTGGACCAATTACCATGGAGGAAGCGGAGCGAGACCACATTCGCAAGACCCTCGAGCAGACCCGGTGGGTTGTCTCTGGTCCCAACGGGGCGGCCGCACGTTTGGGAATCAAGAGGTCCACCCTTTATTTCAGGATGCAAAAACTTGGCATCTCACGTACCAACAAAGATTCGCTTCCTTCGTAGTCGAGTCGCTGGCATGCGGGTATCGATCCGGCACTCGATTGAGGCAATCCACACTATTGGTCACCAGGCGTTCCAACGACCACATTTGACCTAAATCCCCAGCTGCCTGACACCCATCAAACAAAATAACCCGCTGGCTGTCAGCATGCGGAGTCACGTCCAGCGGGCTGGCATCGCAAACCGCTCTATCGTCTTTGTCGGCCTCTACTTTCAGTCACTTACACAGAGATTTGTTTGGCAATCACCTTGCCTCTTCCCTTTGTGTCGTTCAACGAACCGAAGCTTTTCGTAGCGACCGAGACGAGGAGCAATCACGGAACTGGGGGCTCGCAGAAATCGCTGCCTAATCGCGTGAGCTCTTTTGCATGGATCTAGAAGCTTTGTCACGGAATCTAGAAAAAAAAAGGAGGAAGTATGAGGTTTTTATCAAGAGTCGCAGCATCTATCGGACTAACAATGGTTTTGGCCACGGCTTCATTCGCGCAACACGTTAAAACCGACTACGACCACAGTGCAAACTTTGGCCAGTACAAGACCTTCTCTTGGGAGAAAGTCCAGACAAAAGACCAGCTCATGGTCGACCGCATCAAGAGCGCAGTAAACAGCGCTCTGGTAGCAAAGGGTTGGACAGAAGTTCCCTCGGGAGGCGACGTCGAGGTCTTTGCCATCGAGACGACTCAGAATCAGCAAACCCTGGACACGTTCTACAACGGGTTCGGCGGAGGCCGCCGCTGGAGGGGATTCGGGGGATTCGGCGATGCGACGACGACCGTCGAAACCTACCAAGTCGGTACTTTAGTTGTCGATCTGTTCGACGCCAAGACCGAGAAATTGATCTGGCGAAGCTCATCGAGCGACACGCTCTCGGATAACGCCGACAAGAACACCAAGAACCTGGACAAAGGTGTGAACAGAATGTTCCAGCATTTTCCTCCTGCCACCGTGACCAAGCACTAAGGAGAACGGGATGAATCGCCATCAGACCTTTTCACTCGCTATCTCAATAACCCTGAGTGCCCTGGCCATTCCCTTGCGCGCGGCAAACAAGCCGCGCGCGGGGAAGACAGAAAAAGCTACTGTGCTATGGACGAACGAAGACCTTGAGAGACTTAGGCCTCTAGGCGTCATTTCAATCGTCGGCCAACCAAACACCCAGGAAGGCTCAGCCGCCGCTGCGCTGCCTCCGCTCTACGTGCAGACACAAGATCCTGAGTGGTATGCCGAGCAGGCGGCAAGACTGCGCGGTGAACTCGAACGCAGAAAGGCCCAGCTCGGCTGGTACCGTCAAGCGATCGAAGATGCCAGGAACCTTAAGACGATGCCAGGGGGCATGAATCTGGATGACGGCAACATAGGGATCACTCCCGAAGCCGGCATGGAAATACTTCAACAGCGCGTGAGCGAAACACAATCGGAGCTCGACGTACTGGAAGACTTGGCCCGGCACAACGATATCCCACCGGGCGTACTTCGCGGGCAGTGAGCTTAGCTGGCGGTGTCGTATGAAGCTTTTTGATCATTGGTTTGACATCAAGGGGATGATCCAAATTTTGTACTGGAGAATATGCCATGAAGTTATCGAAGCAGGTTTTAATCTTACTTCTTTGTTGTTCGCTTGTGCTATCCACTGCGCAAGCCGAATCTTTCACTCCTGCGGGCCAATCCAACGAGCAGCCGCCAACGCCGCCCGTTCAACATTCCCCACAAGAGCTGCAGCAACTCGTCGCGCCGATCGCCTTGTACCCGGACGCACTAGTTGCGCAGATTCTCGCCGCTTCCACCTATCCCACTGAGATTGTCGAGGTCGACCGCTGGATGCACAGTCACTCCAACCTCAAGGGGGAAGAGCTGGCAAAAGAAGTCGACAAACAGCCCTGGGACCCGAGCGTAAAGGCCCTCACACAATTTCCTTCGGTCCTTGAAAACATGGATAAGAACCTCTCCTGGACTTCCTCCCTCGGCGACGCCTATGCCAACCAGCAGCAGGATGTGACGGACGCCGTCCAGGCAATGCGCCAGCAGGCTCAAAAGGCCGGCCACCTGAATACCAGCGAACAGGAAAAGGTAACGAGCCAAGGCAGTACCATCGTCATCGAACCAGCAAACCCCGAGGTCGTCTATGTACCTGCTTATGATCCCTGGCTCGTGTACGGTGAGCCGATCGTCGCATATCCCGGCTGGTACCCCGTGCCGGGAATCTTCCTTGCCGGAGCGGGGATCGGATTTGGAATCGGATTCGGAATCGGTTTCTTCGGAGGGTATGGTTGGGGCTGGCATCATTGGGGATGCGACTGGCATGGCCATCGGGTGATTTACAACCACAACACCTACATCTCCCACAGCCGAACGATCATCAATCGCAACAACATCACCCACAACAACTTCAATCGTGGCAACTTCAACCACGGGAATGCCTTCCACGGAAGCGCGCACTCGTCCTTTCACGCTCAGCCAGGAACACGGTCCGGCGCGTTCAGCGGCTTTGATCACGGTGGCAATGTCCACAATTTCTCTTCTCGCGGACGATCGAGCTTTGGAGGTCGCTCAGAAGGCCGAAGTTTTCATGGAGGCAGTGGCGGACGCCATCGGTAGTCAAGTGCACCAGCCGGTAGAACTTGTCGAAAATTCAAGAATGGAGAGGAATACCATGCGGTACACGATTTCGATTTTTGTTCACAGTAAGCGCAAGAACTTTATTCGATTGCTAGTGTCTGTGCTGTTCACCCTTGCTTTGGGGTGCTCGCCAGCACCGATTTTTGCCCAGGAGGCAGGGCAGCGGACCTTTGCCTCCACCGAAGAAGCTGGCCGCACTCTCTATGACGCGATGGAAGCACAGGATGAGCAAGCTCCCTTGAGCATTCTCGGAACGGCCGGAAAAGATATTCTCTCGTCCGGCGACCCCGAGGAAGATTTGAATGCTCGCGTCGGCTTCGTCGTCAAATACCAGGAGATGCATCGCTTCGTCACAGAGGCGAACGGAACTGTGAGCCTGATTGTGGGCGCCGAAAACTGGCCGTTTCCGATTCCGCTCGTGAACAATCACGGCGCGTGGTTCTTCGACACTGCCGCGGGCAAAGACGAAATTCTATTGCGGCGCATCGGCAAAAATGAACTAGCCGCCATGGATGCGTGCCGCGAGTTGGTCGATGCGCAAAAAGAATATTCTGCGCGCCCGCCGGCGAATCTCCCCAAACAATTCGCGCAGAAACTGGTCAGCGATGAAGGCCAGCACAACGGTCTCTACTGGCACGGTGCTGACGATGAGTTCAATAGCCCGATAAATCCACTCATCGCCTACGCGCGCCAGGACCTTCCAACGGACCAGGTTGGCGAGCATGTCCCGTTCAACGGATATATGTTCCGGATCCTCACTGGCCAAGGACGGCATGCACCGGGCGGAGCCAAGAACTACATCGTCGATGGCAAGATGAGCGCAGGATTCGCCTTTGTAGCCTACCCTGTCGATTACCGCTCCTCAGGTGTGATGACTTTCATGGTCGACAGAAACGGAACCATCTACGAAAAGGATTTGGGACCCGACACGACAGCGCTAGCGCAAGCGATGACTGTTTATGACCCGGATTCCACTTGGCACAAGGGGGATTGAAGATGGCCTGGAAGTCTTCAATGTCGCGTTTTGCAGCCGTTCCACGAATCGTTCCCGTAGCTATCGCTATCGTGGCGGCTGCGGTTTTCTGTTCGCTCGAGCTCGCGGGAAATCCGTCAAGCCAGTTTCCGAACGCTCCGGAACTTCGAGCGAAACACCATACGCTGTCATTCACGCTGCACGCTGGGATCACAAAGAAAGGAAAGAACTCCTTCTACTTTGATGGCCAGCCAAACGCACCAACCCTGCGCCTTTCACCCGGCGACCAACTGAAGATCAACTACATCAACGACCTTCCTGTTAAGCCCCAGGAGAGTTGCGCGATTACTCCGTGTATGAACATGACGAATCTGCACTTTCACGGACTAACGGTTTCTCCCGACGCACCTCAGGATGACGTCTTGGATATGATGGCCATGCCTGGACAATCCCTCCGCTACAGCCTGCAGATTCCGCAAGACCATCCGCCGGGCTTGTATTGGTATCACACGCATCCTCATGGAGAGAGCCACCGGCAAGCGCTTGACGGTATGTCCGGAGCGCTTGTGATCAAAGGGATGGAATCGTATTTTCCTCCCCTGGTCGGCCTGCCCGAGCGCATCCTGGTTGTGCGTGGCCGCTCTATTGTGAACGATCCTCAGTCTGCCGATTTGAAGCGCCGCGTTGAACTCCGTTCGGATATTTGCGGTGCGGAGACAGAGGCGCCCGAAGAAGTCTTCACGGTGAACGGATCCGTGCGGCCTCAAATTGGAATCGCTCCCGGCGAGCGCCAGTTTTGGCGTCTCGTGAACGCTTCCGCGGACCGCTACCTCGATCTGCAGCTTGAAGGGCAGCCGTTTGAAATCATTGCCATGGACGGGATGCCCATCGCCCTGCACGACCCGGATCACCGAACGCGCATCGTTGATCACGTCCTGTTGCCTCCAGCAGGCAGGCTCGAGGCCATTGTCACCGGGCCAGCAGCCGACCCACCTCGGCGCCTGATTTCGCGTTGCGTAGATACCGGACCAGACGGCGACCCGAATCCGGCGATGGTTTTGGCTGATATTGTTCCGTGGTCCAGAGAAAGCTCACCGGCCAAGGCGGCAAAGAGTTCCCTGAAACCGGAATTCCAAACACTCGACCTTACGGAGGAAGAAAAAGCTCCTCCTCGATTCACTGTGACGTTCGCGGAAGACAAGAAGGGCTTCTATATCAACGGAAAAAAGTTCACGCCTGACGACGATCCGATGGTGCGGGCAAAAGTTGGGTCATTTCAGCATTGGCGGATTGTCAATGCCACTGATGAATTGCATCCGATGCATATCCATCAAGTCCATTTCCTGGCCTACGCCGAAAACGATAAACCGATTGCCAATCCAGTGTGGCTGGACACTGTCAATGTCCCCTATCGCGGCACAGTCGACGTCATTATGGACTTCACCGACCCCGTAATCAGGGGCATGTCCGTTTTTCATTGCCATCTCCTCAATCACGAAGACAAGGGAATGATGGCAAAGATTCTATTCGAATGAGTGATCTAGTACATCCCGCCCTCCGAGAATCGCGGCGTCGGGAGCTGCGCGCTCTTCGCGAGAGTAGTGCGTCGCTATCGCTGCTGCGGAAGGATGGGACTTCCAAAAGACCGGCATGGCTTCCATTCGTATTGGTTTTTGCGGCCATCGTCGCGGTCGCATATGCGGACCATATGGTTGTTTCGCTCTCGCTCGCTTACCTCTACACCCTGCCTCTCACCGTTGGTGCGATTTTTTTGCGCAAGGAACTCAGCTACGGCCTTATCGTGGCGTGTATCGCATTCCACTATCTGTTCCATTATTTTGATTCGCGGCGGAACATTCACCTGGGACTACGCATCTTCCACGATCTCTCAGCTTTGCTATGTCTCGTCTTCGTTGTTTATGTAATCCAGCGTTATATCGAGCGGCAGGAGTCGCTTGTCAAAACCATTGAGCAGCAACGTGACAGCCTTCTCAAGGACGTGGAGCTGGCGGCGGAAGTTCAGCGCTTGTTTCTTCCCCCTGGGAAACCAGCAATCGCGGGACTCGAAATAGCCGGACTGATGCAGCCGGCGCGGGGCGTAGGCGGCGATTATTACGACTATATCTCCATTGACGCACACACCACTCAGATCGTCATCGCCGACGTTGCCGGAAAAGGGGTTTCCGCCGCCCTCCTGATGTCCGCGACGGCAGCAGCTATGCGGCTCGAAGCGAATCGCGATCAAGACATGCTGCAACAAGTGCAGAGGTTGAATACGGAGATCGGCGCCGTTTCAGATCCCGAGAAGTACGTGACGTTGCTGGTTGCAAAAATCGACACAAACAAACGGATAATCCACTATGTGAACTGCGGCCACAACCCTGCGCTTTTATTTCGAGCAAAAACGGGAACGCTTGCGCGCCTGGACTCGTCTTGTCCACCTATCGGTCTAGCTCCACAAGAGATTTGTGAACTAGCCATGGAAGATCTTGTCGCTGGCGATGTCTTGGTTTTCTATACCGATGGAGTCACCGAGGCCGAGAACCAGCGTGGCGAAGAATTCGGGATCGAGCGACTTTCCGCCACAGTGCGCCGTGGTTTTTCGATGTCGACCGAGGACCTCATGACCAGTATCTATAACGCCGCCGCAGATTTTTGTGGCGATGACTTCAACGATGACGTCACCATTCTTGTGGTTAAATGCCATTTCGACAGCTCCTCGACCCCTGGTTTCTAACGCCTTCCTTCCAGTGCGGTAGTTTAATCCCGGTCTGACCTAGCCCGGGTGCATACCGCCTCCGGTCCAATTTCGTTACGTCCTCTTCAAAAGTCGCTCTCTATCCCGAGAGACGCGTTGTCAGAGTGCTGACAATCATCCAATGCGCTGGACTCCTAGAGACCTCAGCGCTTCGCGCCTAATTTCCGCCTGTCTTCTTAAGGGTTGTTTTTTCAATCACTTCCGGAAACTCTCTCGCGCTCTTCACCGTGGCATCCAGGCTGCATCATCTGGTTTTGAAGTAGGAAAAGCTAGTCGAAGGGTTGGGGGCGTGAACTATGTGGATTGTTAGAGTCGCACTGAAACGGCCGTACACGTTCGTAGTGTTGGCTATCCTGATTTTGATCCTTGGGACGATCTCGATTTTTCGTACCCCCACAGACATCTTTCCGAACATCAACATTCCTGTCGTGAGCATCATTTGGAACTACACCGGGCTCTCGCCGACGGAGATGTCCAACCGCATCATCACCCTTCAGGAGCGTAACTTAACGACGACTGTCAATGATATCGAACATATCGAGTCGCAGTCATTGAATGGCATCGCGGTCATAAAGGTATTCTTCCATCCAGGCGTCAACATCAGCATGGCGATTGCGCAAATTGCAGGCCAATCCCAAACGCAGCTCAAGCAGCTGCCCGCAGGCACGACGCCGCCACTGATCATCACCTACAGCGCTTCCAGCGTTCCCATTCTCCAGATGGCGCTCTCCGGCCCCACGCTTTCCGAACAACAGTTAAATGATCTTGGTCTGAATTTCATCCGGCCCCAGCTCACCTCAGTACCGGGCACGGCTGTCCCGTATCCGTATGGCGGCAAACAGCGTCAGGTTCAAGTGGACTTAAACACCGCGGCACTGCAATCGAAAGGCTTGTCTCCTCTTGACGTAGTGAATGCCATCAGCGCTCAGAACCTCATTCTCCCGTCGGGAACGGCCAAGATCGGGAAATTTGAATACAACGTGGACATGAATGGGAGCCCCACGACAATCGCAGGGTTGAACAACCTTCCGATCAAAGCTGTAGGAGGTACGACGATTTACATTCGCGACGTCGCTAACGTTCGCGATGGGTTCCCCCCCCCAGACCAATATCGTTCGCGTCGACGGCCGGCGGTCAACTCTGATGACCATTCAAAAGATCGGGAACGCGTCTACCTTAGACATCATCACCGCAATCAAGAAGCTGCTGCCAAGTGTCAAAACGACGCTTCCGCCGGACCTACAAATTCGGCTCCTCGCAGACCAATCTGTCTTCGTCCGGGGCGCCATTTCCGGCGTTTTACGCGAAGCGCTCATCGCCGCCTGCCTTACGGCGGCCATGATTCTTCTGTTTCTTGGAAGTTGGCGCAGCACGTTGATCATTGCTATCTCGATTCCTCTTTCCATTTTGACTTCGATCATTTGTCTCAGCGCCCTGGGGGAGACCATCAATATCATGACTCTTGGGGGTCTGGCGCTGGCTGTCGGCATCCTGGTGGACGATGCTACGGTCACGATCGAGAACATTCATGGTTTTCTGAGCAAAGGCAAGGAGACGGAAGAGGCGATTCTTCTTGGGGCGGAGCAGATCGCTGTGCCCGCGCTGGTGTCAACACTCAGCATCTGCATCGTCTTTGTGCCCATGTTCTTGCTCACCGGGGTCGCTCGTTATCTCTTTGTACCCATGGCCGAGGCCGTCGTTTTCGCGATGCTGGCTTCCTATCTGCTTTCGCGGACCCTGGTGCCAACCATGGCCAAGTATCTTCTCAAAGCTCATGCTGGAGAAGGCTCGCACGCCCCGAGTAAGAATCTTCTAGTGCGGTTTCAAGCCCGGTTCGAACACACCTTTGAGAGGATTCGGACCGGGTATCGGGGACTACTCGTCTCTTGTGTCCGTCACCGCCGTATTTTTGCCGGCGCATTCCTCGCCGCGTGCGTGCTCTCCTTCGGGCTCTACCCGTGGTTGGGACAAGACTTCTTCCCATCCGTGGATAGTGGCGAATTCACGCTGCATCTTCGTGCTCCGACGGGTATGCGTATTGAAGAGACGGCGGCTCTATGCGACCGCGTGGAAGCTGAGATTCGCAGCGAGGTACCGCCTTCCGAGTTCAGCGGGATCATCGACAACATTGGATTGCCTTATAGCGGCATCAATCTCTCCTACAGTAGCTCGGCGCCAATCGGAACGGAAGATGCGGACATTATGGTCGCACTCTCCGCAAAGCACCGGCCAACCGCAGGCTATGTGCATGACTTACGGTTGAAGCTCGCGCACGATTTTCCCGGGGTTACCTTCTATTTCTTGCCCGCGGACATGGTGACGCAAATTTTGAACTTTGGCCTACCTGCCCCAATTGATGTTCAGATTATCGGAAATAATCTGCAGGCCAACCGGCAATTCGCGGACAAGCTGCTGGAGAGAGTCAAGTACGTTTCGGGAACAACGGATCTCCGCATTCAGCAAACCTTTGACCAGCCGAAGTTTCACGTTGATGTGGATCGGACGAAGGCTCAGGAAATCGGTTTCAGCCAGCGAGAAGTTGCGAGCAATCTCTTGATAACGCTGAGCGGTAGCTCACAGACTTCGCCGACTTTCTGGCTGGACCCGAAGAATAACGTGAGCTATCAGATCGCAACGCAAACTCCGCAGTACCGCGTGCAGTCACTGCAGGATCTCGAGAACATTCCGGTTACGGGCGCAGGTAACGCTCCGCCTTCCATACTGGCGAGTCTCGCCTCATTCAGTCGCAATTCCGAGTTGAGTGTGGTCTCGCACTACAATGTGTCCCCGGTCATCGATATATTCGGTTCGGTCCAAGGCCGTGACCTCGGAGCTGTTTCGAAGGATATCTCCTCAATTCTGAGCACAAGTCAAAATGAACTTCCTCGTGGTTCAAAAATCATAGTTCGCGGACAGATTCAGACGATGAAGTCGTCTTTCTTGGGGTTGCTGGCCGGGCTCGTCTTCGCCATCGTCCTGGTCTATCTCCTCATTGTCGTGAATTTTCAATCGTGGCTCGACCCATTCATCATTCTGATGGCCCTTCCTGCGACGCTCGCGGGGATCGTGTGGTTCTTGTTTGTGACCGGTACGACGATTAGTGTGCCCGCGCTTACGGGATCAATCATGTGCGTTGGAGTGGCCACTGCGAACAGCATCCTCGTAGTTAGCTTCGCAAAAGAGCAATTGGCTGCAGGCCACTCAGTTGCCGAAGCGGCCGTGCAGGCGGGATTCGCGCGATTCCGGCCGGTGCTGATGACAGCTCTGGCCATGATCATCGGAATGCTCCCTATGGCCATCGGGATGGGAGAAGGCGGAGAACAGAATGCACCCCTCGGCCGCGCCGTTATTGGCGGCTTGCTCTTCGCCACACTGTCTACGCTGTTTTTCGTTCCTGCGGTGTTCAGCATGGTGCACAGCCTGCGCCATCGCCCGGCCGCAAGTGAAATTCAACAATAGAGTTCTTTAGGAGGAAAAGAGTATGTCAACGATATCAGGAACAGAAGCACAAATGGTGGCGAGCGGGCCGCAAATGCAAAGCGCCTCCACCGGGAACCGTCGAGCGAGACGTAGCTGGCCGGTCGCGCTGATAGCTTTTCTGGCGATCGCAGGGATTTTGGTTTCCGGCATTCTTCGGCGGGTTCGGGCCCGTGCCGTGGTGACGGCCGAGACTGCGGCCATGGCCGTTCCGTTGGTGAACGTCGTCTCCCCACAGCGTACCGCACCATCTCACGAGCTCTTGCTGCCCGGCAACGTGGAACCCTACATGACGGCTCCGATTTACGCACGCACCAGCGGGTATGTGAAGATGTGGTACGTCGACATTGGCGCCCACGTGAAAAAGGGCCAGCTTCTGGCAGAGATTGACACTCCAGAAGTCGACCAGCAACTCCAGCAATCCCGCGGCAATCTCGCTACCGCGCAGGCCAATCTCAGACTCGCGGAGATCACCAAGAATCGCTACCAGGACTTGCTCAAGACCAATGCGGTTTCTCAGCAAGATGTCGACAACGCCGCCGGCACTTACAATGCCAACAACTCCATCGTCCAAGCCAATCAGGCGAACGTAAAGCAGCTCGAGACGTTGCAATCTTTCGAGAAGATTTATGCTCCTTTTGACGGCATCGTTACTGTTCGCAACGTCGATGTGGGCGATCTCATCAACTCCGGCAGCGCCCCAGGCACCAGGACGGACCTCTTCCACATCGCCCAGCCGGGGAAATTGCGCGTGTATGTTTATGTACCACAGGAATACTCCCAAGCTGCCACGCCC
>Ga0207158_1165_pt2 | contig 14201 bp, 10 predicted proteins | sample Alteio_BWMinHeat_22_FD_153512 | JGI IMG/M metagenome (GOLD analysis project Ga0207158, IMG submission 153512) | Enriched cells from forest soil in Barre Woods Harvard Forest LTER site, Petersham, Massachusetts, United States -... | ecosystem: Environmental > Terrestrial > Soil > Temperate forest >... | reverse complement strand
TTTTTCTTCTTCCCGGAATTCATCCCCTTCCGCGCGGTGACGGTACTCTCAGCCCAGATTTCCCAGAAACAATACACCCGATTCCCAAGAATTCGTTTCCTACCCATTGGTAAAGAACTCCGCGGAGGACTCGATGTCGATGCGGACGCTCAGCACATCCAAGCCGGACTGGCTCCAGAGCTGCGTCTCCGTCGGGCTGGGGACGCGGTGCAGCAGAGTTTCGTAGTACGACGTGAACAGGTCCGTCCGATACTCCAACGAAGCCAGGAAACCGAGCGCCACCCCTGACCGCCCCAACCGCGGCAGCGCGTTGACCCATGAAGCAACCTCGGAGGCCTGTGGCGTGCGGTTGAGCAGTTGCTGATAGAGAGCTTGCACAAAACGCTCTGGGGGGGTGCCCGTCGAGAACTGGCTCTGCGCTTCGTTGAAGAACTCGGCACTGCCGAGGATTTGGCTGAGTACACTTTCCTCGGTCCGGCCTTGTTGCAACTGGGTTACCCAGCCGAGTTCTTCGCCGTTGACCGGCTGCCGGCCCAGGTAGGATTGATACCAGCCCTTGACCAGGTAGTCCCGTGCCTCGAAGGAATGCGCCACCCCGGCAGCCACGGCCGCGGTTGTCAGCGTGCCATTCGTCAGCTGGTTGACCCAAGAACCGGCATCCTGAGGATTGGTAAGGTCGCCGACCCGGCCCAGTTCGTCTCGATACAATGCTTCGACGAATCGTTGATTGGGTGTCTGGACATTGACGGTGACCTGAAAGACCTGGTTCGACGAACCCGACAGACCCGGCCCTGAGCCGCCCGGATTGGGCACCTGCGAAAAAATCCCACCGTACATGTAGCCCAAGACGGTCGGTCCGCTCAGTTGCGTGAGCTGAATGACGCCGTTGGAGGACGTGGGCAGGCCCGGTGCGGCGAAGAAGCCCGCTCCGGCGCCGTACAGGCCAGGAAGCGGGGACATGATGTATTCTTGACCCAAGCCGTTGGCCCTCGTCACGAACGAGGTCACGTCATCGACAAAGGGCAACGCCAGGTTCGGTCCCACCAGTTGCCCTGCCGAGAAATCGTAGAGGCTGATGCCGCCGAGGAAGATGGTGGTCATGGAGCCGGTGCGCGCGTCGAAGAAGGGGATATGCGGCGCGTTGTACTGATTGAAGAACTGCTGATAGGTACTGATCTGGGCATTGCCGTTGGAGTCGACTGCGATCGGGTTTCGGTAACCAATGCCCCCAGGCTCCGTGAAGACGCCGCCAAAGTACGACAGGCCGGGCTGGCCCGAGGGGCTCAGGGTCGGGCCTGCGTTGCCGTCGCGCCGACGGAAATTCACCGGATCGCGCAGGGCCTGGTAGTTGCTGATGGCCAGCGTGGGGGTGGTGCTGATCTGGAAGCTGCGGATTTCGCCGGTGTAGGTCTGGTTGGCGGTTGGTGGGAAGGAATAGCCCCCCTGGAAGTCCTGGCCGAGGACCAGATAGGTCACAGCCTGAATGGCCAGCATTTCGCCGCCCGTCACAGCGAACCGGGGGTCCGAAATCTGTTGGATTCCCGATCCGGCGGCCACACTCCCACCGTTGACCAGGGCGGTGATCAGGCCGCTGACACTGAGCGAGGTGAGGGTACTGTAGGTGGTGAAATCGGCGACGAAAGCGGTCAAGGCAGCGTTCGTGGCCGAGGCCGTGGCGGCCTGGCTCAGCGTGAGGGTCGTGGCGCCCACGGCAGAGATCGTCGTACCCGCTTGGATACCGGCGCCCGTGATAGACTGACCTATGACCAGACCCGACACACTGGAGACGTTCGCGATGGTGCTGCTGCCGGCGGCCGTATCGCCGGTGAAGCTGCCATTGATCGTGGCGGAGAAAGCAGTAAAGGCCAGGCCCGTCGCGGTGGCCGTGGCGTTCTCGTCGAGCGTGACGGTGTTGGCGCCGACGGCCAGGATGGTCGCACCCACGGGGATCGTCGCCCCCTGGATGCCAGCCGCTGCGATGGACTGACCAACGGCCAGGCCGGACACGCTCGACACGTTCGAGATGATGGGACTGCCGCTGGTCGCATTACCAGTGAAGCTGGCGCTGATGGGCGAGGCGTAGCCGCCCACGGCATAAAGCGTATCGCCTTGCTGGTAGAACTCCTGGGCGACCGAATTCAGCGAGTTGTAGGTTGCGAGGGGGACATTCGTTTGGCTCCACGGCTTGTCTACCAGCGTTTGCCAGTTCGCGGGGTTGATCACGATGATGTCGAGGTTCTGGAAACCGGGCGGGAAGTTGGTCACGCCGCTGGGGTTGAAATCGTGCATGCCATTGGTTCGACCGCCAAAAATGAGCCATAGCCCATCGGGAAAAGCCGGAGTTGGGGCCGACTGGGCATACACCGCCCCTTGAATACCTGGGAGCAAGGGTGTGACCGAGTTATTGATCGGGGTGATGGTCAACGTGTAGGGCAAGTTCTGGGATGTGGCGACGACCGGCGCTGGCGGCGCGGGAGGCGCGGGGAAATTTGAGAACGAGGTCAAGGCCACACCTTGTGCCGTTACGGTGGGGGTGGCGAAGAGGCTAAGCGTGATGGTATTGGCGCCCACGGCCAGGATGGCTGCTCCCGCCGGCAGGTTAGCGCCTGAAGCGTCGGTGATAAGCTGACCCGCGGCCAGGCCGGCCGTGCTTGAGACGTTAGAGATGATGGAGCTGCCCGCAGTCGTATCGCCGGTGAAGCTTGCTTGAATCGTGTCAGGGAAAGCTGCCAGGGCAACCCCGGCAACCGTTGCCAAGGCTTGCTGGTTGAGCGTGATCGTATTCGCGCCCAAGGCCGCGATCACCGTTCCCCCCGCCACCGGGATGTCAGCGCCTACAACGGGCTGACCAATGGCCAAGCCCGCCGTGCTCGGGACGTTTGCGATGGTGTTGCTGCCCGAGGTCGTATCGCCCGTGAAGTTGACCGGTGTGATGAACGTTGGCGGTAGATTATTGGCCGCCCCATTGAGACTAAACGCCGTCGGCACCGGGATCGTCACGGAGCCCACGTACACCTGGCCGGCGCCTCCCGCTGCCGGAACGACCGAACCGGAGAGCGTTGACTGGCCTGAAACAGCGTTGACCACGCTCAGCTGATCGACATCCCCGTTAAGCTCGCGCCAAACATTGACTGCGCCGGGTCCCGTGAGTCCGACCGAGACCTGGTCGCCCTGAGAGTCGTTGAAGGAGACGGACGTCCCGACCGCGAACAGGGCGTAGAAGTTACCGGTGCCCGTATCGTCGTTGTCGCCGTCGAACGGTATCCCGGCGCTCGGTCCGTTTCCTCCGCCCACCAATCCTGTGGGCAGGGCGCCGTTGATGAAAATGCGAAAGAAGGCGCCCGACGTCAGGGGGTTGGCGAGCGTCAGCGTGACCTGCGCGGAGGGACCGTTGCTGTAACTGGCCGAGAGGATCGGGATCGAGGTTCCGCTGGTGGTCACTAATTCCGGGTTCACTCCCGCGACGAGTTGATTGACCTGAAAATTGGCCAGATTCTGAGCGGAAAGCGCACCAGCTGGAAGGTTCAAGGGCCCGTCGAAGGTGACGGTCAATGCCGGGCTGCCAAGAGACTCGGTCAAGGCCGTGACCACCGGCCCATTGCCGTCCGCCGAGGAAGGCACCAGACGGGTTTCCAACTGCTCCAGTTGGAGTGGTGCGCGATGGCGTGTATTACATTTAGACCGACGTGAAGGTAGAGGCCCCCAAATCCATAGGTGACGGAGAACATTCCGGATGCGCATCATGATGGTATTCCCGGTTGGAAGGACTTGAGTTACTGACTGCTGATGTCAACAAAAAAAGCCGACGTGGTGGAATACACGATGGTACTCCGCCACGTCGGCTTACCCTACAACAAGCCCTCCGCCGGAGGCGGACTGCCGTTTATCGAGTCATCCGACTTATTTCTAATGCGGTATGCTATTTCTGCGCTTTCGGAAGTCAAGGGCTCGTGCAAGCCTGGGGGGGAGGGTACTCGAAAAGGCCCAATGCGGATTGCAATGGGCGGGAACAATCGACGCCCTGGAAGGTTGCGGCGTTCCGACGCGGGTGTCAGGGCGGCGAGGGCTTGAATTCTGGAGAGACCCGATGGCCACGAGCCAACTCGGACGGGGCGGTCGCCAGCAGGAACCGTTTGTGGTCATGTACCGCTGCGGGGCCAATGTAGGAGCGAACTGTCTTGGCTCACGACTCGAGTGTCTCGCGAAAGGTAGATTTCAATGTAACGAGCGCCCAGGGCCCCGAGCCTTTCCCGCTACCGGACCGCCTCGGCCAGGGCCCGCAGCGAGCCCCGACCAAAGCGGCGCTGAAGCCAGCGAGTCAGCGGGTAGGCCAGGCGCGCCAGCAATCCGCCGGGTTTCGAAATGGCCCGGATGTCGTACCAGACGGAGTTGTCGGCCCGGCGCCACTCGACGAGGAAACGCTCCTCACCGCACTCGACGTGTCCCGGCAGAGTTCCATAGGCGAAGCCGAAGCGCGATACGGGTCCTTCCTCATCGACGATAAAAACGATCCGACAAACGTTCACCGTCCACAGGCCAAACACCCGAGCCACCGTGCCGACGAGCGCCCCTTCTTTCAGCGATGCATCCGGCCAGCATGGTTCCACCCAGCCCAGCCGCAGCATTCGCCAGTCGCGCACCGCCTGCCTGGCTCGCTCGAATACAGCCGCTCCACTGCCCAGCCGAATGCGGTAGCTGTCCCCGACATAACCGGCCAACCCTATGCCGCGAGAGCAGCCGACTTCGGCATAGCTCAGCGGCAAATCGCGGTAGCGGACGTGGACTTGTACCAGATACCGTTCGTCCGGTTTGCGGAGCCGGAACATGGGTCATTTCTCCGCCAGGAAGATGCCGTAAACGCCGAGCCCGCGTCTCCGGGCCAGATGCTGATAGTAGCCGGAAGCAATTCCGCGGGTTTGGATTTCCGTCCGTAGGCCGATCCAGTGAAGTAACAGGCCGAGCGGGTAGAAGAGCAGGCTGGCCAAATAGATCCGCCGCGACGACGGCGCGACGTTTCGAGTAACGTCCCGGAAGCAGACGCGGCGGAAACCGGTTACGCGCAGCAACCGCTGGAATTGATTGATGCTCGCGACGCCGGCAATGGCCCAGCCGCGCTGCCAGCGGTCGACCATGCGCCGCTCGTCCGGAGCCAAGTCCTCTCGTGCCAGGAACCCGTCCGCGACGATCAGCCGGCCGCCCGGCCTCAGTAGTCGGCGGGCTTCCACGAGGAAGCTTCGCATATCCTCAGCGTAGCAGGCGCTCTCCAGGGCCCAGACCACGTCAAAAGATTCGTCGGCCAATTCGGTGGCACAGAAGTCCGCGACGTGGAATTGCACTCGGTCCTCCAGCCGCCCGCCGAGTGCCAGCCATCGGGCCCGTTCGACCTGCTTCGCGTTGATGTTGACGCCCACAACGGACACCCCTAGGTTTTCCGCCAGCCAGACGGCACTGCCGCCGATGCCGCAGCCGGCATCGAGCACACGCTCGCCCGAGGAGATGCCTGCAATTGTCGCCAGGACTCGGTTCATGTGCAGCACCGCGTCATCGTGGCGGCGGCGGTGCTCGTCAAAAAAGCCACAGTGCAGGCCGAGGTGTCGGTCTGTGCCCCAAAGAAGGCGGTAATCGTTGTGCGTGTGGTCGAAGTAATCAATGACGTGCTGTTGGTGCTCCGTCATGAGCGCTTCCTCCGGCATCTGGGCTAACTAGATCCTCCAGCCAGACAACCGCTATCGCAACGAGCCGATAACAGTCTGCGCCGGAAGCGGCCTTCTATTCAAAGAATCGATTAATCCATTCGTTGGGAGGTGCGAGCTCAAAAATCCGCGACAATGGCGGAATGTTCGGCGGCATCGCCTCGCGACGCTGAATCCGCAAGAGGATTACAAGTTCGTGGCGGATGCTTTGAAGACGCCCAATCACCGAGATACCACTTGAGGGAGAGGGAATGCCGCTACCGGCATGCAGATGCGCGCTTCACGCCGTGGCGGGCGCGAAATCATCCAAGTTTCCTTTGCAGCCGTATCCTTCGGTATGGAACAATGGACGTGGACTCGGATTCCGATTGTGTTGATGGCCAAAGGAAATCGGATTCCAGAAAGGCGGCGGAGGGACGGGTGAATGAACTCGTTGTCTCAATTGACGGCCGGGTGCTTGTTTGGGCTCGCACTGTTTTCTCACGTTCGCGCCGGGGAGACAACGACCGATTTCGAGAAATCCGTCGCGCCGATCTTGGTGAAGAATTGTCTCAACTGCCACAATTCGAGCGAACCGAAGGGCGCCCTCGATCTCACGCGACAAGAAACGGTCGCGAAGGGCGGGAAGACTCGGGCCACGCTCGTCCCCGGCAAGGCGAACGAGAGCTTTCTCATCCGGCGCGTAACTGAGGGATCGATGCCGCCGAAGAAAGGGGGCCGGCGCCTGACCAAGGACGAGATTGCGTCGCTCAGCACGTGGATCGACGCGGGCGCGAAATGGCCGGAGGGGCGAGTTCTCAGCCCGTTTGAATTCACCACCGAACATCGCGCCGGCCTAGACTGGTGGGCGTTTCAACCGGTTTCACGGCCGCAAGTTCCGACGGTGAAACGTCGCGAATGGGTTCGCAATCCGGTCGACGCGTTCATTCTGGCAAGACTCGAAGACAACAAGGCCGCGCCCGCGCCGCCCGCCGACAAGACAACTTATCTGCGTCGAGCCAAATACGATCTCCTGGGATTGCCGCCGACGCCACAGGAGATCGACGCATTCCTTGCCGATGACTCGCCGGACGCTTACGAGAAACTCATCGATCGCCTGATCGCGTCGCCGCACTACGGCGAGCGCTGGGGTCGACACTGGCTCGACGTCGTTCGATTCGGCGAGAGCGATGGTTTCGAGAATGACAAGCTTCGTGAGCATGCCTGGCCGTATCGCGATTACGTGATCCGCAGCTTCAACGAGGACAAGCCGTATGCACAATTCGTCAAGGAGCAGCTGGCAGGCGACGTTTGGCAAACGTTAACGCGTGACGGTCTGCTTGCCACCGGATTTCTCGTTGCCGGTCCCTGGGACGAAGTCCAGTTCGTCGGCAAGAGCAAACTTGAGCGGATGCGCACGCACGAGGAGCAGGTGGAGGACCTTCTCGGCGCTGTCGGCCAGACGTTTCTGGGCATGACGGTCAACTGTGCCCGTTGCCACGATCACAAGTTCGACCCGATTCCGCAGCGCGACTACTACCGGCTCAAGGCGGTTTTCGACGGCATCGATCACGGCAACCGGTCGATTTTCACTCCGGAGGAACAGAAAGCGCACGACGCCGCGGTCGCTCCCGTTCAGAAACGCATCGATGAACTGCGTGCCGGCCTGGACGAACTTCGCGACCTGCTTCCCGCCGACGTCTTGGTCTCGAAGATCGACGACAAAATGCTCGTCGAGGGACGGTTTGGCAAGGCGCTCGATGCACGGCGCGTTTCCGCGTCTACCGAATCGAAGCCAGCGTTTCACAAGCCGCCCTTCACCGTCGAATGCTGGGCCAAGCTGGACGGCAAAGCGGGATTCAACATCCTCGTGGCCAACAACCTCAAGGAGTCGGGCGAACACTGGGAGATTTACAGCTACGTGGGCACAGGCGAGTTTAGCGCGTTCCTGCCTGGTTATGATCCGTCCGAAATCAAGTCGGGTGTCGAGATTACCGACGCCAAATGGCATTACCTTGTGATGAGCCTTGACGGCGGCAAGGTGCAGTTGCACGTCGATGCCAAGATGGTGAAGGAAGTTGCCGTCACGCGGCGCCAGCCGGCGGGTCCGCTGGGCAAGCTCTCCTTTGGTGCGTACTTGCCTCAGAAAATCGGCTGCGATGGTGTATTGGATGAGGTTCGATTGTCGAATACTGTGCGCAAAATCGAGAAGGCGCCCGACGCACGCTTCTGCGCCGACGAGCACACGATCGGCCTTTGGCACCTCGACGCTGCCGACGGCGGCACTTTCAGAGATTCTTCGGCCGCAAACCGCCCCGACCTGGAAAAGTACAAAAAGCAGCAAAACGGGCTGCTCTCCGAATTGAAGCGTCACGAAACCGAGCTTGCAAAACACCCGATCCCGCAGGCGTACATTGGCCTGCGCAGAGAACCGGAGCCAACTTTCGTGTTGCAGCGCGGCGACCTCAAGAAACCGGGACCACAGGTGACGCCGGGTGGACTATCGCCGGTCCGCGCTCCGTCGCCGGAACTCGGCCTCGCCGCCGATACGCCCGAGGGACAGCGCCGGCTCAAATTCGCCGACTGGGTCATTCATCCCGACAACCCGCTGACCGGGCGCGTGATCGTCAATCGCATCTGGCAGTATCATTTCGGCCGCGGGCTCGTCGACACGCCGAGCGATTTTGGGTTTCATGCCGGCCAGCCGTCGCACCCTAAGTTGCTCGATTGGTTGGCGCGAGAATTCCTCGCCACGGGCGGCAGTGTTAAGAAACTACATCGCCTCATCATGCTCTCCGAGACGTACCGTCAATCTTCAAGATTCAACCCGGAGCCCGCGAAGTTCGACGCCGACGACCGCCTGCTCTGGCGTTTTCCGCCGCGCCGTCTCGAAGCCGAGATCGTTCGCGACGCCATGCTGTCCGTCAGCGGCGAATTGAATGAGCAAGTTGGCGGGCCGAGTTTTCGTCCGTTTACCGTGACAGTATTCAATACGCACTTTTATCACTTATTCGACTCGGATTTTCCGGATTTCAACCGACGCACCGTCTATCGCATCTCCGTCAACACGGCCCGCGACCCGCTACTGGAGACACTCGATTGTCCGGCCCCGTCAATCACTATGCCAAAGCGACCCATGACCACGACAGCGTTACAAGCGCTTGCGTTGATGAACGATTCGTTCGTGCAACGCCAAGCCGAGCGGTTCGCGAGGCAGGTGCAGACACGCGCGGGCGACGACCGTGAAGCCCAGATCACCCTAATTTATAGGCTCACGCTTGGCCGGCCGCCGACCAAGGAGGAATTTGCGGCGACCGCGCAACTGGTGCAGGAGCATGGGCTGGACGCTGCGTGCTGGGTATTGCTGAATGCGAGTGAATTTCTGTACGTTCGGTAACGAGATCGATCTGCCGAGGTGACTTCACGATGAATCTCTGGCATTCCCGCCGCGAATTCCTCGCCGATACCGGTTCCGGCCTCGGTGCGATCGCTCTTGCTTGGCTGCTCGATACCGATGGCCGCGCCGCCGAGCCGGAAACACTCAAGCGAGGGCCGCGCAATGCGCCGAAAGCAAAGCGTGCGATTCACATCTATTCGCCGGGCGGCGTCAGTCACGTAGACACCTTTGACTACAAGCCCGACCTCGAAAAGCACCACGGCAAAGCGCTCACCGGCAAGGGCATGCTCGACCCGTTCTTCGGCAAGCCGGGCAATCTGATGAAGAGCTTGTACAGCTTCCGCCAGCGCGGCGACAGCGGGTTGTGGGTCAGCGACCTGCTGCCGCATCTGGCCGAATGCGTGGACGAAATGGTGTTCTTGCACTCGGTGGTCACGAAAAGCTCGTCGCACACGCCGGCCGGGTTTCAGATGAACACAGGTTTCACGCTGAACGGCTTTCCAAGCCTCGGTTCGTGGCTCTCGTATGGGCTGGGAACGCTGAACGAGCAGTTGCCGACGTTCGTCGTCCTACCCGATCCGCGCGGGCTTCCCGCCGGCGGCTCGAATAACTGGAGCCACGGCTTCCTGCCCGCCGAGCATCAAGGCACGGCGTTCCGCACCGACAAGCCGGAGCCGGTGATCAACCTCAAAACGCCGGAGGGCGTGTCGGGCGCGAAACGGCAAGCGAGCATGGAGCTGTTAGCGAAGCTCAACAAGAGTTTTGCCGAGGAGAACGCAGGGGACAGTGCCCTCGGCGCACGGACACGCTCTTATGAACTCGCTGCCAAAATGCAGGTGAGCATTCCCGAAGCAATCCGCTTCGACGACGAAAGCGAAGCGACTAAGAAACTCTACGGGATGGATGATCCCCTGACGACCGGTTTTGGGCGAAATTGCTTGCTGGCCCGCCGGCTGCTGGAGAAGGGCGTGCGCTTCGTGCAACTTTACAACGGCGGCGCTTTCGGTTCGCCGCGGATCAACTGGGATGCTCATGAAGATTTGAAGCAGAATCACGATGCCCAGGGTGTGCTGCTCGACAAGCCCGCCGCCGGGTTACTTAAGGATCTCCGCCAGCGTGGCATGCTCGACGACACGCTGGTGTTTTGGTCAAGCGAGTTCGGCCGCACTCCATTTACAGAAGGGGAGAACGGCAAGGGACGGGACCATCACCCGCTCACCTTTACCTGCTGGATGGCTGGAGCTGGCTTGAAGAAGGGCATTCGATACGGTGCATCCGACGAGGTCGGCTATCAACCGGCCGAGGATCCCGTCACCGTGTACGATTTCCACGCCACGATCCTGCATTTGCTCGGCCTCGATCACACCAAGCTGACGTTCTACCACAACGGCACCCAGCGGCGACTGACGGACGTGCACGGACATGTCATTGAAAAGATCTTGGCTTGAGATTCTTCCGGTTCAACCAATCCGCGCTGCGGCTTCTGAAAGCTGCCTCTTGGTGCGATCAATCTGATAACCACAAGGGAATGGAGTCGTCGCGATCGCGGCATGGAGTCCGAGCAGGCGAGTCGCTTGGCCACGTTTCGCGCCGTTTGGCCCACGTCGCGCCCAAAGGCCCCGTTCGGACCCACAGGACCAAGGCGAAAACGACGCCACGTGCCGCCTTGTGGGCGAAGGCGCGTGCGGAAGCCTGAAAGAGTTTATTGCTTGGGAACCCACTGAACGGGCTCCGGCTGAATTGTGTCGGCGGGTCGGCCGCCAGCGTCTTTTCTGCCACTGCCAGCCAGTCGGCTGATGGCCCGAACGGCCATGTCATGGTCACACACGATTTGACAACTCAGGCGCACGCCTGACAAACCGCGCGCCGCCAACACGGTTTTCTCCGCAACCGTCATCTGGTCCGGCTCGCCGCTAACAAATTCAACCCGACAAGTCGTGCAACGCGCATTGCCGCCGCAAGCGTGCAGCTGATCGACCTTGGCCTCGTCCTCCAGCACCAACACGAGCCGTTTGCCTGCTGGCGCTTCGAACTCGCCCACACCTTCAACAATCAGCTTTGGCATGGCTTATCTCCACGGATTAGAGAACGCAAAAGAGTCATTCTAGGGAAGTCGATAGCTGGCAGTGAGCGGCGGGGATCCGCTGGTACGAAGATGGCAAGTTACGGGGGCGCCCGAGCGCGACCGACGCCGTTCCTGAGGCCATGTCTATCGGTAGAACCACTCCCCGCCAAGCAGCTCTCCTTTTTGTGTTTGGCACGACGGAATCATTTACAATTACTTTTAACAACCTATGGGCCTCTATTCACAAGTGATCGTCCCTCTTCTCTGCGATTTCGCGTTGGACCGACCGTTCGTGGCAAAGTATCGCCGTGAACTGCTCGCCCACGCCAGCGGCAACATTCTGGAAATTGGCTTTGGCACCGGCCTGAACCTGCCTTACTACGCTCCCCAGGTTCGCAAGATCACGACCGTTGATCCGAATATCGGGATGTACCGCAGGGCACGAAGGCGGATCAAGCAGGTAGGCATCGAGGTCTACCAGCGGGTGCTTGGCGGCGAACGACTCCCTTTCGAGGACGGCGCCTTCGATTGCGTCGTCAGCACGTTTACGCTGTGCAGCATCGCGGGCGTTGGTCAAGCCTTGCGGGAAGTGTACCGAGTGTTAAGAGTGTGCGGAAAGTTTGTGTTTCTTGAACACGGCATCAGCCCGCAGTTGAAGGTCCAGAAGTGGCAACACCGCCTCAATTGGCTCCAAATGCGACTGGCTGGTGGGTGTCATCTGGATCGGAACATTCGAGCGCTCGTCACGGCTCAGCCATTTGCTTCCGTGGAGCTTGACGAATTCTATATCGAGAAGACCCCCAAGACGCACGGCTATATGTATCGAGGGATTGCCACGAAATGACCACGGCACGCCTCCGACCAAGACCGTCAGCAGCGGGCTATTTCATTTCTTGGCCCAACCCGCTGCCAGCCCGTGTGCGCAGATTTCCACTCTGGCGAGGATCCCAACGTGGGTCAAGGCTGGAGCAGGTATTGCGGAACTTCCCCACCGGGCACCGCCGATGGCCCCCACGAGAACGGGGCAGTAATTGGCAGGCTCGGCGAACGCCAAGGACCGCCCCAGTGCCTCGGCGAAACACGACGACAGGCCGACGAAGTACAGCGCTGCCCGAAGCACGTCCGGTGCAAACCCGCCGTTGTTGCCTGGTTCCGGCTCGTTGGAGAAGCCGGCACCTTTCTGAACGGCGACCTCCCAGCCAGCCCCACGAATCAACGACCGGCACAGGTTGTTGACCGTTGTAGCGACCTCACCTGCCACCGCGTCATGATGCGTCAAGCGAGCCTCAGCCATCGCACACGCGGCTAGGTCTTCGTCGGCGATTGAGGCGAGCATCGACAGAGGCGAGGATCGGTGCGTTGAATTGCAGCCCGCCGTCTTGCCAGAGAACTCCCGGTGAACGTGGGCCGTGGCTTCCGGACTCTATAGCTTTTCACGTGGAGCCTGGTCCCACCCAATCATCGACGCGCCACACCGTGGAGAAACGCGGGGTGGCATCGTCGCTCGCAAGGTCCAAGCCTGGTTGGAATAAAGAATGACCGGAGGCGAAGAATCAACAGGGAAGCCCCCAACAAGCCTTCATTCGACTCACCGGCCGCTCGGCGACACCTATTTGCTATTTCGTGAGCTCTAGATCGAGTTCCTGACTGCCCTTCTTCGCGTCGTACTTGAGCGGTGTGGTTTTTAGATCGCCATATTTCGCGGGTACACCTTTTGCCACAACCGTAATTGTCACCTCACCCACGGGGACATTTTCGGCCGAATAAGCACCATCTTTAATAGTTGCCTCGATCGGCTTGCCTTTTCCCGGGTGGAACGACACTTTGCCTTTAGGGACCGGCTTGCCATCGAACACTATTTTTCCCTGGATGGATGCCGTCTCCTCCTCCGCCTTTGCGGCGAAACCAGCGGTAAGGACGATTGCCAAACCGACGAAGACGGTGGGTAAAAAGAACCGAATTGCAAACATGTCGCCCTCCTGCGGCACGAGGCTGGTTTGGCCTAGATCACGGCTGTTTGTTCAGATTCCGTCCAACCATCATCCGCCGCGCGCGCCTCGACGTCAACGACGAACCCGGGAACGCGGGGCCAACGGAACGACACCCGCCGAACCCACCTTTCCCGCTAGTAGCGTGGCCCGCCAGAGTTGCGGCCCTTCCCCCACGACGGGGCACGTGGCGTCGTTTTCCCCTTGGTATTCTCGTCCGAACGGGGCTTTTTGGACGCGTTTTCTTCTTTGGGTGTGGAGTTTATCCGATCGCATGCGCTCCGTCCGCCACGCAGAGCGGCGATAGGTCCTATGCTTGTGCTCACCGTACACTGCCCGCGAATTCACCCACCGCTGCCACGCGCTTGGGCAACCGGCGGCGGCCCGATGCCCCTCCTCCAACCTAGCATCGACCGATGTAACGCTCTTCAAATAAGTTGCGTACTTCGAGCGCCAAGCACACGAATTCAAGGCATGGCGTTTGCACCAACAGGGGCCGAGTCGCGGATCCTCTCCTCGGGATGCCTCTCCTTTACTTCCCCACCGCGCATGGGATGTCGTGCGCATGCACTTGGCATGTGCATGCGCTGTTCGAAGCTGCGCCAAGCTCTCCTGATTGACGAATTCATCCGCACGTTCCTTTGTCGCACCGCGGCGATGGCGCGGGAATGTGCGCGCCGGAACTGCCTGCTGCCATCGGCGCGGTCGGTCGCTGGGGTCGTCGAATGCTGCGCCTTTCCAGGAGAGGGATAGCCACGCGCCATGACCGACCGGTTCGTTTTGCCGACCATCCAGGGTGAATCAATCTGTCCCTACTGCGGCGTCGGTTGCCGGTTGCACCTGGACGGAGGACCGGATCGACCGCTGCGCATCCGAGGCGTGGAGGACGCACCGGGCAACCGCGGCGGCATCTGCGCCAAGGGCGCGCTCCTCGGCGAGACGATTTACACGCCCGACCGTCTCGGCCATCCGCAACTCCGGCACAATCGCCAGGAACCATTCCATCCCGCCGTGCCTGGTGTAAATCGGGGAGGCTCACCAGCGGGTTGGTGCCCGCGATCCAAATCGCTTTGAGTCTG
>Ga0207158_1183_pt1 | contig 14233 bp, 13 predicted proteins | sample Alteio_BWMinHeat_22_FD_153512 | JGI IMG/M metagenome (GOLD analysis project Ga0207158, IMG submission 153512) | Enriched cells from forest soil in Barre Woods Harvard Forest LTER site, Petersham, Massachusetts, United States -... | ecosystem: Environmental > Terrestrial > Soil > Temperate forest >... | reverse complement strand
GCGCGGTGATGGCCGGCCAGGTGAAACACACGCAGCTGTTTCGAGATATCGTGCCGGACCTGCGCGTGACCAAACTGCTCGCGCGAGTCATCAACAAAAAAGCCGATACGCTGCTTTCGGCGGTGACCCAGGAATTTGAGCAGGAAGGGATTCAATTCCTGCCGTCGACAATGTACCTTGACCACCTGCTCTGCCCCAAAGGTCCGCTGACTAAGCGCAAACCAACCGCCGCGGAGCAAGCGGACATCGATTTTGGACTCCCTTTGGCGCGCCAGATCGCCGGGCAAGACATTGGCCAAACACTGATCGTTAAAGATAAAACGGTGGTCGCGGTCGAAGCGATGGAAGGGACCGACGCCTGTATTCTCCGTGCCGGCCAAATTGCCGGTTCAGGTTGTGTGATCATCAAGGTGGCGCGGCCAAAACAAGACCTCCGGTTTGATGTGCCCGTGACCGGCCCCCGAACTCTGGAGGCTATGAAAGAGGCGAAGGCCATGGTCCTGGCCCTGGAAGCCGAAAAAACGCTTTTACTGGAAAAAGAAACGCTCCTCAAGGTGGCCCATGCCGCTCAGCTCTGTATTACAGGCGTTTAAATCTAAGGTAAGGAAAAAACTCGCCGTCCGCAAAGTCCGCGTAGGGCTTGTCGGGGCGGGGCGCATGGGCCAATTCCACGCGCAACTGTTGAGTCGCAACCCTGACGCCGAGTTTATCGGGATTGTCGATCAGGATGCTTCCCGATGCAAAGCGCTGGCTAAAAAAACACGCACTCAGACTTTCTCCCAAGCGTCCGACCTTTTGGGTCAGGTTGAAGCGATCGTTGTGGCGGTTCCGACCGCGGCCCATTTCACCGTGGGGAAATTATTCCTGGAAGCCGGGGTTCACTGTCTGATTGAAAAACCGCTTTCCGCTACGCTGGAGGAAGCCGAAGCCCTGATTCGTTTGGCGGATCAACATAAGTGCGTGCTGCAAGTGGGACATATCGAACGGTTCAATCCCGCCGTGATGGAAGCCGCTCGTTTTATCCGGGAACCGAGGTTTATCGAAGTCAATCGTTTGGGGCCCTTCGATCCGCGCGTGGCCGGTGTCGGCGTTGTGATGGACCTGATGATTCATGATCTGGATATCGTGCTTTTCCTCGTCGGTGAGGAAGTCACTCGCGTGGAAGCGTTCGGGGCTAAAGTGCTTTCCGATCACGAAGACATCGCCAAAGTGCGTTTGCATTTCGCCAACGGCTGCATTGCTGATTTGTCGGCGTCGCGCATCTCCCTGAAGAAATACCGGTTCATACGTATTTTTCAGAAGGACGCCTACTTGTCTCTGGACTACGCCAAACCGAATCTCAGAATCTACCGCAAAAAAGGACCCACCATCCGCGGCTTATCCGATGTCGAGATCCTCAGACCGAAGCTGTCCAAAAAAGAACCCCTGGTGCTGGAACTCGAGCATTTCCTCGATTGTGTCCGCGAGGGCAAGACCCCGCTGGTCTCAGGCAAACACGGCAGGGACGCTCTGCAACTGGCCCGCGAAGTCCTCAACCATCTGAAAATCCATGACTAAGCAGGCCCTCGAAGACGGATCAAACACGCGATATGGGATCACCTTGTCGATTCTAATACTGTGCTCGGCCTTAGGGGTGGAGTGGTTGGATCGATTCATGGCATCACCTTTTGGGGGAGGACGTGTATTTTTATGGATGCTGGCCCTGACATGGCTGATATTTACAGCCGTGCTGTTGTTTGTCTGGTTCTTCGGTGGGCGCTGCCCAGGGTGTGACCGGTCGATCGGACCCTACAGTGGTATTCCCCCACATTATTGTCTATATTGCGCAACCCTGCTGGTAGATGCCTCCGGCAGATCTCCAGGCCCTCCAAAGCAGGTTTTGTTAACTCTTTTGAATGAGCCACGCTGCCGCAAGCTGGGATATCAACTCTGGATAATGGCTCTACTGGCCTATGTTATTACTTTGGTGGCGGTTTTAAGCAGCTGGCTTACGCCTGCGTGGACCTACCTTAGGGAAATCGCACCGGGAGAGCTTCTCTGGCTTTTCATGGGTCTGTTTGGTATGGCGGGTCTGTACCTAATGACCAATTCTAAGCTTCAATGGAGCTGGTTGTTAGGCCTCTTTCTATTCATCGTTGCTGCCCTATGCTTCTTTGGGATTCCCTGGAGAACGAGAGGCTACTAAACTTGTCTGCATCTCGCTTAAAACACATTTTGATTGTGGCCGGAGATCCCTCCGGCGATCTGCACGGGGCGGCGCTCGCTCAAGCGCTTAAACAGCGTATTCCGGGTCTTCGCATCAGCGCGTTGGGAGGAACGCACCTGCGCCAAACGGCAGAGCGTTTCGTTTACCCTTTAGTCGGGCTGGGGGGATTTGGGTTCTGGGAGCCCTTTATGAAACTCCCCAAACTTTGGCAGGCATGGCGTCAAGTCAAAGACATTTTGAACGAAGACCCTCCCGATGTTGTTATACCCATTGATTATTATGGGTTTAACATCCACGTCGCGCGTTTGGCTCGAAAACACCGCCTCCCTGTGGTGTACTACATCAGTCCTCAGGTTTGGGCCAGCCGGCCAGAACGGGTCCAGAAACTCGCCAAGGTTTTGAGCAAGATGCTGGTCATCTTCCCCTTTGAGGAGCCTTTGTATCGCGCCGCGGGGGTTCCCGTCCGTTTTGTCGGTCATCCCTTGCTAGATCGAATCCCAGGCCCCTCTGAAGCCAACGGTGCGCTATCGATCGGGTTCATGCCGGGATCGCGCTGGAGCACGGTAGAGCGGCACCTTCCCATTCTTATTCAAACGGCTCAAAAATTGCGTCAGAAGTTCGCCCAAGCTGATTTTGTCATATTCCGCCCTCCCGAGCTGACGGAGAGCCTCTATCAACCTTTTCTGACGCCTGTCCTGTGGCTGCGCCTAGTCTGTGACCCCGCCTACGAACAACGGAAAAAACTATCTCTGGCCATCACCGTCTCCGGGACCGCCGCCCTAGAAAATACGCTTTTGGGGATCCCGATGATTGTGATGTACAAACTTTCGTCGCTGACCTATGCCATCGCGCGGCGGGTGATCCGCGTGCCGTTTGTGGCCATCCCCAATATTCTCGCGGGCAAGCCCCTTGTACCCGAACTGCTCCAGACAGAAGCCACACCGGAAAAATTGGCGGCGGCCGCGCGAACTTTACTCGAGAACCCGGACGCCAGCCGGCAAATGCGTCGGGAGCTCTTGTCGTTGCGCGCCCAATTAGGAGACCAGGGCTCCACGCGCCGCGCAGCCGAGGAGATCGCGCAGGTCTTGGAGCACTCTGCAATATGAAAGCCCTGATAATTTACGCTTTAATCGCCTTGCTGACTACGCTCTTTGGCAGCGCGATCCCTATGCTCCAAGCGACTTGGGCGGAGCGTTATAAATGGCGCTTGCTCGCTTTCAGCTCCGGGGTGCTCCTGGGGATCGCCATCCTCCACCTCTTTCCCGAGGCGCTTTCACTGGCCGGAAAAACCGCCAGCATCGTCATCTTAGCTACGTTCGGTCTGTTGTTCGCAACGGAGAACATCACGACCCTGCATGCGGGTGAGGACTTTCTCCACCCGGGGTCCTTGGATATGGTGCCATTTACGGCGTTGATCGCTTTGACCATCCACGCGTTGGTGGATGGGATGGCCATGGGGGTCAGCTTGCGTCAGAATCTAGCGTTCGGAAGCGCGATTTCCATCGGGGTGATCCTGCATAAATTTGTCGACGGACTTACACGCACAAGCCTTTTGCACACGGCGCATTATTACAAACTCAAGGAAATCTCTTTGTCCGTCGTTTTAGCGATGGCGACACCGGTCGGAGCTTTTCTAACCTATGTCGGAGCCGCTCATTTGTCGACCCCTGCGGTCGGCGTGATTTTGAGCATCTCCGCCGGCTCATTCCTGTATGTCGCGGCGGCTGATCTTCTGCCCCGCCTGCATGAATCCAATGACCGTTATAACCTGCTTTTTTTCCTCGTGGGGCTTCTCGCCGTGGGATCGTTCTCCGGCTAGGGGTCTGATGCGCGTGTGATATAATTTGTTTATGAAAATCGTTCTGAACGGCGAACCCAAAGCTCTTTCTTCGAACCTCAGCATTCAGCAGCTTCTGGATCAGCTCTCGATTCCAGCAGGCCGTGTCGCCTGCGAGGTGAATCTAAAAATTATCAAGCGCGGTCTCTATCCCGAAACGGTCCTTCAAGACGGGGATACTGTAGAAATTATTCAGGCCATCGGCGGAGGGTAATATGCAAGACACGAACTTAGTCATCGCGGGAACGACCTATCGGTCGCGCCTGATTTTAGGGACGGGGAAATATAAAACGTTGGAGCTGATGAAGCAGGCGCTGGCGGCGGCCCAGCCCGCGATGGTGACGGTCGCCATCCGCCGGGTCAACTTAAAAGACACGTCTTCCCAATCTTTTTGGAATTTCCTGCCGGAAGGACTGCCGATCCTGCCGAACACCGCCGGTTGCTACACCGCGGATGACGCTATCCGCACCGCGCATCTGGCGCGCGAAGCCCTGAATACCCCGCTCATCAAAGTGGAGGTCATCGGCGATCCCAAAACGCTTTACCCTGACGTAGAGGCGACTCTGCAGGCCACTCGCGCCCTGGTGAAAGAGGGATTCGTCGTGCTCCCCTACACAAATGATGATCCGATTATCGCTCGGCGTTTAGAAGAAGCCGGGGCCGCCACGATTATGCCGCTGGCCTCACCGATCGGCAGCGGCCAGGGTATTTTGAATCCGCTTCCAATTCGCTTTATTTTGGAACAGTCCAAAGTGCCGGTGATTGTCGATGCCGGAGTAGGAACCGCTTCAGACGCGGCGGTGGCAATGGAACTTGGGGCGGCTGGAGTTTTAATGAACACGGCCGTCGCTGAAGCCCAAGACCCTGTCGGAATGGCTCAGGCCATGAGGCTGTCGGTCGAAGCCGGGCGGTTGTCGTACCTTTCAGGACGAATGCAGAAGAAATACGGCGCCTCGCCATCCAGCCCCACGGCGGGGCAGGTCAGCACGCTTACGTCGCGCTAAGGACTCCGCTTCTTAGCCCACAACAAGAAAACCGGTCGCCAGACAGCTTGCGGCCGGTTTTTAATTTGAAATAATAAGTAAAATACGCCGTGTCGCGGTTAAGCGGCTACCAGCCGAGGGCCCGCCTTAGTCACGCGTTGAGACCTTATACAGCGTGTGCAGACGAGCAGAGATTGGACCTTGCCTGCCATGACGATACGCGCACGATGCAAATTGGGAAGAAACCGCCGATTGGTGGCTCTATGGGAATGACTAATCGTTTTTCCAGCCATCGAACTTTTACCGCACATCCTGCATCTCCAAGCCATACATTCACTCCTTCGCCGAAATTTAGTCCCGCCATTTTGACAGATTCCCACTCGGAAAGCAAGACACCCCTGACGTCTCTCACATCAAGGTAACTTCCCTGAAAGCTCGCTCATCATCGCGAGAAAATCTGACTTCCTTTCTCTGGGCGGCGGCTTGCGGCCTGATTACATTCACTCTTTTTAGTCCCACCTTACGTTATGGATTCTTGGAGTGGGATGACACCCTTAATCTGGTCAAAAATACTCACATCCATACCCTGGATCTATCGAGCCTGATATGGCTACTGACGACGCACTACCGCGGGCCGTATGAACCACTGACATGGCTTTCCTGGAATGTGGACTACCTGCTTTGGGGAATGAACCCCGCGGGGTATCACTTCATAAATGTTCTTCTTCACAGTCTCAATGCCATACTTTTTTATTATGTGGCGGACCTCCTCTTGCGCTTCATTTCTCGCTCTTCTTTCGTGTCCCAGCAGATGGCGGGTGAGGAAGAAACGCGAGTTCGGTGCGCTTCTCTCCTCGCGGCTCTTTTTTTCGCTATTCACCCGCTCCGGGTGGAATCGGTGGCCTGGGCCACAGAACGCCGTGACGTCTTATCCGGGTTCTTCTTTCTGGCTTCATTTTATTGCTATTTAGCGGCGCATGCGGGCGGAATGGCACACCGGCGAGAACGTATCTTATCCTCCATTCTTCTCTTTTTGCTGGCGGTCTTGGCGAAGGCCACCGCGGTGGGATTGGTATGGGCCCTCCTGGCGGTCGACCTGTATCCGTTCAAGCGGTGGGACCTGAAAGAAAAAATCCCTTACCTTGTTATTGCCGTGGTAGCGGGAGAGATCAATTTCATGGGCTTTCAAACGCGAGATCTGGCGGGCGGGATGTATCGCTATTGGGAACGAATCTTGATCTTTCTGTATGGTTCAATTTTTTACGTTTGGAAAACGCTGTGGCCCGCGAATTTGTCGCCTTATTACCAATTGCCGACCCATCTCATCACCTTTCTGAAACCGCTGGCAGTTCAGGGCGCGCTCGCCGTGCTAATGAGTTGGATTTTCTTCATGAATCGACGACGATGGCCGGGCGTTTTTGTCGCTTGGGCATGCTATTTGCTGATGCTCGCGCCGGTCTCGGGCCTGGTGCAAAACGGACAGCAAATCACCGCGGACCGTTATAGTTACCTGGCGTGTATGCCATTTGCATTGGTGGCGGGGCAGCTCTGGTGGGGACTTAAAAACCGATGGGTCGTCTTATCCGGTTCCTTGCTCGTCCTTATCGGTTTAGGCGTGCGCACCACCCAACAAATCCGCATTTGGCGGGACGATCAAACGTTGTGGCGCCATGCCATCGCGGTGACTCCCGAGGGGACCCTGCCACGATGGAATTTAGCCTCATTTCTATTAAGTCGTGGCGACTATACCGGCGCAGAGGAACAATACAAAGCTCTCTTGCAAATGGCCCCTCAGGATTTGGAAACTCATTTGAACCTCGGCTTTATTTACGAAACACTCGGGAAATATGCAGCCGCCCACGAACAGTATGAAAACATCTTGCGTATGGACCCCGGCAATGCCCAGGCGCAAAACAACCTCGCTGGTCTCCTGCTGAAAGAAGGAAACTGGAAAACGGGACGACATGAATTGGAAAAGATTGTGCTGCAGCACCCCGAACTTGCCGAGGCGCAGTTTAATTTGGGAATTGCCTTGATGCACGAAGGACGGAAGGAGGTTGGACGGGCCCACTTGAGATTAGCCCTGCAGTTGAACCCCCAGTTCATAAACCGCATTCCGTCGAGCCTGAGAAAATTTTTATGAACCCCCGGGCCCGGTTTTAGTTTGACACCCCGGTTCCGTTGAAGACGTGATGCGCAATCCATTCCCGGTGTCCCGCTATGGCTTTTTGTGGTTGCGGGGACCGCGGTAAGGTTAGCTAGAATACATTCATGCCAGGTCCTCTAGTCACACCTCCCAGGAAATTAGGGTCCACCAGCGTGATGTCCCCCTTGGACACCCCAACGGATTTTCCAGTCCAGTATCTGAAGGGGGTGGGACCCACCCGTGCCAAACTTCTGGAGCGTCTTGGGGTTCATAGCGCCGTTGATTTACTGACGGTATTTCCTCGCGATTGGCAGGATAGGCGACAACGCTATTCGATCCGGGATGCGCCCCTGGGAGAGAAACACACCCTGATGGGAAAGGTGACCCACGTTCACTTCTCATCGTTACGCCGCAACCTCGGCATGCTCACAGCGACCTTGCAAGACACATACGGTCTAATCAAGGCTGTCTGGTTTAAGCAAACGAATCCGCGTTATGACGTTTTCGCATCGCTTCGGGATCAAATCCAAGTGGGGCGGACGGTAATGGTGTTCGGTATGGTCGAGCTGGGGGTCGAAGGCCGTCAACTACGGGTCGAAGAAACGGCCGTCTTGACCCCCGAGCAAACGCTTACTCCGGAAGACGCTCTGCATATAAACCGAATCGTCCCGCTTTATACGGTCACGGAGGGCATGAGCGAACGCTTGATGCGCTCTATTGTGTCCCGAGTTTTGCCGTTAGCGTCTCAAAAACCGGCCCTCATTCCTGAAGGGCTTGCCCACCAACGGCAGCTTCCAAACAAAGCGTGGGCGCTGAAAAAGATTCACTTTCCGGATACTTTCATAGAAAAAGAACGTGCCCGGGAATACTTGGCGTTTGAGGAATTCCTGGTCCTGGAGCTCGCTCTGGCGCTGCTTCGACGCAGCATTAAACAACGCCCCAAAGCACATCCGTATCAATTGTCTCGGCGCCTGCTGACCCCCTTTCGCGAACACCTTGGGTTTGAACTCACCGACGCGCAAAAACGGGTTATCCGGGAAATATTTGATGACCTCATGAGTCTCTTTCCCACGAATCGACTTCTTCAGGGAGACGTGGGGAGCGGGAAGACCGTTGTGGCGCTCAGTGCGATGCTGCTGGCTGTTGAAAATGGCGGGCAGGCGGCTCTGATGGCCCCTACTGAGATTCTCGCCGAACAGCACGGCCTCACGTTTCAAAAGTTCCTGGCAGGTCTCCCCGTCCGTTGGGCCGTGGTGACAGGCCGGCAACCGCCGGCGGAACGCAAAAAACTACTACGTGAGATCGAGGAGGGTACCCTTCACCTCGTGATCGGGACGCATGCGTTGATTCAAAAGTCCGTCACGTTCAAAAACCTGATGTTGGTGGTCGTCGATGAACAGCACCGTTTTGGCGTCGAGCACCGCAGCCTCTTGCGCAAAAAAGGAAATCGACCGGATGTCCTGGTGATGACAGCCACCCCGATTCCACGGACCCTTGCTTTGACCGTTTACGGGGACCTTGACGTATCGACTTTAGATGCAGTTCCTCCTGGGCGCAGCCCGATCGCCACGCGCCAGGCAACCGAGCAGGAAGCCTATCAAGTGATTCGTCAGGAAGCGGCCCGGGGCCACCAGGCCTACATGGTCTTTCCCCTGGTGGAAGAATCGGACAAAGTAGAACTGAAGGCGACGGTCCAGGAGGCGCAGGTCTTGTCACAAACCGTGTTTAAGAACCTGCGCGTAGGCGTTCTCCATGGTCAGCTCCGGGCTCAGGACAAAGAAGCCGCCATGGACAAATTTCGGAAGGGGGAATTGGATTTGCTTATGGCCACATCCATCATCGAAGTGGGGATCGATGTTCCCAACACGACCGTGATGGCCATTCACCATGCGGAGCGATTTGGTCTGGCGACGCTGCATCAATTGCGCGGCCGTGTAGGCCGCAGTGCCTTTCCCTCGATCTGTCTGTTGATCGCCGATACCCGCGCGCCAGAAGCGCAGCGCCGTATTCAAGTAATGACGGAAACCCAAAACGGTTTTCGGATCAGCGAAGCGGACCTCGCGCTGCGCGGGCCCGGTGAGATTCTGGGATCCCTGCAGCATGGGCTGCCCGCCTTTAAGGTCGGACACTTACTTCGCGATGCCCACCTGATCCATTCCGCTCGACAATGCGCGATCGAACTCCTGCTCCAGGACCCCCCGTTGAAGAGGCCCGATCACAGACCCCTCTGTGCTGCCCTCCAAAGGACCTATGCGACCAAATGGTTCTTGGGAGCGACGGGATGAGCTATACTTAAGAACACCGCTATGAAGCGAATCGCCATCTATCCGGGATCGTTTGATCCTGTCACCAACGGGCACCTCGATATCATCGAGAGGGGCCGCCATTTGTTCGACGAAATTATCGTGGCTATCAGTGACAATCCGTCCAAACGACCCTATTTTTCGCTCCTGGAACGACTCCGCTTCCTGCGACAGGCGGTTCGTCGATATCCTCAGGTCCGGTTAGAAGCGTTTTCAGGACTTTTGACGGACTACGTCAAAAAGAAAAAGGCGGTGGCCGTGATTCGAGGATTACGAGCGATCTCGGATTTTGAATATGAATTCCAAATGGCCCTGATGAATCGGCGTCAAAACACCCGTTTTGAAACGGCTTTTTTGATGCCTGACGAGAAATATACCTACCTTTCTTCTAGTCTGGTTCGAGAGGTATCGCGATTGGGGGGACATGTGCGCGGACTGGTGCCCCGGGACGTTGAAATCGCGCTAAAAAACCGCGCATTGAAATTTTCTTGACAACCGCGTTAATTGATGTTAACAACTGAAACATGAAGCCGATGCCATGGCATGATTTCCGCCGAAAGGCGGCAAGCCGCCCGCAGCGCATTATTCTAGCGGAAGGGGAGGATCCCCGAGTTGTCAAAGCCGCCGTTACTCTCCAGACCGAAAATATCGCCCATCCTTGTCTGATCGGCTCCCGATCCAAAGTAGAACCCCTCTGGAGACAACAAGGAGGAGGAACCCTCGAATTGGCGTGCGTCGATCCCCAGACGTTATCTCCCGCTGAAAAGAACACCTGGGCAACCGCATGGCTCGCTCTCCCAAAAAACAAAAAACAATCGATGGAAGAAGCGCTTCAAAAAATAAAAGATCCTTTAATTTTAGGGTGCCTACATCTAAAGAGTGGAAACGTCGATGGGTTCGTGGGAGGAGCCACGCGTACGACCGCTGATACGCTGCGCGCGGTCTTTACGGTCATCGGGCTGTCCCCGGAAGCGTCCACACTTTTTGGATTTTTTCTGATGGAAAACCGGGGACCGGACTCTCTCTCAGGGCCTCTAGTTCTCTTAGCGGACTGTGCCGTTATCCCTAACCCTTCAGCGAAACAGCTTTGCAACATCGCCGTCGGCGCGGCCGCCGCCTATCAATTTTTCCTGTCGGAATCCCCACGGGTCGCTTTCTTGTCATTCTCGACAGGGGGCAGCGCTTCACATCCATTTGTCACTAAAGTTCAAGACGCGCTGAAAATGGCGCGCGGCAAAGCGCCGCATGTCGCCTTTGAAGGAGAATGGCAAGCCGACACGGCGCTGGACCCGTTCACCGCCTCGATCAAGGGGGCCGGAGAATCCCCTTTGGCTGGAAAAGCCAACGTTCTGATCCTTCCCGATTTAAACTGCGGCAATATCGCTTATAAGCTGGCTCAGCGTCTCGGACAGATTCGCGCGGTGGGGCCCGTTCTGTGGGGCACCGCGCTGCCGGCCAATGATTTGTCCCGGGGTTGTTCCTCTGACGACATCATCGATATGGCCGCCTTAACCGCTCTCCAAGCGCAAGTCGTTCACCCGCAAGCTGTTTTCGAGCCGAAGTCAGCCGCCCAGTCGTTGGCAGGTCCACGAGATCGTAGTGGAGGAGAAATAAAATCATGACAACGTCTGTAAATCCCGGGAATATCATTGACATGGCTGAACTTCTTAAATTGATGGTCGATCAAGCCGCCTCCGATTTGCACATCACACTGGGCGCGCCTCCGATGCTGCGCGTGGACGGCCTGATCATTCCAACGGCCTATCCCAAACTTTCCTCCGAAGTGTGCCAACGGCTGATATATTCTCTTTTGACAGACACCCAGAAGCAGCGCTTTGAATCGATGAATGAATTGGATTTGTCCTTCGGCATTAAAGATATTGGCCGTGTCCGTATGAACGTATACCGTCAGCGCGGCGTAATCGCGGCGGCCCTGCGCTCGATTCCGCAGCAAATCCAGGGGCTGGATGAGCTGGGAATGCCCCCGATCGCCTATGACGTACTTAAAACACCCAAAGGGTTGATTCTGGTGACGGGTCCCACAGGATCTGGGAAATCCACAACGTTAGCGTCGATGGTCGACTTTATAAACAGCAATCAACAGGTCCACATTATGACGGTGGAAGATCCAATTGAGTTCGTTCACTATCACAAAAAATCCATCGTGAATCAGCGGGAAATCGGGTCGGACACAACGTCTTTTCCTCAAGCGCTCAAATACGTGGTGCGCCAGGACCCGGACATTATTCTGATCGGAGAAATGCGCGATATGGAAACCGTACAATCAGCGATCAACATCGCGGAAACGGGCCACCTGGTCTTTGCGACCCTGCACACCACCGATGCCCCGCAGTCCATTAACCGAATGATCGACGTCTTTCCGCCGCATCAGCAGAACCAAGTGCGTTCGCAGCTCTCTTTCGTTCTGCAGTCTATTTTCTGCCAGCAACTGCTTCCCAGAATTACCGGCCGCGGAAGAGTGCTGGCCGCCGAAGTCCTCGTCGTCACCCCGGCTGTACGAAATTTGATCCGCGATGGAAAAACGGAACAGATTCAAATTTCCATGCAAACGGGCGGGAAGTTCGGGATGCAAACGATGAATATGGCTCTGCATGACCTCTATTTACGGCATCTGATCAGCATCCAGGAAGCTCTGTCTGCCTCGACGGACCCGGATGATCTCAAACGCATTATGCATCATGGTACGGTGGAACGGGTTTAAGCTCTGCCAAAGAAAGGGACTTTTAAATGCCTCAGTTTAAGTACACGGCGCGAAATAATCTTGGGAAGCTGATCGAAGGCGTCGTCGAAGCCCAGATCCAGAAGATGGCCGTCGATAAACTGCGCAGCCAAAAATACACCGTCATGAGTTTGGTGGAGGTCAAGGCGAGCGGTACGGCGTCACTGTTAGACCGCTGGAACCCCTTTAAAGGCGGTATCAAGGGGAAAGATCTTTCGATCTTCAGCCGGCAATTGGCGACGTTGGTATCCGCGGGTGTCCCCATCGTACAAGGTCTTACCATTCTTGAAGAACAAATTGAAAGTCCGGCCTTTAAGAAAGTGATCACCGGCGTTCGATCTGACATCGAAAGCGGGATTGCCATTGCCGATGCCCTCAAAAAACACCCCCGTGCCTTTTCCGAACTCTACGTCTCGATGATTCGCGCGGGAGAAACGGGCGGCGTGCTTGATACTATTTTGGAAAGGCTTTCCAACTATTTGGAATCCGCCGAAGAATTGAAGAGCAAAGTGAAAGGGGCTATGGTCTATCCGCTTGTTGTCGTCGGTGTCTCCAGCGCCGTCACACTCTTCCTGATGGTGGGGGTGATCCCCACGTTTAAGAAAGTTTTTTCAAGTTTTGGTCAGGAACTTCCTTTACCCACACGCATATTAATGCAGATATCCGACGGTCTTGCGCATCACATTTTTATAATTCTTGCCGTGCCGGTGATCCTATTTTTCGCGGGTCGCGCCTGGTATAAAACAGAAAAAGGACGCGCCGCCCTGGACCATCTTGTCATTCGCCTGCCCGTCATGGGTGACCTCGTGAAAAAAGTAGCTGTCGCAAAATTCACGCGCACTCTGGGCACTTTGATCAAGTCCGGGGTCCCGATTCTACAAGCGTTGGATACCGTGGCAAAAACCTCGGGCAACCGGGTCATCGAACTCACCATCCTGAGCGCCCGCGAATCCATCCGAGAAGGTGAAAAAATCGCCGACCCCTTGAGAGCCGCCGGCATTTTCCCGCCCATGGTGCTTCAAATGATCTCCGTGGGGGAGGAAACCGGAAACTTGGAGACCATGCTTGCAAAAATAGCTGATTTTTACGATCAGGAAGTAGATACGGCGATCAAGGCCATGACCTCGCTTATTGAACCGGCCGTCATATGCGTCATGGGCGTGGTTATCGGAGCTATCGTCATTTGCATGTTTTTACCCATCTTTGAAATGAGCCAGCTGGCGGAGAAATCCTGATAAGAGTCGCCAGCTCAATACATTCTCGATTTCCGTTACAAGCTTTCCCGGATGTAAATTCCCGTCCCTGTCACGCCGATCCACCATGATTGGCTTGACAGCCCCCCCCAGGGGTGATAAACTCACCTTGTCGTTGATAGTACACCTTAGGAGGTGACCTAGAATGAACATACATAAGACAAAAAGAGGGTTTACCCTCATTGAGCTGATGATCGTAGTTGCTATCATAGGTATCTTAGCCGCCATCGCCATTCCGAAGTTCTCACAGTTAATCACCAAAGGTAATGAAGCCAACACCAAAGGTAACCTCGGAGCTATCCGCTCGGCGCTTTCCATTTATTATGGAGACACCGAAGGATTTTATCCGTCGGATACCACCCTTGGTTCATTGACTGCTAGTTCAAAATACCTGAGCATCATTCCACTCGCCAAGTTGCCTTCGGTCGCCGGCTACAATATCGGCCATGGTGACTCCGCTGTAGTGACAGGAGAAACAGCAGCCGTTGAACATGGAGGGTGGTCGTATGACAATAACACGTCAGACGCTAACTGGGGCCGCCTACTCACCGCCTGTAACCATAGCGACTCAAGAGGCTCGGTCTGGACTTCGTATTAAGTTAGTCGCCCATTACAATTAATAGAAGAGCGGTCGCCAGACGTCTGGCGACCGCTCTTTTTTTTCGTTCGAATTCATGATTATTTATCTTCTTTCCCTCATGGCAGGTCTGATTCTCGGGAGTTTCGCCAACGTGTGCATTTCCCGACTTCCTCGCAATGAATCCA